>Ga0302228_10000457_pt1 | contig 33957 bp, 24 predicted proteins | sample II_Palsa_N1_2_FD_193519 | JGI IMG/M metagenome (GOLD analysis project Ga0302228, IMG submission 193519) | Peat permafrost microbial communities from Stordalen Mire near Abisko, Sweden - II_Palsa_N1_2 | ecosystem: Environmental > Terrestrial > Soil > Palsa > Peat permafrost | place: Sweden... | reverse complement strand
CATCAGCGGCACCCAGGCCTCTTCGCCACGACTGACCGCATCGAGTTCGTCTTCCATCTTCGCGGTGAAGTCGTAGTCGACGTAGCGGGTGAAATGCGCGGTGAGGAAATTGCTGACCGCGCGACCGACATCGCTGGGCTTGAAGCGGCGGCTGTCGATGAAGACGTATTCACGGTTCTGCAGCACCTGGATGATGCTGGCATAGGTCGACGGGCGACCAATGCCGTGCTCTTCCAGCGCCTTGACCAGGCTGGCTTCGGAGTAGCGCGGCGGTGGCTCGGTGAAATGCTGGTCGGCGGCGATCTCGTGCAACGGCACCTGCTCGCCCACGGCCAGGCGCGGCAGACGGCGACCTTCGTCGTCGTCCTCGGCACTCTTCTGGTCGCGACCTTCTTCGTACACGGCGAGAAAGCCCGGGTCGATCACCGTTGTGCCGCTGGCGCGGAACGAGGCATCACCGCCGGTCACATCGCGCAATGCAAATTCCACCGAAACAGTATTCAGCGTGGCGTGGATCATCTGGCAGGCAACCGTGCGCTTCCAGATCAACTCATACAGCTTGCGCTGGTCGTCGTTGAGGAAGGCAGCGACCGCTTTTGGCGTATACATCGCGGAAGTCGGGCGGATCGCTTCATGCGCTTCCTGCGCGTTCTTCGACTTGGTCTTGTAGACCTGTGGCGCATCCGGCAGCGCGTGGGCGCCGAAATCGCGCACGATCAACTGGCGCAACTCGGCCAGCGCATCATCGCCAAGCATGGTGGAGTCGGTACGCATGTAGGTGATCAGGCCAACATTGCCTTCGTCGCCGAGCGCCACGCCTTCGTACAGGCCCTGCGCCACCTTCATCGTGCGACTGGTGGTGAAGCCGAGCTTGCGCGCGGCCTCCTGCTGCAGGGTGGAGGTGGTGAACGGTGCCGCCGGGCGACGCTTGCGCTCCTTCGAGCCGACATCGCTGACGGTAAGGCGCCCGTGTGCGGCCTGTTTCAGCGCATCCCGTGCGGCCTGGGCATCGGTTTCGTTGGTGAGGTCGAACTGCTCGAACTTCTTGCCGTTGAGCTTGCTCAGGCGCGCCGTGAAATCGCCATCGGCGTGCTTCAGCTGTGCCTCGATCGTCCAGTATTCGCGTGCCTTGAACGCCTCGATCTCTTCCTCGCGCTCGACGATCATGCGCAACGCCGGCGACTGCACGCGGCCGGCCGACAGTCCACGCTGTACTTTGCGCCACAGCACCGGCGACAGGTTGAAGCCGACCAGGTAATCCAGCGCGCGGCGGGCCTGCTGCGCATCGACCAAGTCGTGCGACAGCTGGCGCGGTGCCGCCACCGCGGCCTTGATTGCTTTCGGGGTGATCTCGGAGAACACCACGCGGTGCAGCCGCTTGCCCTCGGTCAAGCCACGCTCCTTCAGGATCTCGCTGATGTGCCAGCTGATCGCCTCGCCTTCGCGATCCAAGTCGGTCGCCAGATAGATGTCGTCGGCCAGCTTGGCTGCCTTCGCAATCGCGTCAACGTGCTTCTCGTTGCGCTCGATCACCTCGTAGGCCATGGTGAAACCGTGCTCGGTGTCGACCGCGCCTTCCTTCGGCTTCAGGTCACGCACGTGACCGTAGGAGGCGAGAACATGGAAGTCCTTGCCGAGGTATTTGTTGATCGTCTTGGCCTTGGCCGGTGATTCGACGATGAGCAGGTTTTTTGCCATGAAACAGGATTTCCAGAAGCGAACCACCGGCGTTTGCGGTGCCGGACATATATATAGTTGAAACCATGCCGTGCCAACGGCTGTCAAGCCCAGACCCACGCCAGTGAGCGCTCAGCCAGCAAAAGATCCGTCCGGCAACCGTTGAAAGCGATTGCCCGGCAGGCTCTCGATCCTTGCCTCCAGTTCCAGCATCAAGAGCAGCGAGGACAGGGCGGCGGCAGATTGCCCGGTACGTTGCACAAGTTCGTCCAACGTCGCCGGTTCATGGCCAAGTTCCAGCAATAACTGCCGATATTCGGGATTTTCGAACCCCCTTGGGAGGACGCCCGCAGGATTCGCCACGGGCCTTTCCAGTGGCGAACCGACTGTCACACCCGCCGATTCCGTCAACAACCGAACCGCCAGTTCACCGCCCAGCATGCGCGCTGCCGGCGCCAATGTCTCGACAATCTCGCTGGCGCTCTCCACCAGTCGTGCACCCTCACGAATCAGGCGGTGACAGCCGCGGGCGAGCGGATTATGAATGGAACCGGGCAGCGCGAACACCTCGCGCCCCTGCTCAGCAGCCAATCGCGCCGTGATCAGCGAACCAGAGCGCAGCCCGGCCTCGATGACCAGCGTGCCCAGCGCAAGGCCGGCAATAATCCGGTTGCGGCGCGGGAAATGATCGGCCCGCGCCGGCGTACCCGGCGGGAACTCGCTGACCAGCGCGCCGTGCCTGGCGATGCGCTGGGCCAGCGCATGATGCTTGCGTGGATAGACCCGGTCCGGGCCGGTACCGATCACCGCCAGTGTCGCCGCACCGGCATCCAGCGCAGCCGCATGGGCAGCACCATCGATGCCATCAGCCATGCCGCTGGTGATCATGAAGCCGGCCTGCGCCAATGCGTGGGCGAATGCGCGGGCATGCGCCAATCCGGCCGCACTGGCGCTGCGCGCACCCACGATGGCGACCTGCGGATAGAGCAGCAGGCTGGCGTCACCGGCCACGAACAGCGCGGCAGGCGGTTGCGGGATGTTCTCCAGCTGTGGCGGGAAATCCACTTCGGTGCAACGCAGCAGCCGATGGCCCGGCGTGGCCAGCCACGCCAGGTCAGCATCCAGTCGGGCTTCGTCCGGCTGCGCCAGCCACGCCTGTGCCGGCTCGCCAAGCGATGCGGCGAGGCCATGCAACTGCACCAGCACCGCCTCGATGTCGCCATCGGCCGCAGCCAGCCGTTCCCGCAGGCTGCCACGCCCGAGCCCCGGCGTCCGTAGCGCGATCATCCATGCACGCAGTTCATCCATGTCATTCATGCATTGCAGTGTACGAAGCGGACACAAACAGAAACGGCGCGGTGGTAGCCGCGCCGTCCTGTAGGAAAGTACCGATATCGATGCGGCAGAGATTAATCCGGTGCGCGCAGGTGGTCACCAACATGCACCGGCCGCAGGCTATCCATGATCAGTCCATAGCTGACCCGGTTGAAGGTGCGGAAGACCATCACATGGCCGACGTATTCGTCCGGCAGCTCGATATTCTTGCCCACGCCACGATGCCAGCTGCTGCTCGCGACGTCGTCGTGAATGGTTTCGCCCGGCTCGTAGATAGAGTAGGTCTGGCCATTGTCGACCCCATCCTTGGCGCCCATCGACAACAGCACCACCTGACGCGAGCCAGCTGCGTCCATCGCATCGGCGAAACCGATCACCCTGGCGTCGGCGGGTACCGATTTCGGCGCATGCGGATAGAAATACGGGTCATAGGGCGTGTCGTCGTACGGCATCACGCGATCGCCGCTGCGGATTTCCACGGTCGAGTCGAGCAGCAGCAGGGTGGACGGATCGCCCATGCGCAACGTCTCGGCCGTACCGATCACGCTGACCTCGACGCCAAGGTCAGCGCCACGACCGTGGTGGTGACCGTCACTGGTCTCGACACCGAGGTTGGCATTGCCGCCGTAATGGCCGAAGTTGCTGGTGTCCTCGAGCCAGGGCGTATCCACCATCGACGCATCGCTGTCGATGGTATTGCCAATCAGATCAGCCTTGCCCGTATCGTCCTGGGCGAACCCGCGCAGTATGTGGGTCGGCCGCACGATCGCCCAGCGCTGGCCCGGTTCACCCTGGAGGCCGCGCACGTAGATATTCTGGCCTACCGTGCCAGCCAGACGCGCTTCCTCGAGGCCGACCACATACGGCGCGGACTTGACGGCGCCGGAATCCATCACCCGCATGTCCTTGAGGAACATTTTCAATTCGGACAGCGGAATCGCCGGCACGGCTTCGCCTTCGCGATGCACGCTCGGCTCCAGCCCAAGCCGCGGCTCATTGTTGATGAAGGACAGGTTGAGCACGTCCCCAGGGTAGATCAGGTGGGGATTGCGGACCTGCGGGTTGGCCTGCCAGATCTCCGGCCACAGCCACGGCTTGGACAGGAATTTGGCGGAGATATCCCAGAGGGTGTCACCCCGGCGCACGACATAACTGTCCGGATGATTGGCACGCAGCTGTGCACCTGCCGCGTACACGGCCACGGTGACCAGCATGCCGGCCAGCAAGACGAATAGCTTTCTGATCATTGGTGGGAATCCCCCTTCCCCAGAGCTCGGTCGAGTGTAACCGAATGGTTAACGCACGCAACTGGTTTCAGTTGGCAAAAATCGTCTGCGCTCGGATGTTTGCCGACGTACAATAAGGCACATTCTAGATCGCGCCGGGGGTGGCTTTTACCAAACCGCCCGCACTTTTGGCGCCGAGGCAAAATCCATGTCGATACTTTCCATTCTCGAATTCCCCGACCCCCGCCTGCGTACCCGTGCCGAGCCGGTGCGTGTGTTCGACGCCAAGCTGAAGCAGTTCGTCGCCGACCTGTTCGAAACCATGTACGCCGCCAATGGCGTCGGGCTGGCGGCCACCCAGGTTGATGTGCACCAGCGTGTGCTGGTGGCCGACATGAGCGACGACCGCAAGCAGCCGCTGGCGCTGATCAATGCGCAAATCCTTGAAAAGGAGGGCTCGCAGGTCTATCAGGAGGGCTGCCTGTCGTTCCCCGGCCTGTACGCCGACGTCACTCGCGCGCTCAAGGTGAAGGTGAAGGCGCAGGACGTTGCGGGCAACGAGATCATCGTCGAGGCCGAGGGTCCGCTGGCGGTGTGCATCCAGCATGAGCTGGATCATCTGGACGGCAAGGTGTTCGTCGACTACCTGTCGTCGCTGAAGCGCGCGCTGCTGCTGAAACGGCTGGACAAGCAGCGCAAGCAGGCGGCGAGTGCTTGAATAGCCCAGGTTTGCGGCTGGTCTTCGCCGGCACCCCGGAATTTTCCGTCCCCTGCCTCGAAGCCTGCCGTGCCAGTGGCGCCGAGGTCGTGGCCGTGTATACCCAGCCCGATCGCCCCGCGGGCCGCGGCCGCAAGCTAACCCCGAGTCCGGTCAAGCAGGCTGCACTGGCGGCCGGCATGGCGGTCGAACAGCCCGAGTCGCTGAAATCCGCCGAGGCGCAACAGGCGCTGGCGGCGTACCAACCCGACCTGCTGGTGGTGGTCGCCTACGGCCTGATCCTGCCGCGCAAGGTGCTGGCAATTCCGCGCCTGGGCTGCTGGAACGTGCACGCCAGCCTGCTGCCACGCTGGCGTGGCGCCGCGCCGATCCAGCGCGCGATCCTTGCTGGCGACAGCGAAAGCGGCGTCGACCTGATGCAGATGGAAGCCGGCCTGGATACCGGCCCGGTCCTGCTGCAGCGGCGTACCCCGATTGCCCGCGTGGACACCGGCGGCTCGCTGCACGATCGCCTGTCCGCGCTGGGCGCCGAGGTGCTAGCCGAGGGCCTGCGCCAGGTACTGGCCGGCGAGACGCTGGCCGCCACACCGCAACCGGAAGAAGGCGTGTTGTACGCACACAAGCTGGACAAGGCCGAAGCGAAACTCGATTTCAGCAAGCCTGCGGTCGAGCTGGAACGCCAGGTGCGCGCCTTCGATCCGTGGCCCGTCGCCGAAGGCGAGATCGCCGGCGAGCCGTTGCGGATCTGGGCTGCGCAGGCGATCGAACTCGATCATCACGCTGCGCCCGGTGACGTACTCGCCGCCGGGCGCGATGGCATCGACCTCGCCTGCGGCCGCGGCGCGCTGCGCGTCACCTTCTTGCAGCGCGCCGGCGGCAAACGCATTGGCGCGGTCGACTACCTCAACGCCCGCCCCGAACTGCGCCAGCTCCGATGAAACACGTCCGATGAAAACCGATACCCGTGCACTGGCGGCCAAGGGGCTGGCCGAGGTCGCCCTGCGTGGCGCCTCGCTGCGTGACGTGATGGAGCGCAACGCGCCGCGCCTGGCTGATCCGCGTGACCGCGCCCTGCTGATGGCCTTGCTGAGCGAAGGCGCTCGCTGGTGGCTGCGCTTCGACGCGGCGATCGACGGCCTGCTGGAAAAGTCCCTGCGCCACAAGGATCCGGCGATCCACGCCCTGCTGGTGCTGGGCCTGGTCCAGCTGGAAATCCTCGAACTGCAGGACTATGCGGCGGTGGCCGCCACGGTCGAGGCGGTGCGCGCATTGCAGCGACCGCAGCTGGCCGGACTGGCCAATGCCGTGCTGCGCCGCTGGCAGCGCGAACGCGAAACCCTGATCGCCCAACTCGATGCCAAGCCGCAGACCCGCCACGCGCATCCGGCGTGGCTGGCGGCGGCGCTGCAACGCGACTGGCCCGAATTGGCCGAGACGGTGATGGCCGCCGATAACCGCGAACCGCCGCTGATGCTGCGCGTCAATCGCCAGCGCAGCCAGCGACAAGCCCTGATCGATCTGCTGCAAGGCGCTGGCCAGTTGGTCACGGCCCATTCCTGGCTGAGTGACGCCCTGGTGCTGCCGCACAGCACCGACGTCACCCGCCTGCCCGGTTTTGAGGATGGCCTGTTTGCCGTGCAGGACGGCGCCGCACAGGTGGCTGCCGACCTGGCCGACCTCAAGGATGGGCTGCGTGTCCTCGATGCCTGCGCTGCTCCCGGTGGCAAAGCCTGCCACCTGCTCGAGCGCGCCGATATCGACCTGACCGCGCTGGAATTCGATGCCAAGCGTGCCGAACGGATCCGCCAGAACCTGATGCGGTTGCGGCTGAATGCCAAGGTGGTGATCGGCGACGCCGGCGCAACGGCCGGCTGGTGGAAGGGGCAGCTGTTCGATCGCATCCTGATTGATGCACCTTGTTCGGCCACCGGCGTGTTGCGGCGGCGCCCCGATGTACGGCTGCATCGTCGCGAAAGCGATATCGCCGCCATGCGCGAGCAGCAGCGCCGGATCCTGTCCGCACTGTGGCCTCTGCTCGCGCCAGGTGGCCGGCTGGTCTACATCACCTGCTCGGTACTGCGCGCAGAAAACGAGGCGATCGTCGGCGAACTGCTGGCCGCCCAGCCGGATGCGCAGGCCATGGCATTCACGTTGCCAGAGGGCCACGCGGCGGCAGTAGGCTGGCAGATCCTGCCCGGCGACGGTGACCTCGACGGCATGTATTACGCGGTGCTGCAGAAGCGCACCTAGGCCCATTTTTCGGCTAGTAACAGCACCGGGCCACGCGACCAAGCACGCTCGGATAACCCTGACTGCCGGGCTATGCTTGGCTTCGTTCACCACCGCTGACAAAACCACCTGATCCGTGAAGCCTCGCGTCCCCCTGTCCCATGCGCGCCCGCTATGGCTGAACAGCGCCCGCCGGGAATTGCTCCTGTTCGGTGGGTTCGCGCTGCTGCTACTTGGCCTCGGCATCGGCCTGCGTGATCCTTGGCCGTCCGACGAACCACGCTTCGCGCTGGTCGCGCACTGGATGGTCGAACACGGCCAATGGCTATTCCCGCACCGTGGCCACGAGCTGTATCCGGACAAGCCGCCGGTATTCATGTGGCTGCAGGCGCTGGCCTACCTGTTCACCGGATCCTGGCGAGTAGCGTTCCTGCTGCCCTCACTGGTCGCCGCACTGGGCTCGCTGGCTCTCGTCTACGACCTCGCCCGTCGGCTGTGGAACCACCGCAGCGCCCTACTCGCCGCGGCCACAATGCTGGTGACCATCCACTTCGGCTACCAGATGCGCAACGCGCAGATCGATCCGCTGCTATTGGGCTGGATCACCCTGGCCAACTACGGCCTGCTGCGCCATTTGCTGCTCGGGCCGTCATGGCGCTGGTTCGCCGTCGGTTGCTTCTTTGCCGGCGTCGGCGTGGCGACCAAGGGCGTCGGCGTGCTGGCCTTGCTGCTGCTGATTCCGTACCTGATCGCCCGACGCGGCCACTGGCATCAATTGGCGCTGCCGGAAGGCGGCTGGCGCTGGGTCGGTGGGCTGGCGCTGTTCCTGATGCCGATCCTGGCGTGGCTGTTGCCGATGCTGCTGGTCGCGCGCGCCGACGGCGATCCGCAACATGCCGGATATGTGCAAAACATCCTGTTCGGGCAGACCGTGCATCGCTACGCCACGCCGAACGGGCATCTGCATTCGCCGTTCTATTTCTTCGGCATCATCGTGGTCGACTGGCTGCCGCTGTCGCTGCTGCTGCCGTGGGCGCTGCCGGCATGGTGGCGCCGGCTCAAACGGCGGGATGCACGTTTCCTGCTGCCATTGGGCTGGATCGTGTTGCTGCTGCTGTTCTTCTCGTTCAGCCCGGGCAAGCGCGACGTCTACATCCTGCCGGCGCTGCCGATCACCGCGCTAGCGCTGGCGCCGCTGCTGCCCGGACTGTTGCGCAAGCACGGCGTGCGCGTTGCGGTGTTTGCGCTGACCCTGCTGCTGGCCACCGCGCTGACCACCGCAGCGGCACTGGCCCTGCACATGCACCCGAAATGGGCGGTCCAGCTGGAACAAAGCCTGGACCCACAGATCTGGTGGTTGTTCCTGAGCATGGGACTGGCCGGCCTCTTCGTTGCCGCGTTTACCCGGGTGCGCCGTGCGGCGCTAGGCTGGCTGCTGTTCACCTTCATCCTGTGGGGGCTCTACGGCCTGTGGGGTTATCCCATGCTCAACGGCGATCGCTCGGCGCGTGACGTGATGCTGCGGGCACGCGCCATCGCCGGGCCCGATGCGACGATCGGCCTGCTGGCATGGAAGGAGCAGAACCTGCTGATGGCGCAGGGTCCGGTCACCGAATTCGGCTTCCTGGAGCCGTGGCCGCAGCAATACGCCGACGCCATCGCCTGGCTGCGGCAGGATCCGGCCCATCGCTGGATTTTCAGCCTGGACGAGGCGATGGGTCCTTGTGTGGATCGCCACCATGCCGTCTATGTCGGCCACGCCAATCGGCGCGAGTGGTGGATGTTCCAGGCCAATGCGGTGGTTGCCGGCTGTACCTTGCACATCGCTGGAAGTGCCAATGACGACACTGACTACTGAGAGTTGAACCTTTGCAAGGCCTATCCCCCGTCTATAAACTTGCTCACTTCGTGGCGCCCACGTTGAGCCCAGCGCCGGCCAGCATGTCAGTCACCGCACGCCGTATGCAGGTGATGACATCTCGTCCTTAATGAGTACCCAGGCCCGTCCCCTCACTAGCATTCGCAATGCCGTGCGTATCGCAGGGCAATGGTGCGCCGTCGCCAGCCTTTTTGTTGTTCCCCTCAACAAGCCTGCGACCAATATTGCTCTTGTATTGAGCGTGGTCTTTTCGTTGCTCGGCAATGACGTACGCCAACGCTGGCTGGTCGCCGCGCGCAATCCTGTGGCGCAGGGCGCCCTGCTGTGGTCGGGGGTGCTGATACTGAGTGCCGTGCACACTTGGTACACCACCTCCGTCCTGCCGCTGGCCGGCTCATTTGTGTGGGCATGCTGGTACCCCCTGGTTCTGGGCTCGCTGCTGCAGACATCGCAGTGGCGCTGGCGTGCACTCGCTGCGTTTGCCCTGGCCGTGGGACTGGTAATGCTGATCTCCTACGGCATGGACCTGGGCTTGATTCCCCAGCGCGCGCTGGCTCACTCAGAGCCGGCCATGCGCAATACCGTATTCAAGGAATACACCCAGCAAGGCGTGGCCCTGCTTGTTTTGGGATCCATGGCCTTGGCTGCGGCAATGACCACACGATCCAGGCCCCGAAAGATCTTTTTCTCGGCGGTGGCCGCGCTGGTATTGATCAACATCACATCGGTGCTCGAAAGCCGCACGGCCTATCTGACCCTTGTCCCGCTACTGGCGTATTGGGGTTGGCGCACCCTCATCAAGGATCGCGTGAGCTGGCGTTCCGTATTGACCGTCTGCACCCTGGCTGTCGCCGCCGTAGCCATCGTATGGTTTACGCCAGCGGTTCGAGAGCGGCTGGTCGTATCGGTCGCGCATGAAGCCGAGCTCTATGTCAGCCAGCGGACACCGACCTCCACCGGCATTCGTCTTGAATTGTGGCGACGCACCCTCCCGATCATTGCCGCGGCTCCGGTGTTCGGTCACGGCCTGAGCCAATGGGCGCCGCTGTACCGGCAATCGATCGAGGGACTCCCGGATTTCAATGCCTTCCTGATGGGACATCCACATCAGGAAATGCTGCTGATCCTGGCCGAACAGGGATTTGCGGGTTTGCTGGTGTATCTGTTGTTACTGGTGGCACTGGCACGCTACATAGTGCGCCTGAACCGGCCGGAGCGTGATATCTATGCCTGTATCCTGTTGATCTACGTGACGGCCGGGCTCGCAAACTGTCTTTGGGACGACTTCTCACACCGTCACTTGTTCATTCTTTTGCTGGGTTGCATCCCGCTGGCCGGGAAACAGGGAGCACTTCAAGAGGTTTCCTGATGGCCGACATGTTCCATTCATGGGCGACCTTATACATTGCGGATAAATGGCTGCGTAATCATTGCATCTTCACGCATATGCTCGGAAGCTGCACAAGAAAGTCGTAAACCAGCACCAATACGGAAGTCACCCAAGTCAGGATGAGACTCATGGGGAATCAGGAGAGATCCAAATGAGGCCCCGATAATGCATCGCAACCCCTTTGAGCAAGTGACGATCATATGCGTCACCTACCATAGTCAGGCGCTCATCGAGTCCCTTGCCGCCACTTTGCAGCCTTTTCCCCATGTGCTGGTGATTGACAACGGCAGCAAAGACGGCACGACATCGACCGTGCGTAAGCTGATGTCACAAGCCAGGATCATCGAACGAGCGGACAACGGCGGGTTCGGCAAGGCCAATAATGAAGCAATGGCACAGGTTCAGACCCCGTTTGCCCTATTGCTCAACCCCGATTGCAACATAAAACCCGATGGACTGCTGACCCTGATGGATGCGCTGCACCGCTATCCTTCGGCAGGAATCGTGGCGCCACAAAGCTGGCGGGATAACCAGAAGCCTCAAAAATGCTTTCGTCCCGCCTTCTACGAAACTCCACCGAAAAAACCATACCGGGTAGCTAACGCCATCTGCTGTGCCCAGTGGCTGAATGGCTGCTGCCTGCTGTTGCGAACGGAAGCGTTCCGCCATATCGGTGGGTTCGATGAGAATTTCTTCCTGTTTTACGAAGACGATGACCTGTGTCTGCGCATGCAAAAGGCAGGCTTTGAATGTCTGTTGGAACCGGCGGCCAACGCATGGCATGCCGGGGGAGCATCGTCCGCACCGAGCTTGCGAGTCAGCTTCATAAGGTCTTTTCATTACGTACGCTCCCGCCACTTGGCCATCTGCAAATACCTGGGCAATGGCGCGGGCTGGGGCTACCTCATCAAGATCATGCTGGCTGCTTTGCCTGTCGCACTTGTCTACGCCCTGTTGCTCCAGCGCAAGCATTTCATCAAGTGGGTCGCGTGGGGATCTTCAGCAGTGTCATCGGCGCTCACCACGAGACCCAGTCCACAGCCTCAGGCTATGCATGCCTCTTCGACCCACGCTCTGACGCCGCCTCTGCCAAGTACAAGTACGCATATGCCTAGTCGCCAACCACGCAGCCTTACCGAGCGCCCGGGTTCAGCTCAGGCCAGGGTGCGTTGAACTGTGCGTTGAACTGAACGAAGGTCAGCCGGAGCGGTTGTGAATTCGGCCAGGTGCTGGTCGAGACCGTGTTCGCAACGGATCAACTGACGCGCACGCGTGTCGTCAACGATCAAGTCGTTCGGATTGCCAACGACATGCTTGCGGGTGCGATGGTAGAGATGCGTCGCCAGCGCGCTGAAACGGAGGTCGCACCGGAACAGGCCAGCGTGGAAGGCGCGTGCAGCCAACTCGGTATCCTCGCGGCCCCAACCGGTCATCGCCTCGTTGAATCCGTTGATGCGCAGCAGGTCATCACGCCAGAACCCCATATTGCAGCTCTTGATACCACGCCGCTTGGTGCTGGGCTTGGCATACCAGTAAGCCATTACCCGCATGTGCAGCGTGTGACGCCGTCGATCGATGCCACGGCTGAAAAAGCCCGGCATCAACACGCCATGCTCCAGCATGCGCCGGGCCAGATCTTCATTGGTCAGCACGCGCGACCCCTGCGCGAAACAGCCACGGCGTGCAAACAACCGGTGATCGGCGATGAAGTGCCGCTCAGCCACCATGTCTCCGTCGAGCAGGATAATGTAATCGCCCTGTGCGGCGGCAATCGCGCGATTGCGTGCGCGACTCATGCGCGCGCCATCGTCTGGCTGCCACAAATGCACCAGGCGCACCGGATAGTCCTGCGCGATGCGCTCAAGCAGTTCGCGCGTGGCGGGCTGCGAACCATCGTCGGTGACGATCACCTCGTAGGGCAACTCGGTCTGCGCGGCCAGCGCCCGCAGCACCAGCTCCAGCGCCGCAGGCCAGTTGTAGGTGATCACCGCGACACTGATACGCATCGCCGGGACCGTGCCCACCTCACGCATGGTCGTGGTATCAGCCACGCAGCCTCCAGCCGCGCCGGAGAATGTTCACCGCGCGCTCCCATTTTCGCCATGGTGATACCCGTCGCATCATCACCAGCCTGACATAGCGCTTGGTCTCCTTCCACGGCGGCCGTGGCTTGGTCATGAATTCCAGCTTGCTGAACTCGATGCACTCGGGACCCATGCCGACCCTTGCGGCGTAATGCTGGATCAGCGCACTGGAGGTCATCTTGTTGATGTACTCGAGCCGCGGCGACTCGTTCGACCACCAGCCGTTCGCGCCGTGGATGCGGTAACGGACGCAACCGGTCGGCAGGTAGTATTTGTGTGCGCCGAGTACGCTGCAGCCGAACACCAGGCAATTGTCTGCCGACAGCCGCCAAGTCCGCTGGAACGAGTCTGGAAGATCCAGTGCCTGCCGCGCCCACCGCGCGCGCATCGACAACGCAGAGGAGGGGGCGCCATACCACTGCGTCAGCACATAGGTGCTGATTGCGGTGTAGCCGAGGTCGACCGCGTGGTCGTGAAATTTCATCACCCGATCCTGCTGGTCGAACAACTGCAGATCGGAAAACACAAAGTCGATATCCGCCCGCGTGTCGTACAACGCGCCGAGATGGGCCAGATACGCCGGCTCCCAGCGATCATCCGAATCGAGGAAGCAGATGACCTCCGCCCGCGCCGCGTTCACACCACGCTGGAACGCACTGAGCTGGCCACCGTTGACTCCGCTGATCAGGGTAACCCGTTCGTCGGCAGCATAATGTTCGCGCAGCAAAGCATCCGACCCATCGGTGGAACCGTCGTCGACCACGATGACCTGCACCGCCTTGCGGCTCTGCGCCAGCGCACTTTCCACGGCTTCCAGCACGAAATCGCGATAGTTGTAGCTGGTGATGACCACCGCGAACGTGGTTGCCTGCCCCCCCGCGCCGCGGTCGTGGCTGGCAGTCGCTGGATCAACCGCAGCCTCTTTCGAAAAGGGCGGCTCTGCCAGGAGGCCTTCGCTCACGTTGTCGCTCATTCGCGCCCACTCCGGAGGTGACTACTGCCTGATGAGACAACGTGTCCCCAACACTAGTTGCCAGCAGCTCGTGCCATCCGCCCATCATATCGAACTCAAAGGATATGTCAGCCGTTGCGGACAGCGACCCATCCCTGTCACCTATGGGCAACCATCGCGACCAGGCATCCGAGGGGATCGGCTAGAATCCGTTGCATGTCCACCTTCCCGCTGACCCTCGCCGTCATCACCCACAACGAGGCCGACAATATCGCGCGCTGTCTGGACAGCGTGCCGTTTGCAGTCGAGAAGCTGGTGATCGACAGCGGCAGCGACGACGACACGGTAGCGATCGCACAGGCGCACGGCGCGCGCGTCGTCCACCAGGACTGGCTCGGCTTCGGTCCGCAGCGCAATTTCGCCACCACGCAGTGCCGTCACGACTGGATCCTGGTGCTGGATGCCGACGAATACCTCACACCGGAACTCGCCGCGGAACTCGAGCAGCGCCTGCCGGAACTGATGACAAGCGCCGCACCGGCCGCCTGGCTGCGCCGCAGCACGATCTACATGGGCCGGCCGATGCGCTGGTATCGCCCGGCGGTCGGCGAGCGCATGGCGCGGCTTTACCACCGCGGCCGCGCGCGCTGGAGCGATGCAAGAGTGCACGAATCGCTACACTTCGACGGCGCCGCACCGACGCTGCGCGCACCGTTCAACCACGTCAACAACCCGACCCTGCCGCACAAGCAGCTGAAGGTGCTGCGCTACGCCGAACTGAAATGCCGCGACTGGCTGGACAAGGGCAAGCCGGTGCGGATGTGGCAGGCGCCGTTCGTGTTTGTGCTGGCCTTCCTCAAGGACTATCTGTTCAGGCTCGCCTTTCTCGACGGCTGGCGCGGCTTCATGATCGCGCAGACCGCGGCCAACTATGCGCTGTACAAACGCATGCGCTACTACGAAATGGTCAACAACCCGGAGTCGGTGGCGCAAGCGGCGCACATCCTCACCCAGCACGGCATCGATCGCTGATGAGCAGCAAAAAACATTATTTACTGTACGGATCGGAGCGCTACGCGCTGGCGATCCTGCGCCCGCTGCAGGAGGCGATCCGCGTTCGCGGCGATGAGGCCGCATGGTTCTTCGATGGCCCCGGCGCGGAGGATCTGGTCGCGGATGAACGCCTGCTCACGGTGGACGAAGTGCGCCGCTGGAAACCGATCGCCGTGATCACCTCCAGCAATGCGGTGCCGCATTTCTTCCCCGGTGTGAAGGTGGAGACGTTCCACGGCTTCGACGCCGGCAAGCCGCGGCATATCTACGTCCGCGGCTTCTTCGACCTGTACTGCACGACCGGGCCGCGCGACACCGCCAAGTTCAAGGAAATCGCGGACCACGTCGGCCACTTCACGGTGACCGAGACCGGCTTTCCCAAGCTCGATCCCTTCATGCAGGAAATCACCGGCCCGCTGCCGGAAGTGCGCAAGCCGCCGGTGATCCTCTATCACTCGACGTTCTCACCTTCGTGGAGTGCGGCCGAGACGCTGTACGAGGAGGTGAAACGGTTGTCGCGTGATGGTCGATGGCGCTGGATCGTCACCTTCCACCCGAAGATGAATCCGGAGACCACGGCGAAGTTCAAGGCGCTGCAGAACGAATACCTGAGCTTCGCCGAGAACGACAACATCCTCGAACTGTTCCCACAGGTGGACATGATGTGCTCGGACACCTCGTCCGCGCTCAACGAGTTCCTGCTCACCGGCAAACCGGTGGTGACGTTCAAGAACCGCCGCCCCGGCCCGCAACTGATTGACATCGATGAACCGGCACAGTTCGAGCCCGCGATCGAGCGAGCGCTGGCTAGGCCGCCGGAACTGCTCAAGGCGATCCGCGACTACGCCGACGCGATTCATCCGTATCGCGACGGCCACTCCAGCGAACGCGTGCTTGACGCGATCGACGCCTTCATCGCCATCGGCGCCCGCAACCGCCGGCGCAAGCCGCTGAACCTGTGGCGCAAGCTAAAGCTCCGTCGCCGCATCGGCTACTGGGGACCCGCCTGAACACGCAGCGCTGACTCCATCGCCTTGCAGGTACCCGACGCAGGCTAGAATCCCCTCAAATCCGCCAAGAGCGAGCCACGTGTCAGTCAGCGCCTATAGCCGTTCCGAACACCTGCGGGCCGCATGGCCATGGCTGCCGCTGTGGGCGCTGGTCGCCCTGCTGGCGATCTTCTCGCACGGACCGATGCCACTGTACTCGACCCGCACGCTGGCGGTGGCGTGGGAGATGTGGACGCACGGCCACTGGCTGGTGCCGCATATCAACGGCGAGCCGTACAGCGAGAAGGCGCCGCTGCTGTTCTGGCTGATCCATGCCGGCTGGTTCGTGTTCGGTGTCAATGACGTCTGGCCGCGTGTACTCGAAGTGCTGATCGGCGGCATGCAGCTGGTGCTGATCTCGATGCTGGCGCGGCGACTGTTCCCGAGCCGGCCATGGATGGCCAAGGCGGCACCATGGATGCTGTTGGCACTCGGTTATGCGTTCCTGTTTGGCCTGCAGATCATGTACGACGTGCTGCTGGCGGTGTGGACGCTGGCCGCCTTGCTGTGCCTGACCCCGAAGATGCGGCGTGCCGAACCGCGCTGGTGGCTGTTCGGCCTGTGCATCGGCCTGGGCCTGCTGACCAAGGGTCCGGTGATGCTGCTGCATGTCCTATTTCCCTGGCTGCTCGGGCCGCTGTGGAACGACTGGGCCCGCCAGCATCGGGCACGCTGGTACGGCCGCGGCGCGCTGGCGCTCCTGCTCGGCGGCGCAATGCTGCTGGCATGGGCGCTGCCGGCCGGCTTCTCCGGTGGCGAGGCTTACCGGCAGAAACTGTTTTTCACCCAGACCGCCGGTCGTGTGGTCAACGGTCTGGCGCAGGCAAAGAACCTGCAGAACCATGCCGAGCCCTTCTGGTTCTATCTGCTGTGGCTGCCGTTGCTGCTGTTTCCGTTCAGTGGCTGGCCACGGGTCTGGCTAGCCCTGGCCAGCCTGCGCAAGCCGCTCGAGCCCGGCCTGCGCTTTGCGTTGTGCTGGTTGCTGCCCAGCTTCATCGTGTTCTCGCTGATCACCGGCAAGCAGCTGTATTACCCGCTGCCGGAATTCGGTGGTGCCGTGCTGCTGATGGCCGGCGCAATTGCAGTGCTGCGCGAGCGGCGCCCGGCACTCGCGGACAATACCTGGTTCGGCACTTGGCCGCTGGGTGTGGGCGGCATCGTTTTTGCGCTGCTGCTGTTCGCGCTGCCACTGCTGGTGGCCGGCAATTATGTGCATGGCGAATGGCCGGATGCCGCTGCACCGTACAGTCGTTACTTCGCCGTGGTGTTCCTGGTACTCGGTGCCTTGCTGTTGCTGCGCGGCCGTGGCGAATTGCGCCGACTGGCGGTGGCCGGACTGGTCGGCACGCTCGCCCTCAATGCCTTGTTCACCCTGACCCTGTGGCCGCGTTGGGACTTGAGCCCGACCGCTCACTTGCTTAGCGAGGCCGAACAAGCGCAGCGCCCGATCGGCTACCTGGGCAATTACGAAGGCGAGTTCCATTTCGAAGGGCGGCTGACCCAACCGATCGCCGAACTATTCGGCGATCAGGCCGTGCAGGATTTTGCCCATGCCCATCCGGATGGCCTGATCGTGGCACACCCGGGCAAGCTCGAGGCCAACGATCTGCGCTATGCCCTGCTGGTGCAGCCGTTCCGTTCGTCGTGGCTGGTGGTCTGGCCTGCCGCCTCGCTGGCCGACCTGCGCGCCGGCCTTACCCCGCCAGAGCCGGCCCAGCCGACGCAGGTCTACCCCGTCGATGACAGGGGCTATCACGCGCAGCCATGAATGCGGCACTGATCAGCAGCCTGCGCCTGCAGTGCGGCGGTCCGCGCGACGGCGCGCTGCTGCGCTTTTCGCTGGGCAGTGTGCTGCTGGGTGTGGGCGCGGCCGCCGAAGCCATCGATGAGTTTCAGCGCGCAGTAGCATTCGATCCCACCTATTCGGCGGCATGGAAGCTGCTCGGCAAAGCCTACCTGACAGCTGGTCAGACGCAGGCTGCCACCGAGGCGTGGCGCAGCGGTATCGCTGCGGCGGCGCAACGCGGCGACAAACAGGCGGAAAAGGAAATGACCGTGTTCCTGCGCAGGCTGGAAAAAGAACGGCCGTAGGATGTACCTACTCTTCTTGCTCTCTGTCGTACGGGCTGATCAGGCCATCGGCCGAATAGCGCTTGTATTGCCATTGGTATTGCGCAAAGGCCAACTCGACGCAGTCCTGCACGCCCTGGTTCAGTGCAGTGCAGGCGATGCCTGGATCGGCATCGGCCAGCCGCTCCGGCGCCGGCAGTATCTGGATGCGATAGCCTGCTCCGTGCGGCAAACGCTCGGCAAACGCGAATAGCACGGTCGCACCCGTGCGCGCGGCCAGCCGCGGCAGCAACACCATCGTCAGCGCCTCGCGGCCGAAGAAGCGTGCGAACTCGCCCTCGCCAGCGCGCGGCTTCTGGTCCGGCAGGATGCCGACCGTGCCACCGGCCGCCAGCCGCTTGTACAAGGTGCGCACGCCAGCACCATCGGCACGCACCTGCTCCGGTGCCAGCGCGCCGCGCACCTTGCGCAGCAGCTGCTCGACCGCGGCGATCCGCGGTGGCCGATACAGGATCGCCATCGGGGTCTTGCGGCACAGCCAGTAATTCAGCAATTCCCAGCAGCCCAAGTGTGGCGCCGCGATGATCACGCCCTTGCCGGCGGCCAGCGCGGCGTCCAGCAACGCCTCGCCACGCACCTCGCGCACCAGCGCCAGCGCAGGCTCGGCACCCGCGCCCCAGACCTTGACGATCTCGCTGACCGACTTGCCGCTCTCGATCATCACCTCGCGCAACAACGCCGTCTGCGCCGCATCATCCAGCGATGGCCGCGCGATACGCAGGTTTACCGCGGTGTTCTGCACCATGCGGCCATGCCGCCACAGCAGCAACCGGCCCACGCCGCCGCCGATACTGTGCAACACACGCATGGGCAGCAGCGCGAGCAGGCGCAACAGCAGATAGAGGAGATAGATGTCGGGACGCATCCGCGCAGTTTACGGGAGCGGACAGCCACGCCGGGATCACCGAACCGATCTGGCATCTTTCACCGCCCCCGGCAGCACCGTAAGCTAGCCACCTGATCCTTACTCTGTCGCCATGATTGCCCTGATCCAGCGCGTCCTTTCCGCCCGTGTCGATGTCGACGAGGAAACCGTCGGTGCGATCGGCACTGGCCTGCTGGCGCTGGTGGCCGTGCAACCCGACGATGGCGAGGCGCAGGCGAAGCGCATGCTGGAACGTCTGCTCGGCTATCGCGTGTTCGCCGATGACCACGGCAAGATGAACCGCTCGCTGACCGACACCGGCGGCGGCCTGCTGCTGGTCAGCCAGTTCACCCTGGCTGCCGATACCCGTTCAGGCATGCGTCCCAGTTTTACCAGCGCCGCACCGCCGGAGTATGGCCGACGCTGGTTCGAGCGGCTGCTGGAACTTGCACGCGCGTCGCATCCAGGGGTGGAAACCGGGCGCTTCGGTGCCCATATGAAGATCCAGCTGGTGAACGACGGCCCGGTAACTTTCTGGCTCGACACCGGCTGAACGGATACAGACAGGCCACAAGTGGCCCGCAGCCTGCAAAAGCATTGCAAGGCCGCAATTTGGCGCGATTTTTGCGTATCTTGCTGAAAATTTTTCTCACTTGAAACTGGTCAAAAAAGCAGCACATCGCTATAATGTCCGGTTCTTGAACCCCGCGGCGGTCGGTTAATTAATGAACAGCAAAGCTCCCCATGAGCAACAGTCGGAAATCAAGGCGCTCATCTCCAAAGGTCTGGAGCAGGGCTACCTGACTTACGCCGAGATCAACGATCACCTGCCCGACGACATCGTCGACCCGGAGCAGATCGAAGACATCATGGCGGTACTCAAGGGCGTCGGCATCGAAGTGCACGATGCCGCACCCGACACCGACACCATCGCCGACGGCGCGGCACCCGGCAACACCTCCGGTGACGACGATGCCGCCGCCGAAGAAGCCGTGGCCCTGCTGTCCGCCGTGGATGCCGAAGTCGGCCGCACCACCGACCCGGTGCGCATGTACATGCGCGAAATGGGCACGGTCGAACTGCTGACCCGCGAAGGCGAAATCGCCATCGCCAAGCGCATCGAGGAAGGCCTCGGCCAGGTGCAGACCGCGCTGGCCAGCTTCCCGCTGACGATCGAACTGCTGCTTGAGGAATACGACCAGCACCTGGACGGCAAGCGCCGCCTCAGCGAAATCCTGGCCGGCTTCCTCGACCTGGAAGAAGCCGCTGACCTCGCCCGCAAGGAGAAGGAAGCCGCCGCGCTGTTGCTGCCGGAGCCGGATCCCAGCGACGAGACGGAAGCCGACGACGACGAGACCGCGACCGAGGACGAGGAAGAAGCCGGCCCGACCGGTCCCGACCCGGAAGAGGTCAAGCGCCGCATGGAGCTGTTGCGCGACTACTACGGCAAGTTCCAGAAGGCCGCGCCGAAGGCTGCAAGCATCACCGACAAGAAGATCGTCAAGCTGCGCGACCAGATGGCCGAGGAATTCCTCAAGCTGAAGCTGCCGTCCGCACTGATCGACGGCTTCGTGCGCAAGCTGCGCGAAGTGGTCAACGACATCCGTCACCACGAGCGCGTGTTGATGGACATCTTCGTCAAGCAGGTGAAGATGCCCAAGGCCGAGTTCATCAAGACCTTCCCCAGCAACGAGGGCAACCTCGAGTGGGCGGCCGAACTGGGCCGCAAGCGCCAGAAGTGGTCGCCGAACATCAAGACCCACCGCGAGGCGATCGACGCCGAACAGGAAAAGCTCGCCACCATCGAGCGTAAGCTGTTCCTGCCGCTTATCGACATCAAGGACATCAACCGCGCCATGGCCAGTGGCGAGGCGAAAGCCCGTCGCGCCAAGAAGGAAATGGTCGAGGCCAACCTGCGCCTGGTGATCTCGATCGCCAAGAAGTACACCAACCGCGGCCTGCAGTTCCTCGACCTGATCCAGGAAGGCAACATCGGCCTGATGAAGGCGGTCGACAAGTTCGAATACCGCCGCGGCTACAAGTTCTCGACCTACGCCACCTGGTGGATCCGCCAGGCGATCACCCGCTCGATCGCCGACCAGGCACGCACCATCCGTATCCCGGTGCACATGATCGAGACGATCAACAAGCTCAACCGCATTTCCCGCCAGATGCTCCAGCAGTTCGGCCGCGAGGCCACGCCGGAAGAACTGGCCAAGGAAATGGAGATGCCCGAGGACAAGATCCGCAAGGTGTTGAAGATCGCGAAGGAGCCGATCTCGATGGAGACCCCGATCGGCGACGACGAGGACTCGCATCTGGGCGACTTCATCGAAGATGGCAACGCCAGTTCGCCGGTAGACTCGGCCACCGAGACCGGCCTGATGGAAACCGTGCGCGACGTGCTCGCCGGGCTGACCCCTCGCGAGGCCAAGGTGCTGCGCATGCGCTTCGGCATCGACATGAACACCGATCACACGCTGGAAGAAGTCGGCAAGCAGTTCGACGTCACCCGCGAGCGGATCCGCCAGATCGAAGCGAAGGCGCTGCGCAAGCTGCGTCACCCGAGCCGCTCCGAACAGCTGCGCTCGTTCCTCGACGTCGATTGATAGCCGTTGCAACCTGCAAGACTGAAACAGCCCCGCCAACGCGGGGCTGTTTCGTTTCGGGAGTGAGGTCTGGAAGAACTGACCGAGTACAACGGTGCCATCGCACACAAGGTCTACGGTAAACTTCCGCTCTTGCGCGGGCCTATAGCTCAATGGTTAGAGCAGAGGACTCATAATCCTTTGGTTCCAGGTTCGAGTCCTGGTGGGCCCACCACACATTCGTCCGAGAGTGTCCGGCCAAGTCCGAGATGTCCATAAAAACCCCGCGCAATGCGGGGTTTCTTGTCCTAGACTGTCCGAGCGTATCCAATTACATCCAGCTTAAACGTGAGTCAGGCTGTGAGTCATTGAAGCACGTCCAGCCCCACTGACTCACAATTCACTGACTCGCGCTGGGGATTTCCACATGTTGACCGATACCAAGCTGCGCGCACTAAAGCCCCGTGCAAGCGCATTCCGCGTCGCTGATGCCAACGGGCTATGCATCGAAGTTCGCTCCACGGGCGCAAAGGCGTGGCGCTACCGTTATCGGCACGCCGGCAGCGCCAGCATCATCACTCTGGGCGAATACCCGTCCATGTCGCTCGCCGAAGCGCGGGCAGAACGTGACAAGACACGCGTCTTGCTAAGAGGTGGAGCAAACCCGGCACATGTTGCGCGCGCTCATCGCGCCTTGCAGGCCGAACATACGGCGAACACTTTTGCAGCTATCGCTACCGAGTTCCTGGCCAAACGTGAGAAGGAAGGCATGGGAACCGGCAGTGTCACTCGCGCCCGGCGCCTGATCAAGAAAGATCTGGCTAGCATCGGCAAGCTACCGATAACCGAAGTGACCGCCGTCGGATTATTGGCCGCATTACGCAAACTGGAGCAACGCGGCGTAGTGGAGACGGCTCACCGCGCACGCGGACTGGCCGGGCAGGTGTTCCGCTATGCAATCGCCACTGGACGCGTCGAACGAAATCCGGCTGCGGATCTTGCCGGCGCTTTGGAACAACCGCAGATCAAGCACTTCGCCAGCATCACCGAACCGACAAAGATCGGTGAACTGCTGCGCGCCATCGAGAACTACAGTGGCTCGCCCGTTACGATTGCGGCATTGAAACTTGCCCCACTGGTGTTTGTGCGTCCAGGTGAACTTCGCAAGGCTCAATGGGCCGACATTGACCTAAAGGCCGCCGAATGGCGTTACACCGCCAGCAAGACCCATACCCCACACCTTGTCCCGCTGTCCGAGCAAGCTGTAGCGATCTTGCGCGACCTGAAGACGCTTACCGGCCGCCATGATTACGTATTTCCTGGTGTCCGTAGTGCGAAGCGTCCCATGTCCGAAAACACGGTGAATGCCGCGTTACGCTACATGGGCTTCGACAACGAGACGATGAGCGGGCACGGCTTCCGCGCAATGGCACGCACGGTATTGGACGAAGTGCTGCACTTCCGTCCCGACTACATCGAGCATCAACTGGCTCATGCAGTGCGCGACCCGAACGGGCGCGCCTACAATCGCACTGCGCATCTTGCAGAGCGTCGAAAGATGATGCAGGCATGGGCGGACTATCTGGATAGTCTGCGGGTAGGGGCCAAGGTCATCCCACTGCGTGCATCGACTTGATCACCTAGATCGGCCGTATGCGATCAGCTTGTTAGCACGCCGATCGCTTCCAAATGGATTTGTTCCATAACTCCGTGTGCGCGTTGTCGGTCATATGGCGGGGACGGTTCATGCTCTGCAGCAGACCGGCCTTGGCCCAGGCATGCTTTAAGGTGTGGCGAGAAATTCGACGCCGCGATCGCTGTGCACCATTGTGCCGAGCGGGGTACGTCACGGCTCAACCGGAAACTCCTCATTCAGCCAAGCCGACATGAGAGCAGCCGTACCCCGGCCGCTGGCGCGGAAGAGTTCGACAATATCCACAGCAGAGATGACGACAATGGGGTGACCGTCTTCCTTGACTTCTTTGTAGGCCTGTCGGTCCACGCAAGTCGTCGTTACTAGCACACCGAACTGACGGTGTCGTAGGCGGGAGATCAGACGCGACATGTCACGGACACCGACCGCTCGGGTCGTGTAGCACTTTGCTTCAAGAGCGAAGTCCACGAGGATGGCGCTCGCGCCGCGACCGAGACGCATCTGACCGATCGCGTCACGACCACCGTCCCTCGATGGGCGAGTCACGTCCAATGTCGCGATATCCGGGATCATCAACTTGGCGATGGCGACTGCACAGTGCTCGAAAGCGTGGGGCCTTCCTGTGAAGTGAGACTGCAGCGTCTGGATTATTGCCTTACCTTCGCGGTCCTGAGGGAGTTGTTCGCGGCTGTTGCGCCATTCGAGCGACCGGTTCGCGAAAAGTGGTGTTCTGTGGCCGCTCCTGATCCATCGTCGCCAAACCTCGGGAGCGAGGCGATCATCACGTTGACCGTTGATGATGCTGTCAATCCATGCCCGGCTGACAGTGGGTGCATCGAGGACCGTGAACCGCGCTCGATAGTTCTGGAAGCGGTCACTACCTGCGATCCGCCAGATCGCCACTAACTCTTCAGACGCATCGAGGTCGGATGCACCTGGGACAGCTAAACCAAGGAATTGGACGTCCCGCCGGACGCCCGTGGCAGCGAAAAGGAAAATGGGCGGCACCTCCGCCCTGCCAGCTGTACCAGCTCGCGCTGCTGCGAAGATCTTGCGCAGAATGAAGTTGCCGTGACGGCCGGTCTCGTGAAGCTCGCGTCCCGGTTTCTTGTTGTCGCCGTAATATGTAAACACTCCGCTCTCGCGGTCCAGAGCATCAGGCCAGTCCGGATCGTCCATACTGGAGGTCAGGACAAGCATCGTCAGCTGGCCTTGAACCTTGCCTCGCTTTCGGAATCCGCCCTGACTGTCGACACTCAACAAAGCTGGCAGAGGGTCATCGCCCGCGTTGCCGTTTCGTCTGCCAATGTAGTGGGCATCCACGTGCAGATCGGTGGTTCTGAGCTGATCGAATGGGACGGTTTTCAGCATGCTCTTGTGATCGGAAGTAAGGGTCTTGGTGTAAAGCAATCCAATCTCTGTGACTTGTGGGAGAGGAAGCAAAAGACGGGGCTGTTGGAGTGTCAGGAGGATGATTGCTGACCTGGCGCCCGGGGTAGCTCGAAACCGGCCTTAGCCATCTTCTCAACCATGTATTTCAGCGCGTTGCGCTCCGAGGCCGGAAGCCGGATGTCGCCGCGGGTCAATCGCTTGATGGCGGCGTCCGATTTGGGGGTCAGTAGTCGGTGGCTGCGAGCGAAGCTGAGGTATGGCTGTGTGTCGGTCAGCATGGCCACCAGCACTTGGTCGAAATCAATATCCTGATTGACCTTCCGTGCGGCGAGCGCCGTCTTCCTCAGCTGTTCCGCCTCATCGTGATCGATGAGCAGACCGTCTAATTGATCGTCGAAGACATAGCGCGAAGCAGCCACCGCCATCCAGCAGGTCTGCTGCTTGCAGTACTCGCCGACGTTCTTCATCGCGGGCGGCGCGTCCTTGATGCTCACGGCGACCTGAGGCGCGATCTGCGCTATGGCGCTGGCGATCTCGACTGGAAGCTCCTGTCTGCGCCATATCACGTCGAGGTCGATCTCCTGCCCTCGGTCGCGAATGTGACGGACGAGCCAAGCGATTGAGTAGGTGACGATTTGCGCTTTATAGCCGCGATCTTGCTGGTACCAGTCAGACCGTGCGACCAGCTTATCCACGCCGCGGAATATAATGGCTTCGGCGACGATATTCCGGAACCAGTGCTCATCGAACCGCGCTTCGGACGCCTCCCATTCTTTGCCGATCTTTTCGGCGTAATCGAGGAAGCACTTCTGTGCGCCGCGGCTCACAACGTGCGGCCTGCATTCGAACGTCACCTCGAACTTGGCGAGGTCAGTCTTGTCGATAAACTGATCTCGCGGGAACTCCAGCTCGAACTTCTTGCGTTCGCCTTGGCTCCCGTACGCAAGCTGGTCTCGATACTGTCCTCGCGCGCGTTCATAGAACCATTTCGACCCCGACAGCGAGCCTGCCTTCGGAGGCGCAAAGTGTTTGCGTGAGATACGCTCAAGCACCAGATGGATCGGGTGACTGGAGAAAAAGTCGGCTTCGCTGATCTTGTTCTGCGTGTTGGCAAACCGCGAAATCAGTGGCACAACTTCCTCAAGGCGATCCGGATTCACCACCGACAGCTTCATCTGGACGAAGACACGGCTGAGGTCGGCGCGGCGATCCTTCCGCTGGCTATCGTTCGCGTAGAGAATCGAAGCGGTCGTCTGCCCGCCGTTTACGATCTGGAGGTTGTCGATGGAGCTAATGCCTAGGCCGCCCCCCGGCAACGAAGCGGTTGTTATACCGGCTGCGGTCGCGGTCAGACCATTGTTGTAGGCAAAGAACATCTCCGGTGCCGTCTCCAGCGTCCTGATGATGCCCGTATTCACCTTGGTGCGGGCCTGCAGGAATGTTCGGACGTTCTGCTCTAGAAGCTTGGCGCCGTAGAGACCGTAAATTTCGGCCAGGAAGGCCCCAGGCACGGCCACGAGATAGGATGTGTGCTCACCGTCAATGCTGTGCGCAGGCAGACACGGCAGCGGCGAGCCATTGACGCTTGTGACGTCGATTTCGATGGGCTCGGCCCCACCCTTGGCACCAAGAATGCTGGCGTACCGCGCGAAATCCAGCACGCTACATACGAAGGGAACGCCTAGGACCTCGCCGGTCATCTCGGGCTTCCTGCGTGTCGAAAGGCGAGCATTGGAGAAGGCAACGACACGGATGCGCTTTATGTGGCTCCGACCATCGTAGATTGGCCAAGCCGCCTGGAACGACGGGCTGGTTTCATCGACCGCTTGAATGAAGGACGCATTGACCGCCAGCTCACAGAAGCGTCGAACCCGATCGAACAGAGCGTCAACGTGAGCCGCATTCAGAGTCTGCAGTTCGCGCTCAGATCGAAAATCTGAGATCGCCAGAAACAGATCGCCACGATCGCGGTCCATGGCGAAGCCATCAACCTGATAGCCACCGCGACCATCGTTTCGCGCAGGTGCATAGGTCAGGTCAATGCAATCCCCGTTTTCAGCTGCCAATTTGCCGTAGAGCTGGAAGAAGACTGCCGCTTGCGGCTCGGCGGACGCCTCGGCCTCGAACATTAGATCCTCCCAGAATCGGTCAAACGCCTCCTCAAGTTCCGGGATGGTCATGCGAAGGCCTCGGTCAAAGCTTGGTCGAGATCCACGGCGAACTTCTGACAGGCGCTGAGGAGGATCGAATAGGAGACCGCGTGCACACCGGTCGGCAACATGGCCGGTGTCAGCCGAGGAAAGTCGTCGCGCACCTCGAACAGTTGTCGGTCGATCAAAAGCCACTGCGACTCGTCGTATTCCTCCCGTCGGACGTAACCACAGGCTTCCAGTGCAATCTCAAACTGTTCGAGGGTCGGAGATCCAGCGGCAGCGAACACGCTCGTGAGCTCGTCGATAAGAGCGTTCAGCGAGACAGCGGCGGCAGCAGAGTGCGCGCGTGCGATGGTTTGGTGGCACAGCAGCAGACGGCTGCCCGCGGTATCGAGCTGAGCTTCTGACGAGATCAGCAGTCGATGGTCCGAGGTTGAGAGCTGCGTCTTCACCTCTATCTGCCAAGCGCCGAAGACGAAGTCCTGTTCGTCGCGGTGTGCTCCACGCCAGGCCGCCAAGCCGCCGCTCAGGCCAGTCCGCGGCGTGACTTGATCGCGCAGAAACAGTAGCTCGCCGATGAGGCCAATGATCTCCTCGGTCGTCAGCAGCCCTTCGCGGCGCCGGCGCAGCATGTTGTACCAATCTGCCAACCGCAGTAGCACGAGCTGCAGACCGCGGCCGTTGGCACCGTGAGGCTGATCGGCGGTGGTGTCCAACAAGTGATCGCACAGCGCCCGGAAGATGTCGAACTGGTCCCGATCCTCAAGCGTCAGGACAAGTCGCGCACCATCGCCCGGCCGACGCTCTACGGTGACGTCAATGCCGTTGAACTTCGGCGGTTTTGGCAGCTCCCGGCAATCTTCGTCGGCAGTCAGCACGAAGATGTATTGACCGGTGTGATTGCGGCCCCTGAAGAAGTCCAACGGATGGGTGGATGAGGCGCGCCGGACATTGTCGGTGTGCGGATCGGTTGCGGGAGCAATATCCCGCCAATCGCTCTCATCCATCAGACTTCCCCGGCCAGAACGGCTTCGTCGTCATCTTCATCTTCGCGAGCAAAAGCCTCGATTTGCTTCCGGTACACGGCGTTGACTTGGTAGCTCCGCTCAACGGTCGCCTTCTCTGTCCGCGGGAGGCAGAAGCTCAAGGTGACGACAGGCCCTTCAAGCTTGAGACCACTCATGGCTGCATCGGTAGTGAACACATGGATCAGCAGCATCGGACGGCTACGCTGGGCGCAATAAGCCTTGTCGCCGCGCAGCTTGCCACTTGCCTTCTCGGCGTCTCCAGCGTCGATCTGGCTTTGTGTCAGGCCGATCTGCGCGTCCTTGGGGTCGGCCACCCGGTTTCGACCCTTGGTTACACGGAACCCTCCATCGATCACATCGCCGTGCGTTCGCGTACGCAGTGGAAAGGAGAGATCGGGCCGCAGCAGCGGCTTTTCTTCACCGCTGGAGGGATGCGGAATGGCCACGTCCCACTCTGACATCTCGTCTCGGACGCGGTCGGCAAAGTAGTCCTCAAACAGGCTGACATCGCCATTGATCGGCCCCAGGTCGCCATGGGCCGCGGGGAAAGTGAAGGCCTTCAACAGGGCCATCACCAATCGACTTGACTGACGTTCCCAAACTTCGGCTTGCGGCGTTGACCTTTCTGAAGACGGCGCGCCAAGTTCCGCGAGGAAGGTACGGACTGCCTTCAAGTTGTTCTCGTTGATCTGCTGATTGTTCGGCAAGATGTAACCCTCCAGATGTCGGACGGAATAGTCCTGAGCGATCTTCATCTGGCTAGCGGTGCCCATTTTGTTGGCGGCGGTAATGCGGATGGCCGTGGGGCTTTCCCGGACCTTCAGCCCGAAGTGTTCGGGTGTCATGTCGAGGTCTTGCATGCGGCGTACCTCGCCGCGCAGTTCGTCGATAGCGCCATTGATCTCGCGATAGTGGTCGAGCGCCAGCTGAGGCAGATAGACGCGGCAGATGTCCTCATAGCCAGGCCTGTAACCGAACCACCGGGCCATCTGCATCAGCGTGTCCGACGCCGCAGTGTTGCGGAGGATGTAGGAGACCGTCAGACCCTCGAGGGTCAGGCCGCGCGACAAGGCGAGCCCACCGATGGCGATGACGTGCAGTCCGTGCTCGCGGTGGGCGCGGTAGTCGAGGGAACCGCCCTTCATGTTGACCGTCACGGGCTTGACGCGTACTGCCTCTGCCAGAACGGTGCGTATCGCATCAAACGTCTCAGGGCAGTTTCCGAACTCGCGCTCGAAGTCCTCCTTTAACGAAACGATTGTCGGGTCACTCATCCCCTCTGGTCCCAGAGCGAGAGCGGCGGCATCCTGCAGCGTCTGTAGATAGACGTAGACCTCGCCGCGGACCTTCTCCTGTACGGCATTGAATCTGCTGACGTTGATCATCATGGTGCAGTGTTCACGGCCCTGACCCCGCAGGATGCGAATGGCGCGTGCCAGCAGAAAGACGCGAACGGCCGTCAGCAGCGACGCTGGCAAGGTCACCGCGTGATCCGCCCTGTGGTTCAAAGGGAGGTGCGCGATGTAGTCATTCACTACCTCGACCATCGGTTCGCGCAGGTCGCCGTCATCAGCGAACACGCGCGAGGCACCCACGTAGGTGTTAGGAGGGTCGAGCGCTTTGATGAAGTGCTTCGGGAACAGGTCGTCCTTAAGCATCTCGTCATTGCTGTCCGGGTCAATGAAGATGTTCGCGAATGGCGTGGCGGTGTAGCCGATGTAGGACCGCCGCTCAAACAGCGCCAGAATTTCCCGTATTACTGCATTGATCGCAGTCGTTGCTTTGGGGTCCTGCGACGTGTTGATCGATGCATTGTCCGCTTCGTCGTCGATGAGGAGCAGCGGAGAGGTGATGATGCCGCCATGGCCTTGCTCGATCAGCCAGTCCCGGAGTTTTGATAGAGGAGCCTTGTTCTTCTTGCATACGAAAATGATCGGCTCATTGTGCGCAGCCAAGCTGAAGACCACGCCAGCGCCGGGGTCGCGTGTAAAGTCCTTATCTCGCGACGTGCCGTAGGCCGGGAACCGTTTCTTCATCGCATAGGTGAGGATCGGGAGGGGCTCGGCCGCCAGGGCGTGAAAGATGGACTTCTTACCTATGAAGGTTTCGTCCAGGCGCTCCTGCGTCTGCGCGCGCAGACTATTGGTAATCCCGGCAAGAAGAATGATGGTGCGATAGCCAGCGTCAGCTGCTTTGCAGATCAGAGCCGAGTAGTTCGTCGTCTTGCCCGATTGCACGTGACCGATGACCATACCGCGCCGCGACCCGATCCCGGGCGTCAATGGATTGCCGGAAAAGTCCAGGATCTCGTCTGTGACGTTGTCGAGGGTAGCGACCACCGGCGCAGCCAGCGAACCGCCTTCGAGGTAGTACCGCTTAAGGCGGTTCCAGTAATAGAAGTCGATCGAGCCGGCGCTTTCTTTCAGCCATGGCTTGAAGTCACTGAAAACTGAATAGCCGCGGGTCTGGGTAGTCGTGAAGCTCGTTTCCAGCACGCGCAGAACCTCAGCCCTTTCCTCATCATCGAACTTGAACGGCGAGGTATCCACTTCGGCGGCGATCGCTCCCTGAGGCAAAGCGCGGCCACTATTAACGTCGTCAACGTATTTCTTCCCGATACTCAGCGTCAGGAACGCTAGTTCGGCGCTTAGATCACGCATTGGTCCACCCCTTTTCCTTAAGAACGGCCTCGGTAGCACCCCAGGCCTCACACCACGGTTCAGTGGCGCGCAACAGATTTTCCAGAGCGGTAAAGTCTCCATCGACCTGCATAAGAAGCAGGGGTAGGGCTGCGCTCAGTTCTGCTCTGAAAGCGACGGGGTCGGTCAGTGTCTGATGGATTGCTTCGGGCTCCTGCGCCGTGTCCTGACTGAAGGCGGCGACCGGGAATGCCTGTTCGATGATCTTCAGCGCGGCGCTGGCGGCCAGCCTCTGTTCGTCGTTACCAGAGTCCAGTAGCGCCTCTATAACGGGGTGCTCGCGGTTGATGGTGTAACGAACCTCTCCGCCACGAGCATACCGGCTCCAGACCGAGGTCGTGCCCGGGCGGTCGAGCCGACCACCACGAGACCGATAGACGCGCGCTGAGCGATGCCGCAGACCCTCGACGAGCTGGCGCAGGCGATTCCGCAGGACGGCGGGGAGCTGGGCGTCCGACTTGTCGATGGTGATCTTCCATACATGATCGAGCGCGTTGGGTATGTCCACTCGCACGCGGACTAGCTGTGATAGTTCGCCATGGCGCAACAGTCTGAACCAGGTTCCGCTGATGATGAGGCGATGGTTGCGATAGAGGTAAAAGCCCTGATTTCGGAGAAACCCTTCCTCTCCGCCCAGCTGATCGTATTGGTTTGGCAGAAGCTTCGAATAATGCGGGAGGACAAAGGGCTGGATGTCGATTCTGCGTCCGGCGATCTCCAGGGACTCCGGCTCCAGCTGTTGTGTCGCCTCATGTTCGCGGTAGAACGGATCAAGCGCTTCAATCTTCCTGCTGTTGAGGCGGATAGTCAGCCGCTTTCCACGGACTTCGCCTGCAAGATAGCGATGGAAAATAAGCCCCAGTCGATTGCCCGCGCGAGTGATCAGCGCGTTGAATTCGGACAGAGTGATCGTTCCGTTTTCGGACAGGCGATCGCAGTTCGACCACACCACTTCGACACCATCCTTCGCAAGGAGCTCCGGTGATGCCGTCGCGGCTATCTCGCGATCGTCGAGGACTCCCATTCGCCATGCGTCGACGTCAGCGAGATCCCAGACGCAACCTGTCACTTCTTCGCCTCGGCGGCTGAGCACCGTGAGCCGCGCGCATTGGGAGAAGGATGCGGATTTCATTCCCCAGCCAAATCGGCCCAGGTCGTCCGGTGACCGTTCCGTCAGGGGGTTGCTACAGGCAGGACGCATCGCCTTCCTGAGTTCCCGACCTGATAGGCCATGCCCATCATCAAGGACCCGGATTTCAGGGTCACCACCGTTGTAAAGGCACGTAAGCGCGATTTCGCGTGCGCCCGCCTGAATGCTGTTGTCGATCAGGTCAGCTAGCGCAGCGGGCAGGTCGTAGTTGCCGAAACTGCGTGCCGATAGCATCAGTGAGGCGGCGTCGGGTGGATTGGTCTCGTACTTCACGGCGCGGCAAGCCCCTCCTTAGGCTCTGCAATTCCCTTCCTTGTAACTGCTGCCATAGATCCCCTCCGCACACGCTACAGTTATGCTCAATGATCGGCCCCATGATCCGCGGCAGCCATCAGAGCAAATCAGGCGACCTTGAAATCTTCCACTGGCTCGATCTGCGCTACAGGCGTCTGCAGAAGATCCTGTTTCAGGCGCTTGGCTACCGCCTCTGCGAGCAGAGGCGGTACGGCATTTCCGATTTGCCGGAAAGCTGCGTTCATGGCTCCGGAGAAGCGGAAGCTATCCGGGAAGGACTGAAGCCTAGCTGCCTCGCGCACCGAGATCGTCCGCTTCTGCGCGCTCTCCCAGTGGATGTGAGAGTAGGTGTCCTTGCCCATGTGGGCGGTCAATGTGCGCGATGGCATCGCCGGATTCAGCTTCCACCATTTGTTTGGGAACTTGCTGGGATCGTAGGGTGGGACGTACTTTGCACGCAGCGACGCCCACTTCTCCGAATTTTCGCGGGGACTAGTCGTGAGGGCTTCAAGCTGCTCGGTAAATATCTTCTCGGCCACAGCAATCGCGTGTGGGTAATCGCCGCCGTGCTTCATGCGACGAAATATCTCGAAATCCCGAGGCGTGATCCGCACCATGTGGCCGTCGGTGTCGGCATGAGAAACCTGGAGGCCAGGCCACGCCCGCATTTTCTTAGCGTAGTCGCTGAGGTCTGCGGAACTGGCATACGGCAATCGGTCGGTCAGCTTGCGCCGCCGCATGTCGGTCGGTGCTGAGAAATGCTCCCTGATGCGCGGCAGATCCCCCAGAGCCACCTTGACAGACACCGCCTTCGGAAGGCCTTGCCGGGCTTGTGGTATAGCAGCGAAGTGTGAGCCCTCCGCCGGCACATACTTGAGCGCAACGGAACGTGCGCTTTCATATCCCGAGGGTAGCTTGGCCGCGTGGCTTGGCTCGGGGAAGCCGGGTACGAAGCCGAGCGAACTGTCGATGGCGACCAGAAACAGTCGTTCCCGCATCTGCGGAACGCCGTAATAGGCGGCATTCAGCAACGTGTAACGGGCGCTGTAGCCCAGAGTCTCCAGCGTCTCACAGATCTCCTCCGGCACGTTATGCCCGCCGTGGTTGAGGATGTCCGGGACATTTTCGATCAGGATCGCCACGGGCTGGATCGCTTCGACGTACTGAAGGAAGCGTTGATAAAGCTTGGCGCGTGGGTCGTTGACATAGGCGATGTCATCGCCAGTCACCGAACGAAGCTTCGACCGACCGATCCGGGCGAAGGCCTGACACGGCAGACCGGCAGCCAGGACATCGAAATGCTTCACGACAGAGCCCTTCAGGCCGATCTCCGAAGCCAGGGTGGCGGGATCTGAGGCGACCATGTCCCGTGACTTGCTCCACGCGGCCATCTTCTCTTCGACGGGTGGCTTGAAGTTCAGCGCGTAGCTGGCGGCAGCAGTAGCATCGAATTCAACGTGGCCAAGCAGTTCGAATCCGGCAGCCTGCATTCCTAGCGACATACCCCCGCAGCCCGAGCACAGCTCAAGCGCACGCGGTGCTTCACCGCTGCGCAGGCGATCCAGTTTGGCCTGCCGAGCTGCTGTGTTGATCTTCATCGGTCGTTAGATCGTCCTAGGTGCGCGGAGAGGCGGGAGGCAACAAGTTCCGGGTCTTCAGCCTCACACTCCCATACTACCAAGGTATTCCAGCCCTGGCTCTTCAGATCGGCCAGCGCCTTCGCATCGCGGGCCACGTTCGCAGCGAACTTCTTCGTCCAGAATGCCACGTTCGATTTGGGCTCATAGGCCAGTCGACAGCCAGGGTGTCTATGCCAGTAGCAGCCGTGAACAAACACAACTTTCCGCGGGCCAGGAAAGACAAGATCAGGGCTGCCTGGAAGGTCACGTCGGTGAAGGCGGAATCGAAATCCCAGTCGGTGTGCCAAGCTGCGTACCACCATCTCCGGCTTAGTGTCCTTGCCGCGTATTCGCCCCATCAACCTCGACCGGGCTTGCTTGTCGATGATGTCCATAACGATGACCTGTGGAATCTAGAGTGTCCTGCCAACGATGATGCAAACTCGGCCGTCCGCATTTCGGTCCGGATGACTCGCGCCAGCTTTCGTCCGTCAGCTTGACTTCTACGGCGCCCACCTACTATCTGCCGAAAGGATTCGATCTGCACTTCTCGTCCAGTTGCTGTTAGGTCATCGCAACCTGAAGACTACGATCTATCCCTACGTCGAGCGAGCGCTACGCACGACAGTCAGGCCGTTGGATCAGCCGGACGGGCGCTGACCTGTAGCAGCGGACATATATGGATGCCCGCTTCGGGTCCAGGCTGTGTGAAAACAGATTTGCGCCGGCACCGACGGCGAGATTGCCACACTAGGCGCCTCTCTGACTGCCTGTCTTTGTCCAGAAGCGTGGT
>Ga0302228_10000452_pt1 | contig 34445 bp, 33 predicted proteins | sample II_Palsa_N1_2_FD_193519 | JGI IMG/M metagenome (GOLD analysis project Ga0302228, IMG submission 193519) | Peat permafrost microbial communities from Stordalen Mire near Abisko, Sweden - II_Palsa_N1_2 | ecosystem: Environmental > Terrestrial > Soil > Palsa > Peat permafrost | place: Sweden... | reverse complement strand
CTGCCGCCATTGTCGTGATGATCGCTGCCGCCATTGTCATGGTGGTCGCTGCCGCCGCCATTGCTGCCGCCGCCGTGCGAGTTCTGGTTGCCGCCTCCGCCGCCACCATTACTGCCGCCGTGCGAGTTGTTTTGCCCGCCTCCTCCGCCACCGCTCCCGCCGCCTCCGCCATGCGAGTTCGAGCCACCGCCGCCGCCATTGGACGACTGGCCCACGCCGTGCGACGGCTGACCGCCGCCATGGGACGGTCCACCGCCAGGCGCGCCGGCGAAATTGCCGCCGCCGTGAGAACCGCCCCCGCCTCCCTGAAAGCCGCCTCCCCCTCCGGCGCCCTGGAAGCCACCGCCTCCGCCGCCGTGAAAGCCCCCACCGCCTCCTCCATGAATGCTGGTGCGCGCCCCGCCGCGGATCCCAAAGGCGAAGGTGGTGGCCGATGTCGCCGAAAACGCAAGGGCGAGCGCAATAGCGGTCAGTCGCGTCAGTGGTTTCATTGCGCGTCTCCCTGTTGGTCGTCCGATATTGCAGGCGGCCGCATCGGAATCTGCCGCGCGTCCGGGCCGGGACGGAACGTGAAGGTGCCCGCCTCGAACGTGGGATTCAGCGTCCATTGATAATTGACGGCATGCTGCGGCCGCGACGGCTGAGTGGTATCGGTGACGACAAACCGGCATGGCAGAGGCCGCGAACCGCTCTGGATCCACAGTTCCCAGTCGAGCCCCGGCTGTTGATACGCGTAGTGGTTGCACCACTTGCCGTCGACCTTGTCGAGCCCGATAAACAGCGCGCTTGTCAGCGACTTTTCGTCGTCCGATTGCTCGCCCCAGTAAAACAGGTCGACGAGCGGAAGCTGGACGCCGTACTTCTCATCGGCGTCGGTAATCAACTGGCGGATGGTGGGCGGCGCCGGCACCTTGCTGTAGAAGTGATGCGTGTCGTTGAACAGCACGAAGGTGCGGCCGTCGTAGATCAGGCCCTTCGGCGCACGACTGCCCGTGACCACGACCCGGACCTTGTTCGGACGCTGCACCGACATCTCCGTGCGATGCAGAAAGCCGACGTTCTGCCCGGTGGTCAGGACGGCGTCGGTCACGCTGTCCGCCTGGATACGGAAGCTCTTCAGGCTGCGCAGATAGTTGCCGAGCTTGTTCAGGGCATCGACGGCCTGCGGTTGCATTTCCGCTTGCGCCTGCGCCGGTTCGTCGCTTCCGGACGCCGGCGCCTGGGCCAGCGCGACCGATGCGCCGGCCATGGCGGCCAGCGCGGAGCCTATCAGGACGAAGCGCCTGACCTGCAAGGCGTTCTCGCCGCCCTGACGTGAAATGAACAGATTCACTATGCTCTCCTAAATCACTGAAACGTTGCATTCACCGAGCATTCAACCGTGCTGGCATTCAAAAAGCCGCTGACATCCGATCCGGCCCAGGCGATGCGGATTTAGCGGCAATCGTTATGCCGCACGTATAACGGTTTGCGCGGAAAATCACCTCCCCGTTTCACCGGGGATAACAACTGACGAATGTGACAGGGCGGAATTATTTTAAAATAAGACTGCGCAGGCTGAAGCCATTTCACACATTAAAACAATGCGTAATGCAGCCTGGACGGGCCATACAAGGCTCCTCGCCGAGACGCAGCAGGCGCACCGTGAACTGTGCGCGAAACCGGTGTCTGCGCAAATCGTCAGAGGTAAAAGAATATTACTGGATGCTAGCAAACGTTTTAATGAACATCAAGCACCAATATAGTGATGCTGGAATCTGTAACGATGAGCGCGATTGTTTCAATAAAAGATGCCGGAAAGCAGTATATCGAGACTCCATAGCAAGAACGGATTAAACCGCAAGTCCAGTTATTTTCATTTCATTTCAACACATTCAATAAAAAATCATTTATTAGTAGTGGTATCCGCCGCGGCGCCGGACACCCATCCGGCCGAGACCTGAGGTACGGGCCCCGCGTCCAGGAGAAGAATGATTGCAGAGACGAGCGGCGCCCCAGTTGTTTGCCCCGGACCTTGATGGACGGTCAATCCTATGCGCTCCCGAACCGAAGAGCTTCCCACCGTTACCCGGCGCATGAGCGCGGCGCAGATGCTGCTGGCAGGCTCCTCGGTGAGCGCGGTCGCCAAGGCCCTGCATCTGTCCATGGCCACGGTCAAACGCTATAAGACCATCCTCGACGACGGCGGCCTCGATGCGCTGAAGAAAATGAGTGTCGGCGGCCGTTCGTCCGCGCTCGACGCCGCGGCACTGGACTGGATCGCGGCCGCGCTGCAAGGCTCCGCGCAAGCGCACGGCTTCCCCAGCGATGCATGGACCAACGCGCGCCTGCGCGAATTGATCGAGGCGCGCTTCGGCGTCCAGTACTCGCGGGTCTACACGTGGCAAATCGCGACCAATCTGGGCCTCGGCCATCGGCTCTCGAAGTCGAGCCGCTGAGCGGGTGCAACGCCGCGACAACGTCTCCTCATAGACGCCAGATCTGCTTCAATCTGCCGAACTCGGCAGGCCGGGTATAGGACCGGTACAGTTCGCCGACGGTACCGAATGCCAGTGCCGGCTTGAGCGTCGCACCGGGCAGCGCCTGGGTAATCCAGTCGTAGGCGTTCATATCGCGCTGCTCGGCGTGCACGGCGTGCGTCAACGCGTTGAGCGCCTTGTCGGCCGAGTGGTTGCCCAGGTCCACGAAGCAACTCTCGAACGGGTGTTTCGCTGCAATCGCGGGGCGCAAATCGGGGACTCGGTTGCTCACATTGCTCTCCTGTGCAGGGTGTCCCTCTCCATGTATCAGATGGATGTGACAGCGCGTCGAATGCCTCGCAGGAATTCTGGCGGCCTCGCGCACGGCCGGACCGTTGCGGCAGGATGCGTCCACGGCGCTCGGCGCGCAGGCCATGCCGCCGGATTCGAGCGGTGTTTAACCCGCCTTCAGCGAATCTTCCGGTTCCAAAAGCGATGCATATTGCCTGGTCGATTTTATGACAAGCCGCCGATACGCCAGATGTTTCAGTCTGCGCGCCCACTCCGGGAAGCGTTCCCAATGCACAATCCCAGTAAATGCATGGCGCATGCGACGATTATCTGTCAATCGCTCAAACCGCCGCCCCGCCGGACGTGTCGAGCCGTTTCGGCGCGATAGATAATCGCGCCGCATCAACCCAGCGCGCATCTCCCTGCTTTAAAGACCATGAAATCCAGAAGTCATTGTCCCGTCATTTTTTAAAAATCGAAAAATTAAATCGTCTGACCGGTAAGCGCATATAAAATCGCGACTCAAAATCCGGCAGGTCTTGCGAGTTTTACCCAAAATGAATAAGAGGAAACATGCCGTCAGGCGAAGTTCCGGCGGAAAATCAGCGGCAAAAGCCAGGCTGCTGCCGCCCACGGCCCAGTCGATCCGCGCCCAGTCGCTGCGCGGCCATCTCGCACTCGAAGCGTTGCGCGTGGGCTCCGGCAACGGCCATCTGCTGAGCGAACTGATTCACGTCCTGTACGTTGCCTGGTATCTGCAGGAAGCGGGTTTCGGCGTGGCCGGCGCCGCGCTCTATGCGCAGGCAGAGCAGGCGCTCGAGCGCAGCGCGGCCCGCGCCACGGCGGAAAACATCTGGCGGCTCGACGACGCGGAAGCGCTCGTGCTGGAACAACTGCTGACGCTGCACGACGAGCAGTTGCAACAGGCGTCGGTCAACGCCATGCACGAGGTGCACAAGCGTCTCGTGCGTTTTGCGCAAAGCAGCCGCCCGACGCCGTGGTCCAGCCTCGGCGAGCGAGTGAATGAGCCTGGATAAGCCTGAGCAAAGCAAAGGCAAAGGCAAAGGCAAGTCGACACAAAACAAACCAGCGCAACGCCGGCGCAAGGCAAAAAAAATGGCCCCACCATCTTGCGACGGCAGGGCCTAGTCCCATGTCAAGGAGTAGTCATGGAGGAGACAAGCCGATCATAGCCGCAGGCAAGGGGCGTCTCCAACCAAGCGTTTGCGCTTTGCTTATCGGCGCCCGCTTCAGGTGCATTTCACCGCAGCCCTACGTGGATAACCCTCCCAGCGTATATCGTTAGAACGAAAAGTCGCTTCGTGCTGCTACCATCGGTCACTAACATGGCGGTTTAAGTCCAGTTTGCCTCGGCAAGTCCGCACGCAGCCCCGTGCGAGGCCCCGACAGCCGCTACCGAAGGAGCATTTCGTTGACCAGTTTCGATCAAAATCGCCGGCCGCTCGTCATCGGCATCGGCGGCACGACGCGTGCGGCGTCGTCGACCGAGCGTGCCCTCGGTTTCGCACTGCGCGGCGCGGAAGCCGCCGGCGCCCGCACCCGCCTGTTCGGCGGCACCTTCCTGCATAGCCTGCCGCACTACGCACCCGAAGACCCGCAACGTACCGACGCCCAGCTCGAGCTGATCGAAGCCGTGCGCCAGGCCGACGCGCTGATCATTGCCACACCCGGCTATCACGGCGGTGTGTCCGGTCTCGTGAAGAACGCGCTCGACACGCTGGAAGAATTGCGTGCCGACGAACGTCCCTACCTCGATGGCCGCGCGGTGGGTTGTATCGTCACCGCCTACGGCTGGCAGGCCGCCGGTTCCGTGCTCACCTCGCTGCGCTCGATCGTCCACGCCTTGCGCGGCTGGCCCACGCCGTTTGGCGCCGGCATCAACACGCTCGAGACGCGTTTCGAATCCGTCGATAGCTGCTCCGACCCGAAAGTGGTCGACCAGCTCGCCACAGTCGGCCAGCAGGCCGCGCAGTTCGCGCTCGCGTTCAGCGCGCACCACGCGCCGGCGCATCTCGGCGCGACCGAAGCTCGCACGGCCAAGGTACTGACGCTCGCCAACTGAGCCTGGCGCGGCCGCGGCGCCGCGCATCCAACGTGCAGCGGCGCACGCAGCGCGCCGTGTTTGCCGCACTCGCGCGGCACAATGCGTGTGCCAAGTAACAGACAGGCGGTACGGCGCGCCGGATAGTGACATCAACGCATCCGGGGCCGCCTCAGTCGAATCCACGAAGACCGTTCCAGGTCCACCGTGATTTGCTTGCGACGAATCATTGGTTCACTCGCGAGGCCGCCCGGCCTACGCTTGTTCCTGCCCGCCCACCATCCGGTCGGCACAGTGCGTTGAGCTTCCTTTGCAACGCACGCGGGCAGAACCATCGCCATCCATATGAATCGACAAGCTATCCAATACAAAGGTTACGAGGTTGCCCCCGTCGCGCAGCGACTGCCCAACGGCCTGTTCGCGGCGAATCTGACCATCGGGAAAGCCACACCGGAGCACAACCGTGCTTACTCGTTCGACGCGCTCGATTATTTCTTCGATGAAGAGCACGCGGTGGCGTATGCGTTCCGCTGGGGACGCATGTGGGTCGACAGCCATCAATAAGCGGGCGCCCTGCTCACCTGACGACGCGGTTTAAATGGCTGTGACAGAATAGGCGGCACGTCCCGCCCTGTTGCACTCGCCATGTCCGATACGTTGATCGATGCAGATGCCGCCGAAGATCGTCCCGGGCACACCTGGAGATCTCACGCATGACATGGACCGTCGACGAACAGTTGGCCCTGACGGCCACGCAAGCCGTGGCTGCAATCCAGAGCGGCCGGCTGAAAACCACCGAATACATCGCCACGCTGCTCGCTCGCGCCGCCGCGTTGTCGACGCTCAACGCCCTGACCGCGCTCAACATGGAAGGGGCGCTGGCCGCCGCGCAACGGCTCGACGCGCTGACGCCCGAAGCACGCGCGGCCTTGCCGCTGGCGGGCTTGCCCATCGTCGTGAAAGACAACATCAACACCCAGGGGCTCATGACCTCGGCGGGCACGCCCGCGCTGGAGAGCTTCGTGCCGCGCGAGAACGCGCCCACGGTGCAGCGTCTGCTCGACGCCGGCGCAATCGTGCTCGGCAAGGCCAACATGCATGAGCTGGCCTTCGGCATTACCAGCACCAACCTCGCCGCCCACGCCGGGCCCGTGCGCAATCCGTACGACCCGGGGCTGATTCCGGGCGGCTCGTCGGGCGGCACCGCGGTCGCGATCGCCGCGCGTATCGTGCCGGCCGGTCTCGGCACCGACACCGGCGGGTCCACCCGCATCCCAGCCGCCCTGACCGGCACGGCCGGGTTTCGTCCGTCGGTCGGCAACGGCGGCGCCGAGCGCCGCTATCACGATCCCAACGCCGTGGTGCCGATCAGCCATACGCGCGACACCGTCGGCCCGATGGCGCGCAACGTCGCCGATCTCGCGCTGCTGGACGAGGTCGTGACGGGCGCCGGGCCGTTGCCCGCGATCACGCTGAACGGCTTGCGCATCGGCCTGCCTGAGCCGCTATGGGAGGACCTGGAGTACGCGCTGGAAGACGTCGTACGCGCTGCGCTGCCCCTGCTGGAGGCCGCAGGCGTCATCTTCGTGCCCGTTGGGATGGATGCGTTGCTGGAGCTGAACGACAAGGTCGCCTCGCCGGTCGCCATCCACGAGGCGCACAACGACGTGCCCGCGTGGCTGGTCGCCAACGATGCGCCGGTCAAGACGCTCGCCGAGGTGGCCGCGCGCATTGCCAGCCCGGATGTGCGCAGCATCTACGACGCGATCCTCGCGGACCCGCTCGCCCAGCAGTATCAGACTGCACTGACCGTATGGCGGCCGCAGCTTCAGGAACTGTATGCGCAGACCTTTGCCGCGCACCGGCTCGATGCGCTGCTGTTCCCCACGACGCGCCTGGCCGCCGTGCCGATCGACGATCTGGCCGGCTCGTCGGCGGTGACCATCAACGGCAGCGCGCCCATCGACGAACTGAGCGCCTATCTGCGCAACACCGATCCGGCCAGCAATGCCGGCATTCCGGGCCTGTCGCTACCGGCCGGCCTGACCTCGGAAGGCTTGCCGGTGGGGCTCGAACTGGACGGCCCGCTCGGCAGCGACCGGCGGCTTCTTGCCATCGGCGTAGCCTTTGAACAGGTGCTCGGCGCGTTGCCTGCGCCTACCCTTTGATGAAAACCCACAAGGTTTTACCGGCAGAGGCCGGCCGCCGCTCATTGCGTTCACTGCGCGCCCTGCGCTTGCTGATCGCACACCACACCGCATAGCCTGCAATGCATAGGATGACTGACATGCACATTCACCGCCGCGCGCGTCGCATGATGACTCGCGTGACCGCCCTTGTCGCCGTCGCCGTCGTGACCAGCAGTTGCGCGGAAATCGCAGCCGCGGATCCCGACGCGCTGTGGAAAATCGTCGGCGGACAATGCGTGCCCGAGGCACAGGCCAGCGGCCGGCCAGGCCAATGCACGAGCGTGGATCTCGCCGGGCACTACGCGATTCTGAAAGACATCTTCGGACGCACGCAGCACCTGCTGATTCCGACCGAGCGCGTCACCGGCATTGAAAGCCCGAGCATTCTCGACGCCGACGCGCCGGACTACTGGGCGGATGGCTGGAGCTCGCGCAAGGTGGTGGAGGCGACGCTGAAGGCGCCGCTCGCCGCCAATCAGTTCGGACTCGAAATCAATTCTGAATTCCGCCGCTCGCAGCAGCAACTGCATATTCATATGGACTGCATGCGCACGGACGTCATCGACGCCCTCGCCGCCTACCGCCACGATCAACCGGGTCAATGGCGCTGGGAGACGCTCGGCGGGGTGCGTTACCGGATCATGCGCGTCACCAGCCTGACGCAGGACAACGATCCATTCCGGATCGTCGCGCGCGATCATCGGGACCCGCAAGCCATGGCGACGCAGACCATCCTCGTGACCGGCGCCGGTCCTTCCGTCGATCAGGACGGCTGGCTCGTGCTCAACAGCGGCCTCGACGTCGACAACGGCACGGGCACCGCAGAGGGCCTGCTCGATCATGCCTGCAAGCTGGCCGACACCCAGTAACGCCGGGTAGCGTCCCGTCGCGCCTATTCGGCCTCGCTCACGCCGCCTCCGCCCTCGACGGCAAGACTCACGAGCCAGCGGCGAATCACGCCTTCCTCCTGCGCGTCGAAGCCCGCGAGCATCTGCTGCTCGATGGTCTTCACGCGTGCGCGGCATTGCTTGAGGAGCGCCTTGCCCTCGTCGGTGACGTCGATATGCTGGATGCGGCCATGCACCGCATGCGGCCGCCGGGCGATGGTGCCGCTACGCAAGAGGTTGGCGACGATCACGCTGACCGTCTGCGGCGTGAGCATCGCGAGACGGGCGACGTCCGCATTGGAGAGACCCGGATACGCCACCAGCATGGTCAGCACCATGAATTGCGGCGGCGTCACGTTGAGGTCGGCCAGCGCGCGCTCCATGCGCAAGCGGTTTGCCGCGCCCGCCTGGCGCAGCAGATAGCCGATATGGCCTTCCTCGCCACGTTTGCCCTCGCCGACGCGGGGCACATCTTGCGGGTCTGGTGTCGTGGGTGGTTTGCGCATGGATATCAGCATTCGAAGATTAACGTTCGTGCTCTGATATTAACCGCTAACGACATGGCGGGATAGCGCGCCGGCACGCCCTAAGCGCTTTTTCGCAGATGCTTTGCGCAACAAAATGGTTCGTCGCGAACAGGACCCTCAGTAGGATCGGCCTTAACGCGTCTGCTGACGCCTTATGACACCCTTATCCGGCCCTACCTGTCCTGCCGATGGCGATCTATCTCGACGACACGCAACGCAAAGCCCTGGCCCGCCTGAGCGCGAGCTGGACCTGGCGCACGGAGTGGCCGACATGGGTACTGATCGTCACGATCTACGGGGGCTGGTTCGGCGTCGCGACCCATGCGCGCAGTCTTGGACTGCCGCTCACCACCGGCCTGCTCGCACTGTTGAGCGCCTGGTATATGTCCCTGCAGCACGAATTGCTGCACGGCCACCCCACCCGCTCGCCGTTGATCAACGCGCTACTCGGCTTCGCGCCGCTCGCCGTCTGGTTCCCGTATGGCATCTATCGCGAGTCGCATCTGCGGCATCACGACGATACCAACCTGACCCGCCCCGAACACGATCCGGAAAGTTACTTCGTCTCGGGTCAGACATGGCACGGCGCCGGCGCCGTCTCGCATGCGCTGCTGACGCTGCGCAATACCTTCGTGGGACGGCTGCTGGTTGGGCCGGCTTTCGCGATTGCCGCGACCGCGATCGACGCCGTTCGCAAGGCCGCGCGCGGCGACTGGCGCGACGTGCCGCTGTGGATCGCTCAGTGCGTCGCCGTGAGCGCGCTCGCGTGGTGGCTGCATACCGCCTGCGGGATACCCGCGTGGCTGTATGTGCTGGGCATCGGCTACGGTGCGCTGTCGATCAGCTCGGTCCGCTCGTTTCACGAGCATCGCTTGGCCGACGCCGTCGAACACCGTACGGTGCTCAATGAAGCGGCGTGGTTCTGGCGTCTGCTGTTTTTGAACAATAACTATCATCTGGTTCATCATGACCTGCCGCACGTACCCTGGTTTGCACTTCGACAGGTGTATGTGAGCTCGCGCCAGCAATACATCAAGCGCTCCGGAGGCTTTCTGGTAAAGGGTTACGGCGAATGGTTCAGGCGGTATGGAATCGCTGCGGTTGCGCATCCAGTGGCTGATGTCGGGTCCGACCGATTCCCGGGAAGTCCGCCTGCTTCCGTCGGTTTTGCAGGTAGATTGCAGGTAAAATTCATGGTAATTGTCCGCGATAGAGCTCGCGATGAAGCTCACCTATCCGCTCCTGCTGAACGCGAAACCGCAATCGAAGCCATATAGGCTCACCGACCGCGATTCGCTGTATTTATTCGTATCGATCAAGGGTACGAAGACGTGGAAATTCGACTACCTCTCGGGCGCTGCTCGACAAATGAGGCTCGAACGATGTCGACGTTTTGATCGTGCTGTTCGTCTGTACCAAACGCATCACCACAAGCTTCGCAAAAACATGCGATGCAACCCCGTGCGTTATCGCGTATGCCCTTGAACTCAAACATCTCTGAGTATGTCTGTGCCACGGTTTCCTCGCTACCGCAAGCTGGGCAACTGAGTTCAATCGTCATGGCTGTCCATCCAAACGAAAAGAAACTACGGCGCAAAGCGCATTAAGACAATCCGGTTCTTCGCTCCCGCCGGGGCTACGTTGAAGGTCGATCGATGTTTCCACCAAAACATCGCGCCATGTCGTTCTGACCATGGTGGTCGCGCGATCCTGGCCGCGCTACAGCAGCGGTGCGCCTAGCCGCCGGCTCGCGGTCCTACCGAACTGCTTGAGTTGCCGCGCGAGTTCGCCCTCGGGCGACGGATCGAAACCGTTGTCGGGGCCGATGGCGGTGATCACCGCGGCCAGTTGCCGGTGCGCGTCGAACACGGGCACGGCCATCGCGTCGATGCCGGGCACCATCAGCCCTTCGACCACCGACAAGCCTTCGGTTCTGATCCTCGCGAGACGTTCGTTCAACGGCGAGCCCGTTGCTTCGAGTTCTGCTTGCAGCGCTTCTGGCTCGGCCTTGACGACGGGCGCGCGCTCCTGCGGTAGCACGTGGGCGGCGAACATCAGGCCAGTAGCGGAGCGCAGCAGCGGCATGGTCGCGCCGGCGCGCGTCAGCACCGTGACCTCGCCGACCATCTCGACAACACGCACGACGGTTGGGCCATGATTGGCCCAGACGGCGAGAAAGCAGGTATGGGCAGTCTCGTCACGCAGGTCGGGCAGCATGTCGGACAGATTGCCCACGACGTCAATCTGCGCGAGCGCCGCGAGACCGATCGAAATCGCGGCCGGTCCGAGCATGTAGCGGCCCGACTGCTTTTCCTGCGCAGCCAGTCCGCTCACAATCATCGCCTGCATGTAGCGATGTGCCTTCGCCGGTGCGACACCTGCCACTTCGCTCAGACGCGACAACGTGACGGAAGGTCCGAGGCTCGCCAGCGCCTTGAGAATCTCGGCACCCGTTTCTGCCGATTGCACTCGCGTACGTGGAGTCTTTCGGGTGGCGCGCGTTTCGCTGTCGCTCTTGCTCATGGAAATCCGGAAAGAGGAAATCAAAAATGAGCGCTCACAGTACGCTATCGATTTTCTGTCTGCAAGCCCAGCCACGCTGAGCGGCGCGTCACAGACGTATTCAGGGTGCGGGATGCTGCGATCCCAGCATCGATGCACGCTGCGCGAATGCGGCATACCATACGGCCAACTCGCGATATTCGCGCCACGGTTCGGAGGGAAAGCGCAAGTCGAGGTAGCCGAGCGCACAGGCCACGGTGATTGTGCCGATGTCGACCCGCGTACCGAAGTCCGGCACCCACCGGGCAAACTGCGCGACCGCCGACAAGATCTTCTCGTGCTGGCCGTCGAACCATGGCCCGAAGCGCATCCCGTCCGGCCGGATCACCTGCTCATAGCGCATTAGCAGCGCCGCGCCGATCATGCCGTCGCCAAGCGCCTGCTCGCGCAGCGCCTGCCAACGAGCGGAGCCTGCAGCGGGAAACAGCTTCCCGTGACCGTGATCAAGGTATTCGCAGATCACACGGCTGTCATAGAGCACGTCGCCGTCCGTGCCGCCGATGAGCGCCGTCGGCACCTGGCCGAGCGGATTCAAAGTGACGATGGTCGCGTCGCGCGTGACCGGATGCGCGTTGCTCGGTAGCCGCTCGACATCGATGCCGAGCTCGGCTGCACTGACGAGCACCTTGCGCACAAACGGCGAAAACGGTGAGTAGTAGACTTGCAGGAAAGGAGATGCCATGAGTCAATCCAGAAAGAGTCAATTCAGATAAAAGGCCGGGCCAGCCGCGCAGTTCATCATGCAGATGGATCCCGCAGGTCGGACTGATGCGCAGCGTTTCAGGATTGGCCGACGCCATGCAGCGCGTAATCGGCGCCATGTGCATGCGTCAGATAGCCAGCCGTCAGACCGCCATCAACTTCGAGCACGCTACCCGTGACGTACGACGCTGCGTCCGACAGCAGGAACGCAATCGCCTGCGCGACTTCTTCGACCCGAGCGAAGCGGCCGAGCGGGGTGCGGTCGAGCATCACACCTTCACGAAAGTGTTCTGGCACGCCGACGGTCAGCATCGGTGTATCGACACCGTTTGGCGCGACTGCATTCACGCGCACGCCGCGATTGCCCCACTCAGTTGCGAGGCTCTTCACGAGTCCGACGAGGCCCCACTTCGATGCCGCGTAATTGGCCCGACCGGGCTGGCCGCCTTTCGCGGTGATCGACGCGAGACACACGATGCTGCCCCGTCTGCGCGGCAGCATCACGGCCGCCGTGTGCTTGCAGGTAAGGAACGTGCCGCGCAGGTTGATGTCAAGCACGAGATCCCAATCTTCCGCACTCATGGCTTCGGCAGGCGCGCTACGCGCGAGGCCGGCAGCCGGTACGACATCGGTGATTGCGCCGATACTGCTTTCGACCTGCAGCACGAACGACGCAAGCGCCGCCTCGTCGCGGACGTCGAGCGCCGCGTGCATGAACGGCACGTCGGCGCCCAGCGAGTCCCGCAACGCGAGCAGACCGGCTTCGTTCTGATCGGCGGCTGCAATCGCGACACCCTGCGCCGCGAGATGACGGCACACCGCGGCACCGATGCCGCTCGCCGCACCGGTGATAAGCGCGACGCGCGCCGCCGGCCGGGATGTTGGAGTCGTCGCAGCGGTGGTCATAGCGGTTGGGTCTCACGTTGTTTCCGGATCGCGGTAAGCGGTTCGATATCGACGACAGGCTCCGCCGTGCTTTGCGTCGTTTGCGTCGTGTCCTCGCCCTTCACGATCGTGCAGCCGGCGATATAGCCAAAGGTCAAGGCCGGCCCGAGCGTGATCCCCGCTGCCGGATAGGTGCCAGCCATCACCGAGTTCATGTCGTTGCCGACCGCGTAGAGGCCGTCGATCGGTTTGTCGTTTGCATCGAGCACGCGGGCCTGCATATCCACTTCGAGACCGGTGGCGCTGCCGATATCACCGGGCGTGATCTGGACCGCGTAGTAAGGCGCGCGTGCGATCGGGCCGAGGCATGGATTCGGCTTGTGCGACGCATCGCCAAGATGCCGGTCATAGGCCGAATCGCCACGGCCAAACGCGAGGTCGCGGCCGCTTTGCGCTGCCTCGTTCATCTGCCTGACGCTCTCGCCGAGCGCGCCCCCAGGAACACCGATCAGGCGCGCGAGCGCGTCGACCGAATCCGCCCGCTTCAGATAACTGCTGTGCAGAAAATGCGTGAGATTTCGTGTGCGTGGACGCACGAGCCCGAGTCCGTAGCGGCGGAGGAAGTCGCTGTCGCAGATCAGCCATGCGGGCACGCAAGGCGTGCTCGCATCGGCGCGATGCATTGCCGCGACGAAGTCGTGATAGGACGTCGCTTCATTCGTGAAGCGCCTGCCGCTCGAATCTACCGCCATGATGCCGGGCTTTTGCCGGTCGGTGATCAGGTGTGGGAAGACCGTCTCGTGGCCCTGCGCGTCGCGCATTACCGACACCGGCGTCCAGAACGCAGCGCCGACGTTGCCCGTCGCGAGGTGACCGCCGACCGGCGCCGCCAACTGCGCACCGTCACCGGTATTGCCGGCCGGCGCCATCGATCGATGCAGGTTCGCGTACGGTACCAGTTGCGCGCGCATCGCCACGTTTTGCGCATAGCCGCCCGTCGCCAGCACGACTGCGCGCCGTGCCCTGAGCGTCTGGCTCTTGCCGTCGATGCTCGCCACCACGCCGGCCACGCGTCCCGTTTCGACGACGAGGCACTCGACGTCTGCACGACGCACGAGCTCAATCCGCTTGTCGCGCGCCGACTTGAGCAGCCGCGCCGCCAGCGCATTGCCGAGCAGCAGCCGCGTGCCACGCCGCCAGCGCAAACGGTCCCGCGCATACCGCGCGATCAGCGGCAGCGCGTGCGATAGCGCCTTTAAGCTGCGATGCATCGCGAGCAATGCATCGATATCCTTGCGGTTGACCATCATGCCGCCCAGTGCGAGAAAGCTCGGTAGCGGTGGGCGCAGCAGGTTGAACCAAGCGCCGAGTTCTCGACCGTCGAACGGTGCAGGATCGATGGTCCGCCCGCCTTGCGCCGCGCCTTCCAGTTCCGGCCTGTAGTCTGGGGACACCGGCCGCGCGACGAAATGCACGGCCGTATGCGCTTCCATAAAGCGGACCATTTCGGGACCGTTGCGCAGATACGCCTCGATCATCGCGGGGCGTAATGCCGGACCGACCGTCTGGCGCAGATAGGCGCGAACTCGTTCGTCGCTGTCCGTATGGCCCACGCCCGCCATATGCGGATTGCCGGGGATCCATACAGCTCCGCCAGAAATGGCGGTCGAGCCGCCAAAGTATTCCGTTTTTTCGAGCACGAGAACCGACAGGCCCGATTCCTTGCAGACGAGTGCTGTACTCAAGCCACCGGCTCCCGAGCCGACGACGATCACGTCGTAGATACTGTCCATGAGCGACTCCAAAACATTGCGAAAGACGCGCTGCTGCACGCGTGCTACTGCATCCGGTAACCGCCGTTGACGTCGACGGTAGTCCCGGTCTGATAGCCGGCTTCCGGCGAGACCAGATGCGCGACTGCGGCGGCCACATCGTTGGGCAAACCGAGACGGTTCAGTGGAATCGCCGCGGCAGCCTGCGCATCACGCTCGGGCGGCAACGACAGACGCAGCATCGGCGCATCGATGAGCCCAGGCGCAACCGCGTTGACCGTGACGCCGAGCGGTGCGAGTTCGCGCGCTAGCGCTTTGGTGAAACCGAGGATCGCGGCCTTGGTCGCGATATATGCGGCGTTCGACCGGTAGCCGCCCAGTTGCGCCGCCACCGAGGACAACGTCACGACCCGGCCAAACGTCGGCGTCGACGGCAGGCGGCGCGCATATTCGCGGCACACGAGGAAACAGCCGGTCTGGTTGATATCCACGTTGCGGCGCCAGTCCGCGAGCGACGTCTCGACGACGAGCGGCCGGTCGCCGTCCGACTTGAAATGCAGGATGCCTGCGGAGTGCACGAGGATCTCGGGCCGGCCGAGCTGTTGCGTGACGGCGTCGAAAGTTGCGACGACCGCATCTTCGCTCGCGACATCGAGCGCAAACGCGGCGTGGCCGTTGCCGGGCAACGAGGCCGCGACATCGAGCGCCGCGGCGAGGTTGAGGTCGGTCACTGCGACCCGATGGCCGGCCGCCGCCAGATGCCGGCAAATGGCGACGCCGATGCCGCCGGCGCCGCCGGTCACGAGCGCAATACGGGAAGTCTGTATCATCACCTGGTTCCAGTGAGTTTGAAGAATGCGGGCCGGGGTGCGCGCCGCCGCGGATCAGGTCGCCACCTGTTCATTGGGCACGTCGCCGTAACGGCGCCGGAAAGCTGGACTGAGCAGTTGCAGCGCGATCGCGCCGACCAGCACGAAGCCGCCGAGCGTCGCAATGGCGGCCTGGAAGCTGCCGGTAGTCTGTGTCAGCCAGCCGATGATCGCGGGTCCGAAAAAGCCGCCGAGATTCGAGACCGCGTTGACGAACGCAAGCGTTGCGGCTGCCGCGGTGCCGCTGAAGAACAGGGTCGGTAGCGTCCAGTAGGCCGGCATCGATGCATACAGGCCGATCATCGCGACGCAGAACGCGGTCATCGCCAGCACCGGCTGATGCAACGTCGCGGAGGCGGCGAAGAACGCGACGCACGCGAGCAACTGCGGCAGGATCACGTCGCCGAGACGCATCGCGCGACGTTTGCAACGGCGCGTCCATGCGAGCATGGCAATCGCGCCGAGCACGTTCGGCAACGCGGACAGCAGGCCGACCTGGATCGTCGACACATGAAAGGTCTTGATGATCTGCGGTAGCCAGAAGCCCGCACCGTAAAAGCCGATCACAAAGCACACGCCAGTGAACGTGATGACGACAGTGCGGAAGTCAGTTAGCGAACGCAGGGCATTGCGGATGCCGTGCGCGCTGGCGTCGGCGGGATGTTCACGCTGCTCGCGGTCGATCTTCGCCTGCAGCCATTCGCGCTCGGGAAGGCTCAGCCAGCGCGCGTCGGCGGGCTTGTCGCGCAACAGGCGCAGCGTCACGTAGCCGGCGAGGATCGCAGGAATGCCTTCGACGATGAAGATCCAGCGCCAGCCCGGCAGGCCGGCGACGCCGTCAAAAGCCTGCAGCACTAGCGACGAGACCGGGCCGCCGATCGCCGCTGCAAGTGGCAGCGAGATCATGAAGCGCGCGATGATCTGCGTGCGTTGCACGCGCGGAAACCAGAACGTCAGATAGAACAGCACGCCGGGAAAAAAGCCTGCTTCGCTGATGCCGAGCAGAAAGCGCATCGCGTAGAAGCTCGTCGGGCCGCCGATCATCGCGGTGGCTAGCGTCACGCAACCCCATGCGACGATGATCCGGGTGAGCCACACGCGCGCGCCAAAGCGCACCATCATCAGGTTGCTCGGCACTTCGAACGGCAGCATGCCGACGAAGAAAATACCCGCGCCAACACCGTACATCGCGGGCGTGAGTCCAATGTCCTGATTCATCTGCAGGGCCGCGAAACCTACGTTCGTGCGATCGATGAAGCTGATGATGTACAGCACGAACAGAAAGGGAATCAGATGCCACGCAGTCTTGCGCAATACCTCGGCTTGTTCAGTCTCGTTCACGGTTCGTCTCCTGTCTGCGGCTCTTGATGGCCGTCTGTCTCGCGTCCGGCGGTTGCCGGACGAATTCCAGGTCATCGCGGCCTGTTGCCTGCTGAGCCTGCCGGTTTGCGCCCACCGGCTCATTCGTCGAGTTCGTCGATTCGTCCGCTACAAACTGCCGCCAAGCGACTTCCCGCCATCGACGAGGAGCGTTTGACCGGTGATGAAATCGGTGTCGGGCGAAACGAGGAATGCGACGGCGTTGGCGATGTCTTCAGGACGCGCGGCGCGTCCGGTGGGTTGCAGCACGAGCTGGGCGGCGCGCCGCTCCGGCGTCAGCGCCTGCAACATCGGCGTATCCACGAGGCCGGGCGCGACCGCGTTGACCAGAATGCCGCGTTCGATCAACTCCATCGCCATGGCCCGAGTCAACCCCACGACAGCGGCCTTCGCCGCCACGTAATGCGCGTGATTGCGCGCACCGAGATAGGCCCGCGACGCGATGTTGACAATCTTGCCGCCGTGCGGCAGCCGGCGTGCCGCCTGCTGGCTCAGCCCAAACAGCGCAATCACGTTGAGATCGTAGTGACGGCGGAAGTCGTCGGCGGTCAGCGCGGCGAAAGAGCGTTCATCGAAAATCCCCGCGTTGTTGACGAGGGCATCGACCCGCGGCAGCGACTCGATCAGCGCCGCCACGGCGTCCGCGTCGCGCAGATCAACGGCCGCGCTTTGGGCCGACCCACCGCTCTCGACGATTGATGCCACCACCGGATCGACCATGTGCACGGCGAGATCCAGCGCGACCACATGGAATCCGTCGCGCGCGAGCCGCCGCGCGATCGCGCCGCCAATCCCGCCACCCGCGCCTGTGACGACCGCCCAAGGGCGCATCGCCGCCGCACTGTCCGTTGCCATCATGCCTCCAAAATCAATTTGCGTAATCAATTACGCAAATCGTAATTTCGTCCAATGGATGAAGCAATGCTCCAGAACCCTGAGATCGGAAACGCGGGGGAAAAGCACGTGGAGCGGCAATCTCCGAATGGAATCGGCCGGCATTCACGGCCCACAGCTCGCCGTCTGGACGAACCCCAGGTACGTTGACGTGGAGGAAGTGTGTCGTCGGATCGTTGCCGGCTTGCCAATGATTCCAGTCGGTATCTGGACAGGGTTGCGATTCGCCGTTCTTCACGTCTCCTTGTACGGCGGCTCGCTTTACGCCTGGACGATCTGGATAAAGCGTTGCGTCGCCGGAGACAGATACGCGTCCGTCCGATCTAGCTGGAGGGCTGCTTTCGCGCGACGTTAACGGGGGTTGTCAACGATTGATCCTGCAAGGTCCACCGGCCATGAGTGGTCAACTATTGCCGACCAACGGCTGTTTGGCATGAGTGACTTCCACTGATGTGTCGGCGCACATCCCCTGCCGGCAGCGCACAGGTTTTGCTGTGCCCGTTTGCGACATAATGTGGCTCTCTCAGGTTCTGGCACGGCCCTCGGAATAGCCAGAATCTTCAGCCGCCCCTAACCCGGTCGGCTTTTTTTTCGACTCAGCGTATCCACCGGCGGTTACGAGCGTTCGCTGTGACTGCACGTGACCTGGAAGCCATCGGCAGCACGCGCCTCCTTGCGGCCCTTCATATCCTCAGGAAGCGGCCGTTCTACATCGGTATGGCGAGGCGCCGAGAGCGGGCCGGGTGAACGCACACGGACAAGCATCACTTTTTCTCGATGGCGGCCTATCACCAAAGTGATATAGGCGAACCCAGACTCGAGAACCATACTGGGTTGAACCTACCGCGTGCTCGAACCTCCATGCATATCTTCCGATGCTCGCGTGGCTCGCAAGCAAGCGCGGCGGGTCGTCCTTGTCGGACGTGGTTCGCACGTTTGCCTCGGTCAGTCGCAACCGGATGTTGCGTCAACGTTTTCTAAAGGAGATTCACATGAAAACAGCCCTACTCGTCGCTGGTGGACTACTCTGCACGTGCGCCTTGCACGCCAACGCGCAAGACACCACCGCAACTCCGACAACCGCAGCGCAGGCTAGCGCGGCGGATTCGGAAGGTCCGAACACTTCTACAAACTCCATGTCTGGCGGCCCTGCGATGCTCCATGGAAAAACCCGCGACGAAGTCTATCAAGACCTCATGCGCTCAAAGCAGAGTCCCGAGGCGGCGCAGATACAGCAGCTCTACAGAGGCAATTGAGTTTTGCTGGAGCACGCGATCTGCGTCGGCCTGGACAACGGGAAATCGGCATCGTTAAAAGCCGACCCTCACATCGCATCGCAGAATCGCGTCAGTGGATGGCCGCCTATGGCTCAATGCCCCGGTTCTTCCTCGGCCATGGTGAAGGCAGACGGCCGGAACCACCGCGCCTCGGCAGGAGCCTCGGCACGTATGAATGCTTGCCTATCGGCACGGGGGCCGGGATCCATGTACCAGGGTTCGGGTACGTGCCGATCTGGTGATGCTGCAGTGTGACCGGCGCAGGGTCGAGATCGCACGCCGCGCGTGCGACCCAATCACGAACCGGCGACTTCGGCTCTGTATGCTCTCGGATCGGATGCCCCTCGTCCCATGCACGCAGGCCCTTCGCCATGAGTTGCTCTGCCAGCAGCCTGGCAACCTGTGGCGTGGCTGCACTGGTTCCGGTCAAGGCAAGCACAGCGCCACTTCGCGTACTTGCGCCGAGTACGCCGAGGCGCGCCACGGAGTCGTCGCCCACGGCAGTCGCGTCAGGGCCGTCCCTGCCAGCTTTGTGGGCAGACGGTCCAGTCGCGGAGTAGGAGGCCGCTTTGCCGTCACTAAGGCGATATGCGCCAATCACGACGGTATGTTCGCCCGTCGCAACGGAACTCAGCGTTCCGTCGCGTTTCACCCAGCTCCTCTCGTTCCCATAGTCATAGTCCCTGTCGCGTCCACATTCATCGAAACGTGCGTACTTGGGATCTTCAAAGCGAGATTGCCGTCCGCGCAGCGGATAACCATAGGCCGTCTCATTGCGCTGCACCCACGCATTCAGCTCGAGCGGCGCATCGCCGTCGTTAGCCAGCCAGATTTCCCATGCAGCACCGGGCGCCGCGTCCCGCTCGGGGTCATCCGTAATGGTGGGCGCGAGGGCAATCAGAATCATATGACGGTCGCCGGTCGCGACGCGATCCAGATAGACCACCGTGCACAAAACGTGGCGCCCCGGCTGCCATGTGTAGACATCGTTGAGATAGATCGAAGGACTATCGTCGTGCCAAGGCGTGCGGATTTGGACGGTGAGCCTCGTTGCATCTGCGTTCGGGGGAAGCCATATCTCGAGAAAGCTGGGTGTCGCGCAGTCTGGCAACACTCGCCAATTGATTTTCCGCGACGCGTCGATCGCAATTGAAAATTGTGCATGGCACCGTGCCAGGTTGCTGTTTCCCGCAGGGACCACCACGCAGAGTTGATGACGCGAGGCAAGGATCAACTCGTCGATCGCCCTTTCGATGATCGAGCTTCCGTCGTGCGGGCCCGCGATATAGCCATAGCTCAGGTTGATGACGACGGAGTACGGCGCTCCATTCGCGGCGTCGTGGGCGCGACGCAAGACATACCTTAGCGCGTCGAGCGCATAGACAGCGAACCAAAGGCCGGAAGTGTCGCGAATCGTCCGTCCCGCGGTCTTAAACTGAACACAGATGATGCGCGGACGTCTTGGCGGCTGGGTGGGACTTCCCTTCTGACTCGTAAGACCTTGGCCGGACACGTGCGATGGCTCACCGCACGCGAGATCCAAGACTTCCGTGCCATGCGCCCAGCGCTTGCGCACATCCACGTAGCCGACGAATTCGTACACGGCATCCTCGTCGACCAGTTCACCGTGCACGCACTGCTTCATCCATCCATCTATGTCCGTCTTGTGCAGCTCCTGACCGTAGCTCGGACCCGGCGGTTCATGACGCCTGTCGTCCTGATTCCAGAAGTATTCAATCCGTGTATCCGGTGGATTGTCGCAAGTACGAAAACGTTGGTGCGCAAACGCGATGCCGTCGTCGATCACACCCACGAAAACTTCGTGGCGTTCGGTATCCGCATTCTCCACCTTTTGCTGGGTATCCTGCATTTGCACGATGGGGCCGAACTCCGGCACACATCCGTGGGCGAGCGCCTCACCGTCGTCAGAGGCGGGCGGGCGCACGTCGTCGGGAACGACAGGCAGCCCAATCTCGAAGCGCTTCACGAATCCCTTCAATGACTTGTCTAGCTCATCGAAGAACCGGCAGGTCACGAAGGCAGTCAAGAATCGCGTTTTCTCGAGGTTAAGCGTCGGAAAGCGGTAGAGGGAAGGCACCCGAATCCAGTCATTGGATTCCTCACTCATATTATCGAACCTCTCCGCAAACAACTGCGCAGTCAGTTCGTTGCAACCCGACGCATTCCCGGCCAGTTCGCCGCCGTCTGGCACGGTCTCGGCCAGTTCGATGATCACGCGCACCCAGCCCCCCGGCGGTCCTCCGAGATCGTCGAAAGCGGTCGCATCCGCCCACACCAGATAGGGGTCGACACGAGCACTGTCGTCAGGGCGCGCGCCCCAGTCCTGGCCGGTCCATCCGCTCGTGACACCCGCCATCGATTGCCAGTTCATACGTCCACCTCGCTCAGTCAGGATTAGACGTTGCAGGCAAACGCGTATTGGCGAGACTCTTACCGTTCCATTCGCTCTTCGCCTGATTCCACAGCCACGCCAGGATATCGTCCCCATCGACCTGCTGCTCAGGGGACCATTTGATATAGGGAAAGTCCTCGTTATGCACCTGTTTGGCAGACTTGCCCGGGTTGGCTTCGCAATACGCGTCAAGTTGATTTTGGTTCAATGGCTGATGCACATTGAAGTCATGCGTTCCGTCGAATTCCTCGCCAACGAACTCACGCGGCGTAATCATTCCGGTTCCGTCGAGATTACGCGTGCAACGTGCCACAAAGTATTCAGCAAGCGAGGTGCCGAGCACGTGACCCGCCGCGCTATCCACCGGGAAATGCACCCCCGCCACCGTTCGATTGACCGCGACACGATGTGCCTGCCGCATCAATTGTTGGCGGAATACGGGATCGGGCTGCGTGTCGAACAGCGCAGCCATCACGTTGGCAATGGTAAACGCCTGGGTGGAGTGACCGCTCGGTAGCGAGCCATGTCCGGGCGTCGGAATCATCGGTTGTACCTGCGATGAGTACTCGATCGGCCTCGGTACCGCGAGTGCATGCTTGAAACGCATTTCTGCGAAGATCGCGAAGCGCACTGCGGCGTCGAGCAGTTCAAGCGTCTTCGGCGTACGGGCGGGCTGCAGATAGACGATCGTGCTCCAGAACGCGGTCTGCGGTCCCATCTGACACAGTACCTCTCCCGCGCGATCCGGGCGCAGGTCCGAATACGAGTCCATCCAGGCGAGCTGCTCGATAAACGTCTTTTCTTTGGGACGACTCAGGCTGACGATCGGCACGTTCACGCCCGTACCAGAGCCCATGCCATTCGTGTGCGACAGTACCCCTCCCTGCATGCCGAAGCGGCTAAAGCTCAGGTTCGACAGCAGTTCGAAATCGAACACCGATGCCCTGACCCAAGGTTCCCATCGCCATAGCTGCGCCGGATCTTCGACCTGCACGTTTTCGAATTCCTGGAGATCGATTCTCGGTTCCGGTTTCCGCCAACTGCCGACGATTGCATCGCGGTGTCCGATGAGTGCTTCCGTCAGCATCGATGCGTCGTACAGGACGTCCCCGGAGCCTGCGCCACCTGCACCACCTGCACCACCGGCGCCCCCAGCTCCACCCGCTCCACCCAGTCCGCTCACGGTATGTCTCCTCGTTGAAGGTCCAGCGACGTATCGATACTTTCGACTAGGAAGGCAGTCCCGCCTGCTTCAATGCCTCGGACCAGATCTTCCCGGTCTGGAATGCGCCGCTTGGCGAACGTTCCAGATAGCTTTGAACGGTCAGCGTCGGCTCAAGCGCCAGCACTTCGCCAACTGTCGCCTGGGCATCCTCGATGTTGCCGAGCAACGATTGTGCAATCGCCAGTGCGCGCAGTGTCGATGTATTGGTGCGGTTGACGCGCAACGAACGCTGCGCCAGTTCTACCGCGCGCTGGTAGCGCCCGGCGGAAAGTGCCGCCGTTGCACCCAGCGATTCATAGAAGTAACGCAACGGATCCAGCGGAGACAGGTGGAGAGCACGCTCCGTCGCGTCGACCGCTTCTTCACCTTCGCCTTCGAACGCGTGAAGGGTGCCTTTGAGCAGCCACGCGAGTGAATCGTTGGGATTGACCGACAGCGCCTGCCCATATCGCTCTTGAGCGACGTCAAGCTGTTTGAGCAGGTTCGTGTGCGCGAACCCATCGATGGTCAGCGCGAGCGAACAGTCGGGATCCGCATCGAGCGCCCGCCTGGTGCATTCAAGCGCTGCATGAGCCTCCGAGGCCCGGTCATTGGTCCAACCTCGATTGAACCGCAAGACGTGCCACTTGCCGAGCCATGCGTGCGGCAATGCCTGCCTGCGCGTACGCTCGATCAGTACCTCCAGCATGTCTCGCGCGCGATTGAAGTCGTATGAGACACCCCGGTGCATCAGGACGATCGCGCTCATCAGAAGCGTGGAACTCTCCAGCGTGGGCAATGCTTGTGATCGGGCACGTTGGAGCTCGCGGTGAATGATCGCATTGCTGACCTCGCCGACCACCCGATCGATCAGTTCGCCCTCGCCGCACAAGATTTGCGTGACCTGCCCCTTGAGGCTCTCCGACCACAGGACATGGCCTGATTTGGCTTCCGCCAGTTCCGCTACCAGGATGAGGCGGTCGTCTGATACACGGTACGCGCCCGAAAGCACATAACGTGCACCGAAAAATGCACTGATGTCACCGAGCGATGCTCCTCGCTCGCGAAACACGGTCGTGGACAACCGCGAGATGACTTGCAGTTCGGACGTGCAGGACAGCGATGAAATGATCTCGTCGGCGAGCACTTCACCTAACACCCGCTCATCGGCCCGCGCTACGCGCGAAGCGAATGGGATTACCGCAATCGTTGGCCGCAGTTCGGGCAGGAACGATGAGCCGGAATCGATCACGGGGCACGGGCCCGGTGGACCGATACGAAACGCGCGCACCGGATGCTCGAAATGCTTGAGATGACATTCACCGAGATCTTCGATGTCAGCATCCAGTTCAGATGTGAGCTGGTCCCGGACCTGCGCGGACACGACGATTTCCCCCGGACCGGCAAGCGTATACAGGCGCGCCGCGAGGTTGACGCCCCGGCCATAGACATCACGTTCGTCTTCGAACAGTTCAGTGACGTGCAAGCTCATGCGCAACAGCATGTGCTGGCGTGCAGGCAGCCGTTCATTGGCTTTAGCCGAGGCACGCTGAACCGCAAAGGTAGCCGCAAGCCCATCCTGAACACAAGTGAAGGTGACCATCAGTCCATCGCCTTCGGTTCTGATCAAGCGGCCGTGATGGTTCGGGACGATGTCGTTCTCGATGTGCACCTTAAGTGTGCGCCAACGTGCGGCCGCTGCGGCCTCGTCGTCCTCGATCAGCCTGCACGACTCCACCAGGTCCATGAACAGCACGGTTCGGACGACGCGCATCAATCCGTCGGTTGAAGGGAGAGAATCTACGGTCACGTTATTCAAGCCCTTTGCCGCGCCTCATCTTCACCGGCGACGGACCTTGATTGCAACTGGGCACCCTCGGACGCCACAAGGCGAAGCCCGCGGCTACGCATGCGAGATACGACGGCAGCTGCGCCGGGACGCAAAAACGGAGTTTCGCGTGTCTCACTGGCACCGGACAGGGACTGCCCGACGCCGTTAGCGGCATTGCGATTTGTATGTGTTATAGGTCAAAAAAAGCGTTTTTAAATATCCCTTTTCCGTTCGCGGACGAGTTTAGCGATTTGGAGTCCGAAAACACCGGACAATGTCCGATATTGCATAAAAACTAAATACCGGCACGAAGCTGGATTACTGCTTCGAGCGCGATTTGTCGGCCGCTAGCCGGCGCGTGATGAGATGGATGAGGTAGGTCGCAAACTCCGGATCCTGGTAATAGAGGCGCATGGCGTCGGTCGCCGAAACCATCAGCAATTCGCAGTCGCTCTTACACAAGGCCGTACAAGTGCGGCGGTGGTCGGGGGAAAAGAGTCCGATTTCCCCCAGTATCGTCCCAGCTCCCACTTCGACCCCGATCTCCTGAAGACCGATCGTGCCGTGCACAATGTAATAGAGCGCATCGCTCGGCGCATCTTTGTGGAACAGCACGTCGCCACGCCTGCAGCGGCTGGGGGACAGATGCGAGAACAGCCGCCTTAACGTGAGCTGAGCATCGAGCGCCTGATGAAGCTGCGCATCGCCGACCTTCTCCAGCCGCGCGGCCGCGATGCTTGCCTGCCCGCGGCTCCCCACTTTCAGCGCCTTGTACACCGTGTACAGGTGCACTTTCACGGTCCCTTCCGCAATGTTAAGCTGCCGCGCGATCGACTTGTTCGACTCCCCGCGCGCCGCGAGCGCCAGTACTTCGATCTGGCGCGGCGTGAGCACGTAAGTATTGGCGCCGGATACGGTCGTGGCGCGTGGTCGCGCTTGCGTCACAGAGGGTAAAGTTGCGTCGTGCGCGAACGCGCGCAACGTAGGCGGCAAGTACGTGGCGCCAGCCAGCACGACCCGCAGCGCGCCTAATAGCGCGCCTGCGGACTCCGATTTGTTCAGGCAACCCGCAATGCCCATGCCAACGAAGGCGTCGATAGTCTGCTGATCGATCTCTGTCAGCAGCGCGAGGGCTGGTAAACGCGGGAGGATTCGACGCAATGCACACGCCGTATCGAGCGCTTTGCTCTCGCGGTCGCCGTCCAATACCAGCAGATCGGCGGTCGACCCGCTTTCGAAAGCGCTCGTCCCGTAGTCCACACATCTCACCTCGGTGCACGCGGGGAGGTCGCCGAGCAGGCGCGCAACCCCCTCTCGAAACAAACCGGCCGGCGCGACGAAAATGATAAGCATATGCTTCACTTCTTCCGGAATGGATGACCTCGCATTCGCCTGCGCCTGGCACATCTCGTGCATACGTTCGTACGAGCTAAGATCGGACCCGCAACGGTCCATTAACGTATCGCTATTCGTTATAGATCACACTTAAGGAACTCGCATTCATCTATCGGCAGCCATGCTGCACAGCTTCGCGATCCGTCGCGCCGCTGCGCTTGTGCGATACGCGATGAACGCCCGCGGCCGGAGATCCAGCGTGTCTGGCAAGCCAACATGCGGGTCTACGGAGCGGATAAAGTCTGGAAGCAGATGAACCGGGAGCGTATCGCGGTGGCTCGCTGCACTGTCGAACGGCTGATGAAGCAACTGCGTTGGCTTTGTCGCGGTAAGGATCGAGGCGCGAACGAGATCGATATGCGAAGTATTGCTTATATTGTGAGGTCGTAGAATTGATCAGCGGCGGACGGATGGGTTCCGCGAGCGCACTTCATCTGTCCTTTGGCATTGTCAACTTGACGGCAAGAAGTCGGCCGGATGGACAACGTGCAGGATTCCTTCTTATTATCGGGAGAAGCAGGACAGACCGCTCGTGCTCCAGCAATACCAGCTGGCGATCCGTTCCTTCAGCTGGACGCGGTGAGCGGTAGCGTTCATGCGGTGACGGGGTAGTGCGAAGTGTTGCCGGATCGGGCTGCGCAGCTGGTCGGTGACGATCTTCTGCGGCACTGGGTTTGACCTGAGGATCCGCCTGAAAAAGCGCTTCGCCGCGGCCTTGTCGCGGCTCTTCTGCAACAGCACGTCGAGTTCCATTCCGCGCTCATCCACGACGCGCCACAACACGTACGGCTCACCTCGCAGCTTCACGAACAGTTCATCGAGATGCCAGATTGAGCCCGGCCTGCGGCGTACGGCCTTCGCGCAATGGGCAAACTGCGCACCGAACCGGTCACACCACTGACGCACCGATTCGTATGTCACGGTCACACCGCGCCCAAGCAGCAGCTCCTCGATGTCGCGCAGGCTCAGGTTGAAGCGGTGATACCAGCGCACTGCACAGCTAATGATTGCCGCCGGGAAGCGGTAGCCGTGGAAAGGAGATCGGGTCTTTGTCATCTCCACATTCTATCCACCGCACTCATCAATTTGACATTGCCCTGCAGGAGTGCCCCTTCGTCCCGGACGGAACGGTCAGCGATGCCGTCCGACGGCTATCCACCATCTGTCATTTCGTATCACAGACGGGCAACCGCAATGTTTCCGTAATATAGTAAGCGCTGGCCAAGCCATACCTTGGGCAGAGAAACGATACGCGGACAAACAACACCATGCTGATTCATCACGGAACAGATCGACCCGCCATACTTGATCACCGTCTCGCCTATAGCCTCGCATTCATAGCGGGCGCACTGAACACCGCAGGATTCTATTCGCTTGGATTTTTTTCCGCGAACATGACAGGCAACGTTTCGACAGGCGCAGACAGAATCGCACTGGGAGACCTGTTCAGCGGCACGGTCTATCTGCTTCTTCCCGTAGCCTTCATCCTTGGCGCGACGCTTGCGACAATCACCGTGGAAACAGGGTTACGCCATGGCATTGCCCGGATTTTCGCCCTGAGTATCCTGTCAGAAGCGATGCTGCTGCTGGTGCTCTCCATCGTCGACATGCTCGATCACAGTCGCGGAATCGTGCTGGTCTTCGGACTGAGCGCCTTGATGGGTTTTCAGAACGCAGTGGTGACGCGAATCTCCAATTGGCGAGTCCGCACAACCCACATATCGGGCATGTCGACCGATATAGGCATTGGCATTGGTCTTCTCATCACGATGCTGACGCGTGGAGAGCGGCCGGCAGGCCATGCGGGACATGTTGAGCGGCTCACACTGCATGGCGTGACCGTGTTGGCGTTCTGCGTAGGCGGCATTCTGGGTGTGATTGCGTACAAGGTGCTGGGCGCTCTTTTATTATTGGTCGCCGCCGTGCTCCTCGCGCTGGTCGCTCTGCCAAGCGTGTTTCGACGTCAACGGCCTCCTGTCGCACCGACCAGGCCTCTGTAATTTCCGTCGGGCCGTTGAGCCGGATGGCCCGAGCGGACCCGATATCCCCACGCGACCCCCTCTTCCAATCTCATCAATAGCCCTTTCTAGCGAGGGGGCGATTTTGATTCGAATCAATGTTGCTTCAAGTTGAAGCAACCGATAATTGCGCCGAAGAAACGAACGCTTGAAGCGATCCGCTCGCCTCGCGCGCTGCCAACACGCCCGAGGGCTGCCGCATACCGGGCATTGTCGTCCACCCCCATCCCGCTTGCGATCCCGAGAATACAACGAAGGACGAGGCCATCACCGTGCACGCTCTATGACGCCGCCTGAACGTTCGCCGACCGATGAAAGCTTCCGCCTACTCGTCGATGCGCATGTCTATGTGGCGCAACTGGAGGCTGTGCGCACGCTGGTACCGTGCTGCGTTCCGGTTTACCGAAGCCTAGCGGAAGTGCTTCGCAGGTAACGCTAGAAATCGGCCGCGCTGGTCCTTAATAACGTCGGGTAGGCACCGTCGCGTAGCCAGTCAAGTGCTGCGGTATGCGAACGTACCGTTAGGGAATGCGCCCTTCCCCAGTCACCCAGATCGAGGTTTGAAGTTCGGACCGTGGTCGCCTTAATTGTACCTTGCAAACGCAGAGCCTTGCGGGGCTTCGTGTGGCGTGCGTGGGCTTGAGCTGAGCACGAAGTCGTCAATGGACGGCATCGGCACCGCAACTGACTCGCAACGTTCGAGTCTTTGATCTGAGTGGCCTGGACCTTCAAAGCGTCGTCACCGACAGATTTACGATATGCAGGTAAATTGCAGGTAAAAATCGTTATTTTCCATAGGCAATTAACCATCAAGTCAAAATCAACGGGGCTTCTGGGCACGCTAAGTTGGTCCTGAACAACAACTATCATTTAGTACACCATGATTTGCCTCATGTCCCCTGGTTTTCGCTGCGGGGTGTCTATAAGGCGTCGCGCCGGGAGTACGTGGCGCGCTCAGGCGGCTTTCTCGTGCAGGGTTATAGCGAATGGTTGAGGCTTTACGCGTTCGCTCCAGTTGCGCATCCGGCGCATGACGATCTGTCCGGCAACCTCCACGGGAATCCGCCTGCTTCCGACAGTTTTGTGGGTAAATTGCGGGTAAAACTCATGGTAGTTATCCGCCAACGGGAACTCCGTGAAGCTCATCTACCCGCTACTGATGAACGCCAAACCACGCGGCGAGTCGTATAGGCTCCGCTTGCAGCGCTGAAGGTTTCGGCGCTTTGAGGCGCGCGACGTAGCATCGGCCCCGTCAACAGGCGCGACCGGAATCTTGCCGATCATCGAAATGAGGCCGGTTTGCGCGAGCATTCGATGCGCCTCGCGATAACGTGCACAGCCAGCGTAATCAAGAGACCGGTCGCACTGCCGACCGCTACGTTGATCAGACGCTCGCTAGCGAAAGTCCACGACTGCCCGGCAACCACGAATGCCATCGCGGCGCAGGCGCAACGCGTGCCGAATGCCATAACGTAGGGCCGAATGCAGACGAGTGTCAGCAACGCAGCGAGGATAACCAGGTCTCGCACGAAATAGTCGTGGGGGACCAACAACCCGACGAAGATACCGGCCGGCACGCCTACAATGGCCCCCGCGATACGATTCCGGAACTTGACTCGGGCGCTCGCCGCACTGCCCGTCACCACGCTCGCCGCAGACCAGATCATCCATTGTCCGCGCTCGATATGCCTCCACTCCACGAGCGCTGCTGCGAGGCCTACGGCGAGTGCTATTGCGATCATCGCTTCGACGTACGGAACACGATCGCCACGCTCAGAACGCTTCGACCATTTCGCATAGTGCGCGAAATATGAAACCTCTGGACGGCGTTCGCGGTAATGATTGATCGAGGAAATCAGCAGAACCGGCAAGAAAGCCGCCAAGACGAAGGGAAGAAGCTCGAACCCGCGATGAATGAGTGCCGATTGCCTCACTCCTTCGGCGCTCTCGCAGGCGAGATAAAGCACCGGAATGAACGTATAGCTGCCGAGTGAGCGCAACTCGCTTCCCCGTGCGGTCACCAAAATCGACCCCATTGCCATTAAGGCGGTGGCTACGACAAACAGTGGTGGATACGCAAGCGAGGCCATCAATACCAGGAAGCCCGCTCCGATGGCTATCCCGTGGGAAATGACCCCGAGCGGAGCGAGATGCGAGCGATCCACTGCGATAGCGGTCGACACCGTCACCAGCGAAACGAGCAACCACTTTGTCTGACCGGAAACCAGCGCGAGGACGACTAACGGGAAAAGGGCCGTCAACGTGCGAACAAGCGCCTTGCTATCGATAGCAGCCTCGATACGCGACACGGCCGATCCGACAACCCCGTAACGGCTTTTTTGCGTCGGCGAAGCGTCAGTTATACGGACAACTGATTGTTCGTCGGAACTTGATTTCGACATCCCGGAACTCCTGCACTGAATCTTCGTACTCTGCTGCTGCCCTCTCGCGTGTGCGGACAGGTTGATGTACAAATCCGCGAGTCAACTCGATCCGATCGGTCGGCGTACCGACCGACGCACTTTCCGGCCTGTCAGCGGCTGCGCATTCTGGCCCTCGTGCCCCTTCGTGGACCGTTGTTAGTCCGCGAGTGCCTGGATCACGTCCTCGGACTGACGCACGAGGCCGAGTCTCGGAAAAATGTAATTAACCGACGCGTGATGATGCTCAGCCGTGGCGCAACTCATCGTATCCTCGGCGAGCACGAGTGTGTAGCCAAGTTCATAGGCAGCTCGTGCCGTCGACTCCACACCGATATTCGTCGAAATTCCGCCGAGCACAATGGTCTTGATGCCGCGGCGGCGCAATTGCAGATCGAGTTCCGTGCCGTGAAATGCGTTCCACTGCCGCTTCGTGATCTTGAGATCATGCTCGGCGGCTTCGAGCGCTTCGGGGAAGTCCCACCACGTCGACGGAAGTCCGCCGGCAGGAAGCGCCATGGGTTGGTCGACGGGTTGCTTCAGCGCGTCGCCGAAATCGTCGCTCCAGCCTACGCGCACCAGCACGACTGGCGCACTGAGTTCCCGAAAGCGCTTCGCGAGCTTCGCTGAGGCCGTCAGCACGGACTCGGCGCTGCGAGGGGCCTTCCCAAAACCAAGGATGCCCTGCTGGAGGTCGATAAGAACGAGTGCCGTAGTCTTGGAGTCAAGTTTCTGCAACATCTTTTGCCTTCCGTTGAAGTTAGTGAGCCAAAGGTGTATTGTGAGGCTCGTCTCACATTTCTATTTTATGAGCATGCCCTCACAAAAGTCAACCACAACATTGCGTGCCGAAAGCGGACAAGTGAAAGCCCCACAGCGCGCACGCGGTCACGCACGGGTCGCAGCGCTGCTGGAGGCAGCAGGTACCGAATTCGCAGACAAGGGATACGACGCAGCAACCATGACGGCGATCGCCTCCCGCGCGGGCGCATCGATTGGCTCGCTGTATCAATTTTTTCCCACCAAGGACCGGATCGCGGGTGCGTTGCTCGAAAGCTATCTGGACATACTCGCAGAGACGTTCCACAAGCTGCGCGAGACTGCGCCGTCTCTGGACGTATCGCTGCTTGCGAGCCGGTTGACGAGAACGTTCGTGAAGTTCCGCGCGAGCCATCCGGCGTTTGCGGTCCTGGTCGAGACCTACAGTTACGCTCTGCCGCGCACCATGAACATCCGCGAAAGTCTGCGTAGAGAGATCGAATCCGTGCTGGCTGAAGTGGCCCCGCATCTGGCACCGGCAGAGATCGCCGTCCGTGCCGCCGTGATCCAGCAGATCATGAAGGCGGCCGTCGCGGTGAATGGCGATACCTCCATAGCCAGTCGTAAAGCTGTCATGGACGAACTGGATGGCCTTATGCGTCATTACCTGCAGGACGCGATCCAACGTGCGAACCTGGAGACGCCCACGTCTTCATAAGTCGCCATAGCGTGGTACGTCCAATTGCAAGCGCGCGGCTCGCCGCGGCGCGCTATCAGGTTCTCGAGCGCAACTGGGCGATGTGGCTCGAAGCGGCGAAGGAGTTCGCCTTCAGAATGTTCGATAGACCCATTGAGCCTGGAGTCAGTGATTCAGGGTGGAGGCGTCACTAACAGGCGATGGCGCACCTATCGATGCGGCTTGATCCTTACCTGACGAAACTCGCCACCCATCGCCAACTGCACGAGAACGACACCGTGACTATGACTATCGCTGGATACGAAATTTCGACTGATGCAACGCGTCTCGACCACGAAATGATTTTCAGGTTTCTGTCGGAAGATTCGTATTGGGCCGCTGGTATACCTCGAGCGGTCGTCGAAAAGTCGATTGCAAATTCGCTGTGCTTCGGCGTCTATGATGCGGCGGCGCAGGTCGGTTTGGCTCGCGTCGTCACCGACAGGGCAACGTTTGCACTCGTCGCCGATGTGTTCATTCTAGAGGCGCACCGGGGCAAAGGTTTGTCGAAATGGCTAATGCACGAAGTGACGCAACACCCGGATCTTTCGGGTCTTCGTCGTCTCCTGCTGCTGACATCGGACGCGCATTCGCTCTATGCGCAGTTCGGCTTCACCGAACTCGGGAACGCAAGGCGTTTCATGGAGGTTTTGCGACCGGACGTCTACAAGCCGTCTTGACAACTGTCCTTCGCTTCACACCCGCCTCGTCAATCGGCGTGTGCCTTGACGATAGCATTCACTCGCCACGCGCCGGGCGGTTTGTCGACGATTCACGTTCACGGATCGAATGACTGTAACTGGCCGCCCCGCTGCTCTACGGTGAACTTCCGCACTCGACCCGTTTGAGCCGGTCGGAAACTCCAGAAGCAGCCGTTCAAAGCCGACCTGCAATCAAATTGGCAGCATGGCCGCCGAGGACACTCTGCTTAAAAATCCGAGAAGACTGTCCGAACGAGTGAGGCCACCTCTGTTTGCTCGGACCGAGTCCCCTCAAGTTTGTTAAGTAGTTGTCGTAAAGACGAGCATCTTCGCACTTTTTCCCCATACAGATGCACGACACGCAAAATCCTGTATCTTGTCCGACCGCATTGATGCAAATTCGCGAAAAGTTAAAGTCCCCGAATTCCGCATCACTTAAGCGTCCGCTATTTTCGTCCGGTGAAGACCAGCTCCACAGATTTCTTGGCTTTCTCGCTGATAAGCAGCCCATCTTCGACTATCGAGATGTACCGGTGGCGGTAATAGCTGGTACGCAACATAAGTCTTACGCCCCTTCCGGTAAAGACTGGCTTGATGGTCTTGCAGGAATAACGGGCGAAAATGGAGGCGGGGTTCCGTGGGACGACCGCGCATTGAGATATTTTGAATCTGAACTGTACGAGACCAAGTTTCCGTGCGATGTGAGAAGCACTACGCTCACACTGGAGTCTTGGGGAGGCGCCGTGTTCTCATCAAACGGCGCCCATCGTCTCGTGGCCGCTGTTTGCTGGTTGACTGCCACGCTAGGCCCGACTGCCGTGCTGCGGAAAGCGCCTTTCACGTATCGTGCGCTCAATGCCAAGGCAGTGGCAATGATGGTAGCGGCTGCGCGCGAGAAGCAGGAGATTGCCTATGCCGAACACGGCCGCGGATGGCTTATTCGGCTAGGCGGCGCCCGTACTGCCCGCTATTTGTACGTCGCGAATCAAGGAGCCAAACCCGAGCCGGTAGCGCGGCGAAACCTGTATAAGGTGATAGATAGCGATAACGTTTTCGATTCCCCAACAGACGAATTTCTCAATCTCAAACAACTGCAACCAGAGGTTGCGTTCGCTATTGCCTACCAGGAGTGGCTGGTGTGAACGCGGCGATTCTCACTAAACCAGACTGGTTGGAAGGCGGCTGCGGGTAGCCTTACTGATTGCCGACTGTGAATCGCCGGTTCGATGCGCGGCAGTTGTAAAACCGCCGGCTTCAACCACGGCTATGAAGGCGTTTAATTCGTGGAATCGATCCACTTCCATTCCTCCCGGGAATTAATGTTATGGCAAATCAAGCTATTATCATTGGTTCCGACATCACTCACAATGCAGCTCTCTTCACAGCTGAAGGAATGGTGTCATGAATATTGATCTCACTGGCCGCAAGGCCGTCGTTACTGGGTCCACAGCGGGTATCGGCCGAGCCATTGCAGAAGGGCTGGGGCGCGCAGGCGCCGCGGTCGTGATCAACGGCCGCACAGAGAAGCGCGTCTCCACGGCGCTTCGGGAGCTTCGCGAACTCTTGCCAAAGGCGGAGTTTACCGGCGTCATCGCAGATCTTGCGACCCCGAAAGGCGCGGCGGACTTGTTCGCGCAGGCGCCGGATGCGGACATTCTCGTCAACAATGTGGGGACTGGGCGTCCGAAGTCCTTCTTCGAAATTGAGGACAGCGAGTGGATCGATCTCTTCGAACTTAACGTCATGAGCGGTATTCGCGCCTCCCGCCACTATGTGCCAAACATGACGAAGCGCGGCTGGGGGCGCGTCGTCTTCATCAGTAGCGAGTCCGCGCTTGCCATCCCCAAGGACATGATCGACTACGCCACGACCAAGACCGCTCAGCTCGCCATTGCGAGGGGCTTGGCCGAGGTGGTCGGCGGAACGGGGGTCACCGTTAATTCGGTTCTCCCTGGTCCGACGAATTCGGAGATCATGGGTGGTTGGGCGCAGGCGAACGCAGATGCGCAAGGCATTACGCGTGAGGAAGCCGAGCAGCAATTCCTGAAAACGAATCGCCCGACCACGCTCCTCAATCGCTTCGCGACAACTGAAGAAGTCGCAAACCTAGTCGTCTATGTCTGCTCGGAGCAGGCGTCGGCGACAACAGGCACTTCATTGCGTGTCGACGGCGGTGTCGTTCGGACAATTGCATAGGGCGCCCGCTTGTTCA
>Ga0302228_10000450_pt1 | contig 34534 bp, 25 predicted proteins | sample II_Palsa_N1_2_FD_193519 | JGI IMG/M metagenome (GOLD analysis project Ga0302228, IMG submission 193519) | Peat permafrost microbial communities from Stordalen Mire near Abisko, Sweden - II_Palsa_N1_2 | ecosystem: Environmental > Terrestrial > Soil > Palsa > Peat permafrost | place: Sweden... | reverse complement strand
TCCGATCCGAATAAGGCATCGCCACTCCACTAGCGCAGAAAACATGCTGCAGCGCCGCCCACTCCGCCTCCGCCCACGTAATCACCACCGCATCCGCGACCGGCAACCCACCGCCACTGGCGTTTCCAGCCCCGCTTCCGCTTTCATTCAATACCACAGGAGCAACCTGCCCCACCCCACCCCAGTCAATCACCGGCAAATCCGGCGTCGTGGAAATCACAGGCTCAAAACTCTTCTGCTTCGCCGATACAAATAACCGCGCAGGCCGATACAGGGGCACCCTCATCCATTCACCTCACCTTGTTGGACGTCGCTCCACCCCACCCGGCACCCCAACCCGCAGCCTCGCTTCTTCCCTTGCCGCCTTAAGCAGTGAAAGGACGCCGCCATGGCGTCCTTTCGCTGCAACCCTTACCGTCGACTACTCAGCCAACGCAATCGTATGTTGTTCTCCCGCATGCAGCCGCACCATCTGCCCCGGCAGCGCTACCGCCTTGAACAACGCCACGTTTCCCATCATCTTGTCCGGCCCAGGGATCGACGCAATCGCCCATCCCTCAGGCACCGGCTCCTCCACAACAAACACCACCGGTCGCTCAAACTGATTCTGCAGCAGATACTCCTGTTCCTTCACCACAACGACGCTCCGCTGCACCGCGCCGTTCACCACCTCGCCCTTCACGCGGTTCGCCGTAAACTGGCTCTCCAGGTGGCACACTCCCAGATCGAGCTGCGCGACCGACCGCTCACCACTAGCACCCGGCGCACCGCCGCCCACAGGCTTGGCCCCGGGAACACTCAGTCCCGTCACGCCATCCACCTGGTCCTGCAGGATCAGGCAGTCCTTATTTACATGAATTTCCTGAAAATCCGGCGCCATCGCCATGGCCATGTTTTCCCGAACTCCCGTATGCCGGCACCCGACCATTCCAACCAGTCCAAGAACCGCCACGCCCATCATCAACTTAGATCCAACGATTTCGCTCTTCATAGTTGGTCACCATGCGCATGATTCTTATCCACCTATGGTGCTGCCGCAAGAGCCCGAAAGGCGTACTACCCCAGACCAAAGGTTCTATAGCCTATAGTCACCAAAGTCGCTAGTGCCGAATCGGGATCAGGAACCTCCCCATATACGTGCCGGCCTTTGTCCTTGCTTTTTCCTTTCCCTTGCCCTTATCTCCGCCGTTTTCCTCCGCCTTTACCGTGCTCTTTGCTAGAACCTAGCAGCCAGCCCTGAGGACAGAAAAGCCCAAACCATCCAACCGTTCCTTTCCGGGCACATTAAAATAAATCCCAACCGAGCCCCACGGAGCCCCCATGCTCGAGCTCACCAAAGCCGCCACCTTCTTCGCCAGCATCCTCTCCCTCTACTGGGCCGCCCTCGGTGCCTTCTTCATCCCCGGCCTCCACTGGCAGGAGCGCCTCTTCCTCGCTCTCGCCCGCCTCTGCCTCGCCGCCGCCGTCTGCCTGCTCAGCGGCCTGCTCTTCCGCCTCCCCGTCCGCACCAATCCCGACGCCCACCTGCCCCTCACCGCCACCCTCCCCATGCAACTCTTCTTCTGGGCCGCCCCCATCCTGACCCTCCTCTTCCTCGCCTCCTGGTACCTAACCTGCGGAGCCCCCACCTTCACCACCCACTACCCCGCCTGCTCCTGACGGCTCGCTTCTACCCACCCAAAATCCCGTCATCCTCGAGCGAAGCGAAGGATCCCTGTGTTGGTCATGTCGTTGCTGTTGCCCGTCCGTATTAGCAGCGGGCTTCAGCCCGCAGAAAAGTCCCACCCCAACAACGGCTTTAGCTCTGAGCCCCACTCCCGCTGCCCATCGGAATCCACCACCCTTCGAGCTTGCCAAAATCCCGTAACCCGATGAAATCAAACCAAATAAAATGGCAATAAATACGCTGACTAACCCAAAGGACTGGCGCATCAAATTTCACTTGCTTAGAGATATATCCCCCTGAGACGATGGAGGCAATTTTTAGGAGTGTGACATGGAGAAAAAGTTTGATCCGCCGGTAGTCAAACCACGTGAGCCATTGGGGCAATGTAACTGGATAGCCGACGACGGAACCCCAGTGTGCAAAAGAAATACCATCGATGAATGCCATGCTATCGGGGGTACTTGGTCATATGGCTTTTGCCCAGGTGAAGAAGAAACAATCGAAAAGACTGACGATTAATTACATATTGCATTTGCTTCACCGCTCAAGCATAATAGAGGCATGGTTAGGGTTGTAGAAATCGGTACAGGACAGCCAAAGCCAGCGAAGAACCCCGCTGCTGTCGCTCTCGGGCGTCTCGGTGGGTTGAAGGGCGGAAACGCTCGCGCCGCGAGCATGACTTCAGAACAGCGCAGAGAAATCGCCCAGCGAGCCGCTAAGCAGCGCTGGGCGAATAGTAAGAGCAAGGACGTAGAATCTTCGGCTGTACCGGCCATGGACTCTAGGAAGGCTGATAAGCTAGCCTAGTTTGGGAATGATGACCGTTATGGTTGTTTCTCCACTCTGGTAAGTGATCACAACCCTGCGGGTCTGGACTCGAATTGTTAGGGTCCGCACATATTTACTCCCTTCCGAACCGCCCGGTCTGCTGCCGGGCGGTTCTTTATATAGCAGAATCCTTATTAAACAAACTCATAGCCGGACTGGCGAGAGTTACATTGATTTCACCCTTGTCCGCTGCGTCTGTCTTGTAAATCAAACGGAAGATTCCCGAGGCTGTTTGTAGCCAATCCTTTCGACCTTCAAGGCTCCAGTCGGTTCCAGCCGCAGGAAGGGTCTCTAATAGACCCGCGATAAACGGGTGGTACTTGGGCATCTCGCCGCCGCCGCCATTACCAGATGATCCACCGCTTCCCTTAGTGGGCTCAATCGGCTTTACGTCTGTGGTTACGACAGCTCCGCCTGGCTTGCCCGCTGCGGGATAGACAAGCCGGTTGGTCCCATAAGCGAAGAACCCAGCTTCCTTTGCTGACCGTTGAAACGCTTGACGCGCTCTGTCCTTTTGCTTTTGAGCCACACCCAATGCGGCCATCTTGTTTTCGAGCCCTTCATTTGGAGGCAATACCCCAGCCTTGAATTCTTCGTAGATGGACTTATAGAGGGGAACGGTGAGAAACGCTTCGACGCGTGCGGCCTGCTCTGCATTTGAATCAACAATCCGCGCTCCCAGTGCGGTGAGAGTTACCATTCCCTGCGTCGAGGACGCCAGTCCAAACATGCGGGCTCCTGCTATACGCTGCCTAAAACCGCCGCTCTCCGTAGTCGAATGACCCAGCTCCGCAGCAAGCAGTTCAAGTCGCGCCTCGTTGCCCCCAGCCTTGTGGATGGCCTTCGCGACCTCGACAGCGTCGTCGAGGCTAGTGTAAGGAAATTCAATGCTGGAGCGCTCACGCTCTTGCTTTATCCCCTTCGTTACAACCTGCTCGTCTCGTGCAGCTTGGCTCATGGCTCACTCCTTACCTTCTGAACATAATGCAGATTGCCTAAAACTTGCAAGGACTATTTTAGGCAATATGCATTATTTAGTTGAATGCGTGACCGCTCAAGCATAGTAAGAACTCATTATGAAGCAGACGGAATTACCTACGACCCTTACTCAAGCCCTTCGCCGGGTGCCCCATCCGTACGCACTTGCGGACGGGTGGTTTCCACTCTGCCGAAGGCCTGGATCGCCCTCTTCCACACCACCCCTACCCCACCCCAACACGCAAGCCCTTCGCCGTCCGCGCAGAACTTAACTCTCCCGTCCGGCAACGGGCTGCCCCAAACCACCCCTGAATTGTTCGAGAGCCCAATCAGGGCAAACGTGTTTTTCTTCGCTCTCCTGCGCGCGCACTAAAGACGGCTCATTGCAAGCCGTCAAGCAACAGGCAGTGCATATCGAATCGATAGTGTTGTTCGAGTTCCACCGATGAATAAAGTACCTTTCCGGATCAATCAATGGTTGCACCGCGATTCTTGTGCGGCGAGTATACGCCGATTCCCTATACGGGACAGCCTACTGTGCCGGGTGCCCCATTCATCGCGCGGCACCTTGCGCGACGAGTGGGCTCCGCTCTGCCGAAGGCCGGAGTGCAGGCGCAGCCGAAACGACTGAATCGCCTTTCTCCAGTGCCGCCTTGGAAACATCCGTGCCAAGCCCACACCCCAGCCACGCGAAGCCCCTCGCCGTCCGCGCAGGACCCGTGTCAACCCCCCAAACCTACCAAAATCCCCGCAACCCACACAAACCAAACCAAATAAGAAATCCCAAAACCTGGCATAGTTACCCCACCCAACTTGATACACTTGAAGTAGAGTCCAAATTCAAAAGCTGCACCGGCGATAACCGGCTGCAGCTTTCACATTTAAGCCCCTAACTCCAATAGAAGCAAATAGATACGCGTAACGCATTTAGAATCATCCGTTTGAAAGCAGCTTTCATCCACTAACTGACACATTCCAAACGACTTCACTAACGAAAAGTGAAAGCAGGGGGGAGGGGGGCTCCACGCGTATTTACTCTCGCCGTCCGCGCAGGACCTCGCATCGGCCGGGACGGAGGGGGTACTTTGATACTTAACTCACCTGGAAAGACTACTTTAGGCGCAATTTTCGACCACAACGCAGGGATACTTTGATACTTAACCCCAGCAAGGAGACTACTTTAGAGCAAAAAGACACTTTGAGGGGGGAGGGGGGTCCCTGGCGGGCGTTCTTGGCCCGCCGTCCGCGTAGGACTAACTCTCGCCGTCCGCGTAGGACCGAGCCCGTTCCACATCCGCCTCCGTATCCACGTCCAACCCCAGCGCCTCATCCACCACCACCGCCGCCCCGCGCAGCAATTCCCGGGCCCCCACATCGCCACGCAACTCCATCAACTCTCCAAACATTTCCGCGGGGAAATAAGCCGGAATCCCAACCTTCCCTGCATACCCCGAACCCGTAACCCGATCCACCTCGCCACACAACGCAACCAGATGTTCCGCCCGCAGCGCAACCTGGTCACAAGCCATCACCACCACACCGACAACACCCAACTCCCCAGCCCGCGCAACGCCAACACGGATCGAACTCGCCATGCCTTCATCCGCAAGCTCATTCACCACAACCTCGCAACCGCGCAGCCCACTCACAACGCCCGCATCGCGCACCACCACAATCACGGGCTCTAACCGAGCCTCAACCGCAACCCGAACCGCGCGTTCCAGCAGCGTCTCTCCACCAATCTCCACCGTCTGCTTCGCCCGCCCCAACCGCCGCGAAGCCCCTGCAGCCAGCACAACCGCAGCAACACTCACAACGCGCACTGAGCCTGCAGATATCGCGACGCACCACCGCGCGTGATCTGCTCTTCCACCATCTCCGCGGTCATCCGCTGCGAGCTCCCCAGCTTCCCCTCGCAACAAGCCTGGATCTCCGCAACGACAGCCAGCGCGATCGCCTCCGCTCCATCGCCGCCAAGGTCCAATCCAACCGGCGCAAACAGCCCCTCACACGCGCGCTCCACACTCCATCCCAGCAGCGCGGCCGTCTCCCTCACCAGCAACGCACTTCGGTGCCGAGCACCCAGCAACCCGAGATATCGCGGCTCACACCGCAGCGTTCCCTCCAACCACACCCGATCCTGCTCATAGCTATGCGTCATCACCACCACCGCATCTCGAACCCCAATCGCCAACGCCTTCAACTCCCCAAATCCCTCGGCAACCATCACCAGCACAGCCTCCGGAAACCTCTCCGTCCGCGCCCACTGCGCTCGCCCATCCACTACCACAACGTTCCATCCCATCAGCGACGCCATCTGCACCAACGGCCGCGCATCGTCTCCCGCCCCAAATACCACCAGCCGCTGCGGAGCCCCAATCCACTCCTCAAACCCACCTTGCGTCTCAACCTCACCGATAACCCGCCGCAGCGACGCCCCATTCTCCGGCAACCAAGTCACCACCCGACTCTCGACACCCTCCAACGACGCCTCCAGCGCCTCCATCAACCCCTCAAACTCCTCCGTTCCCGCAGGCTCCACCAGCAGGCCCACTGTCCCGCCACAACCCAACCCATACGGAATCTCCGCCGTGTCGTCGAACAGCGTCGAATACCTCTCCACCACCGCTCCGCCGCGCACCATCCAAGCAGCCTTCCGCACCACCTCGGCCTCCAGACACCCTCCCGAGATCGACCCCGCATACTCCCCATCTCCCGCCACCAGCAGCCGCGCCCCAACCTCCCGATAGCTCGACCCTTCAACCCGCACCAGCGTCACCAGGGCCACCGCATCGCCCCGACGCCACAGCTCGACAATCCTCCGCCGCTCACGCATCATGCAATCCTACCTCCGTCCGCGCCTACTGCTTCTCGCTAAACGTATGGATGCCACACTCCAGCTTCGCGCCGCCCCACCGACCACTCCGCGGGTCCGCCCCCGCCGCCGGCACAGCCGTGCACGGTTCACACCCAATGCTCGTGTACCCCCGGTCATACAGCTCCAGCCGCGGAATCCCATGCTCCCGCACATACCCCTCCACCCTCCCCCAATCCCAATCCGCCAGCACACTAACCTTCTTCATCATCTTCCCCGTAGGCAGACGATGGTCCTCAACTTTCTTCAACCCTGCCCGGGTAGGAGACTGCTCACGTCGCAATCCCGTAAACCACCACGAAAATGGCTCCAACGAACGCATCAGCGGCTCGACCTTGCGAATCGTGCAGCACTTCGTCGGCTCCACAATATGCAGCAAACCAAACTCCCGCTCGTGCTCTTCCAAGGTTGTCTTCGGAAGCGCGTTCACAAGATTCAGGTCCCACTCAACAACCATCCGGTCACGATAAGCGATCAATTCAGGAAAGTGATATCCCGTCTCCAGAAAGATCACCGGCACCTTCGGCAGGTGCTCACGGAGCATGTGAAGCACCACCATATCCTCGGTCTGAAAGCTGCTCGTCAGGCAGACGCTGCCCACCCCCGCGTCCTGCGCAGCCTGCCGAACCACCTCGGCCACTAGGTCCTCCGCGCTGAGCGCTTCATGCAGCTCGGGCGATGTTTTGAGAATCTGGCTCATTGCGTCTCCGTTGATTTAGATGAACCATCGAGCCATTTCGAAGCGCTCTCCGGCGACTCAATGTACTCTTCTCCAGCAACTTCTTGAATGGCCGCGAGTGTTGACGCGCTAAGGGAAGGACGAGCCGAAATAGCGCTGACATCCACGAGCTGCAAAGCGCGCACCACCCCCGGCAGTGAGGCTTCCGGGATTAGAGGATCGTCGACAATCACCGCAGCACGGCCGCGCCTCCTCAGATCGTCCCGCAATGTCGCTGCTTCATCAGGAAGTCCGCGCAGCCAGACAAACGCGCCACTCGCCGCCTGAGTTGCACTCCTCTCTAGCGGCTCGCTGGCATCGACGATCATCGCTGCGCCCACCGTAGCATTCGTCACCGCATCAATCAGGATCAAGGCGCCCATCTCACGATTCATCGCATACGCGTCGAAAAACAGCGGCAAGCTCGTGTCGAATTCGACCTCCGCGATATCGTTCATCTGCAGATGCGAACACTCGCGCTTCTCTGTTGAATGGATATCGACCCCGTAAAGAATCCTTCTCGCCGTGGCCCGAACCGTTCGCGTTGTATGTTTTGCTAGATACGTTTGCCCCGCAACCAGCGGCTGCTCGTGCATCCACACAACCATCGCGCGAAACGCGCTGCTCACCCGCGGAGCGCTCTCTGTCTCCCCAATCAGCATCTCACCGCGGCTCAGATCGATCTCGTCCTCCAGCTCGATCGTCACGCTCAAAGGAAAGGTTGCCAGCGCAAGCTCTCCATCATAGGTAACGATGCTCTTCACCGTCGTAACCTGGCCACTCGGCAGCGCCTTCACCCTCATGCCGGGCCGCACTTCACCGCGTTCAACCCGCCCCGCGAATCCCCTGAACTCCGCGTCTGGTCGCACCACCAGTTGCACCGGAAAGCGCAAAGGCCCCTCCGCCGCCTCAGGAATCGTCAGCGGCACGGTCTCCAGGTACTGCAGCAGCGTCGGCCCTCTATACCACCCCATGTTTGTGCTGTGCTCGACCACGTTGTCGCCCGCCAGCGCACTCACCGGAATTACCTCGACGCTCTTCAATCCAAGCCGTTTCGCAAGCGCAGTAAACTCCGCGGACACCTTGTCAAAAATCTCCGGGCTGTAGTTCACCAGATCCATCTTGTTGATGGCCGCCACCACATGTGGAATCCGCAGCAGGCTCGCAATATACGTATGCCTCCGCGACTGCGGCAGCAACTCCCCCGCCCGCTGAAACGCCTTCGCATCGATCAGCACAATTGCAACGTCAGCCGTGGACGCACCCGTCGCCATATTGCGCGTGTACTGCTCATGCCCTGGGGTATCGGCAATGATGAACTTACGCTTCGCCGTGGAGAAGTACCTGTAGGCCACATCGATCGTAATACCCTGCTCGCGTTCCGCCTTCAGACCGTCTGTCAACAGGGAAAGATCGACAGCTCCGCCCGAGCGATTCACCCTGCTCGCGCGGATCGATGCAAGCTGATCCTCATACACGCTCTTGGTGTCATGCAGCAGACGTCCAATCAACGTGCTCTTGCCGTCGTCGACACTGCCAGCCGTAGAAAATCGCAGCATCTCCTGTTCCAGATGGCTATCGAGAAACGCGCGAAAGCTCGTCTCATTCACAGATCGTTCAGCTGAAGGCAACGTACCCATTAGAAGTAGCCCTCCCGCTTCTTCAACTCCATCGATCCCTCTTCATCGTGATCAATCGCGCGACCCTCGCGCTCGCTGCGGCGGAAGCCAATCAGCTCCTCGATGATATCCGGCAACGTCTCTGCCTCGCTCCGTATCGCCCCTGTGCAGGGCATGCATCCCAAAGACCGCATCCGAACTTTCATCAACTCGGGCTTCTCCCCCGGCAGTAAACGCATCCCCTCATGCACCAACGTGATCATGCCGCCGCGGATGACTGCCAGCCGATCCTCGGCGTAATACAACGGCACAATCGGAATCTGCTCCGCATATAAGTAAAGCCAGATGTCCAGCTCCGTCCAATTTGAAAGCGGAAATACTCGTATGCTCTCGCCCTTGCGCAGACGCGAGTTATACAGGCTCCACAGTTCGGGCCTTTGATTCTTCGGATCCCACTGCCCGGCTGCATCGCGAAAGCTGTACACCCTCTCCTTCGCCCGGCTCTTCTCTTCGTCACGTCGCGCCCCGCCAAACGCCGCATCGAACCCGCCTTCTTCCAGCGCGTCCAGCAATGACCGAGTCTTCAGCGCCCCGCAACAGTTCTGCGTCCCCAGCTTCCACGGGCTCGCCCCGTCCGCAATCGCCGCCTCGTTGCGATGCACAATCAACTCCGCGCCGATCTCCTTCGCATAGCGATCGCGAAACGAAATCATCTCGGGAAACTTGTAGCTCGTATCGATATGCAGCAACGGAAACGGAATCCTGCCCGGATAAAACGCCTTCTGCGCCAACCGCAGCATGACGCTCGAATCCTTTCCAATGGAGTACAGCATCACAGGCCGAGCAAATTCAGCAACAGCCTCCCGCAAGATATAAAGGCTTTCCGCCTCCAAAGCCTCAAGATGATTAAGCCGCTTCTGATGAAGTTTCGCGATACCTTCGCCAGCAGCTCTGTCAGTAAGCAAGCAACTTCCCCCTTTGCAGACCCGGTACGAGCCTGGTTTGTCACAGATGGTGTGCCCCGCAAAAGGCCGATAGGGTTACTATGAACTCACCGGAAGTTTTAAATGAAAGCCATTACGGGATAAGATCGACTACTCGCGTGCTCGTTCAACAAAGCCGAGTTGCTTTGGACATCGCGCACTACGTAAAGTGAAAACTTCCATCAATTGAGCTTATTCGCTTCGCCGCCGAGCATCAAGCTTGAGTCAGCAGTTAAACCGACGTTTTTCTTCATACGTTCGATGCCTTCTAGGGGATACTACAGAAGTGAATCTGGCGCAGCCGCTTCATTCCATGTAGCTTTTCGAAACGCCTGCTCGATGAAACACCTCTCAAACTGAACGGGTTATTTGGAGGAATCGCCGCAATGCAACGCTTGACTCAATGGGCTCAGCTTCTTTTGGTTGTCGTCATTCTTGGGACTGCTCCGGCGGTTTCATCTGCGCAGGCGGCAAAAGGCGGCGAACAGCATATTGACTCGCGAGTCGACATCTACGGCGGCTACGGCTATTTCCATCCATTCAACAGCGAGATCGCCGGCTATCCGTTTCAGAGCGTCTACAATCCCAACGCGACGGTCGGTATCTCCACCTGGTTCAATCGCTACTTCGGCGTTGAAATCGAGGGCGGCTACTTCTCCGGCAACAACGAGCACAAGCAATTTGTTCCGTCGTGCACCGGCGAAACCTGCAGCCAACTTGTCTACACCGCCGAAGGCGGCCCGGTCTTCCGGTATCCGTTAGGACGTTGGGTGCCCTTCGCTCATGCACTCGGCGGCGGCGAGCGCACCAATGGACCCGCCGCCCAATCGCTGATGTGGGGATGGGGAGTCACCGGCGGCGTTGGCCTCGACTACGTGCTGCCCTTCTGGGGTCAGCACCTCGCCATCCGCCCCATTCAAGCTGACTATCAACGTTCCCAGGTCGTTTACGGTCCGCTCCTCCTTCCCGCTGGACAAGAGGGCGGCTTCAGCGCCCTCAGCAATTTAAAGCTTTCTGCCGGCCTCGTTGTCCGCCTCGGCGACGTTGAGCCTCCCTATCCTGTCATGCTCGGCTGCGGCGCTCAGCCTGCGAGCGTCTTTCCTGGCGATCCTGTTAAGGTCGAAGCCAACGCCCTGCACCTGAATCCCAAAAAGACTCCCGTCTACACCTGGGCTGCGAATGGCGGCAAGATCACAGCCTCAGGCCCGGAAGCAACGATTGATACCACCAACCTCGCGCCTGGTGACTACGTTGTCACCGGACACGTCGAGGAAGGCCCCAAACCTCGCCAGCAGGCATCCTGCGCCGCGCCCTTCTCCGTACAGGCCTTCCAGGCGCCCACTCTCACCTGCAGCGCTAATCCCAGCACCGCGGTCTCCGGTACCGATATCGCCATCAGCACCGTCGGCGTCAGCCCGCAGAATCGTCCGCTCACGTACTCCTACGCGGCCACGGCAGGCGTGATCGCCAGCTCTGGACCCACCGCCGTCCTCACCACTGCGGGCTTGAGTCCAATGACCATCACTGTCACTTGCAATCTCGTCGACGATCTCGGACAGACCGCCAAGGCAACCACCGACGTCATCATCACGGCGCCCGTCGTTCCTGTTCCGCAGACCCAAGACCTCTGCAGCCTGAGCTTCACACGCGATCGCCGTCGTCCCGTGCGTGTCGACAACGAAGCCAAGGGCTGCCTCGACGACATAGCCCTCACACTTACCCAGCAGACCGACGCCCACCTCGTCATGGTCGGCAACTCGACCCCGGATGAGAAGCCCGACGCCGCAGCAGAGCGTGCCCTCAACGCGCGTCAATACCTGGTTCAAGAAAAGGGTATTGATCCCACCCGTATCGAACTGCGCGTCGGCCCACACACAGGTGAGGTCGTGAACAACACGTTGGTTCCTGCAGGCGCAACCTTCAACAGCCCGGACACCCACACCTTCGACGAAAAGACCATCACCCGGCACGGACAGGCCTACGGCGTCTCTCGCTACGAGAGAACGCTGCCTAGGTCTTACGCAAGGCCGACCCAGCCGGCGCCCGCGGCTCCAACACCCACTGCACCCACACCAACTGCGCCTGCTGATCAACCCGCGGCACCGGTCACACCTGCGGCCGCACCCGCGACTTCTGCACCCGGAGCACCCGCGGTGCCGACAGCAGCTCCAGTGTCGCCCGCTGCTCTCGCTCCGGCTCCTGGATCAACCCCTCCCACGATGGCTGCACCTGAGACGCAGACAACCACACCCGCCTCCACCACACAGCCTGTCCCAACCAGCAGCCCGGCTCCGCAGTAGACTCCATATCGCTTGATCACCGGATCCAGGAGCGCGCCCACCCTTCCATCGTGGCCGCGCTCCAAACTTCTGCTAAAATCAAAAGGTTGGTCAGTGGGTGTTGCAGCTTATGCTGTTTCCCGGAGTCTTGCTTTCGTCCACAAACGACCAGCCACTCACCTATTCATTGTTCGGGGCGTAGCGCAGTCTGGTAGCGCACCTGGTTCGGGACCAGGGGGTCGGAGGTTCGAATCCTCTCGCCCCGACCATTTTCTAGATCGACACTCACCAAACGCTCAGGCTTGGCTTCGGTTCATCGTCCCGTAACCGAATTCGGCTAATCTTCCTTGACCTGATGCCTCGCCTGCCGAACTCCGAAGATGAAAAAGATGAAAGCTTCTCCTCGATAGATTTTCTTCGATTGAGCCCGACGTTGAGTAGGCGTCGCTTGCTGAGCCGAGGCCTTTACACTTCAGCCGGCATAATACTCAGCAAAAGCGCGCCCGCTATCGGTCAGGCCATGGCATCTCCGGCGCAGGTGCGCAGCGAGCTTAAACTTACCCCCTACGTCGATCCGCTACCCGTCCCTTCCGTCATTCGGCCAACCGGCAAAAGTGGCGAAGTGGTCGAGTTGGACATGCGACAGTTTGCGCAAAAGGTGCATCGCGACCTTCCACCCACAACGCTATGGGGATACAACGGCGCGTGGCCCGGCCCCACCATCGAGGTGCAAAGTGGGCAGCCTCTCAAGATCAACTGGGTCAGCAAATTGCCCTCCACCCACTTACTGCCCATCGATCACTCTCTTCACGGGGCAGAATCGTCGATTCCAGATGTCCGCAACGTCGCGCATATCCACGGCGCTTGCGTGCTTCCCGACGACGACGGCTATCCCGAGGCATGGTTCACCGCAAGTGGTCAGCATGGCCCCAGTTACAATCCCCTGCCTTCGTCCTATCCCAACTGCCAGCCCGCAACTGCGCTCTGGTACCACGACCATTGCATGGGAATCACACGCCTCAATATCTATGCCGGCCTCGCTGGCTTTTACCTCATCCGTGACAAAGCCGAAAAATCTCTCAACCTCCCCAGCGGTGAGTACGAAATTCCTCTCATGCTGCAGGATCGCCTCTTCCGTCGCGACGGCTCGCTGTACTATCCCACCGTCGTCAACGGCCCGAAAGAACATCCGCTCTGGGTTCAGGAGGTCTTTGGTGATTTCAACTGCGTCAATGGCAGGGTGATGCCGTTTCTCGAAGTCGAGCCGCGCAAGTACCGGTTCCGCGTGCTCAACGCAGCCAACTCTCGCTTCTATCACCTGCGCCTCTTCAACGCAGACAACACCGGCAAAATCCTCAACGATACCTTCGACGTTCCCGCCTTCCAACAAATAGGCACCGACGGCGGACTACTCCCCTCACCGCTCGAGCTCCGCTATCTGCTCATGGCGCCAGCCGAGCGCTTCGATGTCGTCATCGACTTCGCCGGCCTCGAGGGCAAGTCCTTCTCCCTCATCAACAATGCGCCTGCGCCCTACACGATGGGCGGTCAGGTCGATGCGGAAGAAGTGATGCTGTTCAAAGTCACCAAGCCGCTCCAGGGCAAGGACACCAGTTCCGTTCCCGACACGCTTGTTTCCTTCGAGGCACTGCAGCCTACCTACACCACGCGCGAGCGACCGCTGCTTGTCTCGGAAAAAGAACGTCCATCTGACGGTTACGTCATCATCGGCCTGCTCGGCAACGCGCGTTGGTGCGATCCCATCACCGAAGATCCGAAAGCCGGCAGCACGGAGATATGGTCGTTCATCAACGTCACCGGAGATGTCCATCCACTGCACGTTCATCTTGTCCAATTTCAAATACTTAATCGCCAGCCATTCGACGTCCAGACCTATCAGCAAACCGGCAAGCTTGTCTTCACCGGGAACCCCATGCCACCTGAACGCAACGAGCGGCCAGCACGCAAGGACACGATCAAATCTTATCCCGGATATGTCACGCGAATTATCCAACGCTTCGATCTGCCGCCGGGAGCCCCGACGACTCCTGGCCAGGAGCTGCTGTACGTGTGGCATTGCCACATCCTCGAGCATGAAGACAACGAGATGATGCGACCATACAAAGTTGTCATTTGATTTACTGAAAGGCACCTTCAGTGCGCGGCTGTTGATCCGAAACGAGTTGACCATTTAAATGATTTCAAGGACGATTCACGGTTGATTTCGTGAGCTCCAATTATTCTTCATTTCACCTTGCGCTAACACCTCCCCGGCGCATATCACCTACGGTTGTTCACGGAAGACTCACCACCGGTACGACACGCAGTCTTCTCCTACACCGGAGGTTTCACACCATGAAGTCATGTACGGTCAACGCCCTCAAGGCGACGATTAAGTGTGGCGCAACGACTCTGTTTGCGCTGCAAGTGTTGGCGGGAGGATCACCATCCGCTTACGCCCAGAATTCCACGCCCGCAACTACGACTCCTATCAAGCACGTCATCGTGATCATCGGTGAAAACCGTACTTTCGATCACGTCTACGCGACCTACAAGCCTAAGGATGGAGAGACCGTTGCCAATCTGCTTTCCAAGGGCATCGTGAAGGCCGATGGCAAGCCCGGTCCCAACTACTCGCTCTCCGCGCAGTTCTCAGCACTGGACACCACAACCTCCGGTGGCGTCTACGAAATCAATCCCCAGTCCAAGAGCATTTACAGCACGCTCCCGCCCGCACTGGCCGGTGGACCAGAGGCGCCCACGGTCGCAGGCCCGGCTCCTTTCACCACGTTGAAAGTTGGGAAGCTCGCTGACCAGGGTCTCGCAAAAGGCTATGAACCCTTCCTGATCACTGGCGCCACTGGTATCGCCGGTGGCCAGATCGACACCCGCATCGCCGATGCAACCAGTCTCCGTGAAGGCGTCTATCAACTCAGCGGTCCCAACATGCCGTACGACGCCTACACTGCCAGCCCTGTCCATCGCTTCTTCCAAATGTGGCAGCAGACGGATTGCAGCATTGACCTAGCGACCAAGGACAATCCCAGCGGCTGCCAGAACGATCTCTTCCCCTGGGTCGAGGTATCCGTCGGCACCGGCAGCAACGGCGCACCCCAACCCAGCACCTTCAATGACATGACCACTGGCGAAGGCTCCGCCTCGATGGGCTTCTACAACATGGCCAAAGGTGACGCTCCATATCTCAAAGAGTTGGCTGACACTTATACGCTCAGCGATAACTTCCACCAGTCCGTCATGGGCGGCACCGGAGCCAACCACATCATGTTCGGCTTCGGCGATGCCATTTTCTATACCAACACGAACGGCGTTGCCATAGCTCCCCCCACCAACCAGATCGAGAACCCCAACCCGCAGGCCTCCACCAATGACTTCTACGATCAGGACGGCTACGGCGGCGGCAGCTACGTCAACTGCGGCGACATCAGCCAGCCCGGTGTACCCGCTGTTACCAACTACCTCCAATCTCTCAAGCGCCCCGTGAATCCTAATTGCGTAAAGGGCGACTACTACCTGGTCAACAACTACAACCCCGGCTACACCGGCGACGGCCAGCTCTACTCAGCGCTCTCGCCCTTCACCATTCCTCCCACCAGCCAGAAGAGCATCGGTGACGATCTCGTAGCCCATAAAGTGCCGTTCAAGTACTTCGGCGAAGATTGGGATCTCTACGTCACCGATCCTACCGAGTCCAACACCTTCGACGAATATTGCAACATCTGCAATCCGTTCCAGTACCAGACCCAGTTCATGGGCACACAGACCGCGCGTGAGACCTATATCGGCGACACAACCGAGCTGTATGAGGACATCGACACCGGCAATCTTCCGCCAGTCTCCATCGTCAAACCGAGCGGCTTCAACGATGGCCATCCAGCGTCTTCCAAGCTCGATCTCTTCGAAGGCTTCACCAAGAAGATCGTCGACCAGGTGAAGGCGAACAAGGAACTCTGGGACAACACCGTCATCTTCATCACAGAGGACGAAGGTGGCGGTTACTACGACTCGGGCTATATTCAGCCGGTTGACTTCTTCGGCGATGGCACCCGCATTCCCCTCCTGGTTGTCTCGAAGTACTCCACCGGCGGACACGTCTCGCATGAGTATGGCGATCACGTCTCCATCGAGAAATTCATCGAGAAGAACTGGAGCCTTCCGCCGATCAGCGCACGCAGCCGTGACAACCTCCCGAATCCAATTCAGAAGGAAGCCAACCCGTACGTTCCCACCAATAGCCCCGCCATCGGCGACCTTACGGATGACTTCAAGTTCCCTAGCTCGAACTAACAACCGTTCTCACTTCGCAATTCACTTCGGCGACCAGGATTCCTGGTCGTCGAAGTGCGTTTTCCCGGATAGAAAATCCCAAAGGAATTTCCGTTATGCAATTTGTCGGCGCACTCTCTAAACACCTCGCCCTTTGTGCTTTCCTTGTTGGTTCGGCGGCCGTGGCTACGAATACTTCCACGCCTACCGGCCCCCATGCGTTTCATGTAGAAGAGCAATGGAATCTCGGCGGCAAGGGTGGCTGGGGATTCCTGGCGGTCGATCCCGCCGCTCATCGTCTTTTCATCCCGCGTACCGACCACATCTCGGTCGTCGACACCGAGACAGGCAAAGTTCTCGGTGACATAGCCGGCATGGTCAACCTCCGCAATCTGGCACTCGACGACACCGGCAGATTCGGCTACGCCACCGATGTCACAGACGGCACTGCCGGATTCGTTCGCGTCTTCGATCGAACCTCATTCGAGCTGGTGGCGTCCATTCCCACGAGGCCAGTACCTTTCGCGATCGTCTACGATCCACCGACCAGGCGCGTATTCGCCTTTAGCTCACGTGGCCATAGTGTGGATGTAATTGACGCCTCTACCAACAAGGTCATCTCGACTCTCCCTCTTGCTGGACGTCCAGGCTCCGCCGTAAGCGATGGCAAGGGCACTCTATTCGTGGCTCTTCCTGCGCTGGGGATGATTCAACGCATCGACACACCCTCGCGTGAAGTCACGGCCTCCTGGTCCCTCGCCCCATGCAGCGGCCCCTCAAATCTCGCGATTGACGCACAGCACCATCAACTGTTCACCAGTTGTGAGGATCACAGCCTGATCTCACTGAATGCCCTCACCGGAAAGGTCGATACGATTGCTGAAGCGACGGAAAACCAAGGAGATCTGGACTTCGATCCACGCCTCAGTATGCTCTTCCTGGCTGACTCTACAGGTTCCCTGACCGTTTTTCACCGCGAGTCGCTATCGCATTACACCAAGCTCCAAAGTGTCAAGACAGCATCCGGCGCTCGCACCATGGTCGTCGATCATGAAAATGGCAAAGCCTATCTCGTCACATCCAAGTACGGGCTGAACTCCGGAAACGTTTCGGAAGAGTTGAGGTATCGTCCCACCCCAATCCCCGGAACCTTCTCTGTACTCGTTGTCTCCCGATAAGCCTGTCAAATCGAACGCGAGCCTACCCTAAGCCAGTAGATATTTCAGCAACGCCATCCGAATGTACAGACCGTTCTTTGCCTGCCGAAAGTAAGCCGCCCTTGCATTCGCATCCACCTCTGGCGAAATCTCGTTCACGCGTGGAAGCGCATGCATGATGATCGCTTCCGGCTTCAACTGGTCCGCGATCTCAGCATTGATCACATACACTTCCTTCACCGCGTCATACTCGTCCTTCGAAGCAAAGCGCTCGCTCTGCACCCGGGTGATATAAGCGACATCGGCCTCTTCAATCACACCCTCGAGCTTCTCTCCCTCGTGGAAGGCGATCCCCTTCTCCATCAGGTACTCCCGATACGCTAACGGCAGTCGCAGTTGCCACGGCGAGATCAGATCGATCGTCACACCCGGATAAAGGCACAACAGCGGCAGCAGCGAATGGATCGTCCTCCCGTTGAGCAGATCGCCCACCAGCGCAACCCGAAGCCCGCTCAGCCGCCCCAGCTCTTTCTTGATCGTGTACATATCCGCCAGCGCCTGCGTCGGATGTTCTCCAACTCCATCGCCCGCGTTGATGATCGGTACCGGCGAGATTCTTGCCGCCGCCTCCGCAGCTCCCGGCTCATAGTGCCGAATCGCAATCGCGTCCGCATACCCGCTCACCACGCGAATCGTATCGCTGATCGTCTCACCCTTCGTGGCCGACGAGTTGGCGCGCGCGTTCTCCGCCGTCAGCACGCCCCCACCCAGCTTCTGCATCGCCGCCTCAAACGAAAACCTCGTCCGTGTACTCGGTTCAAAAAATAACGTCGCCAGGATTCGTCCACGCAGTGGGTCGGTCAGCGCACGAAACACGTCGTCGCGTTCCATCTGGTGCGCCGACTCAAACAGCCACAACAAAAACTCAGGGTCTTTGAACTGTCGCGCGCTGATTACGTGCTTAAGCTTTTCCATCCGAGCGAACACTCCCTCAACCTGCCGGGTAAATCCTGCCTTGCAATACGGTATAGGTCACACGGCCAGGCATCGTATATCCCTCAAACGGGGACCAGCCGCACTTCGTCTTCATGTCCTCACGCCGAACCACGTACGGCGCATTGGGATTGAGAATCGTAAGCGAGCCAACATATCCCGGCTCAATCGCGCCATATCCCATGCCGAACCCTTCCGGCAAAAACTCCTTCACAAACTTACCCGGATTCCACGCACACACCCGCGCAATATCCTGTGCGGAAAATCCATGCTCCGCCATCAGCCACGTCGCAAACGCTCCATACGTGTCAAGATGCGGCACACCACTCACACCCTCCATCTTCTCTGCAATCGTGTGCGGAGCGTGGTCCGTCGCAACATAATCCACCAGCCCAACGCGCAGCGCCTCAATCAGCGCCAGCCTATCCGCAGGCCCGCGCAATGGAGGATTCATCTGCAACCACAGCCGATTCTCGTCCGTCAGCATCGAGTCATCAAAAAATAAATGATGCGGAGTAGCCTCGGCCGTCACGCGCACGCCCCTCGCCTTTGCCGCTGCAATCTTTTCCAGTCCGCCCTTCGTCGAATAATGACAAAGCTTCCCCACCAGCTCATATCTCTCGATCAAGTACAGCGCAAACTCGGTCGCCGTTATCTCCGCCCTCGCCGGTCGCCGCTGTTCATGTGTCGGCTCGCCTGTGCTTTCGCGCAGTATCGCGGGGTCCTCGCAGTGAAAGCTCACGTTCTTCCCGCGATACTTCGCGATGACTCCCTCAAGCTGTTCCTGCGAAGCAAAAAACAGGTCCCCGACCGACGGCCCCATGAACGCCTTATACGGCACATGTCGGCGCAGCGGACTCGTCTCGGGACCAATCCCTGCGTACAGCGTCACATGCACCGCCGACGCCTTCGTCAACTGCTCCTTCGCCGCGTAGCGCTCATCATCCACCGGCGCCACCGGATTATTCGGCATATCCGCAACCTGCGTCACGCCGCCATGCACCGATGCTGCCGACACCGTCGCAAAATCCTCTTTGTACACTTGCGACTTACTCACATCATCCCGCGCGTGAATATGAATATCGCCAAACCCGGGAAAAATAATCTGCCCTTCGAGATCGAGATCACTCTTCCCCGTTCGCGGCCCCACATGTTCAATCAAGCCGGTCTCAGTATTGATCTCGATCGCGCCTTCGAACGTTCGGTTATGATTCGCGATCGTTCCTTCAAGACGCAGCATGGGCCGCCTCTCGTGCCACGTTTATCTCATCCCTAAGATTTCGCGCCGCGCCCGCAGGATCATCGTTGAACAAAATCGCCCGTGAGCTACTGATCAGCAACCCCTTACCCCGAGCATCCAATCCCGCCGCCACCACTGCCGCCACATCCCCACCCTGCGCGCCCACACCCGGCACCAGGAACGGAATCTCCGGCGCGATCGCGCGAATCCTTCGCATCTCTTCCGGGTATGTCGCGCCGACCACCAGCATGCAGTTCCCCGCAGCATTCCACGCCGAGCTCACTCGCATCGCCACGGTCTCCCACAGTGGGCGACCATCGCATTCTAGATCCTGCAACTCCCCCGCCCCTGAATTCGACGTCCGGCACAACACGATGCTCACCTTATCCTGCCGCTCCAGAAACGGCATCAGCGCCTCTCGCCCAAGGTAAGGATGCAGCGTCACCGCATCGAAGCCCATCGCGTCGAAGATCGAAGTCACATAGCCTCGATTCGTATTTCCAATATCAGCACGCTTCGCATCGCAGATTGTAAACACGTCAGGATGCTCGCTGCGAAGATACTCAACCGTAAGCTCAAGCTCCCGCAGCCCCTGCGTCCCTCGTGCCTCATAGAACGCCATGTTCGGCTTGTACGACGCAGCATACGAATGCGTCTGTTCAATGATCCAGCGGTTGAACGCGAACAGCGGAAATTCCTCGCCCTTGAAGCGTGCTGGAATCCGCTCAAATTCCGGGTCCAATCCCACGCACACCAACGACCCCACCGCATCTGCTCTTCGCTCGAACTTGTCCCTCGCAGCGCTCATCGTCCTCGACTCCAACTCCTATTCAAACCCATGCCGCTTCGCCCACGAGCGCGGCTCATCCAGCCAATCCCTCACCACCGCCGCTCCAGGCTCATCAATCATTCCCTGCCTCAGTGCGCACTCCAGCACCACCGGAAACGTCGTCGTCGCATGCAGCCGCACACCCGACATCGCGAACAAGTGCACAGCTTCCGGAAAGTCATAGCTGATGATCGCCAGGCAATCGCTCACCACCGCGCCCTCAGCCCGCAGTGCCTCAATCGCCGCAATGCTGCTTCCGCCCGTCGTCACCAGATCTTCCACCAGCACCACGCGTTTGCCGGTCACATCTCCGCCCTCAACGCGCTTCTTCGTGCCATGTTCCTTCAGCTCCTTCCGGATAAACACCGAAGGCATCCGCATCGAAAATCCCAGCGCCGCGCTATGCGGAATCCCAGCCGCCTCAACCCCGCCCACAACATCCACCGCAATCTCGCGCTCGTCAATCAATCCCCCAAACCCACGAATCACCTTCGCCCACTGCTCAGGCCAGAACGGAAACCGCCGATTGTCGCAGTACACCGGCGACTTAATACCCGACTTGAACGTAATCGGAGCCGCAGGCCGAAACCCCACGCCCTCAATCGCAATCAACGCCTCTGCAATCTCTCGGCTTCGAGTCTCATAGCTGGTTCGTCCGGCCTCATAGCTCATGCGCTTGCTCCTTGATCTCTCTCGCAAGTTCGGGATGCCACATCGCCGCCGTCGCCGACATCACCACATCCGCCCCAGCCCTGCGATACTCATCGAACGCCGCCGCGCTTCCCGCTCCGCCCACGCCCACAATCGTAAACTTCTGCCCCAACTCGCCCCGTATCCGCGCCAGCCTCGATGCCATCGCCACGCCCGCCCACTTCACCGAACTGCCACACACCCCACTCCGCAAGCGCCCCTCCCCCGGCAGCGCCTGCTTCCCATCCTCATCCAGAATCTCCGCCGAGATCGTATTGATCGCTGCAATCCCGTCCACCGTCTTCCCCACCTCCCGCAAAAACTCTTCCAGCTTCTTCTCATCCTTGTAGAACGCCATCTTGATCACCAGCGGCACGCTGTCAATCTCGTCCTTGATCGCTTCCACCACCTGCCGCGAGCGCGGAATATCGAAGCACAGCAGGTTCGCCGTCCCCTCATTCGGGCAGCTGAGATTTACCTCGATCACTGGTACGCCTGTCTCTTTCACCAGCCGCGCGCCCAGCACAAAATCTTGAATGTAATCCGACACACGACCGTTTTCCGGCAGGGTTCCCTGGAAGCTCCCCACCACCACCTGCCCCGGCCGCGCATACGCCGCAGCATCCGCCATATCTCTCTGCCAGAACTCAGGGTCCATCGACGGCACACCAAACGAATTCGTAATCGACAGAGGCTCGCTGTAGTCCTCATTCGCCACCAGCGTCCGATCCGGCGCAAGGTCCCCCTCCACCTTCACCGCCAGCACATTTGGCCATGGATGGCACGCGTACTTGTGCGTCCGCACCGTCTTGTACACCGGAATATCGAATCCCATGTCCAGCGCAGCCTTCACAAATTTCCCGTTGATCAGCGGTCCCGCAGGAATGCCAAACGGCGCAAACACCGGATGTCCTAGAAATTCATGCTGAGGTTGTGTGTCGGGAAACGCGGGAGAGGTGTTGGCGAAGAGGCCAAACGGGCCGTGCTCAAAATTGTCCAGATAAGACTTTGCCGGGTCGTAAAACGGCTCAGAGGGCATGCACCAGATCACCTGTCCTTCCAGTATAGCCCACTGATTTTGCACTTATCTGGAGTCGATCTGCGTCTCAATCGCATACCGGACAAGTTGCGACCGGCTCCGCACCCCCGCTCGCTCAAACAGCTTCTGCAGCACCGCCTTCACCGAACTCTCCGTGATCTCCAGCTGCGCCCCAATCTCCTTGTTGCTATGCCCCTCCAGCACTCCCCGCAACACACCCGACTCCCGCGCAGTCAGCCGTTCCGCAACAGGCCGCTCTCCCCCCGCCGCCAGTCCGCCCGACGCAATCAGCGCCAGCGACGCACGCGACGAAATCCACCGCTCCCCCTTCGCCGTTCGTTGAATCGCGAGCATCAATTCCACCGTCGGTTCCGTCTTCAAAAAAATTCCTGTATCCAATTCCGTTACGGCCCGCATCAGATCAGCCGACCCCATCCCCGCCGTCACCATCAGCACCCGCGCATCTGGCTTCAACCTCCGTACCTTGCGCACCAGGTCGAGGCCGTTGCTGCCGCCTGTTCCCTCCAGCTCATAATCCACCAGCGCCGCATCAAACTCCAGGCCCGCCTTCACCGCCGCCAACGCATCCTCGGCATTCGCGAAGTCACCGCTAATCTCCACGCCCGCCTCACTCTCCAACAACCGCCGCAAACTCTCACGAAACAACGTGTGATCATCCACCAGCAGCAGCCGGATCACCTCTTCTCGACTCTTCGTCTTCATGTCTCCACCTCAACAGCAATCATCTCCACGACGAACGTAGCACCGGTCGCGCTCGGTTGATACGCCAGGTTGCCGTGAAAGCTCAGCATCATGGCGCGTGAGAGATACAGTCCCAGCCCCGAGCTCGACGACCCGCCGCCGAATGGCCGAAACAAACTCGCCGGGTCTCTAACCCCCGGCCCATTGTCTGAGACCTTCACCTGCACCAGCCCATCCACCTCCGCAGCACTCAGCTCCAGCCGCGCATGGTCGACTGGTGCCAACACCTTCTCCGCATTCCGCACCAGGTTCAGAAATACCTGCAGAAGGCTCTGCTGATCCGCCCATACCTCCGGCAGATTTTCCTCGACATGCCATCCCAACTCAATCCCTGACTCGCGCAGCGAAGGCGTCAAAATAATCCGCAGCTCCCGCAAGAAGCTCGCCACCCGCAGCTTTGCCGGCTTTCGCCGAGCTAATGAAAGCTCCAGCGAAGCCATCCGTTCCAGCGCCGTCACCAGCTGCCGCAGCGCCTCAAAGTCCTCTGAAGGCTCTCCCACCACAAACGTCGCCCGCAGATTCTGCTGCACCACGGAGATCGCCGCGCAGATATTGCGAATCTCGTGAAACAACGCTCCCAGGGCCAGCCTCGATCCCACCAGCACCTGCTCCAGGTTCGCCTCTTCGCGATCCCGCACCTCGGTCGACGCGTCGATGATCATCGCCGTCAGCCTTCCCCCGCGCGACGTGCTGTACGACGATACCCACACATCCGCCAGGAACGGATCCTGCGTCGCCCGCAATCCCTGGCACTGCAGCATCGTCTTCAAATGCTCCCACCCCTGGCGCTGAATCTGCACGCGCGCCAGCGATGGCATAAACACCTGCAGCGACGAGCCCTCCAGCCGAGTCACCCCCATCGGCCCGTCTCCCCAGAACATCCGCTCCGCAGCATCATTGGCCTGCAGAATCGTACCCGTCTCGTCCGACGTAATAATCGCGATAGAAGAATTCGCCACCACCAGCCGCAGCTGCTCCTCCGCTCCCCGCCGCGCCTCAATCTCCGATTCCACTTCAACTAAATGCGACTCTTCTGCTGCCCGGCGCGTCAATACTTCAGACACATACAAACCCGCCGCCGTGTACGCGAAAAAATACAACGAGTCACGCGCAATCCCGTCCCGCAATGTCCATTTATAGCCATTGGCAAACTCAACCACCGCCGCACATACTCCACCCAGCAGCGGTATCTGCCACCGACGCAGCGCCGTGCTCATCAGAACGACCGGCGCCAGATACAGCAGCGCCAGCGGGATCGATTCGCTCAGCCGCCGATCCACATACCCAATAACTGCAATTCCCACCAACCCGGACACAAGTCGGAACGCATTGCTTTTCATCATGGTGGCTGCAGATTTCATCGCTCACTTCAGTATCTGTAAATTCATACAGTGGCAACGCGCCCTATCGAAAGATAAAACGGACAATCATAAGATTGAATCGCGCTCTGTCTAGTCACATTCCAAATGATTTACCCTCAAAGTAATGGCCTGTCGCCTAACTGCCGCATCCATCGACCTTCGAAATCTATGAAAATGACGCTGAAAACGCAGCAAGATCAAGTCTGCCCGAAGTTGGGAGTCCCCGGCCTGTATCGTGTCGCCGCACCTCTTCTTCTCTTCATGCTCAGCCTCGCGGGTTGCAAGCATGAGGCGGCCTCCCAGTCCGCGGAGGCTCCGCCTGCCGCGCAGGTTGAGGAAGTCAACGGCTCCAACCTCGTTCATGTCGACGGCGCCAGCCGATTTTCCCTCGTGCAGGTCTCCACCCAGCCCGTCCGCAGCAAGCTTCAGGTCACCGGCTCCGTCAATCCGGATGTCTCCCGCGAGATTCCGGTCCTCTCTCTCGCCAATGGCCGCGTCGTCGCCCTCCACGTCGGGCTGGGCGATTACGTCCGCAAAGGCCAGCTCGTCATGGAGGTGCAAAGCCCCGACGTCTCCACCGCCTTCGATGCCTATCTCAAAGCCGTCAACGACGAGCACCTCGCCTCCATCACCCTCGAGCGCGACAACCTGCTCTATAACAAGGGTGCGATTCCTCAATCTCAGCAGCAAGCCGCACAAAACGGCGAAGATGATGCCAGGGCGGACCTGACTGCCGCCGAACAGCAGCTCAAAATCCTGGGCGTCGACAAAAATCACCCCAGCGAGAACGTCAGAATTTACGCACCCGCCTCCGGCGTCATCACCGCGCAAAACGTAACCGCCTCCGGCGCCGCAGGCATCACCTACGCGGGCGCCGCCGGCTCCCTCACCATCGCCGATCTCTCCCACGTCTGGGTCATCTGCGACGTCTACGAGAATGATCTCGCCAACGTCCACCTGGGCCAGCACGCCGATATCCAGCTCAATGCCTTCCCCGGCAAAACCTTCTCCGGCACCATCAGCGACATCGGTTCACAGCTCGACCCCAGCCTGCGCACCGCTAAGGTTCGCATCCAGGTCGAGAACCCAGACCACCTCCTCCGCATCGGCATGTTCGCGACGGCCATCCTGCAGGGCTCGCGCGCCGAGCAGCAGACCGTCGTTCCCGCCACCGCTATCCTGCAGTTGCATGACCGCTCATATGTCTTCGAGCCAGCCGGAGACGGCACCTTCAAGCGCATACTCGTCACCATCGGTAACACCCTTCCCGGCAATCTTCTCGAAGTCGCCTCAGGCGTTCAACCCGGACAGCAGGTCGTCAACAACGCACTCGACCTCGAGAATGCGGCGGAGCAGCAATGATCAAGGGTTTGGTGGATTTCGCACTGAACAACCGCTTCATCGTGCTCGTTGCGGCGGTGCTTCTGTTCGGCTGGGGCGCTATCTCCTTCCACAACCTCCCAGTCGAAGCCTATCCCGACGTCGCTAACAACTACGTCAACGTCATCACCCAGTGGCCCGGCCGCTCCGCTGAAGACGTCGAGCAGCAGGTAACCGTTCCCCTTGAAAATGGCATGGCGGGCATCCCCCACATGACTCACCTCCGCTCCACGACTCTCGCCGGACTCTCCAGCGTCACCATGATCTTCGACGACGACAGCGAAGACGACTGGAACCGCGAGAAGGTCCTCGAGCGCCTCAGCCAGGTCACCCTCCCCGCAGGCCTGCAGCCCCAGATCGGCACCGATTGGAGTCCCGTCGGCCAGATCTACTGGTACACCCTCAAGAGCACCAATCCCTCCATCGACACGATGCAGCTCAAGAGCATCCAGGACTGGCAGCTCGAAAAAGCCTTCCGCAGCGTTCCCGGCGTCGTCGACGTCTCCAGCTTCGGCGGCCTTACCCGCGAGTATCAGGTCATCCTCGACCCCGAGAAGCTGATCTCCTACGGCCTCACCATCCAGCAGGTCCAGCAGCAGATCGCCGCCAACAACGTCAACGCCGGGGGCAGTTTTATCGAGCAGGGCAATCAGCAGATCAACGTCCAGGAAGTTGGCCTCTTCACCAACGTCCACGACATCGAACGGGTAGTTCTCAAGTCTTCCAACGGCACGCCCATCCGCGTCTCGGATGTCGCGCGCGTCGTACAAGGACCCAAAATCCGCCTCGGCCAGATTGGCAAAACCTGCAAGCCGGAAGACGGCACCTGCCACGAGGGAAGCAATGCGATTCGCCGAGACAACGGCAGACTCGTCGATGACAGCGACGTTGTGGAAGGCGTCGTGCTCCTGCAGAAGGGCGATAACTCCGACAGCACCCTCGATGCCATCCACGCCGAGGTCAAGGATCTCAACGCGCACATCCTTCCTCCCGGCGTGAAGATCGTTCCCTTCCTCGATCGCAGTGACCTTCTGGGTCTCACCACCGAAACCGTCCTCCACAACCTCACCGTCGGCATCTTCCTCGTCGCGCTCATCCTCTTCCTGTTCCTCGGCAACCTGCGCGGCGCTCTGATTGTCGCCATCACCATCCCTTTCTCACTGCTCTTCGCCTCCATTTGTCTAGACCTTCGCCACATCCCCGCCAACCTCCTCTCTCTCGGCGCTCTGGACTTCGGCATGGTCGTCGAAGGCGCCGTCGTCATGGTCGAAAACATCGTTCGCCACCTCAGTCATCACCGTCACGATGACAAGTCCGTGATGTACCAGATTCGCGAGTCGGCCCACGAGGTCCAGCGTCCCGTCTTCTACGCCATCACCATCATCATCACGGCGTATCTGCCCATCTTCACCCTGCAGTCGGTAGAAGGCCGCCTCTTCAAGCCCATGGCCTGGACGGTAGCCTTTGCCCTGCTCGGCTCCCTCATCTTCTCCATGGTGCTCGCTCCCGTGCTCGCCAGCTTCCTCTTCCCCAACGGCGCCACCGAATGGGAAAACCCCGTGATGCGATGGCTTACCGGCCGCTATCGCGCCAGCATCACTTGGGGTATCGATCACAAAATCGTTCCGTTCTCTGCGGCTACCGTCATGCTTCTTCTCGGCGTCTTCCTCATGTTCAGCGGAGTCATCGGGTCGGAGTTCCTTCCCCATCTCGATGAAGGAGCTATCTGGGTCCGCGGCTCTCTCGCCCCCAGCACGGGCCCCACCGAAAGTCTCGCCATCGCCAACAAGACTCGGCTTATCCTCGCCAGCTTTCCCGAAGTCACCCAGGTCGTAAGCCAGATCGGCCGTCCCGATGACGGTACCGACACCACCGGCTTCTTCAATACCGAGTACTTCGTCGACCTCAAGCCCAAGGCCAAGTGGCGTCCAGCCTTCCACCAAAACAAAGACGAGCTCATCGCCGCCATGGACCGCGAGCTGGAGAAGACCCCCGGTGCCGTCTGGAACTTCTCTCAGCCCATCTCTGACAACGTCGAGGAGGCCGTCAGCGGCGTCAAAGGTGAACTCGCCGTCAAGCTCTACGGAACCGACCTCAAAACCCTCGAGGAAAAGGGCGACCAGATCGTTTCCGTGATGAGTAGCATCAAGGGCGTCGCCGACCTCGGCCTCTTCCACGTCATCGGCCAGCCAAACCTCAGCTATGTCGTCGATCGAGCCGCCGCCAGCCGCTATGGCATCAATGTAGCCGACGTTCAGGCCGCCATCGAAGGCGCCGTCGGCGGCACCATCAACGGAGCCCCCACAACCCAGGTCCTCGATGGCGAAGCGCGCTATGACGTCATGGTGCGTTACGATCCCACCTACCGCTCCACTCCCGAAGCAATCTCCAACATCCGCCTCCTCGCTCCCTCCGGCGAACGCGTCTCCCTCGCCCAACTAACCCACGTGAAGGTGGAAGATGGCGCTGAAGAGATCTATCGCGAAGGTGGCAGCCGTTTTGTGGCCATCAAATACAGCGTGCGCGGCCGCGACCTTGGCAGCACCGTTCGTGAAGCCATGGACAAAGTGGGTAAGCAGGTAAAACTTCCCCCCGGCTATCACCTCGACTGGGCCGGCGAATACGCCAGCCAGCAGCGCAGTTCCCGCCGCCTCATGATGGTTCTCCCCATCACTATCCTTCTCATCTTCATGATCCTCTACGGCATGTTCAACTCCTTCAAGTGGGCCGTGCTCGTACTCGCCAACGTCGCCATCGCCCCCGTCGGTGGCCTGGTGGCGCTCCTCCTCACCGGCAATCACTTCAGCGTCTCTTCCGGTGTCGGCTTCCTCGCCCTCTTCGGTGTCTCGGTTCAAACCGGCATCATCATGCTCGAATGCATCAATCAGATTCGCGCCCGTGGCTACGCCGTGCGCGAGGCCGCTATCGAAGGCGCCGTCCTCCGCCTTCGCCCCATCATGATGACCATGCTGGTAGCAACCCTCGGCCTGCTCCCCGCCGCGCTCTCACACGGCATCGGATCAGACTCGCAGCGCCCCTTCGCCATCGTCATCGTCGGCGGCCTCGTCGGAGCCCTGGTCATGGGCGTCTACCTTCTGCCTACGCTCTACGTCTGGATCGCGCGCCCTGCGGATATCCTGCCGGCCCCGGACACCGAATTCGAGAACTAACATGAAGATCTTGCACAAACCCCAACCCGCTTTTCTCGCCCTCTTCGTCTTCGCGACGCTGGGCGCCTCCGCTCTCCGCGCACAGCAGCCTCCAGCTCAGGACCCCAACCAATCTCAGTCCAGCTCCAGTTCCTCCGCCAACGACGCCGGCCAGACCGCCGCAGCCGCCTACGCCGCCGGCGTCAAATCTATTCCCGATCCCCGCACCCCGCCCGCCGCAAAGCCCGGCGCCCTCACTCTCGACCAGGTCCTCGACCTCGCCCGCACCAAGAATCCCACCCTCCTCGCCGCCGAACAGAACCTTCAGGCCGTCCACGCCCAGGAGCTCCAGGCCGGCGTCCGCCAGAATCCCAACCTCGGCATCACCGGCTCTGACATCACCGAGCCTGCCTCCTCCAACAACCCCTACAGCTACAGCCTCCAGGTCTCACGCCTCTTCGAGCGCGGCGAAAAGCGCAAGTGGCGCCTCGAAGACGCCCGCGCCACCACCGACCAGACCAAGGCCCAGCTCGAAGACTCCATCCGCCAGACCGAACTCTCGGTGAAGACCTCCTTCACCAAAATGCTCATCGCCAAGGTTTCCCTTCAGCTCGCCAGCGCCAGCCTCAAAGACTTCGGCCACGAAGTCGACATCGCTCACGATCGCTACACTGCCGGCGATCTCGGCAAGCTCGACTTCGAGCGCCTTGATCTTCAGCTCAGCGACTTCGAATCCGACGAAGCCAACGACATCATCAACCTTCGCCAGGCCAGCGACCAGCTCCAAACCCTCATCGGCGTCGAGTCTCCCTCCGAGGACTTCGACATCATCGGCGACGTCGTACCGCCCGTAGTCTCCCAAACCAAGGACCAGCTCGTCCAGACCGCGCTCACCAATCGTCCCGACTACGCCGCCTCTCGCTTCGGCGTAGCAGCAGCCGACGCTAACGCACGCCTCGCCATCGCCAACGGCACCGCCGACCCAACCCTCGAAGGCGAATACGACCGCTCCGGAACCGAAAACTCCGCCGGCTTCTCCGTCAACATTCCCATCCGCATCTTCGATCGCAACCAGGGCAACAAGGCCACCGCTCGCCTCCAGGCCGACGCCTCCCGTCTTACCGAAACCGCTGCCCGCTACCAGGTCATCTCCGACGTCGACCAGGCCTGGATCGGCTACGTTCAGGCCAAACGCCTCTCCGACCGCTACGGCCAGCATTATCTCGACGAATCGAAGGACGTCCTCTCCATCGCTCAGTTCGCCTTCCAGCACGGCGGCATCGCCCTGATCGACTACCTCGACGCCCTGCGCGACGCCCGCTCCACAACCCTCAACGCCCTCAACGCCTACCAGCAAACCTGGCTCGCCATCCATCAGCTCAGCGCCTCGTCTGCCTCCAACCTGACTCCCTAAATTGCAAAATGTGCCCAGACATACTTTCGGCGCATGCCATTAAGTAAACGTTGCCTTATCATGGCTGCGGAGAACAACTTCTTGCCGTCCACCAGCAATCCTTCCGTCCGGCCCGCCCCAGGCGCGCTCGGACTGTCCCTGCACCGCGTCGCACCAGCACGCGTTAATCTGCTCGGCGAGCATACCGACTACACCGGCGGCCTCGTTCTCCCCATGGCCATCCCCTTCACCACCCAGGCCATCATCTCGCCTCGCTCCGACAATCTCTTCTCCTTCACCAGCGAGCTCTTCCCCGACACCCTCGCCCTCGACCGCGACGACCGCTCACCCTCCCGCGGCATCTGGGCCGACTACCCCGTCGGCGTTCTCCGCCAGTTCCAGCAACGTGGCATCCAGCCCCCAGCCTTCGACCTCCATCTCTCCGGCAACGTGCCCTTCGGCGCCGGCCTCAGCTCCTCCGCCTCCGTCGAAGTCGCCAGCGCCATGGCTTTGCTCGCCTTCACCGGCGCCTCGTTCTCCATCGAAGACATCGCCCTCCTCTCGCAGCGCGCGGAAAACGACTACGTCCACTCCCCCTGCGGCATCATGGACCAGTTCGTCATCACCGCCGCCAAAGCCGGCCACGCCCTTCTCCTCAACACCCGCGACCTCACCTACGAACATCTCCCTATGAACAAGGGAGCCCTCGCCGAAACCCAGATCGTCGTCTGCAACTCCATGGTCAAACACTCCGTCGCCACCGGCGAGTACCGCGTCCGCCGCCGCGAACTGGAAGAAGGCCAGGCTGTCCTGCGCAGCACCTTCCCCCAGCTCCGCGACCTCGGCGACGCCACCATTGACCAGCTCAACCTGTGCGAGCATCAGATGTCCCACGAAGCCTTCATCCGCTGCCGCCACGTCGTCACCGAAAACGCCCGCGTCCGCTCTGCCCGCGAGTCCATGTTCTCCGGCGACCCAACCTCCCTCGGCCAACTCATGCTCCAGGCCCACATCAGCTATCGCGACGACTTCGCCGCCAGCTGCGAAGAAGTCGACTTCCTCGTCGACACCGCCATCACGCTTCCCGGCTGTTTCGGAGCCCGCCTCACCGGCGGCGGCTTCGGCGGCTGCACTGTCAACCTCGTCGAACGCGCCCACAGCGACGCCTTCGCCACCGCCCTCAAAGCCGCATACCAGCAACACTTCAACATCGCCGCCGAAACCTATCTCTGCGACGCAGTCGATGGCGCCTGGCTTCGCAACGCACCACTCCCCACCACCCGAGTAACCCAGGAACGTGCATGATCAGCAAGATCTTTCAGGAGTCGCCTCACCGTCGCTGGAACCCCCTCAAGCAGGAATGGGTCATCGTCTCGCCACACCGCACCCAGCGCCCCTGGCAAGGCCAGACCGAAGACACCCCTGCACCCCCGTCGCTCGCCTACGACCCCACCTGCTATCTCTGCCCCGGCAACACCCGCGCCGGCGGCCACAACAATCCGAAATACGCCGCCACCTACGTCTTCGAGAACGACTTCGCTGCCCTCCAGCAAGACACCCCCGTCACCTCCCTCGACATCGACAACGCGGGCCTCATCCGCGCCGAAACCGAGCGTGGCATCTGCCGCGTCCTCTGCTTTGACCCCCGCCACGACCTCACCCTCGCCACAATGGATGTCCCGGCCATTCGCCGCGTCGTCGAAATGTGGGCCACCCAGGCCGCAGAGCTCGGCGCTCGCCCCGACATCCAGTACGTCCAGATCTTCGAAAACCGCGGCGCCATGATGGGCGCCAGCAATCCCCATCCCCACGGCCAGATCTGGGCCACCCAGCACATCCCCGACGAACCTTCCCTCGAGCTCACCTCCCAGCTCGCCTACTTCGCCCAACACAACCAGCGCCTGCTCTCCTCCTACCTCACCCTCGAACTCGCCCACCCCGAACGCATCGTCGCAGAGAACGACACCTGGGCCGCGCTCGTCCCCTTCTGGGCTGTCTGGCCCTACGAGCTTCTTCTGCTTCCCAAACATTCCGTCGCTCGCGTAGAAGCCCTCACCGACCCTCAACGCGAAGGCCTCTCCACCATTCTCAAGCAGGTCACCAGCGCCTACAACCGCGTCTTCGATACGCCATTCCCTTACTCCATGGGCCTTCATCCCGCCCCCGCCGACAACCAGCCCCACCCCGAGTGGCTTCTCCACCTGCACTTCTACCCGCCACTTCTCCGTTCAGCCTCCGTGCGAAAATTCATGGTAGGCTTCGAACTCCTGGGCTCACCCCAGCGTGACATCACCCCCGAATCGGCCGCAGCCACCCTCCGCGCCGCCATCGCCACCTCTAGCAAGGAGCTTCAATGAACGTCTTAGTCACCGGCGGTGCCGGCTACGTCGGCGGAACCGTCGCGACCATCCTCATGCAGCAGGGTCACCAGGTCACCATCCTCGACAACCTCTGCCACAGCAAGCGCAACGAAGTTCCCGCCGGCGCCACCTTCGTTGAAGCCGACATTGCGGACCGTCCCCGCGTCGAGTCCCTCCTCCGCGAGCTCAAGCCCGACGGCGTCCTCCACTTCGCCGCCCTCATCGAAGCCGGCGAGTCCATGCAGAAGCCCGAACTCTACTTCCGCAACAACACCGCCTCTACTCTCTCGCTGCTCGAAGCCATGCTCGCCACCGGCGTCAACAAGTTCGTCTTCTCCTCCACTGCCGCCGTCTACGGCGAACCCAAATACACCCCCATCGAAGAGACTGCCGCACTCGCTCCCACCAACGCCTACGGCGAATCCAAGCTCCTCGTCGAGCACATGCTCCGCTGGTTCAACCGCATCCACGGCTTCCGCTACGCCTCGCTCCGCTACTTCAACGTAGCCGGTGCCCTCCCCAACCGCGGCGAAGCTCACGAGCCCGAAACCCACATCATCCCCCTCATCCTCGACGTCGCCCTCGGCCGCCGCGAAAAAATCTTCATCTTTGGCGACGACTACTCCACCCCCGACGGCACCTGCATCCGCGACTACATCCACGTAGCCGATCTAGCCGACGCCCACATCCTCGCCCTCAACGCCCTCGCCACCCGCGACAAGATGATTTACAACCTCGGCAACGGCAGCGGCTTCTCGGTCAAACAGGTCATCGAAGCCGCCCGCCGCGTCACCGGCCATCCCATCCCCGTAGAAATCAAGCCCCGCCGCGCAGGCGATCCCGCTCGCCTCGTAGCCAGCTCCGAGCAGGCCAAGGTCAACTTAGGCTGGCAACCAAAACACCCCGACCTCGACGACATCCTCTCGAGCGCCTGGGCCTGGCATCAGCAGCGCTACACCAGCTAGTTCACTGATCGATCGAACTGGCAGGGATTCGGGTGCCCCATCTTCGCGACGGCATCATCGTCGCTAAGGTGGGCATCGCGCGGTCGCGCGACCGCTCTCGCCAATCTCTCACACCGCATAAGCGCCTACGGCTGCGCGATGCGAATCACCTCGCCCGCACCGCGCACCGAATACTCCACACCCTCCGCCGGCAGCACCAACACCCTCCAAGGATCAAGCGCCACGATTCCCGCAACACTCTCCACCGACAATCCCTCGCCCAACGCAAACAACATCTGCATCTTTCCGCTAAGCCCCAGCGGAGCACCCACATCCTGCGCCGCAAACCGATCCACCACAAAATAACCCGAAGCCACCAGCCGCGTGAACCCGTCCATCGCCACCGGCACGACCAGCCCCGCACTGCTCGAAGTGCGCGTCACAGCCAGCCCTTCATCCACATGCAATTCGCGCGGCCGCCCAAAATCATACAGTCGATATGTAATGTCGCTGTACTCCTGCGTCTCCAAAATCACCATTCCCGGCCCAATCGAGTGCACGGTCCCCGCATCCACAAACACCATGTCCCCGGTCTTCACCTTCAGATAGTTCAGCTTCTCTTCCAGCGTTCCATTCGCAATCGCCGTCTTGATTTCCTCGTTTGAAATCTCTCCACGAAACCCCAGCGCCAGCTCCGCTCCCGGCTCGGCCGACAGCACGTACCAACACTCGGTCTTTCCCCGCCCCAGCCCCAGAGCCCCCGCCTGCGCATCATTCGGATGCACCTGCACCGACAGCTTCTCCCGCGGAAACAGCGTCTTCACCAGCAGCGGAAACTCCGCCGAATCCCCACCCGCAAACGCCCTCGGAAACCGCCGCGTCATCGCCGCCAGCGACACGCCCGCGAACTCCCCTGCGTCCACCACGCAGGTCTCCGCCGTCAGCCACGCCTCGCCCACCGGCTTCCCCGCCTCCGGCTGCGGATACCACTTCGGCAGCGTCTCCAC
>Ga0302228_10000449_pt1 | contig 34587 bp, 23 predicted proteins | sample II_Palsa_N1_2_FD_193519 | JGI IMG/M metagenome (GOLD analysis project Ga0302228, IMG submission 193519) | Peat permafrost microbial communities from Stordalen Mire near Abisko, Sweden - II_Palsa_N1_2 | ecosystem: Environmental > Terrestrial > Soil > Palsa > Peat permafrost | place: Sweden... | reverse complement strand
CAACGAGTTCCTGATCAAAGGTGACTTTCAGACCTTCACGAACCATCGTGTGACGCTCTCCTACTTTCAGGCGAACGGATCGCAAATCGAGCTGCCATCGGGAGGCACGCTTCCCGGTTGGGCGCTCTCGAATTATGCTTTCCGTCAGCAAAACGCCAATGCCAGCGATGTCTGGACGGTGACACCACGGTCGGTGAATCAGGTGTGGCTCAACTTCTCGCGCATGCTGGCTGGACGCATTAGTGATCCTGCCGAGTCACTTTCAGCGTATGGCTCTGACATCAATGTGCAGGGCACCCCATCTCTGCCAGACATCAGCGTCTCCAACTTTTTCACGCTATCGAATGCCATCAGCGGGCCTCTAGCGGGCGATAACATCTACGGTTTGCGCGATGTGTTCAGCACGACACGCGGTCGGCATACGATCAATATCGGCGGAGAGGTTTATCTGGAAAAGGACCGCCTTGAGACGCTGTTGAATAATTACGGTGTCTTCAGCTTTACGAGCGCGACGGTTCCAAGCACCGCATCCGGGCAATCGACCTACACCAGGACCGGCGTCGCTATCTCCGACTTCCTGATAGGCCACCCCAACACCATGAGCCAGGATTCGCCTGACGACGCGAATGAAAACTACTGGAACTACGGCTTCTTTGCGCAAGACGATTGGCGCGTGTTTCCCAAGCTTACGGTGAACCTTGGCCTGCGTTATGACGTCCAAACCGCGCCCACCGATACCCAACGCCGCATAGCCGTCTTCGAACCTGGAGTGCAGTCGACAGTTTCACCCAACGCAATGCTAGGGCAGCTCTTTCCCGGCGATCCTGGCGTCCCTGCCGGTGGTGTCGACACCAATTACAACCATTTCTCACCGCGCGTGGGCTTTGCGTTTGACCCCTATAACAATGGTCGAACCGTCTTCCACGGGGGTGCTGGACTCTTCTTCGACACGATCTCCGGAAATGAATGGATGCTGTCTCAGAACTTTCAGCCTTTCGCTGTCCGCGAAACCAACGCATTCACGCACGTTGTAAGTTTGCAGAACATCTACTCGACTGACTGCCAGGACTTCGCAGGCTGCACGTCTCCATTTCCCTATATCTACGACAAGGCGAATCCCCGTTACGTATCTCCGGCGTCACTGGTCTTTGTTCAGAAAGGAATGCGTTGGCCATATAACGTCCAGGCAAACTTCGGCGTGCAGCAACAACTCACTCGCGACCTCGCCCTCGGTATCGCATACGTCGGGGCGTTCAGCCGCAAACTTCCGCTTTTCATTGATGAGAATGCGCCAATCTACAACACGGCGAACCCAGCTGCCAACACCACGGGAGACGTTAACTGTCGTCGACCCTATGATGCAATCCCCTTCGCCACAATGAATACCTGCGCCAATCCGGCGGTTGGCTCAAAGTATATGAGCAACGCCTACGTGATCACGGACGGCCAGACAACGAACTATAACGGGCTTCAAGTCACAGTCGTGAAGCGCCTGAGCGAGCACCTGAGCCTCAACGGCTTCTATATCTGGAGCAAGGGCCTAGCCAGCGCGTCGCTTCAGACAACCGGCAACATCGGCAACAGCGCGGCAACAGAGCCCGAGGACTACCACGACCTTTCGTTGGAGCGGCAACGTGAAGACAACGATATGCGTCACCAGCTTGTTGTCTCCGCGGTATGGAAGCCTGACTACTTTGGGCATTCAAACGCGGTGGTACGAACGCTGCTCAATGGCTGGTCCATCTCGGCAATCGTCAATCTACATAGCGGCAAACCGTTCAGCATCACCACGGGTACGGATGACAATTTGGACGGCGACACGAACGACCGCCCCAATATTCTTCCAGGGCAAACAGCCCACCTGATTCCCTACCAGCGATCCGTTTTTACCGCGTCCACGGAGAAGTGGTTCAACACCTCCGCATACTGCAAAAACGGTGCAGCAGGATGCCCAGCAGGTGCTGGACCATCCCATCTGGATGGGATAGTTCGGGTCAACTCTTTGGATGCGCCGGGATATCGGGACGTCGACGCAGCCATCTTTCGCGACTTCACGATCCACGGACGCATCAAGTTCCAATTCCGTGGTGAGGCGACGAATGTCTTCAACATGGTGAGCCTAAGCGCTCCCGCCGGAACGTTCAATAGCGGAACCTTTGGTACCATCACTGGCGCATCCGCCATGCGCGTCATTCAGGTTGGAGGTCGGCTCCTCTTTTAGCAGATCGCCCGATCGCGATCCAGAGCAGGGGGAGCCTTGTTGAGTGCAGCCATAGCAGACGACATCACAAAAACGCCTGTCTACAATAATCGAGGGAAACTCATCGACGCGGTCTGATTCTTGCTTGAGCTAAATCCAGGCTTGTTCGCACCGCATGAAAAACGGGGTTTTGGGAAACTTCGATTCCAAGGATATGCCGGGGCGCCCTTGGGCTGCCGAGCAAGTAGCAAAGCAAATGGCCTCGGTTGCCCGAGACCATCCTAATGCCTTGCCGGTTTTACCTTGACGCACCTTGGCACGCCCTGCCTCACTTGTGCCGTGCCCCACCTAATCAGATTCGAGCCACTGCCGATAAACCTCTAGAAGTGATTCTGGAGGTTTATACGAGATATGAGCACACTATTCTCTCTCAGCCAAATGGCAATGGTGATCCTTGCCATTTGGCTCTCAGAGACCAAGGTTAGGACGATACTTTATATCTTCGGCTGGACAATCGGTATAGCGGTCATCGCTGGGGTATGCAGCTAGCGGACATCCCCAACCTTGACGAGCAGATCCTTGTCAGCCGCCGTCCCAAGTCTTGGGTCGCGGTAATTCATGATCCGCTTCAGGACCTCGCCGCGCGCCTTAAAAACCGTGAGTCCACGGTTGGGGTAATAATTGCTCAAATCAGAGCCAAACATTAGTTCGTACGTCGGCCCGTTCGGTCCGTCAACGTTGTCTGTGTAAAAGGTGCCGAGTACAGCACTACTGCGTTAGATGTCGAGGTTTTTTACGTCGAGGGCATTGTCTTCGATGAATTTACGGCGCGCTTCGACATCCTCACCCATGAGCGTTGTGAAGATCTCTTCAGTGGCGGCGATGTCTTCGAGCTTGACCTGCACCAGGGTTCGGCGGGCTGGATCCATCGTCGTCTCCCAGAGCTGCGGCGCGGTCATCTCGCCGAGGCCCTTGTAGCGCTGGACGGAGTATTCCTTGCGGCCCTGCTCGATGACGTACTCGAACACCTCGCGCGGCGTCTTCCTCTCGACCGGATCCTGCGAGACCTTGGCGGAGCGCTTGACGGGCTTGGCGGCAGCTTCGACCGGTGCGGCACCGGCGTCCATCGCGCCTTCGAGCTCGGCCTCTTCCGCGTCCTCGAGCTCCTGCTCCGCTTGCTCTTCGGCGGACTTGGTTGCGGCAGCGGCTGCCTTGCCCGCGTACTCGACGAGGAACGGACCGACGAGCTGCTCGCGGATCTGCGCGTGTTTGGCCAGCAGTTGCCGCGACTCGGGTGCGGCAGCGAGCGTCCAGTCGATGGATCGTGTCGCGCCCTGCGCGTCGTGATAGTTGACCGAGTAGGTGCGATGCTCTTCGTCGAACTCGATCGCGGAGACGCTCTTGAACTGGTAGGTGCGCTCGATGGCCTTCAGGCGCGTCTGTATCTGCTTCAGCTTGGCGTCCGTCTCAAAGTCTGCGCGGCGGATCGAATCCTTGCCTTCGCTCGCGAAGATCTCGGCAAAGATGCGAACGACTTCCTCATTGCGCAGGCGCTTGGCGACTTTGTCGAAGAAGCCGAGGTAGTCGTTGAGCGAAGACATGTACTTGGTGAGCTCTTTGCCCTCAAGCTTCGCGCCGCCCTCGCCGTAGCGGATGATCATGCCATCGGAGGCGCGCTTGACCATGACCTGCACGTACTCGCGCTCGTCCTTGATGTACTGTTCGAACTTGCCCTTCTTGATGCGGTAGAGCGGTGGCTGCGCGATGAAGACGTGGCCGCGCAGAATGAGCTCCTGCATGTGGCGGAAGAAGAAGGTGAGCAGCAGCGTGCGGATATGCGATCCGTCGACGTCGGCATCGGTCATCAGGATCAGCTTGCCATAGCGCAGCTTCGCGATGTCAAAGTCATCCTTGCCAATGCCGCAGCCCAGCGCCGTGATCATGGCGCGAATTTCTTCGTGGCCGAGCATCTTGTCGTAGCGGGCCTTCTCGACGTTAAGGATTTTTCCCTTGAGCGGAAGGATGGCCTGGAATTTACGATCGCGGCCTTGTTTGGCGGTGCCACCAGCGGACTCGCCTTCGACGAGGTAGAGTTCGCACAGCTCGGGCTTGCGCTCGGAACAGTCGGCGAGCTTGCCGGGAAGGCCGCCGCCATCGAGCGCGCCCTTGCGGCGGGTGAGGTCGCGGGCTTTGCGTGCGGCCTCGCGGGCGCGGGAAGCATCGATTGCCTTGTTGATGATCTTCTTCGCGATCTGCGGGTTCTGCTCCATGAAAGCGCCCAGGCGCTCGTTGACGAACGCCTGCACGATGCCGGCGATGTCGGAGTTGAGCTTGCCCTTGGTCTGGCCTTCGAACTGCGGCTGCGGCAGCTTCACGCTAACTACTGCAACAAGGCCTTCGCGCACGTCATCGCCGGTGAGATTTTCCTTGACGTCTTTGAAGAGGCCAAGCTGTTGGCCGGCAACATTAATGGTGCGCGTGAGCGCGGTCCGGAAGCCGGAGAGGTGGGTTCCGCCGTCGACGGTGTTGATGTTGTTTGCGAAGGAGAAAACGGTTTCGGAGTACGCGTCGTTGTACTGCAGCGCAATCTCCATGACGACGTTGCCCTGCTCGGTCTCCATGTAGATCGGCTTTTCGTGCAGGACCTGCTTACCCTTGTTGAGCAGCTTGATGAACTCGGCGATGCCGCCGGTGTATTTGTAGGTCTGCGTCTTGGACTCGCCCTTGGCGTCTGCCTGGCGCTCGTCGGTGAGCGTGATCTCGATGCCCTTGTTCAGGAACGCGAGCTGGCGAAGACGATTCGCGAGTGTGTCGAAGTTGTATTCGGAGACGGTGAAGATGGAGCGGTCGGGGAGGAAGTGGATCTTGGTGCCGCGACGCTTGGACGGGCCCATCTTGCGGAGCTCCGAGATGGGGTCGCCCTTGGAGTAGTCCATCTCCCAGGTAAAGCCGTCGCGCCAGATCTCTACTTCGAAGGCTTCGCTCAGCGCGTTGACGCAGGAGACGCCCACGCCGTGCAGGCCGCCCGAGACTTTGTAGTTGGACGCGTCAAACTTTCCACCAGCATGCAGCATCGTGAGAACCACCTGCACGGCCGGCATGGTCTCGCCGGTGGGTAGGGTCTTGTTGTCGACCGGAATGCCGCGGCCGTCGTCAACAACGGTGATGGAGTTGTCGACGTGGATGGTGACATCGATGCGCGTGGCATAGCCAGCGAGCGCTTCGTCGACCGAGTTATCGACGACTTCGTAGACCAGGTGATGCAAACCCATTTCGCCGGTCGAGCCAATGTACATGGCAGGGCGCAGGCGGACGGCGGCGAGGCCTTCGAGGATCGTAATATTTTCCGCGGAGTAATGCCCGGGATCGACTTGCGCTGGCGATGCAGCGGGCGGAGGAGGGGTCTGGCTGGCGGCTGCGGCAGGGGTAGTTTCTTCAGGCACGAACGGGACGCTCCAATGGACTTAGGCTGGGGTCACAAAAAGGCTGCAAAACCCTTGAAAATACTGGCGATTCACCAGTTTTCTCGACTCCTAAGTATAGCACGTTTGGTACCCCTTTTGGAGGCTCGCGCGACCCATCGGAAGCACCTCTTTGGCGGTCTTCGAAGAGGCACAGAAAAAGCCCGGAAGCGTGTAGCTCCAGGGCCTTTATCTGGTGCAGTTAGAGGTTCGATCAGGCAGAGAAGGTTACCGGCTTCTCAGCGACCGGCGGCGGCAGGTGCTCGGCCAGAATCGCGTTGTAAAAGAGCCCTCCGAGCAGACCCCCAATGAGCGGCGCAACCCAGAAGAGCCAGAGCTGGCCGAGGGCCCAGAAATCGCCGCCGGCAGCCACGACGATGGCCGGGCCGGTAGAGCGTGCCGGGTTTACCGAGGTGTTGGTGATGGGAATGCTGATGAGGTGAATCAGCGTGAGGCAAAGGCCAATCGCCAGCGGAGCCAGCCCCTTCGCTGCCCGCTCGTCCGTCGAGCCGAGGATGACGAGGATGAAGAAGAAGGTCAGCAGCATCTCCGCCACCAGGCACGCGAGAAGGTTGTAGCCGCCGGGGGAGTGGAGGCCGTAGCCGTTGGAGGCAAAACCATTCAGTGCCCAGGTATCGCGGCCAGTGAAGATGATGTACAGCACGCCGGATGCGACCACTGCGCCAACCACCTGCGCGATCCAGTAGGGCAGAATCTCCTTAGCCGGAAAGCGCTTGCCCGCGACAAGGCCGAGCGTTACAGCGGGGTTGAGATGGCAGCCGGAGATGTGTCCGATGGCGTAGGCCATGGTGAGAACCGTAAGGCCGAAGGCGAACGCAACGCCCAGGAAACCGATCCCTAGCGATGGAAAAGCAGCAGCGAAGATCGCGGCGCCGCAACCTCCGAAGACGAGCCAGAAGGTGCCGAAAAATTCGGCGATACAACGATTCCGTAGAGAGACTTGCATGCTTCCTCCAATGATCCTGAATTCAGTGAGATCGTGATGAAGTACCGCTCAGCGCAGACAGTCTACATCGGAAACATCCAGTGACGATGAAAGAACTTACGTTATTCGGCGGGATGCACCTTCAGCCGCAGCGATTGCACGCGGCTGAAGGTGCCTGGGCTACCAGACTTTGCAGTTGGGTTCGTGCACCATCGGCTGACCCGCCTTGCAGGCGAACGCCTTCTGGAACTCGGGGAGATTCGAAACCACGCCATTGATGCGCGCGAAGGAAGGCGAGTGCTCATCGGTGGCGGCGCGGACGCGCTCGTCCTCGGGACGCTCATTCGAGCAAGCCCACTGCGCCATGCCGACGAAGAAACGCTGGTCGGGCGTGAAGCCGTCTTTGTTCGGGAGACTTTCGCCGATCGTCTGCTTCTTCCAGGCCATGTAGGCCAGCAGGGTTCCGCCGAGGTCCGCCACGTCTTCGCCGCTGGTCAGCTTGGAGTTGATGTGGATGTCGTCGACCACGACGTAGCCCGCGTACTGCGTGCGGACGCAGCCGATGCGCTGCTCGAAGCCCTTCGTGTCTTCGGGCGTCCACCAGTCGCGCAAGTTGCCCTTGGAGTCGAACTGGCGACCCTCGTCGTCGAAGGCGTGCGTGAGCTCGTGGCCGATGGTTGCGCCGGTGTTGCCGTAGTTCGGTGCGTCGTCCAGCTTCGGATCGTAGAGCGGCGGCTGCAGCACGCCCGCGGGGAAGTTGATGTCGTTCATCTGCGGATCGAAGTAGGCGTTCACGGTCGGCGGCGTCATGCCCCACTCATCGCGATCCAGCGGCTTGCCCAGCTTGTTCCACTCGCGAGCCTGGTTGAAGCGGTAGGCGCGGAGGACGTTCCCAGCGTAGTCATCCGGCTTGACCTCAAGCGCCGTGTAGTCGCGCCACTTGTCCGGGTAGCCAATCTTGTTGCGGATGGCGTGCAGTTTGCGAAGCGCCTCTTCCTTGGTGGCGGGGCTCATCCAGTCGAGGTTCTCGATCTCGTGCTTCATCTCCGCTTCGATCTGCTCGGTCATCAACTCGGTCTTGGCCTTGGTCTCCTTGCTGAAGGTGCGATTGACGAACTCCTGACCAAGCGCTTCGCCGAGGTTGCGGTCGACGGCACGCGTACAGGTCTTCCAGCGTGGCGGCATTTGCGGGACGCCGCGCAGGGTGGTGGAGTAGAAGCCGTAATACGCCTTCTCGTAGGGTTCGGCCAGGTACGAGGCCGTGCCGCTAAGCAGATGGAAGCGCAGATAGGCGCGCAGGGCCGCCACATCTTCGGTGGAGAGCTCGGTTTGCAGCGCCTTGAGGAACGCGGGCTGCGAGACGTTGAGCTTGGCGAGGCCGGGTGCGCCCTGCTGCTTGAAGTAGTCTCCCCAGTTGATCGCCGGTGTCAGTTTCTGCACGTCCGCGATGTCCATCATGTGATACAGGTTGTGCGGATCGCGCTGCTGCACGCGGGTGAGTGAGGCTTTCGCGAGTTCCGTCTCGATATGCATGATGCTGGCTGCGTCGGTGTGGGCCTGCGGTGCGGACTCTCCCCCGAGGGTGAGCATCTGCTCGATATAGGCGACGTACTGCTCGCGCAGCTTCACGCTCTTGGGATCGGTCTTGAGGTAGTAGTCGCGATCGGGCAGGCCGAGACCGCCGGCGCCGACCTCGACGATGATGGTTGCGGAATCAATGGCGTCCTGCCCCGTGCCGGAGCGAAAGAAATAGTTGCCGGGTGTGTCGTGATGGAGGCCGGCGATGGCGGCGAGGAGTTCAGGCCGCGTATTGAGCGCGTCGATGCGGGCGAGCGCAGCCTGGATGGGCTTGTCGCCATCGGCATTAATGGCTGCCTTGTTCATGCAGGATTGAAAGTAGTCCCCCACCTTCTGCTGAATCGGCGTGCGGTCGGTGGCCTTGGCATCCTGCTCGAGGATGCCCCAGAGAAATTGCTGGTTGTCGTTGGCGAGCTTGGAGTAGACATCCCACGTGGCCTGGTCGGCGGGAATCGGGTTGAGCTTCTTCCATCCACCGCAGGCGTACTGATAGAAGTTCACGCAGGGGTCGGTGGCCTTATCCAGGCTGGTGAGATCGAGCGACGGCGAGTACGGCATCGCGGTGAGCGGCTGGGGCGCGGGCTGCTGCGCCGAACAGGTCGTGGCGGCCAAGAGCGCAGACGCAAAAGCGGGGACAACGACACGCAAGAGCTTGATCACAGGGGGGAATCTCCTGCGAAACATCGTACAGGAGGAGAAACCGCCGCTCTAGCAGATCTCGCCTAAAACTGAAAATCCACGCCGGGTAGGCGTGGATTACGCTGGGTGCGCGTTCAATCTAAAAGTTTGGTGCCGAAAAGAGGACTCGAACCTCCACTCCCTTGCGAGAACGTGGACCTGAACCACGCGCGTCTGCCAATTCCGCCATTTCGGCTCACAATCAGAGGCCACTGCTGAATCCAGCCGAGCGAACTGCGTGAAGTCTTAGTCTCCCAGAGCGGGCGCTGGCTGTCAATGGTCGCGGGCTCGCGGCAGGGTTGCGCGAAGGCGGGAAGCTCAAGGTACACTGGGCGAATCCTGTGCGCAGGATACATCGTCCAACTCACTAACCTTTAAGAGGAGCGGTACGGAGCCCTATGAGTGAGCCATCGACCAAGAACCAGCCGGTCGCGCAACAGCAGATTCCCGAAGCACTTGCGCTGGAGATCCGGCGCCTCGCACATGACCTCTCCAATGCACTCGAGATCATTGTGCAAACCAGCTATCTGCTAAATATGGCCGAGCTGAAAGAACCCGCCAGCGACTGGCTCCGCATGATGGATACCGGCGTCACCAAGGCGCTGGACCTGAACCTGCAGCTGCGGGAGTACATCAAGATACACACGCCGAGATAGTCCTTCACTGCGTAGCGGCGATCGCCGCGACGATCTTGTCCATGGTGGCGCGGTCAGCTGAGGTCGCCGGCGTGTGGTCGTCGACCATGACAGAGAAGATGACAGTGCGGCCGCTGGCCGCGTCGAGGTAGCCGGAAAGCGCTCGCGACTCGCCTAACGTTCCTGTCTTGGCGAAGACGTGTCCCTTCACCGGTGGATCCGGAAAGCGGCGGATCAGCGAGCCGTTCGCGCCAGCGTCAGGCAACGATGCCTTCCACTGCGCGAACCACGGCTGCTTCGCGACATAGGCGAGAAATGTTGCCGTGGCGCGCGGTGCGACTAGGTCGTGATCGCTCAAGCCGGAGCCATCCAGGAAGAAGAAGTCATCGGGGTCGAGGCCAGCGTGGGACAGGTAAGTTCGAATGTAACCCGCTCCCGCGAGCGTTGAACCGTCTCCACAAGAGGCTTGCAGCCCGAGGTGATGGAGCAGGAGCTCGGCATGAAGATTCTGGCTGATCTTGTTGGTGAGCACGACGTCTTCGCCAAGCGGCGCGGAAGTATGCGACGCGAGCATTGCACCGGAAGGAGTGGACGGAGCATCGCAGTCCGCTGTGCACGTGCCCCCCGCGATATTCATCGTGTCGCATGGGTCAGGCGTAAGGACTTGGGTGCGATAGCTGCTCGAGTCGTTTGGCTTTTGGTGCTTCGCCCGAGCTCTGCCTGTGACCACAATGCCACGCTGTAACAGCATCTCTCGCAGGGCCATCGCTGCATACTCCGCAGGATCGGCGATCGCGACCTCTTCTACGTCCGGGTGAGTGCTGGCCGCGACGGAGCCATACACGCGAATCACTCGCGAGCCCGGCAGCCGTTCCACCTGGATTCCAGCCTGGTCTGCATCGACAGTTTCCACCTCGGCCTGCACCTTGTAGTAGGGCACATTCTGTTTAAGTTGCACGGTCGCGTTGACCGGAAATCCATGACCGGGCGAAGGGCGCACCCCGAGAGGTGTGATGACGAGCTCGAGCTGATTGTTGGCGATACTGAGCGCGCTGACCGGAGCACCGAAACCCCACACCTGGTCGTCCTGCGCCCAGGACTCCGCGTAGGGTTCGTAGGGAAAGAGCGTGTCGTCGCCGACGATATCGCCGGTGATGCGCTTGACTCCTTTGGCGACAAGCTGGTCGACGAGGGAGGCGAGATCGGTGAGCGCTGGCGGCTGCGTTGGGGTGGGCACACTTTCCGAGCGCGATGCATACGGGAGATCGTCGGCACCAAAGTTGGCGTCGCCGCCGCCGAACAGCGTCAGGTCGCCGGTGACGGTTCCGGTGGTGGGGTCGAGCTTGCCGAAGATCCGCGTGTCGAAGGTTTTGTTCAGCCCGACGAGTGCCATCGCGGTGGCCGTGGTGAAGATTTTGTTGTTGGAGGCTGGCCGGAAGAGCTTGCCCTCATCGTGCCCATAGAGGGGTGTGCCATCGAGCGTGGTGACGGCGATGCCCCAGTGCGCGCGGGACACAGACGGGTCCGCTAGTAGCGTTTCGATCTGTTGGCCGAGCGCCGTGGTCAAGCCGTTAGGATAGGCAGGGTGAACGAACGTTGCAGCAGCAGGAGCGGACGGCACCTCCTGTGCGCGCGCAGACCAAGGCCGCATCTCTGCGATAAAAAGCAACAAAATCAGTGCAATTTGCGCAGAGATTTGCATGGCGCAAGTCTACAGAATTGGTGCAACTTTTTATAGCGCCCTGCTCGAGGAGGCCTACAATTGCGCGGTAAAGTGGACGAGCTCAAACCGTTGATCGAAGCTGGGACCGAGCCGATGAACCGCAGCAACTATAGGCCGCACTTTGAGTGGCAGCTGCGCACGCGCAAGCTGGCGCTGGGCCAACGTACGCTCCTGATGGCCATCGTCAACCTGACGCCCGACAGCTTTTCAGGCGATGGATTGTTGAGCGCACGCGGAACGATTGGCCTGCGACCTCCTGCCGCAGCCATCAAGCTGGCCGTCGCAACGGCGATTGAGGCTGTCGATGCAGGCGCAGATATTGTGGATCTCGGTGCCGAATCCACGCGGCCGAACGCTACGCCCATTACCAGCGAGCAGGAGCAGGCACGGCTGCTGCCGGTGATGGAACAACTGTTGCGCGAACGGCCCGACGCCGTGGTGTCCGTCGATACCTACCACGCAGATACGGCGAGGGCTGCGGCGCGCGCCGGCGCGGAGATCATCAATGATGTCTCCGGCCTCACCTGGGATCCGTCGATGGCGAAGGCCGTCGCCCAGAGCGGATGCGGCCTGGTTCTGATGCATGCGCGCGGTCGCTCCGGGGAGTGGCAGACGTTGCCTGGACTCGACGGCGACGCGGTGATGCCGGTAGTCTTTGCCAGCCTCTGTGAGCAATTGGCGCAGGCTGAGGCTGCGGGGATTCGTACCGAGCGCATCGTCGCCGATCCTGGGTTCGGCTTCGGTAAACGCGGCGCGGAAAACTTTGCCCTGCTGGCTCGGCTTGGGCGGTTGCGCGAGCTGGGCAGGCCACTGCTCGTCGGCCTCTCACGCAAAGGATTTCTCGGCGAAGCGGTCAAACCCTTGCAGCGCACCAAGGCGGAGCCCGCCGAGGCTCGCCGGATTGCCACCGCGGCCGCGAATGTTGCGGCCATCCTCGCTGGAGCCCACGTGCTGCGGGTGCACGATCTGCAGGTCGCACAGGAAGCTGCGGCCATCGCCGACGCGGTGTTGAGCGCCGGCGGTCACGACTAACCCACGAAAGGGCGCAACCTGTGCGCCCTTCCCCCGCTCCTGTGTCTCTTGACTCAGATCGTCAGGATCTCTTTTTCCTTGGCGCGGAAAAGGTCCTCAATGCGTTTGATCTCCGAGTCGGTGAGTTCCTGGATCTCGGCGTTGGCGCGCTTTTCGTCGTCGGCGGAGATCAGCTTGTCCTTGGCGGCCTTCTTGACGGCCTCGTTGCCTTCGCGGCGGATGTTGCGGATCGACGTTTTGTGGTCTTCGACCGTCCCCGCCAGCAGCTTGACCGTATCCTTGCGGCGCTCTTCCGTCATCGGCGGAACGGGCACCCGGATGATTTTGCCGTCGTGCATGGGGTTGAAGCCATGCTGGCTGGTGCGGATGGCCTTTTCGATGGCCGTGACCAGGCTTTGCTCCCAAGGCTGAACCAGAATCAGGTTCGCTTCGGGGGTAGTGATCTGCGCAACCTGCGAAATTGGAGTCTCGGTACCATAGTAGTCAACACGGATCCCGTCCAGCATGTGGACCGATGCGCGACCGGTGCGGACGCTTACGAGGTTCGCTCGGAAGTCATCCACCGAGCTGTTCATGCGCACCTTAAGTCCGTCATATACGCCCGAAAGGCCCTCCATCCCTGCCATTGCCGATGCCATGGTGTTCACAACCTCCTGAAGACTGCCGGATGCTCCGGGTACAACCGTTGATTTTACAGCCCGATCGGCTGGCCCCGTTGATGCAGCGAAAAGGGGTTAGGTTGTAGACGATTGGGTATGGCTTAAGGTGTAGTCCGACTGAGAGAATCGTTGACTTCCCCCCCGCATGCCCTATATTCTTGGGTGAGAACTATACCTGTACGCCTCGCATGTGCATCTCAAAAGCTGGAGAGTCAGCGGGGCGGACTCAATTTATCGTTTACAGCCAAGGGCCCCCGGGTCGCGGCGGAAATAGGATCTCCCAATGAAGAAGACCTTTCTCCTCACTGCTCTCGCATTTGCAATGATCGCGGCTATTCCGGCTCGCGCCCAGGGTGGATGTGATGATTCACCGGAGAATCCCACTCTGATCTTGGCGGGATTGGCTGGTGGCGCCTACGCCATTTCCAACGTGCGCACCCGTATTCGCGCACGTAAAGCGCCGAAGAATCAATAAGTTCTGCGCTTTTACTGCATAAAATGTAGAACTACTTCCGAGTTTTTATGTTGCGCCCTGCCCCGAAAGGGACGCTGAAGTCTGTGCCCACTACCCTCTCGTCGCCACCGCTGTCCCGCACCTTCCAGTCTCGAACTGTCGTTGTGCTGGCATCCCTGTGTGCCCTTGCCGGCCTGCTCACTATCTGGCCGTCCGTACAGGCCCTCTATGGCATTTGGACCACCGATGACCTCAAATCCATGGGTATGGTGGTTCCCCTCGTCTGCTATCTGTTGATTCTGCGTGCCTGGAAGAGCCTCAATTGGGAGACGAATGGATCCTGGTGGGGGTTCGCCGTTCTGGCTGGGTCCGCGGCGCTGATGTTCCTGCGCGACCAGACGCTGCTCATCGTCACCATCAATAAGAACTGGCTGCTGCAGCTTCCGCCGCTGCCGCTGGTTGCCGTGATCTACGCAGCCGGATTAGTGCTGCTGTTCGGAGGCATACGCCTGCTCAAGGCAGCCTGGTTCCCTGTGCTCTTCATGTGGGCCGTCATCCCCGTGCCCCAGACGTTTAGTCGGCTTATAGACCTGCCCTTGCAGCACGCCTCGGCGACCGTGGCCAGGGCGTGGGCACATGCCCTCGGCCAGCAGCTGACGCAGGACAAACTTCGGCTGATGTTTACGCCGGAGTTTGGGATGTTTATCGCTCCCGGGTGCAACGGGATTCGCGGCGCGATTACGCTGGGGCTGGCCGCCGTCGTTGTCAGCTATCTCTACCGCTTCCGCTGGTATGTCTACGCGCCAATCGTCGTCGGGGCCGTCCTGCTCGGATACCTGTTCAACTTCCTTCGCCTCTGCCTCCTGGTGGTCTATTACAAGATCGCGCTGCCCTACCCCTGGCTGCAGCATCACGCCAAGATCGCCGACTATGTCATCGGCGGGTGCCTGTTCATGTGCGCTCTGGCCGTTTTCTTTACCGTCGCCAACAAGCTGCGCAACGACCCGGACACGACGACACAACCGGTGCCCGAGCGGCATGTCGATCCCGTTTCCCCGTCGAACACCCGCCAGAGGCATGCCTCTTTGTTTTTACGGGTCACAGCCGTGTTGGTGATGGCCGCTGTCTTCGGTGTGGATGTCCTGCATGAACATCGCATGGATGCCGCGCGGCTAGCAGCTCAGGTGCCGGCCACCTTACCCCAACGTATCGGCGACTTTACCCTCGAGCGCACGTGGGATGAAAAGCAGTTCGGCGTGCTGGTCTATAGCTGGGGAGAATACGCAGCACCTGCGATCAACGGGGTTCCGGGCGCACATGTGATGCTGGGCGTTTCGCCGCAGACTGTGCATGATGCCGAGGTATGCCATATCGCGCGGGGGGAAGATCCGACCTGGCATGGACAGATTGTGGCTGCGACGGCGGGGGGGCCGGTAGAATTGACGGCCGCAACGTACAACGACGGCGCGACCCAGGAGCTCGAAGCGTCCACAGTCTGTGACAACGGCGCGTGTCGGCAGTACTCAGAAACCAGCCAGCATGTGACGGTGATCTATGCGCGCCCGCATCGTGGCGTTCCTCTTCAATCCGACACGACCCGGCCGATCCCCTTGATGCTCAAGGTCGAGAGCCTGGATACCATGACACCCGCCAATGTGATGGAGCCGCGCCTGGCCGCCACGCTTACAAGCTTCTTAAAAAGCGCAGACCTGCTCACCCTTACAGCGCCCTACGTCAAACAGTAATGGCGAAGAGGATACTGGCTGGCCGCAAGAAGGCTTTTCTGCTGATGGAGCGGAGAAAACTTCTGCTGGCAAATTACCGATTAAAGGCGAAAGCTCAAGTTTGACGGCCCGTGGGTTCGCATGGGTTGCCGCGAGTCGCCTATAATCAAAGCTCTCCCCTTCGTGTACCGCAGGGCTGGAATCAACAGCAGAATTCAACAAGCTTTGACAGATTCAAAGAGCAGTGAGGGTGTGGTTATCTTTACCGGAATCCGAGTGAGCGCAAGCTCCCTGAAGTGTACGACCCAGCCAGTGCGCACGCGCTCGAGCCGATTGGGCACCCTTGGCTTTGGCCAAAACCGCTCAAGCTTGGACGCTGTTCTCCGCCGGGGCCTTTCGAGCCGGAGTCTTTCGAGCCTGGCTATCGCGGCTAGCTTGTTCCTCGTCCAAGCGCTGATATCGACCGCCGCTGCGCAGGTCCAGGCCACGCCGCAGTTCTCCGCGGAAGCGGCGCCACAAGTCCTGTGCCCCATCCAGGTCATCGGCAACCGGCGCATTCCCAAAGAGTCGATCATTGCCCGACTGTTCAGCCGCGCCGGCGACCCCTACGACCCAACGGTCGTGGAGCGCGACTTCAATTCGCTCTGGAACACCGGCTACTTCGACAATGTCCGCATCGAGAGGGTTCCGGGCCAGGGCTGCCTTCAGCTCGAGGTCTACGTTCGCGAAAAGCCCACCATCAGCGAGATCAATTACAAAGGCTTGAACTCTGTCTCCGTCTCGGACGTGATGGAACGCTTCAAGAAGGAGAAGGTCTCCCTCAACGTTGAAAGCCAATTCGACGAGACGCGTGTCAAGCGCGCCGAAGTCGTCTTGCAAGAAATGCTCGGAGAGCACGGCCACCAGTTTGCCGTGATCCGGACCGAAGTCAAAACCATTCCTCCGGCACGCGTCGCGTTGACGTTTGTCGTCAAGGAAGGGCCGACCGTTAAGGTAGGCAAGATCGCCTTCACCGGCAACCACGCGCTGAGCCACCGTGAGCTGGTGGCGTCGATGAAAAACCTGAAGCCCATCGGCATTCCGCACTCCATCATCCTCGAAAACATCTTTCCGCGCACTTTCGACGCCAGCAAGCTGGACGAAGATGCAGACCGCGTACGCGAAGCCTATCGCGACAAGGGCTACTTCAAAGCGCTTACGGGCGAGCCCCAGACCAACGTGCGTAACGCCGGCGGCATCAATCCCCTCACGCTGCATCCGTCCCATGGCAAGCGCGTCGATATCGTTATTCCGATTGAAGAGGGCGAGCGCTATCGCCTGGGCGGGATCACCTTTACCGGCAACAAATCCTACAAGAACGTGAAAGCCCTGCGCGCCCAGTTCCCCCAGAAAGACGGCGAATGGTTCAATGCGCGGATGTTCGGCAAGGGCATCGAAAATCTGCGCAAAGCTTACGGCGAGGGCGGATACATCAACATGGTGCCGACACCGGTCCCACGGACCGATGAAGCCCAGAAGCTCGTTTACCTGGACGTCGATATCGACGAAGGCAAACAGTTCTATGTTTCGCGCATCGAGTTCACCGGCAATACGCTTACCCGCGATCGCGTCATCCGCCGCGAGCTGCTGGTCGAAGAAGGCCAGGTCTACAACAGCCGGCTCGTCGACCTGTCGCTGCTGCGTTTGAACCAGCTGAGCTACTTCGACACGCTCAAGTCGGAGCAAGATGTTGAGACGCAACAGAATGCCGACGCCGGCACGGTCGACCTGCTGATCAAGCTGCACGAGAAGGGCAAGAACTCCATCGGCATCAATGGTGGCGTCAGCGGCCTGTCCGGTTCGTTCCTTGGCTTGAACTATCAGACCAACAACTTCCTCGGCCTCGGTGAAACGCTGAGCGTCGCCGCGAACATCGGCGATCTTTCGCGCAACATCAGCTTAGGCTTCACCGAACCGTACCTGCGCAACAAGCCGGTCTCGCTCGGCATCCAGGTGTTCGACCGCAAAACGGACTACAACCCGGCGAAGAGCTACGCGATCACCAGCGGCCAGAGCCAAAACCTGACCAACGCGCAGAATTCCCTGCTCAATAACTACAACCAGTCGTCGAAGGGCGTGACCATCTCCACCAGCGAGGCGCTGCGCAAGCTGTTCCGCCGCTCTGGCGTGGCTCGTGTCGCGCTCGCCTACTCGCTGTCCAGCTCTGGAATTACGACATTCAACCAGAACACGCTGAGCGTCTTCCAGACCCTGGCATTCCGGTCGGGCATCGCCGGTGCTAACTCGCTGAACGGCATCGTGACGTCGGTCGTGACGCCAAGCTTCAGCTTCTCCACCCTGGATCGCTCCATCGGACCGCACAACGGTAAAGATCTGAGCGTTGCCTTCCAGTTCGCGGGTGTTGGCGGCAATACCAAGTACTACGCGCCGAGCGCCTCGTGGCGTCAGTTCTTCCCGATGAAGGGTCTGAGAGTCAACAAGGAAGGCCATAACGTACTCGCCTATCGTGTCCAGGTGGCAAACATTGCCGGGTTCGGCGGCCAGGTCGCTCCTCCCTACGCCCGCCTCTATGGCGGCGGCGAGAACGATCTGCGCGGCTTCGACATCCGCTCCATCTCCCCGTACACCTTCCTTCCAACCAAGGTAATGTTCAACCTGACGAACCCGGACGGAACCGTGGTCCCGCGCGATCCCAGCAACCCAACACTAGGCAATGTGCAGATCCCTCTCCCCATCTATCGTCTGTCCCCCATCGGTGGCGATACCTCGTTTACGGCCAACCTCGAGTACCGTATCCCCATCGTCGACCAAGTCACTTTTGCGTTCTTCACCGACTTCGGAATGATTATGAACCTCGAGCCGACGCAGCTGCGTGAGAGTCCTCTGGGCATCTCTCAAGTAAACAGCCCGCTCTACGGTTGCCCCCAGGTGATCAACGGAAACTGCATCAATGGCTATCAACTGCCGCCGTTCTCGGAGTACCTGAAGACTGTTCCGGGAACAAACTACGTTCCACGTATGTCGACCGGAGCAGACCTGCAGGTGGTGCTGCCGATCATCAATGCGCCGTTCATGATCTATTACGCGTACAACCCCCTGCGTCTCTACAAGGATATTCCCCAGGAGATCGTTGCTCCCGGCGCACCCGCTTGCACGGGTCCGGCAGCCACTTGTTTCAAGGACTTCTTCCCGTTCGAGACCTCGCCAGGGGCTGCGGCCTACAGCTACCAGCAAGCACTGCAATATTATGGAGCGGACTACGTTCTGCGCGAGCCGCGCAAGACGTTCCGCCTGACCATCAGCACTTCCTTCTAAATCACCCGCTGCAGTCGAGCGCAACAGAAAAATGTGGGTTGGCGAAGATTACCTCGCCAACCCACATTTTCATGCCTGCGAATGCCCGTGGCCTACCCAGGCATGATTCCGTAACGAACAGAAGCTACGACTGCATGCAACGTCTAGCGGCCAAGATGCAGCGTGTGCCACATGCTGGCCGTAAATTCAATCAGGAGAGAACTCAACGCTGAGCCGCCGATTGAACCGGCGTACGCCTCCACGTTGTCCTTCACATTGCGATTGGACGCCGGATAGAACGCATTATTAAGAGCAGTTGAAGCAGCATAGCCCAGCAACTGGGCTCCATTAATCGTTCGCCGACCGCTATCGGTCCGGGTCAGCACTGGCCGCGTCAACGCATAAATCGCACGATGCATGACGCCGTATTGCTTGCCCTCCACGTAATAGCGAGGATCCTCATGCAGGAGCGGCGCAAAGACAGAGTCAGTAAACACGCCCTGTGTGGTTCCCCGAATGCCCGCGGCCCCCAGCCGCTGACCAAAAGCTCCGCTGTCCGTGCCATAATTCGGCTGGCCATTGCGCAACTGCTCATACGCGGCTGCAAAAATAATTCCGCTAAAGTTCATCGGGCTGTACGTACCCTTCAGACCAATAATCACCTTGTCGCGAGCAGTGATCGTCTGCGCGCGCATATCCGGCATGATGAACTTCCGATGAAGCGGCGCAACTTGGTAGCCTCCTGGCTGACCCGTCGGCACCGCCTCGCCGGAGGAATAAACCGGATCAACACTTAGGTCCAAGACCGATGGTTGCGGCTGCGGCGCATCGAACTCGGGCGTAGAAAACTCAACCTGCGCCGGATGCAGCATCGAAGGCGTGACCGATGCGATTTCGACAGGCGCAGTCACGATTTGCGCAACGGCGGTGCAAGCGATCATGCAGACCAATGCAAGTAGCGCCAACACCCTTGGCGCGCGGGTGCAACCTCGCTTCGATAGTTCCAAACATTGCAACCTGGTTGGGTCGATCTGCATAGGTACGCTCAACGCTTTTGTGCTCACTGCCGTGCCCTCTTATGCGTTCTTGCTCGTTCAGCGCACTGCGCCTCCAGGAATAAACGCTGTCTTTCTTACGGACGCTGTCTCGCCTCACATGGTTGTTCACCCAATTAAATCCATCGAAGTTATGCGTTCGCAGTCATTCGGCGACCCTCGTCTTAGTTTGCGCAGAGCTCGCGAAAATACACGGGAAGGCTTTTCACCACCAGTAACCAGCTAGGCACTCAGCGTTGACTCAAGCATCAACAGCGCCCAATCATGAAGGTTGGATCTTCAGCGAAAGGAGCCCGTCGTTGGCGAGCACTGTAGCGAGACAATTGCCCGCCGGTGCAGACCGACGGATGCTACCGACCGCCGTCCATAGAGACGCGCGCTCGACACCCGCGCGTCGATGGACCGCGGTCGCCGGATCTACCTTCATCGCTTTGGCGCTCACCACGGGCTGTCATCATCAAAAGCACCACGCTTACACACCGCCTCCGCCTCCGTTGCCGCGCACACAGTCCTCCGTTCGGCCGAGTCCGCCCGTCGAGACCCGCAAAGATCGCGAGCCCGTCCCCACCCCCGAAGGCCGACCCGAGTTTGTCGAGACGGGCATGGCCAGTTGGTATGGACCGAGCGGACATCGCGCTGCCGACGGTTCAGCCTACGACGGCACCGGCATGACCGCCGCTCACAAGACGCTTCCACTCGGCTCAGTTGTTCGAGTCACCAACCTTGCCAACGGGGAATCGATCATGGTCCGCATCACCGATCGCGGTCCGTTCTCGCATGGGCGTGTGCTCGATCTCTCCGAGAGCGCGGCCAAAAAAATTGATCTCTACCGCATGGGCGTTGCCCAGGTGCGCATCGAAGCCTTCACCAAGTCCACCCCCACCGTCGAGGCGAAATGGTGCGTGCAAACCGGCGCATTCCCAACCGAACAGGATGCGCTCGACCTCAAGAGCGCCCTCGCTCGCCGCTACGTCGGCTCAAAGGTCATCGAATTCGCGAGCGCCACCGGCTACTGGGTGCGCATCGACCCGGTGCGGCACGATCGCACTGAGGCAACCGCCATCAAAGACTGGATCGGCACCCCGCTTCCGCAGGTTGTGCCGTATCTCGTGCGCGTTAACTGACGTTCAATCCTTCGGCAACGCCGGCGGCGGATAGTACGGCACCTTCTGCTGCTCTTCATTCGCGCGCTTTACGGTGATGTCCGCGAACAGGAGTTCCGGAGCAATCGTCGTCCCCGGTACCGTGGCTACCTGCTGCGCAATGTAAGGCTTTCCTCCAGCAGCGAGAATACCGCTGCGTATCGCGCGCTGATCGAGCTCATCGAAAACAGCTCCGCGTACCAGCGTGCGCTTGCCATCCGGAGACACGCAATACAACATGCGCGGCGCAAGCTCTCCGCCCAGGGTCTCCACCGAATACACGTCACGCCCCTGCTCTTTCGCCAGCGCCAGCAGCTTGGCGCGCAGCGCTTCCGCAGATAGCGGTTCGGACGACTTGATGATGACCACGCCCGCACGCGAATGAGCACTCTGCCCCAGGGCGGCGCGTCCGTGGCCGTTCGACTCGGGGAAATCCTTCACCGGCTGCCGGCCAACAAGATAGTTCATCAGCTTGCCATGCACGACGATATCGACCGGCTCAACCGGCACGCCTTCGTCATCAACCCTGTAGGCGCCGAGCAGCGCGCGTCCCTCAAAACTGCGCAGCGTCGGATCATCAACCACTGAAAGAAACGTCGGCAGGATCGGAGTCTTGTAGCTCGATTGGTACGCTCCCTGCGTGCGCGCGGACGTGCCGATATCAGGGCGGTCCGCTTCCACGCTCGGCACAAACAGTCGATTGAATACTTCGGCCGCGGCGTCGCCGGAGAACAGCACGGGCCCGTGATAGTCCTCGGCATCGACAACCGGCGCGTGGCGCAGGTCATTGAAGCTGATCAGATCGTCGATGACGCGCTTCTTCAGCGCCGCGTCGCTCTCAAGTCCTGCAGCCGTTGTCGCCACCGAGCCGTTACTGCGCGCAAGATTCATCCCATCATTGGCCTGCCCGCCAATGTTCACCACTTCGGTGTATCCGGAGTAACCATGCCGCAACATCGTTCCATCCGTATTTACCGTGTAGCGATTCACCACAAGCGCACTGATGCTTGCGGAGCTGTACTGCACGGCCTCTGCAAAACTTCGCGTTTCGGGCGACGTCGCGAAAAGACCGCTCGCTTCAATTAACCGATGCTTCCAGTCATCGCGATCAATCGACAGCGTAGCCAGCGGCTCAACCAGTGTTACTGCCTTCGCCGGCGAAAAATCATTCGCAGTCGGTGCGCTCTGGAATGTTTTCAGCGTAGCCTGCTTGGTCGCATAGGCACGCAGCGCATTCTTGTAGGCGTCGTCGGTTGCCGACCAGAGCGCATACTTCAGCGCTGCGGGATCTCCATCCGCGGGAGCAAGCTCCAGCGACCCGTCGCCGCGCGCAGAGCTTGAGTCCGACGTCTCGCTGCCAATGCGTACCTCGACGCGCACCACGCGTTGATGCCCCTCACTTTCGCGCGTGAGCGCGCCGTAGCTCGCGATCGCGTCGTACGTGTGGATGTCCTCCAGCCGATACTGGATAAAGTACGGCCGCAGCATGCCGGGAATCACGAGATCGGATTTCTCGCGCGCCAGCTCCTGTTGCATGGCGGTGAGAATCGGATCTGAAGGCTGCGGAACTTCCGCCAGGGCAAACGAACCAAACAGGGAAATGAGTAGCAGGGCGCGTAGTTTCATCAGCGGCCTCCATTCGGCGAGCTCGCAGGATTCACTGCTTCATCCAAAGGTGGTGGCGGCACGATCGGCGGCCGCGCTGTTCCTTGCGCCTGGCGTTGTGTTTCGATCTGCGAGACCAGCATAGCTGGCGCCACAGCACTCACCGGAATCGTCCCGGACTCCGCTCCGCACAACCCGTTGAACATCTGCGGCTGGTCGTCGGTTGCAACGATGCTGCGCAGCGCTGCCTGCGGCGTTCCCACAATCGACACGCCGCGCACTAGCTCATCCGGCCGCCCATCCACATAGACGCGATACACCACCAGCGGGATCACCTGGAACGCCTGTGGCGAGCGACGCGTCGTGACCGCGAATCCCGAGCTGATGTCCTCGAAGTACAGCCCGTACGTCTTGCCCTGCTTGCGCGCCGCTTCCTTCAGCATTTGCCGCAGCTTCGCATCGCTCACTGCCTTGGTCGACGTCACAATCAAATTTCCCTGTCGCCCCGTCGGCATCTTGCCGGTTTCCGCGCGGCCGTGTCCATTGGAGTTTGCGAACCCCGCGATCGGCAGCCGCGACATCAAGAATGTTTGCAGCACCCCGTCCTGAACCAGTTGCACCCGTTGCGCCGGCTGGCCTTCATCGTCGAAGAGATAATGCCCGCTCAGCGGATAACCGTTGTACTGGGTCAACGTTGGATCGTCTGCAACCGAAAGAAAGTCAGGCAGAATGGCCTTGCCCAACAGTTTGGTGAACGTCTCGCCCTCTTCATCGCCCCGCTGCCGCTGCCCCTCCAGCCGATGCCCCAGCACCTCGTGGAAGAACACTGCCGCGGCGCGTCCAGAGAGGATCGCCGGTCCGTTATAAGGTTCCGTAATCGGCGCCGTTCTCAGGTCGTTGAGCCCTTTCGCCATCGCCTGCGTCTTTGCCATCACCTCTGCCTGGTCGGGCAGATGGCCCGTCGAGTCCGCTTCGAACGTCTCGTCGCGGAACATATCCATTCCATCCGACGCGCGCGTGCGCGCAGCAACAATCAAGCGCGCCACCTGCTTCGGCGCCACCACCCTGGTGCCATCGCTCGACACAAAATAATTCGTCTCGTGCGTAGCCTGCAACACTGCTGTGTCGTAGAAGATGTTCGGGTACTGCCGAAAGATGCCCGAGATCTCACGCAGCCGCGACTCCCACGCGCTGCGATCCACATCTAGCGGCGGCTGCGGAGGCAGGATGTCTACCTGCGGGCGCTCGCGGGTGAAGTCAGGCGACGAATCCTCTTCGCGCGCGCGCACCTGTTGCTCTGTCTTCACCTTCTCCAGCGCGTCCAGCGCCTTGCCATAGCCCCGATTCGTCGCGTACCAAAGCGTGCGCTCAATAGCCGCACGATCATCCGTCAGTGGCAGCGACATCGTCGTGAGCGCACTGGTCCGATGCGACCCATGCGTGTTGTCCTCGACCGGCGATCCCAGGCGCACCTGCACATCCGCCGTGCGCTCATGGGTCTCGCTCGAGTTCATGATCGCGCCATACTGCGAGGTGATCGTCACACTCTGCGCGTCGGCCACCGAGTAACTGAGGAAGTATGGCTTCTGCGCTGGAATCTTTTCCCCGACCTTCGCCGCGCTCGACACCGCAGGTTCAGTCGCCGTGCCAAGCTCCGCCAGCGCGCGGTTCAACTCGGTCGACATCGCATCCATCAAGGCCGGCTGCGCCAGCGGCTGCTGCGCAGTTGCATTGTGAGGAGAGGTAGCATCCTGTGCCATGGCCGCGGGTGTCAGCACGAAGGCGGGCACGCACAAGCCAACGATCAGGGCGTGCCGAAACAATCTTTGCAGGAAGTCGGGGCGGGAAGCAACAGCATGGTGCATGTGAGGTGAGGTCAAGGAGGGGGTCAACTTCCAGTCTGTGCGCGTCATTGTGCGCCGTATGCTCTGAGTGTATCGAATTGCTCAAATCGATCGCTCATGCGCCCGCCGTCACCTGGCGCAATATCTTGAGACGAGGAAGCTTGCTCCCCAGGCTACAAACGTGCAGACTTGAGCCATCTTAAATTCTCAGCAAGGAACCCTATGAGCCTGCGTCGTTTGCCCATGCTGTTGGCTGCCTGTATCTTCATTGTGCTTACCGCCAGCCTTACCGGCTGCGCCAGCGAAACAACTGCCGAGCACGCCGCCAACGTGTATGCCGCGCAGGAACTCGCCGCGGCCCCGCCCCACGGCAATCTTCCCGACTACTCCCTCTCCCCCGCTGATCTCGCCAAGGCGCGAAACCTCAGCACCGTGTATGAAACCCTGCACTTCGGCGGGCGTATTTGGGAGATCGTCAGCCTGCTGTTCCTGCTCTCCCTCGGCGCCATCGCCTGGATGCGCGATACCGCGGTGAAGGTGAGCACCAACCGCTGGGCACAAGGCTACCTGTTTCTTTTGCTCTTTCTTCTGGCCAGCGCGATCCTCACTCTTCCGCTCGATCTCTACGGCCACCACCTGTCGCTGCGCTACGGCCTCTCCGTGCAGAGCTGGCCAAGCTGGTTTGGCGACCAGGCCAAGAGCTTCGCACTTACCTGGCTCATCGGCGGCCTGCTCCTCATGCTGCTTTTCTGGATCATCCGCAAGCTCCCCCGCACCTGGTGGTTTGCCTTCTGGTGCGTCTCTATCCCGATCGTGCTCTTCGGCATCTTCGTCGCCCCGTACATCGAGCCAATCTTTTTCAATTACGAACCTCTCGCCAAAACCAACCCCGCCCTCGTCGCGCAACTCGAGCAGGTCGTCGAGAAGGGCCGCATGAACATCCCGCCCGAGCGCATGTTCCTCATGAAGGCCAGCGCGAAACTCACCACCCTCAACGCCGACGTTGAAGGCTTTGGCGCCAGCAAGCGCGTCGTGGTCTGGGACACCACCATCACCAAGATGACGCCCGACGAGATCGTTATGGTCTTCGGCCACGAGTCCGGCCACTACGTCCTCGGCCACATCGGCAGCACCGTCGTCTTCACCTTCGCGATCCTCTTCGTCACGCTGTATCTCGGCTTCCTGTTCGTGCGGTGGGCGCTTACGAAGTTCGGTGTCCGCTGGGGCATCACTTCCCCAAATGATTGGGCTGCACTCGCGATTCTCCTTCTCGCCTTTTCGCTTTTCGGAACGCTGCTGGAGCCGCTAGAGAACAGCTACAGCCGAATGCATGAGCACGCCGCCGACGTCTACGGCCAGGAAGCCGTCCACGGTCTCGTCCGCGATCCGCAGGCCACCGCCGTCGGTGCGTTCAATGTGCTTGGCAAAACTTCGCTCGCCGATCCTAATCCCAGTCCGCTGTATGAATTCTGGACCTACACCCATCCGTCGATCGGTCGCCGCGCCGCGTTTGGCAACGCCTACAACCCATGGATTCCCGGAATGGAACCCAAGTATTTCAAGAAGTAGCCGCGCGGGTTTAGCATGCGCTCATGGCTACTAACTCCGACTGCCTCTTCTGCAGGATCGCCAGCAATGTGATCCCAGTCACACGGGTCTACGAAAACCAAGCCGTGCTCGCGTTTCCGGACATTAATCCACAGGCGCCAGTGCACCTGTTGATCATCCCCAAGCGACACTACTCTTCGCTCGCTCACACCCCGTCCTCCGATGAGATTCTCGGTCAACTCCTCGCAGCAGCTAACGAAGTCGCTCACCGGCAACACCTCGACAATGGTTTTCGCCTCGTGATCAACACCGGCGCGGACGGCGGACAGACCGTAGATCACCTGCATCTGCATCTATTGGGAGGACGGCAGATGCATTGGCCCCCGGGCTAAGTATTCGCCTTAGGTCATCAGAGAATGGTTACGAGAAATGAGCTGAGGTAATGCGCATTGCCCTTGCGGAGTAACATCGATTGAACCACCGAGTAACTCCAAAACCTTAGGGTTTACTAACACTTCAAGTGAGGGATGAGGTCGAGTTAATCAGGTTGGTTCACACTGCACAACACGCTCGTGGAACCCTTAAGCGTCGTTGCAGCTACTGCGAGCGTCCAATGCGGGGTGACCATGACGCAACCAGCCTTGCAATCGCGAACACACAAAGTTTTCTAACTGTCCGGTAACCGCCGCTGGTGTGCGGCTGTGGAAATTCTGTTGGAGGAATACGACGATGGCTTTGAAACAACCAGTTCCCACTCCACTTCTCGACACCACAGTTCCGACCAGCGGATGGCCTGCAGGACATCGCGAAAGGGCCGTCTTCGCTGGCGGATGTTTCTGGGGCGTACAGTCGGTCTTCCAGCGCGTGAAGGGCGTCGAGAAAACCGTCGTTGGCTACTCAGGCGGCTCGGCAGAAACTGCCAATTACCGCACAGTATGTGGCGAAGGGACAGGTCACGCCGAGGCCATCGAGATACTCTTCGATCCTGCGATCGTCAGCTATGGCACACTGCTGCGCGTGTTTTTCTCTGTTGTGCACGACCCGACGCAGTTGAACCGTCAGGGCGCGGATGTTGGCACCAGCTACCGCTCGGCGATCTTCTATACCGATGAGTCGCAGCGTGCGATTGCACAAGCGTATGTCCAGCAACTCGACGCAGCGCACCTCTTCGCGAAGCCCATCGTCACGCAGATCACGCCGCTGGTAGCGTTCTACGCTGGTGAGGACTATCACCAGGACTACGCCATCAAGAATCCACACAATCCCTACATCCAAGTCTGCGACATCCCCAAGATCGCAGCACTCGAGCAGCAGTTTCCTCATCTATTTCAAGACTACGGCCGATAAGGTATTCGCCAACTCGGTAGGTTATCCATCCAGCTAATCTCCTTCAACGTCCAATTGCCTATCCTAAGAAATAGGTGAGCGGAACAATCCCGCTCTCAAAACCATTGGAACGAATGGATGGACGAATGCAACCGCGCGCGCGATCACAATTCCCTCGGACCAGCCCCTCTCGATCGACTCGATCCGGACTGATCTCCAACGCAACACTCCTGGTTGCCGCGCTCCTTCTATCTCCTCTCGCCCGCGCACAAACCGTAACGCAACCTCCGACCACACCCGACCAGGCAGCAAAGCAGGATCAAGCCAACCCTCCGGTAAAGCCAGTTGATCCTGCCGGCAAAACATCGCAGCAGAACCAAACCTCCAAAGAAAACCCCGGGCAACCCGGTGAAGAAGCAGCCAGCGCGACACGGCTTGCGCTCGGACCACTCGATCCCTCCACGCCTCCGAAAAACGTTCCCACCGATCGCCCCATCATCGGCCTTGCACTGGGCGGAGGCGGTGCGCCGGCCATGAGCGAGATCGGTGTGCTCCAGTGGTTTGAAGAGCACCATATTCCTATCGACGTGATCGCCGGCACCAGCATGGGTTCGATCATCTCGGCGCTCTACGCCACCGGCCATACACCCGAACAGATGAAGCAGATACTCACCGAGGATTCCATCAACTCCGTCTTCCGCGTCGACCAGGCCTACAGCGCCCAAAGCTTTCGCCGTCGCGAAGATAGCCACGACGTTCCCAACGGCATCACGGTTGGCCTCAAGCATGGCGTTGGATTTCGCAACAGTCTGCTCACCGAGGCAGGCCTCAACGAGCTGCTCGAAAAGCAATTCCTCCGCTACAACGATCAGACCGACTTCAACAATCTCCCCATCCCATTTCGCGCCCAGGCAACCGACCTCACCGACGCCAAGACCGTCACCTTTGCGCGCGGCTCTCTGCGCGATGCCGTTCTCGCCTCCGCATCCATCCCCGGTGTTTTCAAACCGTTCCAGATGGATGGCCACGATTACGTAGATGGAGCGATCCTTGAAAACCTTCCCACGCCCGAGGTCAAAGCCATGGGCGCGAACGTCGTGCTTGCCGTAAGCCTGGACCTTGCGCCCGTGGGCACCGGCGATCTGAATAACATTCTCGGCGTGCTGCAGCGTGCCTTCGCAGTTGGTATCGAAGTGAATGAAGCACGCGATCGAAAACTCGCCAACGTTGTTGTCACGCCCGACGTCGACGGTTTCAATGCGGGCAGCTACAACAAGGTGCATCAACTCGCAGAACGCGGATACGCCGCCGCCGAAGCCGATAAGGCTGACCTGCTGAAGTATGCCGTGTCCGATGAGCAATGGCAGGAATATCTGACCGAGCGCAATGCCCGGCTACGCGGACCTCCAGGCAGCGTACTACGCGTGGAAGTCGATGCTCCTAATGCCGCGGTTAAAGCCGCTGCCGAGCGCCTCTTCGCTCCACTCGTCAATCGGCCCGTGGATACCGACAAAGTCGCGGCCCTGCTTTCGCAGCTGCGCAGCGACGGTCGCTACGATGCGGATTACACCGTCGGCTACGATCGCAACGTACGTGGGCGACCGATCCTTCTCGTTATGGTGAAAGATAAGCCGACCGGTCCACCGTTCCTCATCGCAGGATTCAATCTCGAGGCGCAGACAGGCGGCGTCACGCGCGCCTCCGTCGACACCATCCTCCTCTACCAGGACCTCGGAGGCTATGGTTCAGAGTGGCGCACGTACATCGACTTCGGTTTCGCCTCGCGCATTCAAACCGAGTACTACCGAAAGATTAACTGGGCTGGATTTTTTGTCGCTCCCCGCGCCGACATCACGCGTACACCCTACTACATCTATAGCGGCAACACGCGGGTCTCTGAGCGACTGGACCAGACCTTCGGGGGCGGCGCAGACCTCGGCTGGAGCAACAGTCGCACCCAGGAAATCCGCGCTGGCTGGCAGCTCCAGAACGTACGCTGGTACGTCACGACAGGCTATGACGGCCAGCCCGAATACCGCGGCAACGCCCAGACCGCGCGCCTGCAGTACATCTATGACTCGCGAGATCACGCGCTCGTGCCAAGGTTCGGCTTCCGCTCGCAGACCGACATCGGTTATCTGTACGCAACGCCCGACAGCCCCAGCGCGCCGCAACTCTTCAGCCAACTCGCGTTCTCCCACACCTTCGACAAGAAGAATGTAGTGCTGATGAACATGGAGGGCGGCACGATGTTGAATCGCGATGTTGCGCAACCGTTCCGCTTCACCCTCGGCGGACCATTGCGCCTCAGCGCAAGCGCGATCGACCAATACCGCGGCACGGACTACTTCCTAGTCACGCCCGGCTATCTGCGTCGCATCAAGTCTCTGCCCGCACCGCTGGGCACCAGCCTCTACCTCGGCGGCTTTTACGAGGTCGGACAGATGCGCGCACCCGACGCTGCCACCATCACGCGGCAGGACGTCTTCTTCGGCCTGTTCGTCGAAACACCCCTCGGCCTGATCTCGTTTGGTCCTGCCCTGGGAACCAACGATGAGCGCAAGCTCGTCTTCACCATCGGCAAGTTTTTCTAGCCGCGACTAGCGCCCCGCGCTGAGCCTGATAGCCAACCGCTCGGGCAGGTGCGCTTCACGAATCGCCGTTTGCGACTCGGCAACATCGTAGGGCGTGCGGAAGAAGGTGACCTGCCCCAGCGTCTCGTCATAAATCGCGAACGCCGCTCGCCAGTCTCCATCCCTCGGCTGCCCCACCGCGCCAGGATTGATCAGATGTCGCGACCCCAGCGGCACCTCCATAGTGTATTGCTCTATGCCTTCGCTGTTCTCAGGGTCATACTCCGGAAGATCTTCCGCCCAGTCTTCCTCGCACCGCGAAAACCCACCCTGCAGATGCGTGTGTCCGAAGAAGGCAAGTTCCGAAGTCATCCTCTGCAGCGGTGTCCACGCATCGCGCATCGAGGCGATGTACTGGTCCTCATGTAGCGGCGAACCGTGTGCGCAAAGTGCCCGCTCCGTAGCCTGGATCGGCCCCATCGGCAACTCGCGAAGCCATTCCCGATTGTCCGGCCGCAAGATTTGTCGCGTCCACGCAGCAGCCGCGGCCGCGATGGGATTGAACCCCTGCGAACTGCTCAGGCCACAACACACGCGATCATGATTGCCGCGTACATGAATCGATCGCGAGGTCTTGAGCGCCCGAAGCGTGTCAATGACTTCATTTGGCCGCGCACCATATCCTACGACATCGCCCAGGTTCCACAACTCGTCGAACCCTCTGCCGATGCGACTCCGCGCTACTCTCAGCACTGCTTCAAGAGCTTGCAAATTTCCGTGAATGTCTGAAACTACAAGGGCGCGCATAATGAGCCAGTCTGAAGATCTAGTCCGAAATTGATTAGACCCCGGACCGCACCATCGTAGCAAGAGGCCGGTCCCGAGGCGTATGCATCGTCGGTGCCGAAGCCAGAAGGTTACGTGTGTATTCGTGCTGCGGCCGCGTCAGCACCTCGGCAACACTGCCCTGCTCCACAATCGCGCCGTGCCGCATCACCGCCACCCTGTCCGCCACCTGCGCCACCACCGCCAGATCGTGCGAGATGAACAGCATCGATAGGTTGTACTCGCGCTTCAGCGCCTTCAGCAGTTCCAATATCTGCGCCTGCACCGTTACATCGAGCGCCGTGGTGCATTCGTCTGCGATCAGCAGACGCGGTTTACAGATCAGCGCCATCGCAATCACAATCCTCTGCCGCTGGCCGCCCGAAAATTGATGCGGATAATCCTCCATCCGCCGCTCAGGATCAGGTAGCGCCACCTCCCGCATCGCCGCCAGCATCCGCCCGCGCACCTGTGCTCGCGGCGTTCGCGGAGCATGCGCCAGCAGCGCCTCCGCAATCTGCCGCCCAACCTTCATCACGGGATTCAGCGCCGTCATCGGCTCCTGAAAGATCATCGCAATCGACTGCCCCCGATGCCGCCGCATCGCCTCTTCGGGCAACGTCAGCAGCTCTTCCACCACGCCATCCGCGCGCCGAAATCCAATACTGCCGCTGGTCGCCGCGCTCGGTGGCAGCAGCCGCAGCAGCGCCAGCGAGGTCGCAGACTTTCCCGAGCCCGATTCTCCCACCAGCCCCAGCGTCTCTCCCGGCGCGATGTCGAACGAGATCCCACGCACCGCCTCCTGCGCGGAGAACGCTATGCGCAGATCCTTCACGGCCAGCAACGGCAAAGCCTCATCCTGTGGATGCACACTCACCCTTCGAGCATAGCGGATCGCGCTCGTAAACTTCACCACGCCGTCCCTACTGCATCAGCCGGAACATCCGCCATGGGCTGATCTCCACTGCGCCGTACGCGCCCACACTCCACACTCTCCATCGATAGCGCCCGTTAGCATTGGCGAACTCCGCCAGTACCTGCGTGCGCAGAGTTGGGCTGCGGTCCTCCACCAGGTACAGTCGCGTGTCGGACCATGCGCCGCCCTCGCCGTGCTGCCATTCCACGACCTGCAGACCAGCGCCCCCACGGTTGTCCCACACCAACTGCGGTATCTGCGCCACACTCTGGCCGTCCAGCGGCGAAGCCTGCACGATCCCCTTCACGCCGGTACTCTGTTCCGCGGACGTCGGCGGACTGGTCACCATCAGCGCCTGTCGTTCATTGGACTGCTCGTACTGCCGCATGTCGAGCGACATATGCAGCACCTTCCACTGCCCATCTTTTCCTGCACGCAGCACCACCAGAGGATGCGCCACACCAAACACGCCCGGCGACGACACCACAACGCGCAGCCCAACTGCCGCCAGCCCACCGTTCGCCGAAGCTTCCGCCACCTGCACACGCACCCCGTCATTCGTTGACGCCGAGTTGCTGTTCGTGCTCCCCATGATCGCTAGCATCCGCCGCACACCGCGCGAAGAATCCATCACCAGGTCCGGATCGGCAACATCCCCGAGCGGCACACCGTTCAGCAATCGCTCCATAGCCGTCTTCGCTACTGCCGCCGCCCCTGCCTGCTTCCCGGTAAAGCTCGCCTGCACGCAGCCCGGGCAGTCCGACGTTGGCTCGCTCATCCACAACGCAAACGCGCGCGCCGCCTGCATGTGTGGCGCGTGCATCAGAATCGCAACCTCCGGCTCGCCCTCGGAGTTGTCCGTGACGCCGTTCGGATAGAAGACCGCAGGCTGCAACATGCCGAGCCCAAAGTCCGTGTCCATGCCACTCCACCACGCGGCCGGCAACGTTCCCAGCAATACGTCCGGGTAGTCCGCTGTCCCGCGAACCGCCATTAGTCTCGCCTTCAGCTGGTCCGGATCGACCGCGAGGAACCGCATCTGTAAATCCGGGAAGGCCTCTCGCAAACCGTCTCTCACCTGTTCCGCCTGCGCATTTCTCAACGGCCCCTGCTGCTGCGTCGGCGCTCCGGGATTTGCTGCCTCCGCAGGCGCGCCATTGCCATTCCCAGCTCCATACGTCGAAGCGTTCTGCCCCACATTGCTCGCCGCCGTGCCGTAGTTGCTTGCCGCCGTGCCATAGCTGCCCGCGTTCTGCCCCGCGGTGCTGCCATTCTGCCCGTAGTTGCTGGCGTTCGTCCCGTACCCCGCCGCATTCTGTCCGAAGTTGCTCAAATCTTTCTGCTGATACCCGATGCCGTTAGGCTTCGCGGTCGTAGCGTTCTGATCGGGTGGGATTGAGGGCGTGCTAATCGTAGTGCTATCCGCGTCCACCCCATAGCTTGCTGCGTTCTGTCCGTAGGTGGACGCATTCTGCCCAAAGGTGCCCGTCGTTTTCTCGCTGTAGTTCAGAGGCGTCGCATTGTGCAGCGCGGCAATCGCATTCAAATTCGATTGCGGCGGCCGCGTCGACGCCGCCAGATACCACACCACCAACGGCCCATGCCGAAGTGCACTCAACGGCTCGGGATCCTGCGCGTGCAGCGCACCGGCGCACATCATCAGCGTCGCCGACACGACTCCCGCCACACCCCGCCTTCTCCTCACCGTAGCCTTCGACGAAACGTTCAAGGCCGCCTCCAGGGTCGCCTTTACACCATAGACTTTCCTGCCCGCCTAATGCAGGATTGGACGCCCTGCCCGCGCGAATGTTTCAGAATCCTCGACTTTGCCGGCATCTCAAGATCGCCCCATCCGAAGTGTGTTCCCCATCATCTAAGATTCATGGGCACTCCCGCCAGCCAATTCCCTCTCCGCCTCTCGGTTCTCGACCAGTCCCCCGTCCCCGCCGGCTTCACGCCCTCGCAGGCTCTCGCTAATTCCCTCGACCTCGCCCGCCATGTCGACGCCCTCGGCTACACCCGCCTCTGGTACTCCGAGCATCACGCCATGGATCTCCTCGCCTCCACCGCACCCGAGATCCTCGTAGCCCGCGCCGCCGCCGAAACCACCCGCATCCGCGGAGGCACCGGCGGCATCATGCTCCCGCACTACTCTGCGCTAAAAATCGCGGAAGTCTTTCGCACCCTCCACGCGATGTTTCCCAACCGCATCGATCTCGGCATCGGCCGGGCTCCCGGCGGCGGCCAGCTCGAAGCCTTCGCCCTGCGCCGCGACCGCAAGTCTCCCGTCCCCGACGACTTCCCCCAACAGCTAGCCGAGCTCCGCGCCTTCCTCCACCCTGAGCGCTTCCCCGATCTCCTCGGCCCCAACCACCCCTTCGCCCGCATCCGCGTAGCACCCGACGCACCCGGCGCCCCAGACATCTGGCTGCTCGGATCATCCATGTGGTCCGCCGTCACCGCCGCCCAGCAAGGCCTTCCCTACGCCTTCGCCCACTTCTTCTCCCCCATCCAAACCCGCCGCGCCATTGAGTACTACCAGGCCAACTTCCAACCCAGCCCCGACCGCTCCGCCCCCGAAGCCACCCTCGCCATCGGCGTCATCTGCGCCGACACCGACGCCGAAGCCGAACGCCTCGCCGCCTCCGTCCGCCTCCTCCAGCGCCGCATCCGCATGGACGACCGCCGCCCCGTAGCCACCCCTGAAGACGCCCTCCGCGAGCTCCAGGCCCTGCCCACCGCGCCCAACCCGCTCATCCCCTTCACGGCGGGCAGCCTCGACGCGCCCGAAGAAAACGAGTGGCCCACCTACTTCACCGGCACCCCCGACAAGGTAGCCGCCCAACTCCGCGGGCTTGCCACGGAACTCCACGTAAAAGAAATCATCATCAACACCATCACCCACTCCCACGAAGCCCGCAAGCGCAGCTACTCCCTCCTCGCCGCAGCAATGCATCTTCCAACCGAAGAACCCTCCGCAGCAATCGCAGTCTGACCCTGTGTTGACCTGTGTCTCGGATAAGCCTACTTATCAGAAGTGATACTTTCAGTTGAAACCTTGTTTTTCGCAGGTTTCGAAGCGACACGTGGGCACCTGCCGAGCCAAAGACCTCCGACGAGGTACAGCCACAATGGACAAAAAAGAAATTCGCCGCGTCGCACAGCATACATTTGCTAGCCAGCAATCAAATGAAGATTCTTGGTATGCCTCTGCTATTTCTTTCCACGAAGCGGCAAAGATTTTTTGGCAACGTACGGATTCCATTCGCAGGGGATCGCTGGTAGTTCTCATGAATGCGGCTCTGTCTATCGAGCTATTGGTTAAGGCTATCATCGTTGCAAAAGGCGGAATAGCTCCCCAAACACATG
>Ga0302228_10000448_pt1 | contig 34590 bp, 10 predicted proteins | sample II_Palsa_N1_2_FD_193519 | JGI IMG/M metagenome (GOLD analysis project Ga0302228, IMG submission 193519) | Peat permafrost microbial communities from Stordalen Mire near Abisko, Sweden - II_Palsa_N1_2 | ecosystem: Environmental > Terrestrial > Soil > Palsa > Peat permafrost | place: Sweden... | reverse complement strand
CGTACTGGCGCAAGACGCTGGGCGAGACACACCCGGTGCTGGCGTTGCCCACGGACGCGCCACGCCAGGCGCACGCATCGTATCGGGCGGCCCGTCACGGCGTGACACTGCCGGTGGAACTGGCCCAGGCGGTACGCGAGCACGCGCAGCGCAGTTCGACGACACCGTTCATGGTGCTGCTGGCCGCGTTCCAGGCGCTGCTGCATCGCTATACCGGCGAGGGCGACATCCGCGTGGGTGTGCCAGTGGCGAACCGCAACCGCGTCGAAACCGAGCCGCTGATCGGCTTCTTCGTCAACACTCAGGTGTTGCGTGCCGAGGTGGCCGCACGCGACACACTCGGCGAACTGCTTGAGCGAACCCGGCTGGCGACGCTCGGAGCGCAGGCGCACCAGGACCTACCGTTCGACGTGCTGGTGGATGCGCTGCACACGCAGCGCAGTCTGAGCCACAATCCGCTGTTTCAGGTGATGTTCAACCATCTGCGCAGCGATTACCGTGTACTTGACGCACTGCCGGGGCTCGCCGTCGAATGGTACGAGTTCACGGAGGGCGAGGCGTTGTTCGAACTGACGCTTAACATCGTCGAGAGCACGGATGGCGGTTTATCCGCACAACTGATTTATGCGCGCGAGCTGTTCGACGCGGTGACGATCGAGCGTTTCGGCCATCACTATGTGAACCTGCTGCGCTCGCTCGCGGAGAATCCCGCTCAGGCGGTGGGCGAAGTCGAGTTACTCGATCTCGCCGAACGCGAGCGGTTGTATGCCTGGGCACAAGGCACCGGCGCGTCGGATGACGCGCCGCTCGCGCATCGGCAGTTCGAGGCCCACGCGGCGGCGCAGCCGGATGCGCTGGCCTTGATGTTCGGCGACGAGCGGCTCAGCTACCGCGAGCTAAATGAGCGCGCCAATCGCCTCGCGGCGTACCTGATCCGCGCAGGTGTGGGGCCGGAGGTTCGGGTTGGATTCGCCATGGCGCGCTCGGTCGAAATGCTGGTCGCGCAGCTTGCGATCCTGAAAGCGGGCGGTGCCTATGTGCCGCTCGATCCAGCGTACCCGGCCGAGCGGCTTGCCTACATGATCGAGGACAGCGGCATCGAACTGCTGCTGGTGCAAACGCACCTGGGGATGGCGCGTCTGCCGCTCTCCGGCGCGCCTGGTACGCTCGATCTCGACACGCTCGATGTCTCGGACGAACCGGTAGACAACCCGACGCGCAATCCAAACGCGGACAACCTGGCCTACGTCGTTTACACCTCGGGATCGACCGGCCGGCCGAAGGGTGTGGCGGTCGCACATGGCGCGCTCGCGATGCATTGCCGCGCCGTCGCCGAGCGTTACGAGGTGAGCGCCATGGACCGCTACCTGAATTTTGCATCGGCCAGTTTCGACGCTGCCGCGGAACAGTGCCTCGTGCCGCTGATGCACGGCGCCGCGATCGTGCTGCGCGACGACGAAGTGGGGTCCGCGCACCGGCTCGCCGATGAGATTCGCTCGAAGGGCATCTCGGTCGTGAACCTGCCGCCGGCCTATCTCGACGCGTTCGCTCAGTCGACGGAGGCAGGCGCGGTAAGCGTGCGCGTTTGTATCGCAGGCGGCGAAGCATGGTCGAAAGCCGGATTCGAGGCAGTGTGCGGTCATCTAAAGCCGCAACGGGTCTTCAACGCCTATGGGCCATCGGAGACGGTGATCACACCGACGCTCTGGCAGTTCGACACAGCGTCCAACTCAACCGCCGGGTTCGACAGCGGCTATGCGCCGATCGGACGACCAGTCGGTGAGCGCAGTGCCTGGGTGCTCGACGCTCAGATGAACCGTGTACCGCAAGGACTACCAGGCGAGTTGTACCTGGGCGGTCGTGGGATGGCGCGCGGCTATCTGGGCCGCCCGGCGCTGACGGCCGAACGCTTTGTGCCCGATCCGTTTGCCGACGAACCCGGTGCACGCCTGTACCGAACCGGCGATCTGGTGCGCTGGCGCCACGACGGGCAACTGGAGTACCTCGGCCGCATCGATCATCAGGTAAAGGTGCGTGGCTTTCGTATTGAGTTGGGCGAGGTGGAGGCGCAATTGCGTGCGCAACCCGGCGTGCGCGATTCCGTGGTCGACGCCCAGGAAGGTCCGGGCGGCACGCGGCTGGTTGGCTACGTGAGCCCGGTGCCGGGATGCACGCTCGATACCGCGGTGCTGCGTGCCGGACTGGCCGCGACACTGCCGGACTATATGGTGCCGGGCGTGCTGATGGCGCTCGATGCGTTGCCGCTCAATCCGAACGGCAAGGTGGACCGGCGCGCGTTGCCGGCCCCCGCTGCGGTGTCCGCGCTGGAGAGCGGCGAGGCGGCGCAAGGGATTGTCGAGACGCAGCTTGCGGCGATCTGGGCACAGTTGCTGCGGCGCGAACACATCGGCCGTCACGAGAACTTCTTCGAGCTGGGCGGCGATTCGATCATGGGCCTGCAGATTGTCGCTCGTGCGCGCCAGGCCGGACTCCTGCTGACGGCCCGGCAAATCTTCGAGCAACAGACCATCGCGCAGCTCGCGACCTGTGCGGTCGCGATTCACAACGTCGACGGGTTACCGGACGACAGCAGCGCGTCCAGCGCGATCGAACCGGATGCGCCCGTGCCATTGCTGCCGATTCAGGCCTGGTTCTTTGCCGAGCCGCTGCCGGAGCGCCATCACTGGAATCAGGCGGTGCTGCTGCGCATCGATCAGGCGATCGATACTGCCTGCATGGAGCAGGCCTTGAGCGCCATCGTCGCGCATCACGACTCGTTGCGTTTGCGCTTCGAGCCGTGCGATCCGGTGCATGCGGACGATACCGGCTGGCGGCAACGCTATGCGCGCAGCGAACCCGCGACGTTGCTGCAGATTGCGACAGGCGTGCGTGCCGCCGCCGTCGAAGCGTTGTGCGATACCGCGCAGCGCACGCTGGATCTGACGCATGGTCCGCTGCTGCGCGCGCTGGCGATGCAGATCGACGACGGTAGCTGGCGTCTGTTTATCGCGATTCATCACCTTGCTGTCGATACCGTATCGTGGCGGATTCTGCTCGACGACCTGCGCCGCGTTTATATGCAATTGCAAGTGGGTGAAGGCGTGAAGTTGCCGGCGCGGACGACGTCGTACCAGGTGTTCGGAAGGCAGTTGCAGGAGGCAGCGCGCCAGCCGGAGATCGAACAGTATGGTGCATGGTGGCAAGCGCTTGCGGATGTTCCCGCTGCGCTGCCGCCGGATGCTACGGGTGCGGGGCTTGATCAGCGTGTCGAGGGCAACGCGAATGCTAACGACGGCAACGAATCGACTGCCAAACCGGTCAGCGCAACGGTGCGTTTCGATGCGGCCACAACGAGTCGTCTGCTGCGGGATGCATCGTCGGCCTATCGAACCCAGCTCGCCGATCTGTTGCTAGTTGCGACCGGCCGCGCGCTGTGTCGCTTCGCCGGACGCGACGTCCTGCGCATCGATCTGGAGGGACATGGTCGCGAGACCCACTTCGGCGCGGCGGACCTCAGTCGCACGACGGGCTGGTTCACAGCGGTCTATCCGTTCCGGCTGGCGCCCACCGGCGAGATCGGCGCCGCGCTGAAGCGAGTAAAGGAAGCCCGCCGGGCCGTACCGCACGGCGGCATGAGCTTCGGCATGCTGAAGTATCTGGGAACGCCTGAACAGCGCGCTGCATTGTCGGGCGTTGGTCACGCCGAGGTGCTGTTCAACTATCTGGGCCAGTTCGACGCCACACTCGCCAATGACGCCAACGCTAACATCGACAAGGCCGGCGCGTGGCAACTCGCAAGTGAACGCACCGGCCACGCGCACAGCGAACGCAGCCGCGGCACCCATGCACTCGAAATCGCGGGCCAGGTGCAAGGCGGAGAACTGTCGTTGACCTGGTTGCACGCCAACGGCGACCGCTACGATGCAGCGACGCTCGAAGCGCTCGCGGAAGATTTTCGCCAGGAACTGCTTGCGGTGCTGGCGCATTGCGAAAGCGGTGCGAGCGGCCTGACGCCTTCAGATGTGCCGCTTGCCGGGCTCGATCAGGCCCAGCTCGACGACGTACCTGTGCCGGCCAGCGAGATTGCGGATATCTATCCGCTAGCGCCGATGCAGACCGGCATCGTGTTTCACAGCCTGCTCGGGCAGCAGCCGGGCGCGTATGTGAACCAGTTGCGCGTCGATATCGACCGGCTCGATTGCGCGCGCTTCCAGGCGGCATGGGAAGCGGCGGCTGCGCGTCACGACATCCTGCGCACGGGCTTCCTCGCGTTCGACGATGCGCCGCGTCAATGGGTAGCACGCAGCGTCGCCGTGCCGTTTAGCGTCGAGGATTGGTGCGCCGTGAGCGCTCGGGACACCTCGGACGCGCCCGCGCTCGCCACGCGGCTCGACGCTTTCGCGGCGGCGCAGATCGAGCGAGGTTTCGATCTGGCGCGGCCGCCGTTGTGGCGCGTCACGCTGATCCGCACGGGGGCGGAGCGCTATCACCTGGTCTGGACGTTCCATCATGCGTTGCTGGATGGCTGGAGCGCGGCGCAACTGCTTGCGGAAGTGCTCGGTGCGTACGACGGTCGCAAGCCAACTGAGTCGCCTGCGCGCTATAGGCAGTTCATCGCGTGGCTGCAGGCGCGCGGTCACGATGCGGGCGAGGCTTGGTGGCGCGTGCAGATCGGCGGTCTCGATGGCCCGACCTTGCTGGCGAGCGCATTGGCGAAGCCGGCCGCGATCGATGCGGCAGACGCAGTGCCTGCGACCACCCACGCTTCAACCACACGCATCTGGGACGCAACACACACGGCACAACTAAGCGCCTTTGCAAAGGCTCAACGCGTGACGCTGAACACGCTGGTGCAAGCCGCCTGGCTCGTGCTGTTGCAGCGCTACACCGGGCAGCGCACGGTGACATTCGGCGCAACCGTGGCGGGCCGCCCGGCATCGTTGGAAGGGGCCGAGCGCACGCTCGGCCTGTTCATCAACACAATTCCCGTGATTGCGACGCCGCAGCCGTCGCTGAGCGTCAGCCAATGGCTCGAACAGATCCAGCAGCACGGCGTCGCGGCGCGCGAACATGAACATGTCGCGCTATACGACATCCAGCGCCGGGCGAAGATCGAAGGTGGGCAAGCGCTGTTCGACAGCCTCGTCGTGTTCGAAAACTATCCGGTCGACGAAATCCTTGAAGCCGCGACGCCGCGTGAACTGCAATTCTCGGGACTGCGCAACGAGGACCGCACGAGCTATCCGCTGACGCTATCGATCAGCCATGGACGTCACGCGCGACACACTGACGCGTCACCGGACGGCGAAAGCCTGCGGATCGAATTTGCCTATACGTGCGACGCTTTCGACGCATCGCAGATAGAGCGGCTCGCTGCACATCTGGCCGCGCTGCTCGACGCGTTTGCGGCGAATCCGGTTGCGCCGCTCGGCTCGCTTGCGATGCTGGACGACACTGAACTCGGACAACAGCAGCAATGGGGTGCGGGACCGGAAATCGCGCAGGCGCCTCTGGTGCATCAGCGCATCGCTCGCCAGGCCGAGACATATGGCGCGAAGCAGGCGCTCGTACTCGACGGCGAGTCGCTCGATTACGACACGCTCGAGCGCCGCACCAACCGGCTCGCGCATCGTCTGCAAGCAGCGGGCGTCGGGCCGGAGTCGCGGATCGGCATTGCCATCGAGCGTTCGTTCGAGATGATCGTCGCGGTGCTCGCCGTACTGAAAGCGGGCGGGGCGTATGTGCCGCTCGATCCGTCGTATCCGGCTGAACGGCTTGCGTTCATGATCGAAGACAGCGGGATCGAGCTGGCGTTGACGTCCGGCGCCTCTGCGGACGCATTGGCGCAGTTCGGCGTGGCATGCATCGACGTGACGCAGTCCGCGTCGCCAGCGAGTGCCTATCCGGATCGCGGACATCACGCGGACGACGCGCCATCCAGTAACGTATCGCGCGACAACCTTGCCTACGTGATCTACACCTCGGGTTCGACCGGCCGCCCCAAAGGCGTCGGCATCACGCACGACGCACTGGCGCAGCATACGCAGGTATCGATTGATCTGTTCGGCGTCACCGTCGAAGACCGCGTGCTGCAGTTCTCCACCTTCAACTTCGACGGCTTCGTCGAACAGGTGTTCGCGACGTTGAGCGTAGGCGCTGCATTGATTCTTCGCGGCCCGCAGTTGTGGAGCAGCGAGCGCTTTCTCGACGAGGTCGCGCGGCAACGCATCACCGTGGCCGATCTGACGACGGCCTACTGGAACGTGCTCGCGCAGGAGTTCGCCGTCAATCCGCGTGCGCGCGCCGCTTGCGCAAGCCTGCGCCGCGTGCATGCGGGCGGCGAGGCGATGCCGGCCGACGGCATCCTCGCATGGCGCATGGCGGGCCTCGCCCACGTCGCGCTCGCGAACACCTATGGGCCAAGCGAAGCAACCGTCACAGCAAGTGCGCTCGATTGCTCGCCCTATCTGCAGGCGGCAGCCGAAGTGCCGGCGCAGATCTCGATTGGTGGGCCTCTCGCGGGGCGCTCGCTGCGGGTGCTCGACGCGCAGCTTAATCCGGTGCCGGTTGGCGTCGCGGGGGAGCTGTGCATCGGCGGTGCGCTGCTCGCGCGCGGTTACCATGGGCGAGCGGGTTTGACGGCCGAGCGCTTCATCGCCGATCCGCATGCCGCATCGCCCGGTGGCCGGCTGTATCGAACCGGCGACCTGGTGCGCTGGAATGCACACGGCACGCTCGACTATCTGGGCCGTCTCGATCATCAGGTCAAGGTGCGTGGTTTTCGCATCGAGCTGGGCGAGATCGAGGCGCAGTTGCTGCGGCTTCCCAAGGTGCGCGAGGCAGTGGCGGTGGTCCGCGAGGGCACAGGCGGCGCCCGCGTGCTGGCCTACGTGGCAGCCGCGCCCGACGCGCGACTCGACGGCGCGACGTTGCGCGCGAGTCTCGCCGCCACGCTGCCGGACTATATGGTGCCGTCTACCGTGCTGGTACTGGATGCGTTACCGTTGAATCCGAACGGCAAGATCGACCGGCACGCGCTGCCTTTACCCGGCGCGCATGAAGCGGTGGCGGCCGGGATGAGCGAAGCGGCCGACCCGCCGCAAGGCGAACTGGAAACCGCGCTTGCCGCGATCTGGTCAACGGTGCTCGACGTACAACCCGTGAAGCGCAGCGACCGCTTTTTCGAACTCGGCGGCCACTCGCTGGCGGCGATGCAGGTGCAAGCGTCGATCCGGCGCACGCTCGGCATCGACGCGCAGCTCGCGGATCTGATGAATAATCAGCCGCTGTACCGGTTGGCGCAGACGCTCACGTCCACCGGCCGGGTCGCGCAAGACGACGATGCGATGGCCGCCGAAATGCAGGATATTCTCGCGGAGCTATGACGATGGTTCGGCCAGTCATGCGCAACGCGAACACGCTGGGCGCTTTCAATCACTTCAAAACAAGGTTTTCATGTCCCTGCTATTGACCCTGGTCCGGCAATCCCGCTGGATTCTGCTGCTCGCGCTGATCACGAGTGTGGTCGGCGGTTTGAGCAACGCCGCGCTCGTCGCGATCATCAATCAGGCACTCGGCGTATCGGCCGACAAGCTGCCGGAACTCGGCTGGCGTTTCCTGCTGCTGGCGCTCGCCGTACTCGTCACCCGCACGCTGTCGCAGACCTTCTTCGTGCGGCTTGGACAAAGCACCAAAGCCGCGCTGCGCATGCGGACCATCCGCAGCGTCACTGAGGCCTCCTATCAAAACCTGGAGCGCCAGGGCGGCGCAAGGGCAATGGCCGTGCTGACCCAGGACCTCGATACGATCGTCGTGTTCTTCCTGAGCGTGCCGACGCTCGCGATGAACGGCTCGATCGTGCTGGGCTGTCTCGCGTATCTCGGCTACCTCTCGTGGCAGATTCTGCTGTTCGCGCTGGTGACGATCCTGATCGGCTCGCTCGGCTTCCATCTGGCTAATACGCGCGCCATGTTCCATTTGCGCAGTTCGCGCAAGCGAGAAGACGATCTGGTGGGCGACTTCCGTTCGCTGTTCGACGGCGCGAAGGAGTTGAAGCTGCATCGCCGCCGTAGGCAGGCCTTCGTCGACGATTCGCTCGCGGCCAGCGTCGAGGCCGTGCGTGTGCAGCGTACGCGCGGCTATGTGCTGTACACGGCGGCGGCCAGTTGGGGCAGCATGATCTTTCTGGCCTTTATCGGCTGCGTGCTGTTTCTTTTGACGCGCATCTATCCGGTGCAGCCGCATGTGCTGTCCGGTTACGCGGTGATCTTCCTGTACATGATCATGCCGATCGAAAGCCTGCTGTCGTCGATTCCGTCGCTTAGTTCGGCTAAGGTCGCGCTGGAACGCATCGATCAGGTCAGCCGCGATCTGCCGCGCGAGGACGTGTTGCCGGCCGAATCCGCGCATGCGTTCGAGAGCATCGCGTTGAAGCACGTGACGCACAGCTATTTCCGCGAGAAAGAAAACGAGGTGTTCACGCTTGGCCCGGTGAACCTGGCGTTCAAACCCGGCGAACTGGTGTATCTGATCGGCGGCAACGGCAGCGGCAAGACCACGCTTGCCAAGATGCTGGTCGGTCTCTATGCGCCGGAAGGCGGCGAGATTCTGCTGAACGGCCAGGCGATAGGCGAGGCCGAGCGCGATATCTATCGTCAGCACTTCTCGGTCGTGTTCAACGACTTCTTTCTGTTCGACCAGTTGCATGGCCTGCATATCGAGGGTCTCGACGCGCAGGCGCAGCAGTTGCTCGAACTGCTGCATCTCGAACACAAGGTCACGATTCGCGATGGCCGCCTGTCGACGATCAATCTGTCGCAGGGGCAGCGCAAACGTCTCGCGCTACTCGTCGCGTATCTCGAGGATCGTCCGTTCTACGTGTTCGACGAATGGGCCGCCGACCAGGACCCAACCTTCAAGGACGTGTTCTACCGCCGCCTGTTGCCGGATCTGAAGGCAAAGGGCAAAACCGTGCTGGTGATTACCCACGACGATCGTTACTTCGGACTCGCGGATCGCTACATCAAGCTCGACTACGGCCGGGTGGTCGAGGAAGGCCCGGGCGCCGATCTGCAACACCAACCGGCGAGCGCGGCGGTGGAGGCACGCTGACGACACGCGGGCCCGCTCAGGTCCGGTCGTGGCTTAAGTTGTTTACCACTATGCGCTTCCAGTAAAAGTGGTCGTACAATTATTGTCTGGCGTGACAACTTCAGACGATTCCTCGGCCATGATCGAACACAAATCGCCCGGCATGCCGGGAAGGGTCTATAGCGACATCCTGAATCGCATCATCGACGGCGAGTATCGGGAAGGGGACCGCCTGCCGAGCGAGCACACGCTGGCCGAGCGCTTCGAGACCTCGCGCCCGACCGTGCGCGAAGCGCTAGCCCAGTTGCGGGCGGACGGCATCATCGCCACCCGGCAAGGCTCCGGCACGACGGTGAGGCGCCGGCCGGATCCCGACCTGCGCCGCTTTGCGCCGCTCGAAACCTTGTCGGATGTGCGGCGCTGCTATGAGTTTCGCGTGATGACCGAGGTAGGCGGCGCGTCGCTCGCCGCGCAGAAGGCCGACGAGGCCGATATCGACGCCATCCAGCAGGCCTGGGACACGCTCCAGCAAGTGATTCATAGCGAAGGCGTCGGTGCTCGCGATGATTTTGCGTTTCATCTGGCCGTGGCGCGCGCGTCGAAGAATCAGTTCTTCATCACGGCGCTGTCCTTCATTCACGAGCAGGTCGAATCGAGCATGAACCTGTCGCGCAAGCTCTCGCAGGCGAAGTCGGTCGAGCGGCAGCGCCTCGTCCAGGCGGAGCATCTCGCCGTGCTCGATGCGATCCGGCGGCGCGACTCGCGTGGCGCGGAACGGGCCATGCGGGAGCATCTGGCCAACGCCATGGAGCGGATGGTGGGGGCTTAGGCCGCTCTATGAAGTGGCTGGGAACCGCTGCGCGCCGCCCGCCGATTTCCCCGACGAAAACGAGAATTCGATTGATTTGTCATGTTGTTTGACAACATAACGATCGCAATGCTACCGTTCAGCCTGTCAATCAATTCCGACAAGAGACAAGAGACCCCATGAACGTGTCCCCAATCGTCGAGAGCGAATTTGCCTCGACCGTGATGGCTGTGCCGCCGCTGGCGCGCCGCGCCGACCTGTCGCTCGACGCCAACGAAAATCTGAAGCTGATCCGGCACATCGAGGCGGGCGGTGTCCGCACGCTGCTGTACGGCGGCAACGCGAATTTCTATCACGTCGCCGTCAGCGAATACCGCGAGCTGCTCGACATGCTCGCGCAAAGCGCCGGCCCGGACACGCGGGTCATCCCGGCGATCGGCCCGGACTACGGCAAGATGCTCGACCAGGCGCGGATCCTCGCGCAGACCTCGTATCGCACGGCGATGGTGCTGCCGCTCGGCGGCTTTACCACGTCGGAAGGCGTCGAAGCGGGCCTCACGCGGATCGTGGACGCAGCGGGCATCCCGCTCACGCTGTACATCAAGAGCGAGAACTACGTCGACGTGGATACGCTCGCCCGGCTGGTCGACCGCGGCACGCTGATCGCGGTCAAGTACGCCATCGTGCGCGACAACCCCGCGCAGGACGCCTACCTGCGGCGCCTGCTGGAGAGCGTCAACCCGGCGCGCGTCGTGTCGGGTATGGGCGAGCGCCCGGCGCTCGTCCATGTGCGCGACTTCGGGCTGGCTTCATGGACGACGGGTTCGGGCTGCATCGCGTCGCACTCGGTGACCGCGCTGCTGCGCGCCGCGAAGGAAGGGCGCGCCGCCGATGCCCAGCGCATCTACGACGCGTTCATGCCGCTCGAAACGCTGCGCGACAACATTTCGCTGATCCGCGTGCTGCACGATGCCGTGACGTTCTCGGGTATCGCCGACATGGGCGCGATCCTGCCGCTGCTGAGCGCCACGCCGAAGGAACACCACGCCGCGGTCGATGCCGCGACCCAGGCCCTGCTCGCATTCGAACGCAATCTCGCGGCGAGCGCGTCAGCCTAAGCCTTAGCCGCTGCGGTGCTGCATGAGGACTGCGAGTGCCGCGACGGCTCGCGGTCTGCAGCGGCGCCTGCATGGTCGCCAGCGAGGCTGGCGACCGTAAATATCCGTTTCTCCCATTGCAGGAGAAACACGCCTTATCCCGCGTTGCCCGCTCGAACCTCGCAACGTGGTTTGCCGCCCCCATTGATCTTGCCGATCTCCTTGTGTGACAGGGAGGTCCGCGTTCGCACGTGCGTCGCTCTCTGCCGTTGCGCCTTGATCGACCTGCAAGCGCAGGCGGCATGGCGTCAGCCTTGATGAGTGGCGCATATTTGTCTTACCAGTGGTGTTTGACATCCCGGATGTTAGGCTTTGACAACCCTGCAACATTGGGGTTTTCCTGATTTACGATGGTAAACACAATAAAAACAACGGGTTGTGGCTAATTTCCTCAACTTGTCGAAGGGATGGGGTTTGTATAGTTGCTTGACATCATTGTGTGTGGTTAGGTATGTTCGCTCATCGGACCGCCTCGCGCGGGAATTCGTCAGGCATCTGACGGACGGACTGTCCAAATAACAAGAAGGTTAGGAGACGAAATGTTCGACTCGGGTGGGTTGTCAGTCAAATCTCCGGATGCGTGGCTTGCATTCGGCGTCGACCTTGCCGCCGACGCGAACGCGGCCCAGCCCGCATCGCAGAACATTGACAACTTCTCGAGCGATCACAGGCTCACACAGGAAAGCATCTCCGGGTTGAAGGCAGCACGCCCGAGCCACCTTTCCACTATCCCGACCACTGAAGCGCCAGCGCCGCAATCGCCCGTCAACACGAGGGCAGTGCAGGTCGCAGGCGGCCGCGGCATCGCACTCCTTTCACCCAGCGCCGACGCGTGTGTTGCCTGCGTCGAGTCGACCCTGCGGTGGGCCATGCGGGTCCGGCTTCCGACCATGTCATCTTGCGGCGGGCGCTTTACCGACTAAGTTTTCTGGAGCACTACGAAGTGAGCACGAAGAGAAAGACCCCTGAAGAATTGCGCAGCCACCGCTGGTATGGCGTGAATGACCTGCGTTCGTTCGGCCACCGTTCGCGCACGTCGCAGATGGGCTACAGCCGCGAGGAGTACGCGGGCAAGCCGGTGATCGCAATCCTGAACACGTGGAGCGAGATGAACCCGTGCCACACGCACTTCAAGCAGCGTGTGGAGGAAGTGAAACGGGGCATCTGGCAGGCCGGTGGCTTTCCGATCGAGCTGCCGGTGCAGACGCTCTCGGAGCCGTTCCAGAAGCCCACGACGATGCTGTACCGCAACTTCCTCGCCATGGAAGCGGAGGAAACGCTGCGCTCGTACCCGGCTGACGGCGTGGTGCTGATGGGCGGCTGCGACAAGACCACACCGGCGCTGCTGATGGGCGCGATCTCGATGGACCTGCCGACCATTTTCCTGCCTGCCGGCCCGATGCTGAACGGCAACTGGAACGGCGTGACGCTGGGCTCGGGTTCGGACACGTGGAAGTACTGGGCGGACCTGCGCGCGGGCAAGATCACCGAGCAGGACTGGCAGGGCGTGGAAGGCGGCATTGCGCGCTCGCCGGGCCACTGCATGACGATGGGCACGGCGTCTACCATGACGAGCGCCGCGGAAGCGCTGGGCTTCACGCTGCCGGGGTTTGCGTCGATTCCGGCGCCGGATTCGCGCCACGCGCAGATGTCGGCGAAAACCGGCATGCGGATTGTCGAGATGGTGTGGGAGGACCTGAAGCCGTCGGACATCATCACGGCGGGTTCGATTGATAACGCCGTCACCACGTGCCTGGCGCTGTCCGGTTCAACCAATGCGATCGTCCACATGATCGCGCTGGCGCGTCGCGCCGGCATCGACCTGACCCTGAACCGCTACGACGACATCTCGCGTCATACGCCGGTGCTGGCGAACATCCGCCCGACCGGTTCGTACCTGATGGAGGACTTTTACTACGCCGGCGGCCTGCAGGCGATGCTGGCCGAACTGGGCGAGCTGATCGACCGTTCGCAGAAGACGGTGAACGGGCGCACGCTCGGCGAGAACCTTGAAGGCGCGAAGATCTTCAACGACGACGTGATCCGCCGCCGCGCGGCGCCGCTGTTGCCGAACAACGGTCTCGCGGTCCTGCGCGGCAATATCGCGCCCGACGGCGCGGTGATCAAACCAGGCGCGGCCGATCCGAAGCTGCATGTGCATACAGGCCGTGCGGTGGTGTTCAGGGACTACAACGACATGGCGGCACGTATCGACGACGACGCGCTCGACATCGACGAGAGCTGCGTGATCGTGCTGCAGCATGCGGGTCCGGTGGGCGCGCCGGGGATGCCGGAGTGGGGCCAGTTGCCGATTCCGAAGAAGCTGCTGCAAAAGGGCGTGCGCGACATGCTGCGGATTTCCGATGCACGCATGAGCGGCACGAGCTACGGGGCGTGCGTGCTGCACGTGGCGCCGGAGTCGTTCATCGGCGGACCGTTTGCGCTGGTGCAGGACGGCGACCTGATCGAACTCGACGTGCCGCAGCGCAAGCTGAACGTGCTGGTGCCGGACGAGGAACTGGCGCGGCGCAAGGCGGCGTGGGTGGAACCGGAACCGCGCTTCACGCGCGGCTATGGCGCGATGCATCAGGTGCATGTGATGCAGGCCAACAAGGGTTGCGACTTCGACTTCCTGCAACGCGAAGGTGCGGGCGGCGCGGCGAGCTGCGGCGGCGCTGCAGCCGAGCCGGAGATTCACTGAGTTATCTAACGGTGCCGCTGTTCGAAACCACGCGGTTCGAACAGCGGCACTAGCGTCGGAGATCACCCGACCGAAAAAGTTTTGGGCAGTCAGGCCGCGCGCAGGAGACCAGGCGGCGAAACCTACGATAAGGACTGCATATCGTGCCGATCGACTTACCGGCGGATGTGCGTCAACGAGAGCGAATACTGGGTGCCCGATGGCGGCCAGGCAATTTCGTGCGGCATAACGTGCCGCCATAACTCCAATGACAACAAAGGACGATCTGATGAAAAAGCGTTACCACAAAGAAGCCAAGCTGGCCGTTGCCGGCGTGGCGGCCATGCTCGCTACGGGCGGAGCCTTCGCGCAGAGCAGCGTGACCCTCTACGGGGTGATCGATACCGGCATCGGTTATCTGAGCAGCCAGGCGCCTTCGACGGGCGCAACGAAGGGCGGTCAATCGGTGTTCAAGATGATCGAAGGGGTCTGGGGCGGCGAGCGCTTCGGGTTCAAGGGTAGTGAAGATCTCGGCGGCGGCACGAAGGCGATCTTCCAGCTCGAAGAAGGCTTCAACGCCGACACCGGCGCAGAAAGCAAGTCGGGCCTGATGTTCAGCCGCGCTTCCTGGGTAGGCCTGAGCAACGACACCTACGGTACCTTCACGGCCGGCCGCCAGTACACGCCTTACTACAACATGCTCGCGCAGTACGGCCCGACGCCGTGGCTGACCGGCGCATACGGCGCTCACCCGGGCGACCTCGACGCCCTCGATACCGACTACCGCGTCAACAACTCGCTCGTCTACACGACGCCGACCTTTGGCGGCCTGAAGCTGAGCGGCATGTATGCACTGGGTGGCGTGGCGGGCAGCACCAACCTGGGCTCGTCCTGGAGCGTGGGTGCGCAGTATCTGGCGGGTGCCGCGGGCATCGGCGTCGGTTTCGCGCGCTTTAACAATGCGACCGAAGGCGGCGGCGCATGGAGCTCCAGCTCCACGGCGTATTCGGGCACGGGCGAGCAGGGTGAATCGAGCATCACGAACGGTTACCAGAACGCAGCGGCGCAACAGCGCTTCGCGGTGACGGGCGGCTATCAGTTCAACTCGCAATGGGATGTCTCGGCGTCGTATTCGAACGTGCAATACATCGCCGGCCCGAATTCCGGTTTCTCGACGACCGCCATCTTCAACACCGGCGGCGCCGTGCTCCACTACCGTCCGGTGGTGTCGTGGGACTTCGCAGCAGGCTATAGCTACACGCGTGCAACCCAGGCGAACGGTGTCCAGGATGCTGCGAGCTATCAACAGATCAACCTGACCGAGCTCTACAACCTGTCCAAGCGCACCCGCATCTACGTGCTGGAAGCGTACGAGCGCGCCAACGGTCAGACGATCAACGGCGGCAAGGTGGTCACCGCCACGGCAGCGATCGGCGAACAGTCCGCTGCATCGAGCCGCAGCCAGTTCGCGGCGACGATCGGTATCAATCACCAGTTCTGATGCAGTAGCAGCTTGATGGCGGGGGCGTTTTTCGACGTCCCCGCCATCGCGCCGAATCTTACTTGGTCCTGTCAATTATTTAGTCATGCTTACGTATTGACGGGTAATCGACAGGTCCGACGCTGTTCGAGGCAGTTTGAATTGCCGGGTCTGGAGACGCGCCAGACATGGCATGTGGAGCGAGACCCGTGAAAAAGAAGCCTGTGCCCATCGAGAGCACGAACGCCAATTCCACTGCTGCAAAGCCCATCGTGGTGGGAAATTTCCGCGCGCCGGCCGCGACACCGACCCAGCAGGGCAGCCAGGGCATCCGCTTCGACTTTAACGACGGCTGCCGGATCGCGCTGCCGGAGGGCGACTGGCAGGTGCGTTTGAGCGACGCCCTGACCAACAACACCTTGTACGAAACGCAGATCAAGGCGGGCGTGGTAGCGAGCAGCAAGAAGTACTACGTGCCGTTTGAGATCCAGATTCGTTCGGGGGATACGGAAGTCTTGCGGCACCGCTTCGACTGCAGTGATCAGAACGTCCTGATCCAGTTTCCGGTCGGCACACTGGGCGACCTGATTGCCTGGTTCCCCTACGCCGTCAAGTTCGGCGAACAGCATCGCTGCCGGTTGACCTGCGCGATGGGTGCGCCGGTCATCGCGCTATTCAAACAGTTGTACCCTTCGATCACCTTCGTGACGCCCGACGAGATCCAACCGGACGACTACTACGCCACCTACAACATCGGCCTGTACTTCGACGACGAACAGAACGTGCGGCAGCCGAGCGATTTCCGGCTGGTAGGTTTGCATCGGACAGCCGGCTATATCCTCGGCGTCGATCCGGACGAGACGCCTCCTCATATCGATCTGCCGGACGACACCCGGCCGATCCCCGAAAAATACGTCTGCATTGCGGCGCAGAGCACGACGCAGTGCAAGTACTGGAACAACCCGTCGGGCTGGCGCGAACTCGTGCAATTCCTGAAAGATCACGGCTACCGCGTGATCTGCGTGGACCAGAAGGCCACGCATGGGACGGGCATGGTCTGGAATCACATCCCGTATGGCGCGGAAGATCAGACCGGCGACCGCCCGCTCGCCGAGCGTGCGCGCTGGCTCAAGCATGCGGAATTCTTCGTGGGCTTGAGCAGCGGCCTGTCGTGGCTGGCGTGGGCGGTCCGTACACCGGTGGTGATGATCAGCGGTTTTACCCATCCCACCAACGAATTCCAGACGCCGTACCGCGTCATCAATTACCACACCTGCAATAGCTGCTGGAACGACGTGCGCGTGATGTTCGACCACAAGGATTTCCTGTGGTGTCCGCGCCATGCCGGTACGCCCCGGCAGTTCGAGTGCACCCGCCTGATTACGACCGAACAGGTCAAGAACGTGATTCGCCGCATACCGGTGTTCGCCGCATAGCAGGACAGCGTTTTCCGCGCGGCTCGCGTTGCATAAAAAAATCGATAGAGCACACAGGGGACAGAGGCAATGAAAAGCTTGAGTTGGCGCAGAAAATATGGAGTCCGACATTTCGGCAGGAAACGGCTCGACTTGTCGCGGCTGGTGCGGCTGCTGATGGGCGTCGCGGCGTTGCAGACGATCGTCATGCCGGCGCACGCGCAGACCTCGGTGACGTCGGGCGTGACCTCGACAGGGGTGACGGTGACCGCGGGCGACAACCAAATCGTCGATGGCGGCGGCCTTGCCATCGGTTCGTTCGTTTCGTCCGGGGGCACGCAGATCGTCTCGTCGGGCGGCGTGGCTAGCAGTTCGGTGGTCTCGTCGGGCGGCACCCAGTTTGTATCGTCCGGTGGTGTGGCGTACGGCGCCACGCTTCTCGCGACGTCCGCTAACCAGACGGTTTCCGCCGGCGGCGTCGCCAGCAACACGGTGGTGTCGGGCGGCAAGCAGGCGGTATCGAGCGGCGGCGTGGCGTATGACACCGTGGTGAGTTCCGGTGGCTCGCTCTATGTGAGTTCGGGCGGCACGGCCGTCTCCGCCGGTGTTTTCCTGGGCGGCAAGATCGTGGTCGGCAGCACCTCTGGCGGCGGCGTGACCAGCAATACGACGGTGCAGTCGGGTGGCCAGGAAGTCTTGTCGTCGGGCGGCGTGGCGTCGGCCACGGAGGTGATGTCGGGCGGCTCGCTGGTCATGTCGGGCGCGGGCACCAGCTATGCAACCACGGTATTTGCCGGCGGCAGCGAGAAAGTGGCAAGCGGCGGCACGGCGATCGGCACCGTGTTGAGTGGCGGCACCTTGGGGGTGGCTTTGTCGGGCGTGGCCAGCGGCACGACAGTCGGCGGCGGCACGACCTCCAGCGGGACGACGATGCTCGGCCAGTTGAACGTGTCGGCGACGTCGGGCAGTGCAGGTTCCGCGTTCGATACGACCGTGATCAGCGGCGGCAGCCTGCAGGTGGTCTCGGGCGCGTACATCAGCGGCACGACGGTCAACAGCGGTGGCAGCGTGTCGCTGCAATGGGGTGTGGCAAGCGGCACGATCGTCAACAACGGCGGGGCGCAGACCGTCTGGGACGAGACCAGCACCGCCTCAGCCGGTACGTCGTTCGCGACGGTGGTCAACAGCGGCGGCATGGAAGTGGTGTCGTCGGGCGGCAGCGCCATCGGCACGAGCCTCAGCGGGGGCACGCAAAGCGTGAGCTTGAGCGGCTCGGCCATCAGCGCCTCGGTCGACAGCGGCGGCACGCAAACGGTGGCGGCCGGCGGGACGGCATCCGATACCTCGGTGAACACGGGCGGCAGCGAGGTGCTGTCGTCCGGTGGTGTGGCAAACAGCACCACGGTCAACGGCAGTGGCACGCAGGATGTGCTGTCAGGCGGGGTGGCCAGCAACACGGTGGTGACGAGCGGCGGCGAACTGAGCGTGCAGGCGGGCGGCAGCGCCACGGGCGTCGTGCAGAGCGCCGGCGCCGCGCTCGACGTGAACACGGCGGATACGCTATCGGGTACCTACGTCTCGTCGGGATCGAGCAGCGCGTTCTCGATTGCGAACAATACGGCCTCGAACCTGATCGTCGACGACGGCGGCAACCTGGCCGTGATCGACGGCGGTATCTCGCTCAACACGGTGGTCAACAGCGGCGGCAGCGAAGTGGTGTCGTCGGGCGGGATGGCGAGCGGCACCACCATCAACAGTCATGGCGCGCAGGATGTTTTGTCCGGTGGTGCGGCCATCAATGCGACCGTCAACAACGGCGGCACGCAAAGCGTGGAGATGGGCGGCTCGGCGCTCGACACCGCGGTCAACAGCGGCGGCAGCCAGGTGGTGTCGTCGGGCGGCGCGGCAAGCGGCACCGTGCTCAATAGCGGCGGCGCGCTGAATGTGCAGACGGGCGGCAGCGCGACCGGCGTCGTGCAGAGCGCCGGCGCGGCGCTGGAGGTCAACACGTCCGCTACGCTCGCCGGCACTTATGTGTCGGGCGCATCGTCCAGTACCTACTCGATTGCGAATAACACGGCCTCCAGCGTGGTGGTCGAGAACGGCGGCAGCCTGGCCGTGCTTGACGGCGGTACATCGCTCAACACGGTGGTCAACAGCGGCGGCAGCGAAGCGGTGTCGTCGGGCGGCGTGGCCAGCGGTACGACCATCAACAGCAGCGGCACGCAGGACATTCTCTCGGGCGGCCTCACGGTCAGTGCGAACGTCAACAGCGGCGGCACGCAAAGCGTCGCTAATGGTGCGGTGGCGAGCGGCACCGTGGTGAACAACGGCGGGACGCAGAACGTGAGCTCGGGCGGCTCGGCCGTGGGCGGCGCCATCAACAGCGGTGGCATGCAAAACGTCGCGGATGGCGGCACGGCGATCGGCACGGCGGTGAACAGCGGCGGCACGCAAAACGTGGCGAGCGGCGGCACCGTCACCAGCGGCATCGTGAATGCCGGCGGGACGCAAAACGTGACGTCGGGCGCGACGGTCAACGACGTCATCCTCGACGGCACGGAGAACACCTTGTTGCCGCCGGTGATCCTGCCGCAATCGGGTGGGGCCGTGCAGGACGTATCGAGCGGCAGCAACGTCAGCGGCACCGTCGTGAACAGCGGCGGCACCCAGGTGGTGTCGTCCGGTGGTGTGGCCGGTGGGACGCTCGTCAACAGCGGCGGCATGCTGAGCGTGCAGGCAGGCGGCAGCGCCACGAACGTGGTGCAGAGCGCCGGTGCGGCGCTGATTGCCAACACCTCGGACATTCTGTCGGGATCCTATGTATCGTCGTCCGGCTCGACGAACGCGTTCTCGATTGCGAACAACCTCGCTTCCGCGGTGGTGGTGGAAGACGGCGGCAGCCTCTCGGTGCTGTCCGGCGGTTCGTCGCTGCGCACGCTGGTGAATAGCGGCGGCAGCGAAGTCGTGTCGGCGGGCGGCGTGGCGACCAGCACGACGGTCAATGCCAGCGGTGCGCAGACCGTGATGTCCGGTGGCCTTGCGGTCAGCGCAAGCGTCAACGGTGGCGGCGTGCAAACCTTGTCGGGCGGTGTGGCCAGCGCCACCGTGATCAATAGCGCCACGCAGAACATCCTCTCGGGCGGCACGGCGATCAGCACCACCGTCAACAACGGCGGCACGCAGAGCGTGTCGAACGGTGGGCTGTCCATCAGTGCGGTGGTCAGCAGCGGTGGCGTTGAAGTGGTGTCGTCTGGCGGCGTGGCGCGGGACACGACGATCAGCAACAGTGGGACGCAGAACATCCTGTCGGGCGGTGCGGCGATCAGCGCGACCGTCGACGGCGGCGGTATGCAGTCCGTAGCAAGCGGCGGTACCGCGCTCGATACGCTGGTGGCCAGCGGCGGCACGCAGAACGTCAGCGCAGGCGGGATCGTCAGCGGGACCACCATTGAGGTCGGCGGTATTCAGAACGTGCAGTCCGCGACCGTCACCAGTTCGGTGGTCAGCAGCGGCGGCACGCAAACCGTCGCGAGCGGTGGCCTCGCCATGGGCAGCGTGGTGAGCAGCGGCGGCAGCCAGACGGTGTCGGCCGGCGGTGTTGCAAGCGGCACCACGGTCGATGCCAGCGGGACGCAAACGGTCGCGAGCGGCGGCACAGCCGCCGGCAGTGTGGTCAACAGCGGCGGCAACCAGAACGTGTCGTCGGGCGGCGTGGCAAGCGCGACGACCATCAACGCGAGCGGCACGCAAACCGTGACGAACGGCGGCACCGCAAGCGGGGGCGTGGTCAATAGCGGCGGCACCCAGGTGGTGTCGTCCGGCGGCGTGGCGACCGCGGCGACGGTCAACAGCGGCGGCAGCCAGAGCATCGTCTCGGGCGGCACGGCGAACCAGACGACAGTGGGCAGCGGCGGCTCGCAACTGGTGCTGGCCGGCGGCGTCTCCAACGACGCGGTGGTGAACAGCGGCGGCTATCAGTACATCGACGGTGTCGTCGAAGGCTATGCGTATAGCGCCACCGTGAACAGCGGCGGCGTGCAGGAGGTCGCGGCCGGCGGCACGGCGCAAAACACGCTCGTGGCGGGCGGCACGCAGCAGGTCGACTCCGGCGGTACGGCAACCAGCACCACGGTGAATAACGGCGGTGTGCAGGACATTCTCGCCGGCGGCTCCGCGTCGTTCACCACGGTATCGTCGGGTACGGTGATCGTCGACGGCACGCTCAGCAACATCACGGTGGGCGCCGGCGCGATCGTCAGCGGCACGGGGACGGTCACGCCCGGTCTGACCATGACGAGCGGCAGCACGCTAGTGCAGAGCACGCTCGGCGCGGGGCTGCATGTGAGCGGCACGCTGAGTCTCGAGAGCGGCTCCACCTACAACGTGACGGTGAACGCGGGCGGCGCGAGCGCCGGCGCAGTTGTGACGGGCAACCTGACGATCGGCTCGGGGGCGGTCCTCACGCTGACTTCGCTCAGCGGCAGCTATTCGATTGGGACCGCATACACGGTGCTGACCTATACCGGTCTGCAGACGGGCGCGTTCGGCACGGTGACCTCCAACTTCGCCTACCTGACACCGAGCGTCAGCTATTCGAGCGGGGCCGTCACGGTCACGCTGGATGCGCCGGGCGCAACGGGTACCTCTACAACTACCACGACAGGCACGACCGGCAACACCAACGGCGCGTTCAGTTTCGCCCTGCCAGGCGACGCGACCAATCAGAACAACGTGGCGGCCGCACTGAGCACGATCTACGGCAAGGGCGGCAGCGCGGTCACGAAAGCGTTGCTCGTGACGACCACGGCGCAAGCCTATCGCGCGCTGAACCAGTTGTCCGGCGCCGACGCCGTGCCGTTCAGGCAGATTGCCGAGGCGCGCACCGGCGAGGCGCAGGACACGGTCGCACAACGTCTGGCAGGTACCGACGCCACGACCCAGCACGGCCTGTGGGTCAGCGCCGATTATCAGCAGGCTTCGATTGACGGTAACGGCACCGTGGGGAGCAACCCCTACGACGACCATTCCGCCGCCATCACGCTGGGCTACGACCAGACGCTGACGCAGACCGTGCGGGCAGGCGCCGCGCTGATGCTCAACAACGACATCGTGGACTTCTCCAATGACGGCTCCAGCGCCCGCACCGACGGCGTGCAAGCGGAACTGTACGGCTCCTGGACACCGGCCGGCAGCCTGCTGTACGCGACGGGTATCGCCGGGCTGGGGTACTGGAACAACCGGCTCTCGCGCGAGGTGAGCGTCGGCGCTGTGTCGAACCAGGACACGTCAACCTTCAACACTACAAGCATGGCGCTGTACGGCGAAGCGGGCATGAACCTCGCCTACACCGTCGGTACCGTGCAGCCCTATGTCGCGCTGACAGCCGGCCACTACGCGCAGCAGAGTGCAACGGAGGGCGGCGGCGTGACGGCGCTGACCTATGGATCGGCCAACACCAACGCGCTCTCCAGCATCCTCGGCGCGCGCTTCCTGAAACAGGGTGTCTGGCTGTTTGGCCATGCCTTCGATCTGCAGGCCGGCGTGTCGTGGGAGCACCGCCTCACCGGCGCGGATCAATCGCTCACGGCTGCGTTTGCCGCTTCGCCGGGAGAGACCTGGCAAGTGTTCGGCACGCCGTCGGATCGCGACGCGGCGAAGCTGGATCTCGGCGCCGACTGGCAAGTGGGCTCGCGCACCAAGGTGTTCGCGAAGCTGGGTGTCGAATACGGCACCCACACGCATGACTACGGTGGAGAGCTAGGGGCGCAATGGAAGTGGTAAGTCAGCGCCGCGCGGGCAAGCTGGAGCCGGCATGGCCGGCTTGCCGCGAGAACAGAACAGACACAATTGAAGGAGACGAAAGTGATCAGGATTTCTAACAGAGTTTGCGCCGCAGGCCTTTTGGCCGTGCTGCTGGCCGGTTGCGGTGGAGGTGGATCCTCGGGCGCCAGCGGCAACTCAGGGGCGGCGTATACGACACCGGCAAGCACGACGGGGAGCAGTAACCCGGCGAGTACGGCGGCGGCGACCACCGCTGCCTACCAGGTCGGCACCACGACGTCCGATCCGAACCTGCCGGCCGCGCCGGTCATGCCGAGCCTGCCGCCGTCCAACTCGGCATGCCGGCTGACCGCCAGCTACGCGACGCAGGCCAACGGCCTGTTGCCGACCACCACGGAGGCGACGGCCGGTTCCACCGCACCGGATACGGCGCGCATCCAGGCGGCGCTGTATGCCTGCGCGAACGCGGCCAATGCATACACGAGTACCAACACGCTGAGCAGCAACGGCGTAGTCGAGTTGAGCGCGGGCGGCGCCAACAACGCGTTTCTGACCGGACCGCTGTCGATGCCCGGCGGCGTGACGCTGGTGATCGACAACGGCGTGACGCTGTTTGCATCGCGCGATCCGACGCAATACGAATCCGGTACCACGGGTGCGTCCACCGCCAATCTGCCTGGCACACCGGACGCTGCGTCCACGGGCGCGGCAACCAGCGCCATCGCCGGCAACGGTACTTATTATTGCGGCCAGATCTATCCGAACGACGACGGTTGCAAGCCGCTGATCAGCAACGTGGTCTACAGCGGGACGTCGAAGATCTACACGAGCAACGACGCCATCATGGGGCCGGGGACCATTGACGGCCAGGGCGGCCAGCCGTTGTACACGACGGCGGCGAACCTCACGGCAGCGGGTGCGCCGCCCTTGATCACGCGTCCGGACGGCACCAACATGAGCTGGTGGGATCTGGGCTGGGAGGGCAATGAGGCGATCGCGGGTGAGGACGAAAACAATCCGCGCCTGATCGAGCCGCTGTACGGCTACAACTTCACGCTGTTCAACCTGACGCTGCAGAACGCGCCGAAATTCCACGTCACGCCCACCGGCATCAACGGCTTCACCGCGTGGAACGTGAAGATTTTCACGCCGACGGCGGTCTACCAGGCAATGAACAACTATTGGGGCGCGCCGTACAGCTATGCCTCGATCAAGAACACCGACGGCATCGATCCGGGCAGCAAGAGCCCGACGACGTCGGCTACGCCCGCATCGCCTGCACTGCCGGGCGGCTATACCGGCTCGGCCGGCAGCTTCACCGGCGACATCAGCAACATCCTCGTGGCTTATTCGTACATCAGCGATAGCGATGACAATATGGCTATCAAAGGCGAATCGAATATCGCCGACGGCCGCGTCTACAACATCACCGTTGCCCACAATCACTTCTTTTATGGGCACGGCATGTCGATCGGCAGCCAGACCTCGGGGCTGGACGGCAACCCTGCCAATCTCGCCACGGCGGACCCGGCTGTGGTGGCGAACACCACGCCGCTTACCGTGCAGGGACAACTCGTCTATCCAAGCGTATCGAATGTGAACGTCTATGACCTGTCCATGAACTACACGGACAACGGCGTGCGCATCAAGACCAACTGGAGCGAAGGCGGTCTCGTCTCGAACGCCAACTACTCGAACATCTGCATGCAGGGCAATCCGAGTCCGAACGCGCTCGATCCGACGCCGCAGGCGGCCGTCATCATCACGCCGTACTACACGGCCACCGGGAATGCAGGGTTGTATCCGAGCTATCAGAACATCAACGTCAACGGCTTGCATGAGCTCACCGCGGCGTCCTGGACCTTCCAGGGCTTCAATTCGGCGAGTCCGAACCTGCAGGGCTGGCCGACCGGCAGCGTGGCGGTCCCGAGTCCGGCGGTGGTGAATCCGCTGGGCATCACGTTGAATAACGTGGTGGCGGACGTGGCGCCGCTGTCGGTCACGTCCAGTGACGCCAACATCACGCTCGGCGGCAACGTCAACGTGGCGCCGGCGAACTCGACCACGAACAACGTGACGGTGGCCCGCAATACGACAATCACGGCGCCGCCCACCGTGGATTGCAGCAAGGCCTTCGTGGCTTTCCCAGGTCAGAGCTTCCCATGACGAACGCGAGATACGGATGAGCGCCGCTTCTTCACTCAACGGGGCTGAACCGGCCCGGTCCGCCGGCGTCCAGGCCGGCAGGGCCGGTCAGGCGCCGTTCGTCGACCTGGGCGAGCCGCTCTTCGAGGGGCCGCAAGGGATTCGCTACGACTTCAACTACGGCTGCCGCGTGAAGGTCTCCGGGGCGGGGTGGCGTGTGCGTCTGCTGGATCGCGACGCGGACGTGGTGCTGTACGACGAGGAGGTCGCCAACGCCACGGTCTGCAGTACGAAGCGCTATTACGTCAACTTCCGCATCGAGGTGCTGCGCGATGGCGTCATGGTGTTCGAGCACGATCAGGATCTGCACGGCAGGAAGGTGTATGCGCGTCTGCCGGTCTCGACGATCGGCGACGTGATTGCCTGGTTTCCCTACGTCGACGAGTTTCGCAAGCGGCATCAGTGCGAGATGTATGTGTCGATGGGCGAGGGGCTCTGGTCGCTGTTCGAAGACGCCTACCCGTGCCTGCACTATGTTCATCCCGAGGACGAGGACGCCGCTGAATACGGCTTTTACGCCAGCTATTTTCTCGGCATCTTCTTCCCGAGCAGCGACCGCACGCATCAGCCCACGGACTATCGGTTAAGCGGCCTGCAACGCACCATTCCCTGGCTGCTTGGCCTGCCGGCGGCGGAGTGCCGTCCGCGGATCGGCATTCGCGACACGCGCAGGCGCATCGCCGAGCCCTATGTCTGCATCGCGGCGCAGGCGTCGTCGCAGTGCAAGCACTGGAACAATCCGACCGGCTGGTACGAGACGGTCCGCTACCTGAAGGCGCAGGGCTACCGCGTGCTATGCATTGATCGCGAGCCGCTAACCGGCCAAGGTCTGCAGTGGAATCACATTCCTTATGGCGCCGAGGACTTCACGGGAGACTTGCCGCTCCAGGAGCGCGCAAGCCTGCTGCTGCATGCGGAGTTCTTCGTCGGGCTCTCAAGCGGTCTCTCATGGCTCGCCTGGGCCATTGGCAAGCCGGTCGTCATGATCAGCGGCTTCACGCATCCGCAGAACGAGTTCGATACGCCGTACCGGGTCATCAATTTTCACGCGTGCAATAGCTGCTGGAACGACACGAGTGTCGAGTTCGATAACACGGACTACCTGTGGTGCCCGCGCCATGCCGGCACCGAGCGGCAATTCGAATGCTCGCGCCTGATCGCCTCGGGGCAGGTTATCAGGACGATTGGGCGCGTGATCGACGATCTCAGGCATTAATGGTGGGTAAGGCTGGCAGTTCCCAAGTTTTCCAGTCGTCGTTCATGAGATCCGCCCCGTGCGCAAGCTGAAACATAATTCGCTGTAGGTTGCGTCGCGTGACATTTTTTTGCATTTTTAGCCATTGCTTCGTGTATATTGCGCAAGGTTTGCGTTTGTAACACAAAGTAATAAAAATGAACAAACAGACCTACAGGCTGGTATTCAGCCGTTTGCGGGGCATGCTGGTCGCCGTCGAAGAAACGGCGACCGGGAATGGCAAGAAGGTGAACGGGGAAACGTCGCCCAGGCGCGCGATTCGGGGTGGTCGCGGAATCGTTGCACAGTTTGCGCTGCGTCACGCCGCGCTCGGCGCGCTGACGTTCGCTGGTACGGTTACGGCAGGGCACGCGCAGATCGTGCCGGACGGAGCGCACGCGCCATCGGTGATCCAGACGCAGAGCGGCTTGCCGCAGGTCAACATAAACCGCCCGTCCGGGGCTGGCGTATCGCTAAATACGTACGGCCAGTTCGACGTCCAGAAGCCCGGCGCGATCCTGAACAACTCTCCCACGATTGTCCAGACTCAGCAGGCTGGCTATGTCAACGGCAACCCGAATTTCCAGCCGGGCCAGTCGGCATCGATCATTGTCAATCAGGTCAACAGTAACAATCCCTCGCAACTACGAGGTTACGTCGAGGTCGCGGGCCGGCGCGCAGAGGTCGTGATCGCCAATTCCTCCGGGTTGATCGTCGGTGGGGGCGGTTTTATCAACACATCCAGAGCGATCCTCACGACCGGCACGTCAACGTTCGGCGCGAGCGGTAACCTCACGGGTTTCGATGTGACCGGCGGCCAGATTACGGTTCAGGGCGCCGGCCTGAACGCCTCGAACGTCGATCAGGTGGACCTCATTGCCCGTGCTGTCCAGGCGAACGCCGCCATCTATGGCAACACGCTGAACATTGTCGCAGGCGCGAACCACGTCGACCACGACACGCTTGCCGCGACACCCATCGCTGGCAACGGCCCGCCTCCAGCGGTCTCGATCGATGTGAGCCAGTTGGGTGGTATGTATGCCAATCGTATTTTTCTGGCCTCCAATGAGTATGGAGTGGGTGTCTCGAACGCGGGGGTTATTGCTGCGCAGGCGGGCGATCTCACATTGACCACGCAGGGGCGGCTTGTGCTTTCCGGCCACGCCAGTGCCAGCGGCAACGTAGCCCTGTCGGCAGCAGGCGGCGTTGCGAACAGCGGCACGACCTACGCGCAGCAGGGCGTGTCGGTGAACACTGCCGCGGATCTCACGAACAGCGGCACACTGGCCGCGCAACAGAACACGAGCGTCAACGCAGGAAGCGTGAACTCGACCGGCACGCTCGCGGCGGGCATCAATAACGACGGGTCGATTGCGACAGCGGGCGACCTGACGGTCGTCGCGACCGGTTCGCTTGCGGCGACCGGCCAAAACGCGGCCGGAGGCAACGCTACCCTCCAGGGCGCCTCGGCGAACCTTGCCGGTAGCCAGACCTCGGCGACAGGCAACCTGACTCTCGTCGCTAACGCGGGTGATCTGGACCTCGCCGGTGCAACGGCGAGTGCAGGAGGCCGCATCGATGCAACGGCCCAGGGCACACTCATTGACGCGGGTGGCACGATTTCAGCAGGACTGCAGACGGAAGTCACAGCGGCCACACTCAATAATAACGCGGGCACGATCAGCGCAAACCAGCTAACCGTTTCCGTCACGAACCTCACGAATAGCGGCGGCAGGATTTCGCAGACTGGGACGGGTACGACGGCGATCAATGTCTCGGGCACGCTCAACAATTCGAACGGGTCGCTGCAGACCAACAGCGCAGGTCTGACGCTCACGCCGGGCACACTGATCAACGATCACGGCACGATGACGGATTCGGGTACGGGCACCCTGTCGATTAGCACGGGAACGCTGTCGAACAACGGCGGCACGCTCGCTACCAACGGCGCGCTCGATGTGAACGCCGGTGCCGTTTCGAATGAGGGCGGCAAACTCGCCGGACAGAGCGAGGTCATTTTCTCAGTCGCATCGCTCGACAACAGCGCAGGCGGCTACATTGGCGCACAAAATGTTGCCGTGACCGATGCGGGGGGGCTGAACAATGCGGGCGGCACGCTTGAGGCGAACGGCACGCTGAGCGCGTCGGCGCAGACGTTTGCCAACGACGGCGGCTCGATCAGCAATGCCGGTACGCAATCGACGGACGTCACCGCAAGTGGTGCGCTCACCAATACGCAAGGTGGGGTGATCGCAGGCAACGGCGCTGTGTCCGTCTCCGGCGGCAGTGTGAACAATTCGGGCGGAAGCGTCCTTGCCGGCGGCGCGACTACCGTGCAGTCGGGTAGCACGCTCACGAACGCGGCGGGTCTGATAAAAGGCAACGGCGCCGTCGCCGCAATAGCAACTGGAGCGATCACCAATACCGGAGGCGAAATCGAGTCGAACGGCTCGACGACGACCCTCAGTGTGTCCGGCGGCTCTCTGGACAATACAAACGGACGGATCGCGGATACGGGAACCGGGGCGACGACGATCAACGCAGGGTCGATCACCAACGCTAATCCGGGCGGTGTGACCGGAGCGGGTACGATCGGCGGCAATGGTGACGTGACGCTCACCGGACAGACGCTCTCGAACGGGCAGGGTGCGCAGATTGTCGCGGCCCACGACCTGACGCTGAACGTCGCGCAGGCCGTGAACAACAATGGCGGCACCCTGTCAGGCTTGAACGATCTCACGCTCAACGGATCGGGCGCGACGCTCACCAACCAGAGCGGTTCGATTCACGGCGACGGTGCGATCACGCTTGACGTCGCGTCGCTCGACAATACCGCTGGCAAGATCGGTAACGACACGGGTAGCGGCGGCAGCATCGCAATCAACGCGGGCACGCTTTCGAACCAGGGCGGCGCGATCGGCAGCGACCAGAACCTGAACGTCACGACGAGCCGGCTTTCGGGCGATGGCAGGATCATCGCGGGCAACAATGGCGAGTTGGCGGTCAACGGCAGCTACACCGACGACGCGGCCAACACGATCCAGGCGAACAACAACCTGACGTTCTCCACCACCGGGAACTTCACGAACCAGGGGACATTGAGCGCGGTCAATGGGCTGACCGTGAACGTGGCTAGCGTTGACAACCAGGCGGGGGCGGTACTGAATTCCGCCAGCACCACAGTCAACACATCCGGTGCGCTAACCAACGAAGGCACACTCGCAGGCGCAACGGTCACGACGCAAAGCAGTTCGCTCACCAATACCGGGACGGTCGTCGGCAACAACGTGACGTTGAGTGCCGGCTCGATCGATAACACGGGTTCGGCGGCAGCCATCGCGGCGGCCACACAACTGAACCTGTACGCCGCGAACGAACTGTCGAACACCGGTGGCGCCAACATCCAGAGCCTCGGCAACCTCGCCATCGCGGCCAATGCGAACCGTGACGGAAACGGCGTGCTCGCCAATCGGACCGGCGTCGTGACCAACGACCAGTCGACGATCCAGGCGCAGGGCAACATGGAGATTGCCGCCGGGACGTTGAGCAATACGCGGCCGGCGCCGACGGTCGAGAAGACGGAGACCAGCGACGATACCGTTCACCAGACCAAGCGTGACAGGTACGTGGCGTGCGCGACGACGAATGCCGATAGCCACTCGTCCTGCTCACAGGCGGTATGGGACTTCGGCTACAAATCACCGATCAATTCGACCTACTCGACCTCACAGGTCGTGTCCCAGACATCCGGTCCGAACGCGACCAATGACGTGCTTGTTGTGAATGTCGGTGGCCAGCAACAGACGATTTACTACAACTCCATCACGAACAATGGCGATGGCACCATCACCGTGAACTACTGGGACGATTACAACCCGAGCATCAACTATCTGCCGTCTACTGAATATCCGACGCGAAACGACGCGCACCATGGGTACCAGCGCGTCGAGATCGCACGGGACACCGAGACCATAACCGAGCAGGACAAGGTCACCGGTTCGCCGGCGCAGGAGGCGCAACTGCTGGCAGGTGGCAACATGACGCTGGCGAACGTCGGGACGATCAATAACGGCTATAGCGCGATCGCGGCCGGCAACTCGATCCAGATAGGCAGTACGCAACAGGGTGGCTCCATTGGTAGCGGCAGTTACGGTGGCACAACCGTCAGCAACACCGGGCAGACCCTGTATCAGTATCAGACGCAGAACATCGTTTCGACCTACGCGTGGAACGAGGACATCACTCGCGACGTGGGCACGGTGGCCGAAGCTCCGGTCGTGCTGGCACCGGTGGCCATTGGCGGCACGGGCGGCACGATCATCGCGAACAACTCGGTGCAGATTAACGCGACAAACCTGAACAATACCAATGTCGCTGCTGCGAACTCGGCAACCGGCGCAACCGGCGGAACGCTCGGAACGAATGCGGCTCTTGCGGGCGTCTCACCCGGCTCCTCGCAGGTGATCAATGCCGCCACCGGCCAGCAGGCGGCAGTCAATGCGCCGCAATCGGTCGCAGGGCATAACGGTTCGCTAAACATCAGGCTGCCGACGAGTGGTCTGTACGCACTCCAGACCGCGCCGGGGCAGGAGTATCTGGTTGCCACGAATCCAATGCTCACGAGCTATACGAGCTTTATTTCGAGCAACTACATGCTGCAGGCACTGGGGTTCAATCCGCAGACGACAGAAAAGCGGCTGGGTGACGGGCTCTATGAAGAAGGTCAGGTGCAGAACCAGATTACGCAACTCACGGGGCGCGTGTATCTGCAAGGCTACAACGACAACGAGGACGAGTACAAGGCGCTGATGACGGCCGGGGTCAATGCCGCGCAGCAGTTCAATCTGGAGCCCGGCGTAGCGCTAACCGCCGCGCAGATGGATTCGCTTACGAGCGACATGGTGTGGCTTGTGAACCAGACAGTGACCTTGCCTGACGGGAGCACCCAACAGGTGCTGGCGCCGGTTGTGTATCTGGCCCAGACACATGCGAACGACCTGCAGCCGACCGGTGCCCTGATTGCCGCCGACGACGTCGAAATCCACGCGACCGGCAGCGTCGTCAACAGCGGGGTGATCAAGGGCGGCACGCAAACGGTTGTTGCCGCAACGGATATTCTTAACCGGGCAGGCACGATCGGTAGCAGTTCGACCAATGGGACGACAGTCGTATCGGCAACCCATGATGTCGTCAATGCGTCCGGTCAGATTACGGGCAACCGCGTGGCCGTGCTGGCGGGCAACGATATCGTCAATACGACGCTCGTCGATACGGTAGGCGTCTCCGCGGTATCGGGCGACAGCAAGGTCAATACGGGTCTTGTGGGCCAGCAGGGCTCAATTGCGTCCACCGGTGATCTGATGGTGAGCGCGGGGCACGACCTGAGCGTCGATGGCGCAAACATTGCCGCAGGCGGTAATGCGCAGATCACCGCGGGTCATGACATCACGGTCGACACAGTGCAGTCCACCACGGACCAGTCGGTCGACAAGAACGCGAATCACCACTGGGAAGCGACCGGTACAACCAATGAGACCAGCGCGATCTCGGCGGTTGGTAGCCTGGCGATGCAAAGCGGCAACGACTCCACGTTCAAGGGCGCACAGGTCACGGCGGGCACCGGTCTGTCTGTGATCGCCGGAGGCAACCTGACGGCGGCGACGGTTACGAACACGTCGCAGTACGACAACGTTGCGACCGACGATAAAACGCGGCAGGAAGTTGACCACACCTACGGCCAGCAGGTTGTGGGGTCCAACTTCTCGGCCGGTGGCAATGCAACGCTTGCCGCGGTCAACGCGGTTGCGGGCGGCAACAGCCGGGCGGACGGCGCTGGGAATGTGACCCTCACCGGTTCAACGGTGACCGCTGGAACCGACAGCTCCCAGGTCGCCAACGGTGCGGGCGCGCTGACAATCGCGGGAAATGGTAACGTCACGATCAACGAAGGGCGTGAAGAGCATGACAGTGCGACGGCGGTTCAATCGAAGCGCGGCAGCTTTGTGAGTGGTTCGACGACGGATACGTCGCAGAACACCCAATCGAATGTGGGTGTCGCGAGCACGCTATCCGGGGACTCCGTGAACGTGCACGCGGGGAAGGATCTGACGGTCCAGGGCAGCAACGTTGTCGGCACCAATGACGTCAACCTCGCGGCACTGGGCAACGTCGACATCACGACTTCCCAGGATCGCACCAGTTCGGCAAGCAGCTACGACAAGCACGAATCGGGATTGCTGTCGAACGGGGGCCTGTCGGTGACGATCGGCAGCCGCTCGCTGTCGCAGACGGATCAGTCCAGCGCGGTGACGAACAATGCCAGCGTAGTCGGATCGTCGTCGGGCAACGTAACGATCAGCGCGGGCAAGGATGCGACACTCACTGGCAGCGAGATCGTTGCGGGACAGGACGTGGGTATCACGGCACAGAATGTGACGGTCAACGCTGCGTACGATACCTACCAGGACAAGCAGACGCAGCAGGAGAAGCAGGCCGGCCTGTCCGTCGGACTAGGCGGCGGCGTGCTGCAGACAGCGCAGATGATGGCGAGCGATGTCAACTCGGGCGTGCAGTCCGGCGACTCGCGACTCGCGGCCGTACAGGGACTCGCAGCGGCAGAGGCGGCGTACCAGAACAAAGGGCAGATCGCGAATGCCGCGAGCGCGCTGGCCAACGGTAGCGGTATCGCGAGCGCCTCAGGCGTGCAGTTGCAGATCAGCGTGGGATCCAGCCAGAGCAACAGTTCGTCCAGCACGTCGACCACGACCGCGCGCGGCTCCTCGATCATCGGCAACGGGAATGTGTCCATCACGGCGACCGGCGTCCCGGATGCAAATGGCAACACCCAGGCCGGCACAGGCGATATCGCGATGACCGGCGCGACCGTGATGGGCAAGAACGTCGCGCTCTCAGCGAACAACGATATTACGCTGCAAAGCGCGCAAAGCACCGAGCAGGATACGAGCAGCAACAGTTCGAGCGGGTTCAGTGCGGGCGTAGGAATCGGTGTAAGCAGTAAGGGGGGGGCGGGCATCAGCGTGTCGGCCAGCGTAAGCGAGGCGGGCGGTCACGGCAACGGCTCCAGCGTCACGCAGGACAACACCACGCTCAGCGCGGGCAATATGCTGTCCATGCATTCCGGTCGGGATGCGACGCTGGATGGGGCGCAGGCTTCGGGCACGACCGTGAACGTCGATGTCGGTCGCAATCTGACGATGACCAGCGAGCAGGACACCTCCACATATGCCAACAGCCAGCACAGCGTGAGCGGTGGCCTGAGCTACACATTTGGGGCCGGCGGCTTCTCGGGCGACCTTTCCGTCTCGAAGACGAACATCAATAGCAATTATGCTTCGGTGAATCAGCAGACCGGGCTGGTTGCAGGCGATGGTGGTTTCCACGTCAGCGTTGGCAACAACACGCAGCTCAACGGCGCGGAGATCGCCAGTACGGCTCTGGCTCAGGACAACACGCTATCCACCGGTACTTTCGGGTATTCGAACATCCAGAATACGATGTCGTACTCCGGATCGACCGAAGGGATTGCACTGTCGAGTAGTCCTACAGGAAGCAGTCAGAGCCTGATGGGTGGACCGCAGATGACGCAGACGGGGGCTAACTCCAGCGGTACGACCTATGCGGCCGTCAGCCCAGGCACAATCACGGTGAGGTCCGATCAGGCAAACGGGACGGACAGCACGGCGGGTCTCTCGCGCGATACGACGAATGCAAACCAGACCGTGCAGAACACGTTCAACCTGCAGAACGTGCAGAATAATCTGGCGTTGTCGCAGGCGTTTGGGAAAACGGCGACCTATGCGGTCGGACAGATTGCTGACCAGCTTGAGGCCAATAATCCGCTCTTCGCTGAAGGTGGCGCCGGGCGCGATGCGCTGCACGCGGCGGTCGCGGCGATTGGCGCGGCGATCTCTGGTGGCAACATTGCTGGCGCAGTGGGGGGCTCGCTTGCTGGCGATGCGTTGCAGACGCTGGCCGCTCCGATTATCAACCAGGCGGTGAGCCAGTTGCCGGCCGATGCGCAGGACGCGGCACGCAACGCGCTCAACACAATAGTTGCGACGGCTGGTGGCGCGTTGGGCGGTGCACTCGCGGGTGGAGGCTCGCAAGGGGTAACGGCTGGAGCTGGCTCGGCGGCGAACAATGAAGTCTACAACCGTCAGCTTGACCAGAGTGAAAAGAACGCGATTGCCAACAAGGCGAATGGAGATTCGGCTGAGCAGAAAAAGCTGACGGAAGCGGCATGCTACGCGGTGAAGTGCTGGGCGGAGTATCCGGTGGGCAGCGATGCGTACAACGCGAACTATGTAAACCAGCTTGAAGTGTCGCAGCTTGGGCCGGAGATTGACTGGGTTAACCGTCAACAGGAAGCGGGGCTGTTTGTGTACACTCCGGTGCAGAAAATTGGTGATGCGCTTCAGAGCGATCCGCTCGGCGTGGCGAAGGATGTGGCCAAGATCGTAACGGGTGGCCTGACGGTCAAGACTGGCGCGGCACTTTGTACGAATGGGTTGGGGTGTACTGCTGGTGGTGCAATGGTTGCCTTTGGGCTAAGCGATATGACGGAAGGTGCTGACGGGTTATATAACCTGTACAACGGTATCAACTCACCCGGTACGAACCCCTTACGATATGGATTCAATGAAGCTCTACCCGGTGGCTGGGGCAATGTAGCATACGACGGCTTAAATCTCGCGGCCGCAATTTTAGCTTTGGGGGC
>Ga0302228_10000447_pt1 | contig 34619 bp, 34 predicted proteins | sample II_Palsa_N1_2_FD_193519 | JGI IMG/M metagenome (GOLD analysis project Ga0302228, IMG submission 193519) | Peat permafrost microbial communities from Stordalen Mire near Abisko, Sweden - II_Palsa_N1_2 | ecosystem: Environmental > Terrestrial > Soil > Palsa > Peat permafrost | place: Sweden... | reverse complement strand
CGGGTAGTTGGTATTCCTCGCACCCCAGGTAACTTACCGGGAAGCGCGCTTCTGCTTACCAATGGTGGTTCGTTCCCACAAAGTCGGGTTTTCGGCAACTACAATTCTCAGTTGTTGACAACAGGCCGAGTCACTCTTTGAACATCCTTTAAGCCGACCTCGGAGCATTAGTCCCGTGAACGCGCTTCTGTTTACTGGGACGCATTCCGTCTCACAGGCTCGATTCAAACGGTGCAATTGGTTTCTTGGGATGCCCCGCCTGTTCCACGCTGAGGTACCGTCCGTACCGCGTTGATTTGCGTCTCAGCGTGGGAACAATAAGGGAACAATGTGGGAACAATAAGGATTGCGACGGATGTTTTTCCGCGCTTTTGTGCCCACAATTCTTCTGCTAAGCTGTTGAAGGTGCGTTGCAAAGCGATTTCGCAACGAGGAGGTCAGCGGTTCGATCCCGCTCAGCTCCACCAATCCTTGATAATATTGTTCCGGGTATTTGGCGGGACGTTGGTCAGGATTTTTCGCAGATATTTTCAGTCACGAAGTTCAAGGGTGATGGAGTTCACCCAAACCGCCATAGCCTGAGGAATTTTCAGATTATGGATGATGACTCCTCGCAGGACTACCTGCAGAGGAGTTGCTCGGTCATGAAACTTTCGTACCGGTTGAGATGGCACACTGCGAACCCCGGATCCGGGGCGCAGATCCGCAGGGACATTCAAACTACTATCCTGAAACTGATGACTCGGCCCCTCGATGAGATGTGGGTTGTAGCCAACTGTGTTCAGTTACTGTTTAGAGACACGCAAGGAGCGCGGACTTGAGGCGATATCTATTGATTGCAGTGGGCGGAGCACTGGGAGCTTTGGCCCGATATCTTGTTGGTGTCTTTGCCGCCGAGCATTTCAGGTCGAGATTTCCGGTCGGCACATTTTCAATCAACATCAGCGCCTGCTTTATGATTGGCTTTATCCTCGAGTACCTCACACGTCATGCTCACATGAATCCGGCCTGGAGGTATGCGTTTGCTATCGGATTTCTTGGCGCCTACTCAACATTTTCCAGTTTTGAATGGGAAGCGTGGTCAGATTTCACGAATGGCGCCTATTGGATCGGACTACTTTATATTGGCGCAAGCGTGATCATCGGGCTGCTTGCGGTTGGACTCGGTTCGGCGACTGCGCGGTCTGTGAGCTAAGTGACGGGGGCGTTAGGATTTACTTCGCTGGTGCCACGGAACCACGTTTGGTTCGGGTTATCCACTGAATTCATGAAATCCACACGTAAAGCCCTTGATAGATGAAGGGCTGCGAAGCATACTCGCACCTAGGGCATGCCGCATGACGCGGTTGCTATGGAAGCCTAGTTCTAAGAGATGAGCGCCGTGAGCCGATATTGCCGTGAAGACGTTCTGCGCATTCTCAGATTGCCTATTCGCCAACTCGCTGCGTGGGAGAAGGCTGGATTAATCGCTTCCTCCGAAAACTATTCGTTCGACGAACTGGTGCAGTTGCGGAAGCTGCGCGATCTCACGGCAACGCGAATCTCGGTTAAGAGTATTCGCCAGTCCGTGGATGCGATGCAGCGCGTGTCGGGGATGGTGAATCCGCTGTTGGAATCGGTAGCGGTGCTGCATGGCTCCAAACTGGCGTTTCGGCAATGGGGTGCGCTGGTCGATCCCATGACGAGACAGATGGCATTTGACTTCGAATTAATGCCGTCGAACGGGATGGCGGTCGTCCGGAAGAATGGCCAGGAATTATCTCCGAACTACTCCGATCTGCATGAGATGTTTCTGCGTGCGGTGCGGCTGGAGGACATTCCAGGGCGCCTGGAAGAAGCCAAGAGCATGTATCAAACGATCCTTGAGATCCAGCCCGGACATGCGGCCGCGGCTATCAATCTGGGGACGATTTTTTACAACGAAAAAGACTTTGTGCAGGCGGAGCAACGATACCGGCAAGCGGTAGCAGCTGATCCTGAATATGCGCTGGCATTTTTTGATCTGGGGAATGTGCTCGACGAGCAGCAGCGGATGGATGAGGCAATCGAAGCCTATCAGCGAGCGCTTGTGTTGGTGCCTCAGTATGCGGATGCTCACTACAATCTTGCGCTGGCGTACGAACGTATTCAGGAGCCCCGGAAAGCTCTGCGGCATTGGACAAGCTACACAAGGTTGGATCCTACTGGGCCATGGGCAAGCCATGCGCGCAGCCAGGCACGGAAGATCCTTGGCAGCGAGCGGTTAGCAATTGTGACCAGGCATGGCCGCACGATGCGGATCGCCGGCTAGATAGCCTTTACAACACAGCTCTAAACCCTGCAGGCTTGACCACCGGCATATCCCGGGTGACGAGCTATGGAGTAAACTCCGAGGCAAAGCTAATAGCCTTTTTGTATCGCTTAGGAGACCTTGCCTGATGGCTGAACATACGACCTTTCGACCTTTTGTTCCAGCGAACGAGGATCGAAAGGAATTGTCGATACGTGCGCTGCTTTTGGGCTCGATCTTTGGAGTGATCTTTGGCGCGGTTACGGTATATGTTGGGCTAAAGGCAGGCTTGACGGTCGCAGCGAGTATTCCGATCTCGGTGCTGTCGATCACGATTCTGAGGGCATTCGGACGAGCGTCCATTCTCGAAAACAATATTGTGCAGACAACCGGCAATGCTGGTCAGTCGATCGCGTCCGGCGTAATTTTCACGCTGCCCGCGCTGATTTTTTTGGGATTCGATCTGGAGAGCTCGCGAATCTTCGCGCTGGCTTTATTCGGCGGCTGGCTCGGCGTGTTGTTCATGATTCCGCTGCGGCGACAGTTGATCGTGGAAGAACATGGGGTGCTGAAGTATCCAGAAGGAACCGCCTGCGCGGATGTGTTGCAGGCGGGGGAGCGGGGTGGATCGTTTGCGAGCCGGGTATTCATGGGACTCGGGCTGGGAGCGGTGTATGCCCTTTTTCAAAATGAGAATCTGTTGAAGCTGTTTCCGGAGACTCCGAACTGGTCGCCGAACTTTGATCCGAATGGGCAGCAGGTTCTGAAGGGCGCTGCGATTCGGGCGGATGTTACGCCGGAGTACCTGGGGGTGGGGTACATCATTGGGTTGCGGGTATCGGCGATCATGCTGGCCGGTGGGGTGTTCAGTTGGCTGGTGCTGATGCCGACGATCGTGTTCTTCGGGAAGCATCTGGCGGGGCCGCTGTATCCCGGTGTGGTGCCGATTGCGCAGATGAGCCCTAGTGATCTGTGGTCGACGTATGTGCGGCCGATGGGAGCAGGCGCGGTTGCGGCTAGTGGGTTGATCACGCTGCTGCGGACGGCGCCGACCATTGTGAGTGCGCTTACCTCCGGATTCGCCAAGATGGGGTTGGGCAAGGGTAAGGTGGCGAGCAAGCCGCTGCGGACCGAGAACGACATTCCGATGAGCGTGGTGATCGGCGGCAGCCTGCTGCTGGTCCTGCTAATGTTCCTGTTCCTACAGTTCAAGCCGGTTCCGGGCGCGCAGGTGGGTTGGCTGGCGAACCTGGCGGCGAGCTTACTGGTGGTGGTGTTCGGGTTCCTGTTTGTGACGGTGTCGGCGCGGATTGTGGGTATTGTGGGATCGAGTGCCAGCCCGGTGAGCGGGATGACAATTGCTACGCTGATGGCGGTGTCAGCGATCTTCCTGGTGAAGGGATGGACTGCGCCGGCGTTTGGGGCGCTGGCGATCACGATTGGCGGAATGGTATGTATCGCCGCGTCGAACGCGGGCGACACAAGCCAGGACCTGAAGACAGGGTTCCTGATTGGGGCTACGCCATGGAAGCAGCAGGTTGCGGTGATGGTTGGGGTAATCGTGTCGACGTTCATGATCGGGTGGACACTGAGCGCGATGAACAAGGCGCTGGAGAGCTTCCAGCAACTACCGACGGCGCGGGCGATCTCGTTGGCGTCTCTGCCGGCGGGCGTGACGGATCAGGGGAATTTCCAGCGGGATCATGTGACGGTGATCGTGCGGCCCGCTGCTGGGAGCTCGGCTGCTGCGACGCATGAGGACCTGACGGATGCGAAGAAGTACGTGGTGCTGAATTCGATTGGGTCTGACACGTTGCAGGATGGGAAATACCTTTACGATCCGGCTACGGGGAAGATCGAGGTGCAGTGGGTGCAGGGGATTGGCAGCGAGAAGGCTGCGGCTCCGCAGGGGCGGCTGATGGCTACGGTGATCAACGGGATCCTGAGCCGGAAGCTGCCGTGGAGCCTGGTGCTGCTGGGTGTGGCGCTGGTGATTGGGATTGAGTTGTTGGGGATTCGGTCGCTGACGTTTGCGGTGGGTGCTTACCTTTCGATTGGGACGACGCTGGCGATCTTTGTTGGTGGTGTGGCGCGGTGGATGGTGGATCGGGCGCTGGAGAAGAGCGGAAATGGGCCGAAGACGGATGCTGAGAGCGAGATCTCGTCGGGAAGCCTGTATGCTTCAGGGCTAATTGCAGCTGGTGGACTGATGGGGCTTGGTGGCGTTTGCGTGAAGCTGTATGAGCAACATTGGGAGACTACGATTCCGCGGTTTTCATCGACGAATCCTTTCTACAAAGATTGGGTGAGTGTGATCTGCTTCGCAGCGCTGGCGTTCAGCCTGTATTACTTTGCGAGAAAGCCGCTGGATTCCGAGAAGATTCTGGAACAGGTTGAGAGAGAGGAAATTTAGATGAAACGTTGGATGGCGATGTTGGTGGTGGCGATGGTTATGGCGCCGGTGGGGGCGCGGGCGGATGAGGCGTCGAAGCAGGCGAAGGTGAAGGAGCTGTTTGCGGTGATGCATGTGGATCACAGTTTGGACCGGATGCGCAGCGCGATGGCGCAGCAGGTGCAGGCGACCGCGAAGAACGCCCCGGGAACCGAGCAGATGACGCCTGAGAAGACGAAGATCCAGCAGGAGTTCGTCGATAACTCGATGAAAGTGGTTGACCAGAATTTCAGTTGGGCGGTGCTGGAGCCGGCGTTCCTAAAGCTTTATTCGGACGCGTACAGCGAGCAGGATCTCGACGGAATCCTGGCGTTCTACAAGTCGCCTCCGGGACAAGCGATGCTCACCAAGGCTCCGGAGCTATCTTCCGGGGTGATGGAAATTGTGCACAGCCGCATGGGAGGTTTTCAACCGAAGATGCAGTCGCTGCAGGAGCTGTATATCAAGGCGATGGCACCACCGGCGGCGCAGTGATGGAGGGGAGCAGCGCAGGCTGAATCTTCGGGTTCTAGCGTCTCGAACTTCCACCCAGCAACGAACCCAAAACGCCACGGATAATCTGGCGACCCACGGTGCTTCCCATTGTCCGGGCAGCGCTTTTGGCCATGGACTCTACGAGCGAATCGCCGCGGCCGCTGGTTCCTCTGCCGGCATTCAACACACCACTGAGCATGTTCCCCGCGTTACTCGCCCATCCCGTGCCGCTGGCTGGTGCCGCAGCTCCATCGGCCGCGGCAGGCGCAGCGGTTCCTGAAGCATCCACCTTGCCCTTCAACTTTTCGTACGCCGATTCGCGATCCACCGTCGTTTCGTACACCCCGGCGATGACCGAGGTTTTGATCAGTTCATCTCTCTGCTCCGGCGTGATGGGCCCGATCTGGCTATGGGGTGGACAGACCATGGCACGCTCCACCATTGCCGGAATCCCTTTCTCATCGAGGAATGAGATGAGGGCCTCGCCCACGCCCATCTGTGTAATGGTCTCTTCGACATTCAACTTTGGATTGGCACGGAAGGTCTGCGCCGCAGCCTTCACCGCCTTTTGGTCCTTGGGTGAAAACGCTCTCAGCGCATGTTCTACACGATTCCCCAACTGACCCAGGACCGTGTCGGGCACGTCGATAGGATTCTGCGTGACGAAAAAGACTCCGACACCCTTGGAACGAATCAGGCGCACAACCTGCTCAATCCTGCTCTGCAAGACCGAAGGAAGATTGTTGAACAGCAGATGCGCTTCATCAAAGAAGAACACCAGCGTGGGTTTCTCCCGATCCCCGACTTCGGGCAGCTTCTCGAACAACTCGCTCATCAGCCATAGTAGAAATGTGGCATACAACTGTGGAGACTTCATCAACTGGTCGGCAGCGAGGAGATTCACCACGCCGTGCCCGTTGCCGTCCACCTGTAGCAAATCCTCGATGTTAAGGGCGGGCTCACCGAAAAAGAGATCGCCTCCCTGTTGCCCGAGGGTCACGAGACCGCGCTGAATTGCGCCAATGCTGGCGGCAGAGATGTTTCCATACTGCGTTTGGTATTCCTTCGCCGATGAGCCCACGTGCTGCAGCATCGCCTGCAGGTCTTTCATGTCCAGCAGCAATAGACCGCTGTCGTCCGCAATCTTGAAGACGAGGGTGAGCACGCCTGACTGCGTGTCGTTCAAGTTCAGGATGCGGCTGAGCAGCAGCGGCCCCATCTCGCTGACCGTGGCCCGCACAGGATGACCCTGCTTTCCAAAGAGATCCCAGAAGACCACGGGACATCCGGCAAACGTGACCTCGCCCAGGCCTAGCGTCTTGACTCGTTCGTCAAACTTGGGCGAGCTCTTTCCGGGCTGGCTTATGCCTGAGAGATCGCCTTTGACGTCCGCCGCAAAGACGGGCACACCGATGGAACTGAGAGCCTCTGCCATGACCTGCAGGGTCACGGTCTTTCCCGTGCCGGTCGCTCCGGCCACCAAGCCATGACGATTCGACATCCCCGCCAGGAGATATAAGTCATCCACGCCCTTGGCAATCATTGGCATCTCAACCATCGGCGGCGCCCTCCTTACATCTTCAGAGATTCAAGCGTACACATTCCGGTTGAAAGCGCCTAGCGGGCTGGCAGGGATGCGGGGTGGTTACTCGTCCCGGCGGGCAAGATCTTCTTCGCGCTTTTCGATGGCGTTCGCTGCGTCCGGCACGAGCTTCTGCAAGATGGCGAGCAGGCGCCTGGGATCGAAGGATTCGAGCTGCTCGGTGATGCCCTCGCAGTGGGACGAGCCGGGCGGGCAGATTGCGATGATGGGCAGGTTTGGTTTCACCTGGCGTAAATCGCGAATGAGGTCGGAGCAGGGCATGTCGTTCATTCCAGCGTCGACGACAATGCCGTCGACGAGGGGAAACTTCTGGAGCGTGGCGATGGCCTCGGCTGAAGAATAGGAGGTGAGCACGTTGAATTTTGCGGTTTCGATGACTAATTTTCTAGTCGAGATGGCGCCGGCGTGTTCACGATCGATTACGAGAAAGCAAGGTCTAACCATGGCCCGAGTATGCCCTTTCGGCGGAATGTTGCTGGATGGGATTTTCCCTTACTTCAATTTTAGTTGAGTGGAGGGGTAAGTATGCCAACTTCTGAGAATTTAGATTGCCAGTGTCGACCGAAGACTTTTTCGTGGTGAGGATCGTATTGGCGACGTTGCCATTTGTAATGCCGGCTTGCTAGAATCGCGGCCTGCCGAAGTAGGCAGCAGGACGGGCCGAGAACCGCCGGCCAATCGTATTCCGAAGATAAGTGGCAGATCGCGCGTCGTAGGCTCTGTAGTTCTTCACAGGGCTCCACTCACTCGTTTCCCGCTTCGAACGCAGGCAGGGAAGCTTTGGACTTAGGCTCTAAGGAGGAGCTATGAGACGGATACATTTTTTGCTAATTGCCGTTGCAATGCTGGCTGGCGGTATCATCTGTGTGGTCCCCGCGTCTGGACAGGCGGATAAGAGTGCGGCTCCAGTCTACCTGGACAAAATGCCGAAAGGATTCCGCGATTGGCAGCTGATCTCGGTGGCGCATGAAGCGGGGAATCTGAACAGTCTGGGCGCCATGTTGGGCAATGATGTGGCGATGAAGGCGTACCGGGAAAAGACGCTTCCGTATCCTGATGGCACCATCATCGCGGCGTTGCACTACAGCCACTTACCGAATGCGGAGAACAACGCGGTGTTTGGCAAGGCGCAATCGTACACGCCCGGGCCGCCTTCAAACTATCAGTTCATGGTGAAGGACTCGAAGAAGTATGCGGCGACGGGCGGTTGGGGGTTTGGGAGTTTCACGCCGGATGGCAAACCGTTTGCGGTCGCGCAGATGAAGAGCTGCGCTCCGTGCCACGCGAAGGCTTCGCGTGATGGTGTGTTTACGACGTATGCGCCGTAGGCATTGTTCCCCACCCGTCCGCAAATGCGCGTACGGGTGGGGGGTCCTGCGCGGACGGCGAGAGGCTTCGCGTGGTGTCGGGGTGAAAGCTTGCTGAGTTAAAGCTCGAGGATGATGGGCATGATTAGCGGGCGGCGGTTGGCGTTTTTCTGGATGAAACGCTTGAGGTCGCCGCGGATCTTGTCCTTCATGACGCCGTAGTCGCGGCGCTCTTCTTCGCTGGACAGCTCGAGGGTGCGGGCGACGACGTCGCGGGCGTTGCGGAGGAGCTCGGGATCGTCGGCTGCGAAGCCGCGGGTTGTGATTTCGGGAACGCCTTCGACCTGGCCGGTGCGCTTGTTGATGGCGATGATGGGGAGGAAAACGCCATCTTCGCCGAGATGCTTGCGGTCGCGGATGACGGTGTCTTCTACTACGTCGGCGGTGGAGTTGTTGTCGATGCAGACGCGGCCGGTGGTGACCTTGCCGGTCTTTTCGGCGTGCTCGCGGTCGAGGGTGAGGACGTCGCCGTCTTCGAGGAGGATGACTTTTTCGGGGACGCCGGTCGCCGCCGCGAGTTCCGCATGGCGCTTCAGGTGGCGGTAGTCGCCATGGACGGGGATGAAGAACTTGGGGCGCACGAGGTTGATCATCATGCGGAGCTCTTCCTGGGAGCCGTGGCCTGAGACGTGGATGAGGCCATGCGTCCCGTCGTCGTGGATGACCCTGGCGTCGCGGCGCTCGAGGTGGTCGATGACGCGGTAGATGGCTTTCTCGTTGCCAGGGATGACGCGGGAGCTGAGCAGGACGGTGTCGTTGGGCTCGATCTTGGCGAAGCGGTGGTTGTCCACGGCGGCGCGGGAGAGCGCGGACATAGGCTCGCCCTGCGTGCCGGAGATCAGGACGACGAGCTTGTTGGCGGGCGTGTCCTTGATCTGGTTGGGATGGATGATGAGGCCGGCGGGCGGGTCGATGTAGCCGAGGTCCTGGGCGATTTCGGTGGAGTTGTCGATGGACCGGCCGATGAGGGCAACCTTGCGGCCGTGCTTGTGGGCGAGGTCCATGGCGATGCGGATGCGATGGATGGAGGAAGAGAAGCAGGAGAAGAAGATGCGGCGCTTGGCGGCTCCGAAGATGTCGTCGAGGCGGGGAATGACGGCCTTTTCGCCGGGGGTGAAGCCGGGGCGGTCGACGTTGGTGGAGTCCTGGAGGAGACAGAGGACGTTCTGCTTGCCGAGGTCGGCGAAGGCCTGGAGATCGAAGGGATGGCCGTCGGGGGAGGAGAGATCGATTTTGAAGTCGCCGGTGTGGAGGACGATGCCGACGGGGGTGTGGATGGCGAGCGAGACGCAGTCGACGAGCGAATGTGTGACGCGGATGGGGAGGATGCTGAAGACGCCGAGGTTGAAGCGGCGGCCGGGGAGGATTTCGATGAGCTCGGCGTCGTCGAGGAGTCGGTGCTCTTCGAGCTTGCCCTCTACATAGGCCAAGGTAAATTCTGTGCCATAGACCGGGACGTTGAGCTCGGAGAGGATCCAGGGGAGGCCACCGATGTGGTCCTCATGCCCGTGCGTAAGAACTATCCCGCGGACTTTAGCCCGGTTCTCGATGAGGTAGCTGATGTCCGGGACAACGATGTCGACGCCGAGGAGCTCTTCTTCGGGGAACATGAGGCCGGCGTCGATGACGATGATGTCGTCGCCGAAGTGGAGGGCGAGACAATTCATGCCGAACTCGCCGAGTCCGCCGAGCGGGATTATTTGCAGTTTTTCATTAGCCATGGACCTTCAGTCTATCGCAGTACAGAAGGGAGGGTCGGAAATGGGCCGAATCAGGCGGATTGGGAATGATGGAGGGGTTCGAGGTCCTGGGGCGGGGTGCTGGCGCGAAGGCGGCGGATCTTGCGGCCGGAGACGAAGCCGTTGATGGTGCTCCAGACGCCGATGAGGAAGAAGAACCACCCGGCGACCGAGGCGTGCTGGGGCGGGAGGAGGTGGGCGATCAGGGCGCAGAGGAGACAGACGAAGGCGTCGCCGAGCTTGTCCCATATCTCTCCGATGGTGATGGCTACCTCGAGGGAACTGAGCTGGAGTTGGCGACGCTGGCGCCAGGCGTTCCAGTAGAGTGCGGTAAAGCAGAAGTAGATCGCCGCAAAACCGAGGGAGTACACCTCCATCATCTCGCGTGGCTGGTAGGGGTTGGAGAAGATGTTGGGATCGACGTGGATGCCGCTGGCCACGGCGAACATGAACTTGACGGGATAGACGTAGAAGAGGACGGAGAAGAGGAGAGCGGAGTTGATCCACATGGTTGTGACGTCGTGGAGGCCGTACCGGCGGAAGAAGCGGAAGTGCGACATCCAGATGAGGATAAGGAAGAAGAAGCAGATGGCGAAGGGGAAGAAATCGAGGAGAGCGGCGTGGAACTGGTCGTAGGTGCGGGGAACTTCGAGGGAGACAACGAGGAGGGTGAGGGCAAAGCCAAATACGACGTCGGAGAAGGCGTCGATGCGGGACATGTGGGTGCCGCGCAGGCGGAAACCGTCTTTGGTTACGAGGTCGTGGGGGCCGGGCATCGTGGGGACAGTGTAGCGCGGGATGCCCAGCGTGGCCGGGAGATTAAATGGTGCGGATCATGCGGGCGGGGAGGGTGAAGAGGGCGCCGATGAGCTCGAATACGCCGCCGACTACGATGCCCACCAGGCGGAAGGGCAGGAGGATGAGCCAGATGAAGGGGTAGAGGACGAGCGCGAGCAGGGCTGCAGGCCAGCAGAGGATGAGGAGGATCAGGAAGAGGAGAAGCTTCATGGTTCGTGGCTGCCTTTCTGTTGATTGTACGCAGCGGCCGGCTGGCTGGTTCCGTTGGGTCGGGCTTAGCGGAGGAGGTCTTCCAGGGTGGTGGAGAGGTCGGTTTTTTCGTCGCGGTATTTGACGATGATGGGGGTGTAGACGGAGAGGCCGAGATCTTTGCCGTAGCCGTGCTGGATGGCTCGGCTGCCGGCGACGACTACGGCGCCCGAGGGGATGATCAGCGGGGTTTCGGGGGTGGCTTTGTAGATGGTGTTGTTGGGGATGTCGTAGACCGGGGTGCCGCGGGTGAGGACGACGCCTGAGGCGAGGACGGCGCGGGCGCGGACGATGGTGCCTTCGTAGACGCCGGTGTTTCCGCCGGCGAGGACGTCGTCTTCGATGATGACGGGGGAGGCATTGATGGGTTCGAGGACGCCTCCGATCTGGCAGGCGGCGGAGAGGTGAACGCGCTTGCCGATTTGCGCGCACGAGCCGACGAGGGCGTGGGAGTCGACTAGCGAGTTTTCGTCGACGTAAGCGCCGGTGTTGATGTAGGCGGGCGGGACGACGATGACGCCGGGGGCGAGGTAGGCGCCGGCTCGGACAGCGGAGCCGCCGGTGACGATGCGGATGTTCTGGTCGGGGGTAAAGCTGCGGGTGGGGTAGGTGTGCTTGTCGACGCAGTGGAGGACGCCACCCTCGATGGGTTCAAGACGGCCGATGCGGAAGCCGAGCAGGATGCCGCGCTTGACCCAGGTGTTGACGCGCCAGCCGGTGGGGGAGGAGGGGTCGGGCTCTGCGGAGCGGATGGTGCCGGCTTCCAGCGCGTCGCGGAGCTGGAGGAAGGCGGCGAGGGCGTCCGGGTTGCCGACGGCGAAGAGGCCCTGGGCGAACCAGTGCTCGATGAGGGGTTCGAGGTCTTGGGGGGATGTCTGGCTCATGGGTAGATCTATTTTAGGGGGAGAAGAAGAAAAAGCTTGCATATAGTTTCCTAGGAAACTATATTTGGTGTATGGCGAACGAAGTGAGTGGGCTCGAAGCGCATATCGGATATTGGTTGCGGTTCGTTTCGAACAGCGTTTCGCAGGCGTTTGCGCGCAGGCTGGTGGCGAGCGGCGTGACGGTGGCGGAGTGGGTGATGCTGCGGGAGATGTTTGACGTAGTGGAACTGGCTCCCAGTGAGCTCGCAGAGCGAACAGGTTTGACGCGAGGGGCTGTATCGAAGCTGGTTGAGCGGCTGGTGGAGAAGAAGCTGGTGCGGCGGGATGCGGCTGATGATGACGGCCGGTCGCAGCGAGTCGCGTTGACCGGTGCAGGGAGACGGGTCGTGCCGAAGCTCGCGGCGCTGGCCGATGAGAATGACGAAGAGTTTTTCGCAGCGCTGGGTAAGACGGAGAGCGAAGTGTTGCGGGCCTTGATGAAGAAACTGGTGCGGGCGAATGGCCTGCACACAAAACCAACCGAATAGGAGAAGGACGATGAAGACGGAGTTGATGCAGAGAGCATTGCGCGGATCGGAAGCTGGCGAGCTAAGGTTTCCCGAGGTGATTGGGATATTGCATGAGGCAGACGTGGAGTCGTATCAAGTGGACTTCTTGCGGGGGGACGACACGTTCTATCTGCCGGATGGGCGGACGCATACGGAGGCGATCCATGTGGGCAAGGTTGCGGCCGAGTTTTCGCGCGACGGTGTCGTAGAGGCGATCCGGGCGGCGCAGGCGGACAGGATTCGGTATTCCGGAGTTTGTGCGGCTGATTTTAAGGGCGGGGGTTGCGGCCTACCGGGTGAACCTCACTGGCGAGCGCGCGGTGTATGTGGGGCGCAAGGGTGAGATGCACGTGGAGGAGTTTCCGAAGGCGGCGAACTAGGTCTTGGGCGCGCGCGTGGGCTCAGCGGATGGCAGGAGGTTGAGGCCTTGGAGGATGGCTTCGAGTTTCGTGCGGGTGGCTTCGGTGACGGGGACCATGGGGAGGCGGAGGGTTTCGGAGCAGCGGCCGAGGAGGGCGAGGACGGCTTTGATGGGGGCAGGGCTGGGCTCGATGAAGTGGGCCTGCATAAGGGCGTAGTAGCGCTTGTTGAGGTCGCGGGCGGTAACCCAGTCGCCGGAAAGCGCGGCGGCGATCATCAGGGACATGGGGCCGGGGATGGCGTTGGACGCGACCGAGACCAGGCCGGTGCCGCCTAAGGCGATTACCGGGAGGGCGAGGGCGTCGTCGCCAGCTAAGACGGAGAAGGTGGAGGGGGCGTTGGCGAGCAGCTCGGTGATCTGGCCCATGACGCCGCTCGATTCCTTGATGGCGACGATGTTGGGAATCTCGGTAAGGCGGAGAACGGTTTCGGGGAGAAGGTTTGTCGCGGTGCGGCCCGGGATGTTGTACAGGAGGATGGGCAGGTGCACGGCTTCGGCGATGGCGCGGAAGTGCTGGTACTGGCCTTCCTGGTTGGGCCGGTTGTAGTAGGGGTTGGCGGTGAGGATGCCGGTGAGGTTGGGGATTTTGGCGATGCGCTTGGCATTGTGCACCGCTTGCGATGTCGCGTTGTGGGTGCAGCCGGCGAAGATGGGCGCGCGGCCGGCGGCGACTTCGATGGTGATTTCGATGACGCGGTGGGTCTCGGCTTCGGTGAGCGTGGAGGCTTCGCCGGTGGTGCCGCAGGGGATGAGGAGTGAGACGCCCTGGGCTAGTTGGGATTCGACGAGAGAGCGGAGGGCGGGCTCGTCGAGTGAGCCGTTGGGGTGGAACGGAGTGACGAGCGCGGTGCCGCAGCCTTGGAGTTTCATCTCGGAGAGAAGTTTAGCTTGGATCGCTGTGGGACTGTTTGTCAGCTTTGAAGGAGCGAGTCTGCTCGATGACTTTGCCGGGGGGCACGAGCCAGAGGACTGCGACCAGACCGATCATACCGAGCGCGAAGTTTGGCGACCAGTAGGAGGTGGGGATGGCGCCGAGGTATAGCGAGGTGGATAGCATTTGCTTGATCGGGCTGCCTGCGAGGGGTTGGCGGGTGGTGCGGGAGATGCAGGTGGAGAGGTTGATCCAGGCGACGGCGGGGAGTGCGCAGGTGATGGCGTAGAGCGAGACGGCGAAGGGCGAGATGCCGCGGTTGCCGATCCAGGTGGTGGCGAAGGGGATGAGCGAGAGGCAGAAGAGGAAGGCGAGGTTGGACCAGAGGATGCCGTGGGTGACGTGGTCGAGGTCGTCGACGAGGTAGTGGTGGTTCACCCAGTAGATGCCGGTCTGGACGAAGCTGAGGAGATAGACGAGCAGCAGGGGGAGGAGAGCGCGGAGGCCGTCGAGGTTGGAGATTTCTTTGCCGGGGACGTGGAGCTCGAGCACCATGATGGTGATGATGACAGCGATAACTCCGTCGGAGAAGGCTTCGAGGCGGCCGGGGGAGAGGGGCTTGGACATGGGCTCTGCTGGGAAGGATATAACAACGCAGAGATTTGCTACCCCACTCATGACGATGGGGCTGTCATGAATGGGGCACCGGAGGCAGCGGTTAGAAGAGGAGTTTTAGGCCTAGTTGGATTTGGCGGCTGGTGTTGGCCGTGGCCGTGATGACGCCTGGAGTGCCCAAGGCCGCGGGTGTGGTTTGGTTGGCAGTGGTGCCTTGGGTGGGGCCGTTGGAGAAGACGACTTCGTTCGGAAGGGACAGGTTGGTGTGGTTGAGGATGTTGAAGAACTCGGCGCGGAATTGGAGGCGGAAGCGTTGCGTGATTTGCGTCGACTTGAGCAGAGAGAAGTCCCAGTCGGCGTAACCGGGGCCGACGAGGCTATCGCGGCCGGCGTTGCCGACGGTGCCGTAGGCGGGCGCGGAGAAGGCGTTGGGGTTGAAGAACTGCGCGGCCTTTTGAGCGGTGCTGCCGCCAGGGTAGAGCTTGCCGGTGAAGTTGGGGTTGACGTTGGGGCGGACGGGGTTGCGGCTGTCGCCTGAGCCGGTGGGGTTGTAGCCGAGTTGCGGCGAGAAGGGGAAGCCGGCGGTGAGGGTAACGATGGAGGCGAGGCTCCAGCCGGAGATAACGTGTGCTGTGAAACGGTTTGTGTTGGAGAGGAACGCCTGGTTGGTGCCGAAGGGGAGGTCGTAGGTGGCGTTGGCGGCGAAGAGGTGGCGGACGTCTGTGGCGGCGGGGCCATAGTCGAGATGCGGGAGAGCGGGGACGGCGACGAAGGCTGGGGTGTTGGAGGAGACAGAGGTGTTCCAGGCAGAGCCGTCGTCTAGATTTTTGGACCAGGTGTAGTTGATGCGGAACTGTAAGCCGTGGGAAAGGTTGTGGCGCAAATCCACGATGAAGGCGCTGTAGTTGCCCGAGCCGCCGGACCACCAGGAGGTGGTGTTGGCTACGGCGTTGTTGGCCTTGGTGGTGGTTGGGTAGTAGATGACGTTGTTGGCGAGGACTACAAAGTCGGGCTCGTTGAGATCGCCGTTAAGGATCTGGTGATAGCTATGCGAGCCGTTGTATCCGAGGGTGAGGGAGGTTGAGGGAGCTAGTTGCTGCTCGACGCGGAGCGTGTAGGAGAACAGCGCGGGCGTGGAGATGTTGCTGGCGACAGTGGAGGGAGAAATCTTCGGCGTGCCGCTGATGGGATTGGAGACGGTGGTGCTGGAGTAGGAGTTGACGGTATTGTAGGGAGCGGCCTGGTCGAGGCGGTAGTCGAGCGCATCGAGCAGGGAGTGATGCAGGCCAGCAGAGGCGGTGACGCTGGTGCGGCCGTTGCCGAAGACATTCCACGCGAGTCCGGCGCGCGGCTCGGGGAGGAAGAGGGCGCGATTGTCGGTGAGGGCGTTCGAGAGGCCGGAGGTGGGGTTGGTGGAGATGACGCCGAGGGGTGCACCGTTGCTGGCGGCTCCAAAGCTGTAGATGCTGGCGCGGTTTTGGGATTCACTCCAGCCGGTGGAGGATTCGCTGCGGAAGCCAAAGCGAACCTGGAGGCGAGGGTTGATGCGCCAGGTGTCTTCGAGGAAGGCGTCGGCGAAGAGGGTGCGCCATCCCAGCTCAGTGATGTTGGGAGCGTAGGTGAAGGTTTTGATGGCGCCGGTGAGGAAGGTGGCGAGCGAGGCGAAGGATGCCTGGCCGTATTGGTCCTGCGCAAGGTTGTCGTTGGACTGGAGGCGCTGGACCCAGATGCCGCCTTCGAGGGTGTGCTTGCCGATGGTGTAGAAGACGTGGTCGTCGAAGGTGAAGAGGTTGCGGGTGATGGCGTTGTTGGCGCCGACGTTGGCGCCGGCGCCGGTGATCGACGATGCGCCGTTGGAGGCAGTGGAGCCGGAGATGACGACCGCGTATGTCGGGACGCCGGGCCGGACGGAGGGCGTGAGGGCCTGCTGTTCGGCGGGGACGTAGCCGTTGAAGTAATAGCTGGCGCGGGAGAAGCCGAAGCGCGCGACGTTGATGAAGTTGGGCGAGAAGACGTGGTGCTCTTCGGCGCTGAGGACTTGTTCGCGAAGGGTTTCGTCGACGTAGGAGTAGGGGTTGGCGGAGGGAGAGACCGCGTCGGAGTCGTCGATGGTGTAGATGGAGTTGAATGTGTCGTTGTTGGAGAGGTTAGCGTCGAAGCGGGTGGTGCCGAAGTCTTCGCGGATGTGTTGTGGCGCGGAGCCGATCCATTGGGCGATGCCGGTAGCGGCGCCGTTCTGGGTGATCTCGGGGCCGTTGGCGATGGGCCAGAGGTTGAGCAGGGGTTCGACGCTGGGGACGGCGTGGGCGCGGGAGGTGGCGTCGGGGACGAGGGTGACGAGGGACTCGCCGAGGTTCTGGCGGTAGCCTTCGTAGTTGGCGAAGAGGAAGAGTTTATTTTTCTTGATGGGGCCACCTAGGGAAGCCCCGAAGTTGTTGCGCTGGAACTCGGGGATGCGGGGGCCGTCGAAGTAGTTGCGCGCGTCGAAGAAGCTGTTACGGAGGAACTCGTATACCGAGCCGTGGAGCTGGTTGGTGCCCCCGGTGGTTACGATGGAGATTTGCGCGCCGTCGCGCTTGCCGTAGGCGGCGGAGTAGGTGTCGGTGACGACGTTGAACTCGCGAATGCCGTCGATGCCCAGCAGTTGCCCAGAAGTTCCGCCAGGCGTGGTGTTGATCAGCGAGGCGCCCGTGTACTCGATGCCATTGAGGAGGAAGAGATTGTCTTGCGGACGGCGGCCGGAGACGGAGAACATGCTGCCTACCGAAGAATTTGAAGTTCCGATGCCGCCGCTGCGCTGGTTGGTGTAGTTCACGGTGCCGGGGTTGAGCAGGATGAGCTGGTCGTAGGAGCGGCCATTGAGGGGAAGGCCTTTGACCTGGCGCGAATCGACGAGGCCGGCGGTTTGCTCGGTGGACGTGTTGACGATGGGTTGCGTGTCGTGGACGGTGACGGTTTCGTGGCCGGTTACGGAGAGCGCGAGATTGAGGTTGAGGGTCTGGCCGGTGGTGAGGGTGACGGTGCGGGTGTAGTGGGCGAAGCCGGGGGCATCGGCTGAGAGGGTGTAGGCGCCGACGGCGATGGAGGACGCGATGTACTGGCCGGAGGCGTTGGTGGTGAGGGAGCGCTGGGCGCCGGTGTCGTCGTTGTGGATGAGGACGTGGGCGTTGGGGAGTGCGGCACCGGAGGAGTCGGTGACTAGGCCGGCGATGGTGCCGCCGACGACTTGCGCGCGGGCGGCGAGGGAGAGGGCGAGGAGGAAGAGAGGGATGAGACGAAGGCGGGGCATTGGGCTCCTAAGTAGGGGTGTGTGCCTGCGCGTGCTTGCGGCAGGCTTTTGGTTGTTTGGATTGGGGGCTGGTTCTCGCGCAGGTGTTAGTGGAGGACTAACAGCGACAACGACAGCGGGGTGTTGCGAGGGATGCGGCTGATTTGAGAGCTATCGACAGCGTTCCCACCTTAGCGACATGAAGCTGTCGCGAAGATGGGGCACCCGAATTGGTGGTGGGGGTCATTGGGCGGCTCCGTGGTGGTAGACCGCTAAAACCATGCCGAGGGTGATGAGGGCGATGAAGATTTCTCCGAGCACGCCGACGAGGATGGGGCGCCAGCCCTGGGTGACGAGGTCGCGGAGCTGGGTGCGGAGGCCTACGCCGGCGAAGGCGGGGAGGAAGGCCCACTTGCTAAGGTTGCCGAGCGAGGTGAGTTGGCCCGCGGAAAAGAAGTGGAGGCTCGCGAGGACGGAGATCGCCATGAAGCCGAGGATGAACTTGGGGAATTTCTGCCAGAGAAAGAGGGCTTTGCGCTCGACGCGGGCGGCCTTGCCTTGCGCGGCCCAGTAGATGGCGTAGCCGAGGACGACGAAGCCGATGAAGGCGGAGCGGGCGGTCTTGGCAAGGATGGCGAAGCGGCCGGCGATGTCGCCGTAGATCGCGCCGGCGACGGTGGCTTCGGCGGTGTTGTCGACGGCGAGGCCGGCCCAGATGCCGTAGGGTTGCTGGCCCATGTGGAGGAAGTGTCCGATGAGGGGGAAGCTGAAAAGGGCAAGCGCACCGAGGGCGAGGATGGCGGCGATGGCGGTGGTGGTGTCCTGCTCGTCGGCATCGATGGCGGGTTGCGCGGCCATGATGGCGGTGACTCCGCAGATGGAGCTGCCAATGGCGAGGAGGCTCGTGAGTTTCGGTGGGAGGCCGAAGATTCTTCCGAGGATCGTCATGACCGTGAGAGACAAGGCCAGTTCGATGGCTACGAGGACGAGGCTCATGGCGCCGATGTGGAGGACGTCGGCGAAGACAAACTTGGCGGCTACGAGGACGATGCCTAACTTGAGCCAGAGCTCGTAGGTGGCGATGCCGGGACGGAAGATTGCCGGAATGGTGAAGAGGTTGGAGAGGAAGAGGCCGAGGATGATGGCCCAGAGGACGTACTCGATGCGCGGGAAGTAGTGGTGGTGGGCGCGGAGGAAGATGCCGAGGGACTCGAGTGCTTTGCCGGCGAGGCCGATAGCGAAGAGAAGCAGCGTGCCGGGGATGAGCGCGAGGAGCTGCTGCGATCGCGGAGGTTGGCGCGCGGCGGTCGGGAACGGGATGGTCTGGGCGGACAAGGGCAGGTTGTCAGTTCTCAGTTGTCAGTTCTCAGAAAGAACCGTGGGTTACCAGGTGATGTGGTGGATGATGTTGAGCCGGATGAGCGCGGCGAAGGTTAGGGCGATGAGGATGGCGGCGGCGTCGGCGTTGAAGGCCAGCTTGCGGGTGGGGGATTCCATGGGGAACTCCTTGAGCTTGGTTGTGAGGGGAGAAGATTGGGCTCAGATGCACGAAACCCACGCTGCTGGAGAGCTGTGCGTGGGTGTTTGAGCTTGCGGGCGAAGTTTGTGGGTTCGCTTAGAGCAGACAGACACCGGCGCGACAGCGCGGCATGCGACAACACATGCAACAGAAGGCGGCGGTGGTGTGGATCTGCTTCATCTTGAACTTGAGAGTAAAGGAGTTGGCGGAATGCGTCAAGGGTTCTGCGCCCTGCGCGGACGGCGAGTGGTGTCGCGGGTGGCTAGAGGGTTGGGGCTGCGGCGCGTGCGTCGGCGAGATATTGGTTGAGGTTGTAGGTGAGGCCAATGACGTGATGCATGAGGAAGCGGTAGAGGGGCGGGTGGATGAAGCCGGTTTCGGTGATGGTGAGGGTGGTGGTGTCGGGGGTGGGGCCGGGGGTGAGGAGGTAGGTCCAGGTGCCTCCATAGGCGGGAGTGGGGAGATCGAGGAGGACGTCGCGGCGCGTGGGAGCTTCGGTGCGCGTGGCGAGGAAGGTCATGGTCTGGTTGTGGGCGAGGTGCTCGGTCCAGTGATCGCGGCCGTTGTCGGGCGGGAGGACGGTGACGGATTGGATGGCGTGGCGCCAGGTGGGCGCGGCTGAGATGTTGGTGATGAGCGCGAAGACTTTGGCCGGGGGAGCGGCAACGGTTCCGGTGACGGTGGTGACGTGGTTGACGGGGAGGGTAAGGCCGTCGATGTAGGCGATGGCGATGACGACTGCGATGAGGGCGACGAAGCCGAGGACGATGCGGCCGAGGGTTCTCATGTGGGACTCCTTGAAGGAAGCAGGCCCGAGACATGAGAAGAATAGCGCAGTATCGCGTGTGCGAGGTAGAAGGATGAAGAGGGGTTGAGAGGGGAGGATGCGGTCGCCGCGGCGCGCGAGGCCCACGTTCCACCCTAATGGACAAAGTACGTCCGTCTGGGACCCCGGCTTAGCGACGATGAGACCGTCGCGAAGATGGGGCACCCGGATTTGTGGCGGTCTCAGAGCTAGTTGGAGGAGTTTTTGGTATGGGCGTGGCTGCCTAGCTGGTGCCAGTGGGTTTCTTTCATCTCGACGCCGAATTTCTTTGCGGCTGCCTTGATGCGGTGGAAGGCTTTTTCGCGGTCTTCGTCGGAGACATCCTTGACCTGGTCGAAGCGCGCGATGGCGTTGCGCACGTGGGAGGCGTTTTCGAGGGGCTCTTTGCGCTGGTCGGGAAAGGCGAAGTTGGAGGAGTCGATGTGCTTGCGATCGTCGGCGGAGAGGGTATGGGATTTGGTGGGCATAGCTTTGCTCCGGGAATAGATTTGCAGCGGTCTCAGGTCCGGCCGCCTTTGAAAGGTTAGATGGCGGTGAGGCGGGAGGGTTTGGCTATTAGCGGCGACGAGTTAGCTGACGGTGAGGGAGATTTATCGCAAAATGCGGTGGGGAAGCGGTGGCCGGTGGTGATTTGGAATGATCTGGTGGGTAGTGGGTCAGACTCTTTCAAGCGCAGAGGTGGTGGCTGGGTCGAGGAAGGTGGAGAGAGAGGTTGCGGTGCGTAGGTCGTCGATCGTCATGGTGTAAAAGTCGTTCCTGAGGCCGCTGATGAGCTGGACCTGTTTGTCCGACTCTTCCCAGAATCCGGGGATGAAGTACGTGCGAAAGATCTCGACGTCGCGCTGAAAGCTGGTGAGCTTGGGGATGAAGTAGCAGAGGAAGGCGGTGACATAGCGGATCGCGGAGGCGACTTCGTCGAAGGTGAATTGATTTGCTTCCGCAAAGGAGCTGAGGTCGTTGAGCGATTCCGGCATAGAAAAGTAGAAGCCGGTTTGAGCGCTGCCCCGTTTCAAACGCTCCTGAAGAAGAACGAAGGCGAGTGCAGCTTCGTCTTCCCTGGAACCGTGGCGGAGAGGCGTGGGTGTTTGTTGATTGGCCGCGAGGTATTCCCCAAAGAACGTCATTTCTTCTTTTCCTTTCGGCTATGGAGTTTGCTCTTGATGCATGGAACCGCCGCGGGTTGGGCGGCTGCGGGTGGAGAGGGATTGGTGACGTTGCAGGTGACCTTGATGGGAGGGGTGTTGTCCGACGCGGGTCGCAGCGGAGCAGACCAGGAGGTTGCAATGGCGAGGGCCAGTAGGACAAGACCGAGGGTAACCCCGGACATCATGGTCGTGAACCAGTAACCGATGGAGGTATTGGTGCGCGGGTCGCTTTGAAAGTCGACGTTGAAGGTTGAGGCTGATTTGAGCATCAGGTTGAAGCGGATATAGATTGTGAACGCGAGAACGACGAAGAAGAGGAAGGTCGCCGCTCCGAGCGCTATGGTGTAGGAACCGCTGGCCAGCTTTTCGTGAAGCCACGCGGCCAGGCCCAGGCTGGCGGGGATGACGAGGGCTAAGACGCTGAGCGAGGCTTCCGCAGTTTTTTCAAGCCGGGTGATGTCGTACGTCCGGACGGTGGTGCGGAAGGATCCGGTGAGATAGATCACCAGCGCAAAAAACAACAGAGTTGCGAGGCAGACCAGAGACATGAACCAGTGACTCAAGAGAAAGGAACTCACCTGAACCTACCTCCTTGACATGAATCTGCAAGCAAGGCCCGGACGAATCTGGTGCGTCGGTGGGAGAGCGTTTTGCGATGTCAGGATACTACCTGATGGCGGAGGCTACCAGGGCTTTGGCTTCGGTTTGGATTTGGGTCAGGTGGTCGGGGCCGTTGAACGACTCGGCGTAGATTTTGTACACATCCTCAGTACCAGACGGGCGGGCGGCGAACCAGCCGTTTTCCGTGGTGACTTTGAGGCCGCCGATGGGGGCGTGGTTGCCGGGGGCTTCGGTGAGGATAGAGGTGATGGGTTCGCCGGCTAGATCCTTTGCGGTGACCTGGGAGGCGGACAGCTTGCCCAGCTTGGCTTTCTGCTCGGGGGTGGCTTCGGCGTCGATGCGCTGGTAGACGGGGTTGCCGTATTTGGCAGTTAGCTCGTTGTAGAGGATGCCGGGGTCTTTGCCGGTGGTTGCGGTCATCTCCGCCGCGAGTAAACCCAAGATGAGGCCGTCTTTGTCGGTGGTCCAGACCTGGCCGTTGCGGCGGAGGAAGGTGGCGCCGGCGGACTCTTCGCCTACGAAACCGAGAGTGCCATCGATCAAACCGTCAACGAACCACTTGAAGCCTACAGGGACTTCGAGCATGGGGCGGTTGAGGCCCTTGGCTACGCGGTCGATGATGCTGGAGCTGACGAGGGTCTTTCCTATCCCAACTTTGTCAGACCACTCAGGCCGGTGCGTGAAGAGGTATTGAATGCACACGGCGAGGTAGTGGTTGGGGTTGAGCAGGCCGGAGCTGCGGGTGACGATGCCGTGGCGGTCGTGGTCGGTATCGCAGGCCCACGCCACGTCGTAGAGATCCTTGTTGGCGATCATGCTTGCCATGGCGAAGGGAGAGGAGCAGTCCATGCGGATACGACCGTCCCAGTCCAGAGTCATGAAGCGGAAAGTGGGATCGGTGTAGAGGTTTAAGTCTTGGAGGGGGAGTTTATATTGCTCGGCGATGCGGGGCCAGTAGGCTACGCCGGCGCCGCCGAGGGGATCGACCGCCAGCTTCAAGGCGGTCCCGGCTAATGCTTCGAAGTTGATGACGTTGGCCAGGTCGTTGACGTAGGCGGTGATGTAGTCGTGGCGGTGAGTGGTGTCGGCTGCGAGGGCTTTGGCGAAGGTGAGGCGCTTGATGCCTTGCAGCTTGTTGGCGATGAACTCGTTGGCACGATTCTCGATCCACTTTGTGGCGGTCGTGTCGGCGGGGCCGCCGCTGGGTGGGTTGTACTTGAAGCCGCCGTCGTCGGGTGGGTTGTGGCTGGGCGTGATGACGATGCCGTCGGACTGGGGCTTGCCGTGATTGGCGGCGTTGTAGGTGAGGATTGCGTGCGAGCAGACGGGGGTGGGGGTGTAGCCGAGGTCCTGGTCGATGAACACCGCGATACCATTTGCCGCGAGGACTTCGAGGGCGGTCGAGAAGGCAGGCTCGGAGAGGGCGTGGGTGTCCTGCGCGAGGAAGAGGGGGCCGGTGGTGTTCTGGCTGGCGCGGTACTCGACGATGGATTGGGTGATGGCGAGGATGTGCGCGTAGTTGAAGCTGTTTGTCAGCGCCGAACCCCTATGGCCTGATGTCCCGAACGCTACGCGCTGCGCGGGGACTGTGGGGTCAGGGTGGTTGGCGTAGAAGGCGGTCACGAGGCGCGGGATGTTGACCAGGCGGTCGGGGGTGGAGAGATGGCCGGGAGTGTTGGCTAGCGGGTCGATGGCGGGCGAAGGCATAGAAGAAAGCATACGACTTGGATGGTCCTGCGCGGACGGCGAGAGGTCTTAACGAGGATTGTGTGAGCAAAAAATAACTTACGGGTTTGTAGGCGCACGAAGGGAGCGGGTGCGGTAGAAGGCGTAGCCGATGAGATTGACGACGAAGGTAGTGCCGAGGATTTCGGTGGCGAAGGTTAGGAGTTTGGAGGAGCCGTCGAAAGGGTAGGCGTTTAGAGCGAAGATGAGCATGGATGTGATGAAGCCTACGGCGCAGATGACGATCGCCCACGTGGGGATGCGGTTGCGCAGTAGCTTGAGTCCGATCACTGGGATGGCGAACATGGCGAGGTAGGCGAGGACGTAGAACTCGGTGGAGGCGTTGTTGAGGAGGTTGAAGGCTACGGCGGCGTGGACTCCAGCACTGCCGAGAACGATGAGCGCTGCGATGATCAGAGTTGCCACGAGGATGGAGTTGGTGGGCGTTCGGTAACGGGGATGCAGGCGTGAGAACCATTCGGGGATGAGGTGATCCCAGCCGGCGGCCATGGGCAGGCGGGAGACTCCGGTGAAGAGATAGCTGGCGGCTCCCAGGATACGGATTTGAAGTAGCAGGATGACCAGGCGGGCGATGAGGTTGCCGAGGGTGCTTGAGCCGAACGCTAAGCGGAGCGTCTGGGGGATAGGGGCGATGTAGTTGATGGGGACGCCGGTGTACTCGTGGAAGGCGAGGACCGAAGCCGTCCCAAAGATAAACATGACGATGATGACGGGGGTGGCGATGAGGATAGATCGGCCGATGTCGCGGGAGGGAGATTTGGCTTCTCCGGCCATGATGGCGATGTACTCGAGTCCGGCGGCGGCGAAGAGGGTTTGGCCGATGAGGGCGAGGGAGTTGGGGTCGGTGTGGGGGAGATGGAGTTCGAAGGGAGTGAAGTGGATGGGGACGTGGTGGGCCATTGCCCAGAAGGGCGCGAGGATCAAGAGGGCGAAGGCGGTGATCATCGCGGCGCCGGAGACGTTGTGGATCCACTTGCCTAAGGCGAGGCCGCGGATTGCCGAGAGAGCTAGCGCTGCGAGAATGACGGCGAGGGCGATGAAGACGGTGGTGTGGCTTTCGGGAACCCAGGCGGCGCGGGGACCGATCATAAAGGCGAATTCGCTGGGGATCTGAAAGAGGATGGTGGCGATGGAGGAGAGGCCGTAGGCCCAAATGTTCCATGCGGTGAGGAAGCCGATGGTGTCGCCGAAGGAGCGGCGGGCCCAGACGTAGAGGCCGCCTTCGAGAGGCATTTCGCGGTTGAGGAAGTAGACGGCGACGGCCATGGGCGTGTAGAAGACCGCGAAGGCGAAGAGCCAGACGAGGGTCTGGGCGTGGCCGAGGCCGGCGGCAAGACCAACCCAGGAGCTGCCCACGACGGTGAGGACCTGCGAGAGGACGAGGTCGCGGAGGGTGAGCTGGCGGGAGAGATGGTGGTTGCTAGCGGCGTCGGTGGAAGAGGGACGTGGGGCGGGCTCCTGTTTTGGCGAGGGAGAGGGCATTAGGGGCATCGTCTCACAGGCGGACGCGCGACGGCGGAACAGGGGGAGAACCGAATCGGGAAACTGAATGGTACGAACATCGGACGGGATTTGAGGAATGTGCGGCATGTCACACGAGGCTTCGGCGTGAGTTGCTGGAATGGGCTTAGGACTCTGCCGACGCAAAAGGTCTTATCTCCCGGGTAACGACTCCGCAAAACCCGATAGGCCCTTCGGCAATGTGCGCCGTTGAGTTGTGATCGTTGCTGTATGCAGTTGAGGGCTGAAAGAAGTGAGACGCACGCTCCGACGTTGGGGCACGGATTGCACTGCGGCGAGGTTGCTGCTGGTGATGGGGCTTTGCGTTTCGGGGAGCGTTTGGGGTCAGCAGGCGACGCTGGTGGGCGATGCGCATGTTTCGAGCGCACAGCCTGGGGTGAACTCGGGCGCACTGAGCAATTTGAATGTGGGCGGCGGGTATACGGCGCTGGTTCAGTTTGATCTGGGTACGCTGCCGGTCGGGACCACGCCGGCGCAGATCGCGAGGTCGACGCTGCGGGTGTATTGCAATCGGTCGGATGTGCCGGGGGTGGTGCAGGCGGACGTGGTGGGCGGGGCGTGGATCGAGTCGAGTGTGACGTATGCGACGCTGCCGGCGGTGGGGGCGGTGGTGCAGACGGCGCAGGTGATGGGGGCAGGGGAGTTTGTGACGTTCGATGTGACGTCGGCGGTGCAGGGATGGGTGGCGGCGCCGGGGACCAACTTTGGGCTGGCGTTGGCGGGTGGGAACGGCACGGTGGTGCAGTTCGACAGCAAGGAGAATGATGAGACATCGCACGCTCCAACGCTGGAGATTGCGCTGGTGGGGAGTGGGACGGGGACGGTTGGGCCGGTGGGACCGCAGGGGCTGGCGGGCGCTGCCGGGGTGGTGGGGCCGCAGGGGATCCAGGGGGAGACCGGAGCTACAGGAGCTACCGGTCCGGCTGGACCGCAGGGCTTGATGGGGCCGCAGGGTGTGCCGGGGGTGTCAGGAACAGGTGGTGGGATTACGTTCATCGGAGTGTATGACCCTGGTGTGAGTTATGGGGTGGGGAATGTGGTGCAGTGGGGCGGGTCGAGCTGGGTGTCGCTGGTGGAGGGAAATGTGGGGAGTGTGCCCGGGGCGTCGGGGCTGATGTGGGGGATGCTGGCGACGGCGGGAGCACAGGGGCCGGCGGGTGCGGTGGGGGCGCAGGGGCCGATGGGGTTGAGCGTGCAGGGAGTTGCCGGGCCGGTTGGGCCAGCCGGGCCGCAGGGTATTGCGGGAGCGACGGGGCCGCAGGGTGCGATGGGTAAGAGCGTGCAGGGGCCGGCTGGGGCGCAGGGGCCGATGGGAGCTGCAGGGCCGGTGGGAAGTCCCGGGTTGGCATACCAGGGGCTGTATAGCTCGCAGGGGAATTATTCGCTGGGGGATGTGGTGGTGTTTCAGGGGTCGAGCTATGTGTCGCTGATCGGGTTCAATGTGGGGCAGACGCCGGGGGTGAGTCCGGCGTACTGGGGAGTGTTGACGGCCCAGGGACCGGCAGGGGCGACGGGTGGGCAGGGAGCAGGGGGGCCAATGGGCGCACAGGGGTTGCTGGGGCCGGTTGGGCCTCCGGGATCGACAGGGGCGCAAGGCGCGCAGGGGATTGCGGGCGAGGCCGGCGGTCAGGGTATCCCGGGTGTGGCGGGCGCGACGGGGTTGTCGGGGCCGATGGGGGCGGAGGGTCCTGCGGGGCCGGTGGGAATGACTTTTGTGGGAGCGTATGACTCGGCGAAGAATTATGCGCTGGCGGAGGGGGTGCTGTGGCAGGGGGCAGGGTGGGTGTCGTTGGTAGCAAACAACCATGGGAATACGCCGAGTTTGAGTCCGAGCGATTGGGGGATGTTTGCGGCGAGTGGAGCGGCGGGCGCTGCCGGGTCGCAAGGGCCTCCGGGCGTGGCGGGGTTGAATGGGCTGGATGGTCTGCCCGGGGCTGTCGGACCGATGGGGCCATTGGGGGCGACGGGGGCTGCGGGAAGTCCGGGGCTGGTGTATCGGGGGGCGTATAGCTCAGTGGGGAACTATGCGCTGGGGGATGTGGTGGTGTTCGGCGGGGCGAGCTGGGTTTCGCTGCTGGCGGGGAATGTCGGGGAGACGCCGGGGTTGGGCGCGGGGTATTGGGGAGTGTTGACGTCGGTGGGCCCGCAGGGTGTGGCGGGGCCGGCGGGCGCCCCGGGGCCATTGGGGCCGGTTGGGGCGCAAGGCATGGTTGGGGCCGCAGGGCCGCAGGGTGTCGCCGGTCCGATGGGGATTCAAGGGCCTGCGGGTGCGCAGGGTTTGACCGGAGCGACTGGAGCTGTGGGAGCGACCGGGCCGCAGGGGTTGCAGGGAGTTGCGGGGACGGCGGGTGCGCAGGGGATTCCGGGAGCGGTCGGGGCGGCCGGATCGCAGGGAGCTACCGGAGCTGCGGGGGCGGCTGGTCCGGTGGGGCCTGCGGGGGTAAATGGCACGAATGGATTGAATGGAACGCCGGGGCTGGCGTGGGAGGGGGCGTGGAGTTCGGGGACGAGCTATGCGGTGAATGATGCGGTGAGCTATGGCGGGGGGAGCTATTTGTCCGTGGGGGCTGGGAATGTGGGACAGCGGCCGGATCTGTATCCGGCTGCATGGGCGGTACTGGCGCAGGCGGGTGCTGCGGGGGTTGCGGGAGTTACTGGAGCTACGGGTGCAGCCGGAGTTGCCGGGCCGCAGGGGGCTACGGGTGCGACAGGAGCTAAGGGCGCGACTGGTGTGGCAGGCGCAGTGGGAATGAACTTTCGCGGGGTGTGGAGGGCGGCGGCCGAGTATGCGGTGAATGATGCGGTGACGTTCGCTGGATCGACGTACTTGGCGCAAGTGGCGGGGAGTAATGCCGAACCGGACCTGTACCCATCGAATTGGATGGTACTTGCTCAATCGGGAGGTACAGGCGCGACGGGAGCGCAGGGGGTGGCGGCGACGGTGAGCGTGGGATCGGTGACGACGCTGGCGGCAGGAGCGCAGGCTACTGTGTCCAACAGCGGGACGGCGCAGGCAGCGGTGTTGAACTTTGGAATTCCGCAGGGAGCGCCGGGGACAGGATTGGGTTCAGGTACCGGGACGAGCAGTGGGACGTTTGCGGCGATGTATCACGCCGTGAGTTACAACACGCTGTATTACGCGGTGAACTCTCCGAACGCGAGTGCCACGGAGGCGAGCGGGTCGGCGCTGGCTTGGGTTCCGCAAGCGTGCACGGCGACGGAACTGGATGTGTACTCGCAGCAGTCGGGGGCGATTACGGTGACGTTGCGCGCGGGAACGCCGGGAGCGATGTCGAATACGACGCTGAGTTGTTCGCCGGCTACAAATGGGAGTTGCACAGCGATGGGTGCGGTAGCGATTCCGGCGGGGGGATTTATTGATCTTGAGATTGGCGGGGCGACGGGGACGGCGGCGGGGGTGTGGACTTCGCTGCAGTGCCAGTAAAGCCAGGGTTCAGGATCCAGGGTTCGGGGTAGGTTGCTGGATGGGAACTGCGAGGGCGTTGATCGCGGCCTGAGCTTCGTGGCCGGCGATCTTTCGGTTTTTTAAGGCAAGCTCGGAGAAGACGATGGGTGATGGGGCGAAGGTTATGGTGCCGTGAACGCCGTGAAGATCGGCGAAGTTCCAGAGGTGCTGCCAGAGGGTTTCATGGCCCCAGTGGACGTCGTTGCGGGTGGACTTACCGCGAGCGAGGTCGTAGGGACTGAGGTCGTAGTGGATGAAGCCGGCGGTGACTGGTTGTTTGTCGGCGATGGCGAGGTGGAGAAGGCCGCTGCGAAAAGGGAGCGTGGGGACATCGCCGACGCCGGTGGTGCCCTCGGGAAAGAAGACGACGGGGAGGTTGTCGCGAAAGCCCTTAGCCATGCCTTCCGCGGCCTTGGTGATGCTGCGGGCGCGGCTGGAGGCGCGATCGATGTAGATGGTGCCGGCCATCATGCTGACCCAGCCGAAGACCGGAGTTTTGCGGATCTCGATCTTGGAGACGAAGACGCAGGGGCGGATGGAGCCATGAAGGACGACGTCGATGTAAGTGAGGTGGTTGGTGATTACGGCGCCGTGCATGGGGACGGGGCCGACGGTGGTGAAGGTGATGTCCTGAGTACGGAGAAGGCGGTGGCCGATGCGACAGAGCCAGGCGGCGCGGAGTGCGCGGGTGCGCGGACGGGTGATGAGGACTTCCAGCATGGAGTAAGCGAAGACGGCGGCGAGCGCGAGGATGCGGTAGATGCGGCGGGGCGTGCTGAGAAGAGACGTGCCGAGAGGGGGCAAACCAGGGATCCTTGAAAGGGTCAGTGAGATCAGCAGAGACGCTGCGGTGAGTGTACCGATATGCTGAGGGTGTGGCGAGTCTTTGGCAACGATGGATAGTGAACCCGGTGATTGGCCTATTGAGGATGGGCGCCGATCCGAATAAACTGGCGTGGTCGCTGGCGCTGGGGGTGGTAGTGGGGGTGAATCCGCTGCTGGGGTCGACGACACTGGTGGCGCTAGGACTGGCATCGTTGTTCCGGTTGAATATCGTGGCGTCGCAGGTGGGCAATCACGCGGTGTACCCGCTGGAGTGGCTACTGTTCCCGGTGTTCATCAAGCTGGGCGACGTGTTGTTCGGTACCGAGAAGCTGCCGCTCCAGGGACATGAGCTTTGGTATGCGGCGAAGCATCATCCGTGGCACACGACGCGGCTGCTGTGGAGGTGGGAGTGGCACGCGCTAGTGGTGTGGGCGGTGTTTGCAGCGGTGGCGGCGCCGCTGATCGCGATGGCGAGCGAGCCGGTGCTGCGGAAGATGGCAAAGAGGGTGGGAAGGAACGCCGGTGGCGTTTAGTTGTTAGTTCTCAGTTCTCAGTTAAATGCTGCCGGATGAGTTTTCACTGAGAACTAACAACCGAGAACTGACAACTCCTATTGGGGGCCGTGGTATTCCTGCACGGGGTCGGCGGAGTGGACCCAGGCGGAGTTGATGAGGTCGCGGAGTTCGATGGCTCCGGCGGCTAGACGCTCGACCGTGAAGGCCTTGGCTTCGGGGGTGCCGGCATCGGTGAATCCTCCGGCTTTCTCGAGTTGGTAGGTTTTTTCGACGAGGCTGTTGGAGTGGTGGAGGTACTGCCAATATTGGGTCCACTCGTCGTCGATGACGGTGGGCTGGGCGGCGGCTACGAGGGGTGCTACATCGGATGGCTTGATGTCGGCGGAGACGAAGATGGACTCGAACTGCGCGTGGATTTTGTGTTCGGTGGTGTAGTGGTTGGGATTTGGGCCGGTCCAGCCGTTGTACTGGATGGTGTTGTGGAGAGGCTGCGAGCCGTCGGCTACGTAGTGGCCTAACCACCCGGCGTCGAACAGGATGGCGACCTGGATGGGCGCGGTGTTGCCATTGGCGGCGGTGAGCTTGCGGTACTCGCGGAAGTCAGACTTGAGGCGCTCCCAGACTTCTTCCACTTGCCAGGGTTGGAAGCCGACGGTCTCGAAGGTCTTGATCTCAGGGTGTTGCGGAAGGGCGGCGGAGAGGTTGCGGATGAAGTCGTAACGCTTGCGCGGGAAGTTGTAGCCGTCGATGCAGTCGGGTGTTCCGGCAGCGCAAGGAGTGGCGCCATAGATGCCCCACTCATAGTCGAAAAAGTGGTCGGGGGATTGGGTGGCGACGAGCTCGGGCTCAGCGTCACGCTGCTTCCAGCGATCAGGCTCAGGACCCATCCACTCCATAACGTCGACACCGTTGGGGTTGCGCAGGAAGTAGGGGACGTCGTTGGGAAGGTTTTGAGCAGCGAGTTTGTTGATCAACATGTGGCCGTCGCGGCCCCAGGCGTGGGCGGCGGGGGTGGTAAGGATGGGTAGAAGCGTGGCGGCGAGGGTGATGCGGGCGAGAGAAGAGAAACGCATGGGGAGAGTATATCGGCCTGTTTTGAACCGAACGTGACGCGAAACCAAGCTCGAGACGTCGATTTGTAACCCGAAACGCGGCTAAGTCGCACATAAAACGCGCGCGATATGGGCTAGACGAGGACCGGGATTTCGGTTTGGACTGGGGTGTTGAAGACGCGGCGGTAGCGGGCGATCAGGTCGGCGGGACCGGTGGCTTTGCTGGGGTTGTCGCTGAGTTTGACGGTGGGGATGCCGTCGGCGCTGGTTAGTTTGCAGACTAGCGAGATGGGCTCGAAGGTGTCTTCGTTGCGGGGGTGGCAGCCTCGGAAGTCGTTGGTTAATAAGGTGCCCCAGCCGGCGGAGAAGCGGATGCGGCCGTTGAAGTAGGTGTGAAGCTGGACGATGGTGGAGGCGTCGAGGCCGTCGGAGGCGATGAGGCGCTTGGTGCGGGGATCTTCGCCGTGGGATTCGAGCCAGGCGATGTACTCGTCGCCGGCTACGAAGGGGTCCTTGGAATCAATACGTTCGCCAGTCCATTTGGCGGTCCAGGCGGGGGCGTGGGCGAGGAATTGGCTGGTGCCAAAGGTGTCGGGGAGCATGATGAGGAGCTCGTTGTTGTAGGACTGGCGCCAGAGCTCCAGGACGCGATATTGGGAATTGCGGAGCTCGTCGTCGGAGCCCTGGGAGGCTAGCGCGGCCATGGCCATGGGAAGCTCGTGGGCGTTGGTACCGATGGCTTCGAGGTCGTGTTTGTAGGCGAGGGCGGTGTTGGAGGTTCCGCTAAAACGCTCGGCTTTATTGGTGTTTAGGGTGGTAGCGAGGGCCTGGACGCAGTATTCCTGCCAGAGAAAACTATGGCGGCGGCGAGTGCCGAAGTCGGAGAGGCGGAGGCCTTCGATGGAGCGGAGCTGCTCGATCTTGTCCCAGAGGCGGGTCTTGGCCCGGGCGTAGAGGACGTCGAGTTCCAGCTCGTTCAGGGTGGCGAGGGCGGCGCGGGTTTTCATCTCGCTGACGATGGCGAGGGAGTAGACCTCCCACATGGTGACTTCGGTCCAAAGGCCTGAAAAGCGGATACTTAGCTGGCCATCGTGTTCCGTGATTTCGTAGTCGGAGAGGCGGAAATCGCGGTCGAGCCAGGCGAGAAAGTCGGGGTGGAAGATCTGCTTAACCCCGTAGAATGTGTTACCTGCGAGCCATACGAGTTCGCTGCGGCGGAGGCGGAGGGTGCGGACGTGCTCTAACTGGTCGCGGAGGGCGGCCGCGGAGATGCGATCAGCGAGGCGAATGTGGGCGGTTCGGTTGTGGATTTCGCTGGTTACCTGGGTTTTGGGGAAGTTTTTCCAGATGAACTGGAGCATGAGGAGCTTATAGAAGTCGGTGTCGAGGAGCGAGCGCACGATGGGATCGAGCTTCCAGTTGTGGTTGTGCGCGCGTTCGGCGAAGTTGACGTTCACGCGTACTAGCGTATCAATTCGCGCGGCTTGAGGTGGGTTTCGTGCTGCAAATTGCATGCTTGAGGTGGGTTTCGGAGCGCACGCAGGAATAATTTAGCAAATTCATGACAAGGACGCTTGACATGTAAAGGGAGCTTGTCGTAAAGTTTGCTTGACATCGAGTAACGGTGGCAGATGTGAGGAGGCTGGAGATGGCTTGGAACTGGAAGAAGATGAACGCGGCGAAGAAAGGTTTGATCCGGCGGGGAGCTGTGGCGCTGGTGGCGTATGAGGTGTTGTGGGCTGGCTCCTTTTTGTGGGTGGATCGAGCGAAGGTTGAGGGGACGATTCTGTGGGTGCCGGCGGCGCTGACGACTCTTCCGGTGCTGGGACTGATCTGGATCATGGCGCGGTACCTGGGAGAAGAGGTGGACGAGTTTCATCGGTTGCTGGTGGTCCGGTGCCTGTTGTGGGGAACGGCAGCGGTGATGACGTCGGTGTGCTTCCATGGCTTGCTACAGCTGCTGGGTTGGAAGGGGAACTGGCCGGCGGCGGTGGAGCTGGCGTTGTTTTTCGTGGCGGCGTTGGCGGCGAAGCTGACGTACCGGGTGCAGAACCGGGTGCCGGCGGATGCGGATGGGTTGGTAGGAAGAGAGGGAACGCGATGAGCTTTTGTGGATTTTCTACGCCTGCGAGCAAGCGGTATCAGCAGCGGGTATTGGTGACGGTATTGATCTACCTGGTGGTGGTGTTAGCTGCGGCCTGGACCGTGAAGCATACGCATGTTCACGGCTGGGTGTTGTACGCGATTGCGGTGATGCCAGCGCTGCCGGTGCTGGCGATGCTGGGCGTGATGGGCGTGTATCTGCAGGAGGAGAAAGATGAATATCTGCGGCTGGTGACGATGCGGTCGCTGCTGGCGGGGTCGGCTGTGCTGCTGGCGATCCTGATGGTGAATGACTTTTTGCGATCGTTTAGCGGGTCTGCGGCGCTTCCGCCGTTCACGAGCTGGGTGCTGTTCTTTGTGACGTTCGGGGTGGCGCAGGCAGTGCAGACGGTGCGCGACCGGGTGAGGGACGATGCGTAATCGACTGCGGGAGTTGAGAGCGGAGCGCGGGTGGTCGCAGGCGGACCTGGCGGAGAAGCTGGAGGTGAGTCGGCAGAGCGTGAATGCGATTGAGACGGGGAAGTATGATCCGTCGCTACCGCTGGCGTTCAAGATTGCGCGGCTGTTTGGAAAGATGATTGACAACGTATTTGATGACGGGGAGGAGAGCGGAGTGTAGAGCGTACAGCGTACAGAATGCGTAATTCGTGGCAAGCAGAACGTAGTAACAGCGGCGAGCCTTGGTTTCATTCAGTGCAACATCAACCAGCAGAGAGAGGGACGAAGATGAGATTGAATTGGAATTCCAAACCGAAGACGCTTGTTCAGAATGTTTTGTACTACGCGACTCTCGCGCTGCTGGCGACGCCGTGGGGAAGTCACTCGCAATGGTTCGGTCGTGAGCTGATGGTCCGGATGGTTCTGATCATGATGGTGGCGGCGGGGTTTGTGTTGAGTGGGCGAGGGAGTTGCCGGGCCTGATGCGGGGATGACAAGTGTCATGCAGGATTGCTGATGCATGGTACTGGGGATGGATGGGTGCGCGAGGGAGGATGAGATGGACGAGACGCTGGTTGAGAGCAAGTGGAGATTCGGCGGGGCGTATCGCAAGATGAGTGCGGAGGTTCGGCTGCTGTATGTCGCTTGCCTGTGTTTCATCATTGCACAGTATGTGGTGAACGATCATCCGTGGAATAGCGGGTTCCGTATTGTGGCGTTGCTGGCGATGATCTCGGCGCAGTTAATTGGATTGCGGACGCGAAAGATTTAGAAGCAGATTCCCAGAGGGGATAACAGAAAGAAAAGCAAGAGCGCCGAGAGATTCCAAGAGGCGGAAGAGGAGATGGTGATGGAGCGAGTGATGAAGGTGATGCAGTGGTTGGCGACGGCGGCGCTGGTGTTGGCGGGCGTGATGCTGCTGGTGAAGCCGTTGACGGCGCATGCGCAGGTGACAGGCAAGTTTGTACCGACGCGGTTTGCGGTGGTCGACGAAGGGACGGTGGGGAAGCCGGACGTGGTGTTGATTCCGGGGCTGTCGAGCTCGCGGGCGGTTTGGGATGCGGAGGCGAAACTGCTGGCGCCGAATTATCGGTTGCACCTGGTGCAGGTGGATGGGTTTGCCGGCGCGCCGGCGGGGGTGAATACTACCGGACCGATCTTGCCGGGGCTCGTAGAGGAACTGCATGAGTATATTGCGGCGGCGGGGATTCATCCGGTGGTGGTGGGGCATTCGCTGGGCGGGCTGCTGGCGTTGATGCTGGCGGATAAATATCCGGGGGACGT
>Ga0302228_10000445_pt1 | contig 34668 bp, 38 predicted proteins | sample II_Palsa_N1_2_FD_193519 | JGI IMG/M metagenome (GOLD analysis project Ga0302228, IMG submission 193519) | Peat permafrost microbial communities from Stordalen Mire near Abisko, Sweden - II_Palsa_N1_2 | ecosystem: Environmental > Terrestrial > Soil > Palsa > Peat permafrost | place: Sweden... | reverse complement strand
CAGCCCGGCCGGTTCATCCAGCCAGCCGCGCTAGCGTGTCCTTGGCGATCTTCTCCGGCGTGTCGGTCGGCGCGTAGCGCTTCACCACCTGGCCATTCTCGTCGACCAGGAACTTGGTGAAGTTCCACTTGATCGACTCACTGCCGAGGATGCCCTTGCCTTCGCTTTTCAGCCATTGATAGAGCGGATCGGCATGCTCGCCGTTCACCTCGACCTTGGCAAACATCGGAAACGTCACGTCGTAATGGGTGCTGCAGAACGTTTTGATCTCCTCGGCATTGCCGGGCTCCTGGTGACCAAACTGGTCGCACGGAAAGCCCAACACCACCAGCCCACGATCGCGCTGATCCTGCCACATGGTTTCCAGCCCCTTGTACTGCGGGGTGAAGCCACACTTGGAGGCGACATTGACGATCAACAACGTCTTGCCGCGCCATTCGGCGAGCGAGCGCTGGTTGCCGTCGATATCACGGGCACTGAAATCGTAGACGCTGGACATAAGCTAAGGCCCCGACTGGTTAAGAAACCGCGTTCCGGCAGTCTACGCCATCGCCGGTGATGCCTGTGACATAGAATGGCGCTTTCGCGCACAGGCCAAGGTTCCTCGTGATCCGCTTTGTCGATGTTCACAAATCCTACCGTGTCGACGGCCGGGACATCCCCGCGCTGCAGCCTTTCAGCCTCGACATTGCCGATGGCGAGGTGTTCGGCATAGTCGGCCTGTCAGGCGCCGGCAAATCGACGCTTATACGGCTGATCAATCTGCTCGAACACCCCAGTGGAGGCGAGATTTTTGTTGGCGATACCGAGATGACCGCGCTGGCGGAACCGGCGCTGCGCGCACAGCGTCGGCATATCGGCATGATCTTCCAGCACTTCAACCTGCTCGCCTCGCAGACCGTGGCCGACAACGTCGCGTTTCCCATGCGGCTGGCCGGCGAGCGCAACGCCACAACCTTGCGCAACCGCGTCGACGAACTGCTGGCACGGGTTGGTTTGACCGCGCATGCCAACAAGTATCCCTCGCAGCTCTCTGGTGGCCAGAAGCAGCGCGTCGGCATTGCCCGTGCGCTCGCCAATCGTCCATCGATCCTGTTGTGCGACGAGGCAACCAGCGCACTCGACCCCCAGACCACCGCTTCGGTGCTGGAGTTGCTGGCCGAGATCAACCGAGAACTTAAACTCACCATCGTGCTGATCACTCACGAAATGGACGTGGTACGCCGCATCTGTGATCGCGTGGCGGTGCTGGATGCCGGTGCGATTGTGGAGAGCGGCACCGTGGTCGATGTTTTTCTGCACCCCCAGCACGCCACCACGAAACGCTTCGTCAATGAGGCATTGCCGGAGGAAGCTGCCGGCGAACAAACGGCGTTCTCGCAGGTGCCGGGACGTCTGCTGCGGCTTAGCTTTCGCGGCGACACCACCTTGACGCCGACGCTGGGCCGCGTGGCACGTGAAACCGGCATCGATTTCAACATCCTGGCCGGGCGTATCGATCGCATCAAGAACCTGCCCTACGGCCAACTCACCCTGGCGATGCAGGGCGAAAGGGTGGATGCCGCGCTGCTCGCCTTGCGCGAAGCCGGTATCGAAATCGAGGAATTGAACCGATGAGCAGCACACCGATCCTGCAAACGTTATTCCCGAATATCGACGATTGGGGCGAGATCGGCCACGCCTGCGTCGATACCTTGCTGATGCTTGGCGGCTCGCTGTTGCTCACTGTGGTGATCGGCCTTCCGCTGGGCGTGCTGCTGTATCTGACCGGCAAGGGCCAGTTGCGCCCGATGCCCAAGACCTATGCCATCACCTCGCTGCTGGTGAACATACTGCGCTCGGTGCCGTTCATCATTCTGATGATCGTGCTGATGCCGCTGACCTATTTTCTGGTCGGCACCAAGCTCGGTATCCGTGGCGCGATTCCACCACTGGTGATCGGTGCCGCGCCATTCTTCGCGAGGCTGGTGGAAACTGCACTACGCGAGGTCGAGCAAGGCGTGATCGAAGCCAGCCAGGCGATGGGTGCCAGCCTGTGGCAAATCGTGCGCCACGTGCTTCTGCCCGAGGCACGCGGCGGTCTGTTCGCCGGTATCACCGTAACGGCGATCGCACTGGTCGGCTACACCGCGATGGGCGGCGCGATCGGTTCCGGCGGTTTGGGTGATCTTGCCTATCGCTACGGTTACCTCAGCTACAAGTCTGACTACATGCTGGTTACCGTGGTGCTGCTGATCGTGCTGGTGCAGCTGCTGCAAATGCTCGGCGACCGCATCGTGGCGCGCTATAGCCGACGCTGAACGCCCGGATTGTCGGCACTTTGCATTTGGCGGTATAGACGGCTACTCTTGTGCGCCGCACAAAATTTTCCGTCATGAACAGACTGCTCGCCCCACTCGCCACCCTGCTACTTCTGGTCGGCTGCTCTGCACCCGGCAATGGTGCTGCCGGTAACGGCGCGCAAACGCTTACCGTGGCCGCCACTGCGATTCCGCACGCAGAGATCCTCAAGCAGGTGAAGCCGCTACTGGCCAAGCAAGGCGTCGATCTGCAGGTCAAGGTGTTCGCCGACTACGTGCAGCCCAACTTGCAGGTAGCCGAAAAAGGGGTCGATCTGAACTACTTCCAGACCAAGCCCTATCTGGATGCATTCAATCACGAGCACGGCACGAACCTGGTCATCATCACTGGCGTGCACATCGAGCCATTCGGCGCGTATTCGCGCAAATACAAGAACATCGCACAGCTGCCCGACGGTGCCAGCGTGACCATCCCGAACGACCCCAGCAACAACAGCCGCGCGTTGCTGCTACTGGCCAGGCACGGGCTGATCTCGCTGAAGGACCCCACCAACGAGATGTCCACGCTGAAGGACATCACCGCGAACCCGAAGCATCTGCAGTTTCGCGAGCTGGAAGCAGCCATGCTGCCGCGCACGCTGGACGAGGTGGACCTCGCGCTGATCAACACCAACTATGCGCTGGCCGCCGGCCTGAATCCGACCAGGGACGCGTTGCTGATCGAAGACAAGAACTCGCCGTATGTGAACTATCTGGTCGGCCGCCCGGATAACCAGAACGATCCGCGTGTGCAGAAGCTGGCCAAGGCGCTGAACAGCCCCGAGATCAAGGCCTTCATCGAGCAGAAATATCAGGGCGCGGTGTTGCCGGCGTTCTGAGTCTTGCAGCGCGGATCATCCCTGCGTTGCGGGAATCTCGAACACCTGGCGCAGGTAGGTTACGTACGCCTCGTCCTCGCACATATTCTTGCCCGGCGAATCACTGAGCTTGGCGACCGGCTGGCCGTTGCAGCGGATCATCTTGATCACGATCTGCAACGGCGTCGGCCCGACATCGTTGGTGAGGTTGGTGCCGACGCCGAACGCGAGCAGACAGCGGTCACGGAAGTGCTCATACAGCTGCATCACCTTCGGGATATCCAGGCCATCGCTGAACACCAGGACCTTGCTGCGTGGATCGACCCGATTCGCCTGGTAATGCGCGAGCACCTTGTCGCCCCACTCGAACGGGTCGCCGGAATCGTGCCGGGTGCCATCAAACAGCTTGCAGAAGTACATATCGAAATCGCGCAGGAACGCGTTGAGTCCGTAAACATCCGACAACGCGATGCCGAGGTCACCGCGGTATTCCTTCGCCCACGCCTCCAGCGCCGCCACCTGCGAGTCGCGCAGCCGCGGACCCAGCGCCTGATGCGCCTGCAGGTACTCGTGCGCCAGCGTGCCAAGGGGCGTCAAGCCGAGCTTTCGAGCCAGCCACACATTGCTGGTGCCGGCCAGTTGCGCGCCCAGCCCTTTTTGCAGCGTGGTCACCACTTCTTCGTGCCATTCCCGCGAATAACGTCGGCGCGTGCCGTAGTCGGCAATCCGGCAACCGGAGTAGCCCGGTGTATCGCGTAACAGCGCGATCTTCTCACGCAGCCGCCGACGTCCTTCAGTTAGATCGAGGCCAGAACTGACATGGCGGAAATACACTTCGTTGACGATCGCCAGCAACGGTACCTCGAACAGAATCGTGTGCAGCCACGGCCCGCAAATGCGGATATCGATCTCGCCATTGTCGGCAACCGAAGGGATGATCTGCACATACTTCGCGTTGAGCTGAAACAACCCGAGAAAATCGACGAAGTCGCTCTTGATGAAACGCCAGCTACGCAGGTAGTCCAGTTCGTCTACCGTAAAACGCAGGCGGCACAGCACCTCCAGCTCGGCTCGAATCTCGTCGATATAAGGCACCAGATCGACGCCCGGATTTCGGCACTTGAAGCGGTACTCGACCTGCGCGGCCGGGTATTGGTGAAGCACTACCTGCATCATCGAGAACTTGTACAGGTCGGTATCGAGCAGCGAATCGATGATCATCAGTCGCCCAGATGGTGAAGGGAGGCACGTCGAAAACCGGCGCAAAACACGTTGCCAGGTATCCCGTAGGTTGGGGTGAGCGTAGCGAACCCCAACCGCTCTGCAAGGTACTTTGTTGGGGTTTGCTACGCTCACCCAACCTACCCGACGCCCACTGATTCGCGTTACGCCGGGCCGGCGCATAACACGATGATGCGCGGGGGAATATTGCGCGCAAAAAAAAACCTCATGAGCCAGGGGAGGACCCATGAGGTTTGTCGGGCGGCTTCCCGGGGGAGGGAAAAGCCGGCCCCTCAGCAACGCGATGTACTGCATCACTTCCGGTCGCCTCACGGCGATACGTAGGCTTAGTGTGGTCGCGACGATGTGAGTTCAAGGTGTACGTCGAGACTGTTCAGCTCGGCGACAGGCAAGCTCCATCGCCGCAGCCAACACCATCGGCTAAAAGATAACCCCGCCAAACGCCAATTCGTTGAACATGCGGTAATACGCCGCAGCTGGTGATGCCTGCGAACGATTTCCGTGAAAGCTCAAGTGACTCTCGACACTACCCGTACAATTTCCTCACATTCGACTCGGAGCTCAATCATGAAGTTGCGTTGTCTGTGCCTGCTGGCCCTGCTCGTTTCCCTGCCGGCGACAGCGGCGGAACTGGCCGTTGATCTGGGGCACGGCACACAAACCTACAGCAGCGCACAACTGCTTGCGCGCGCCGATGTTCGCAACATCACGATTCCCGCCGACGTGGCGTTCAAGCGCAGCATGCGTTATCGCGCCGTGCCGCTGCGCGCACTACTACAGGGAATCAAGCCGGGCGAGTATCTGCAGTTCGTCGCGGCGGATGGCTTTGCAGCCGAGATCGACAGCGCACCTTTACTCAACACCCGTGGCGCCCAGGCTTGGTTGGCGATCGAGGATCCGGAGCATCCATGGCCCACGCTGGCGGAACAGCACGGCAGTGCCGGGCCGTTCTATCTGGTGTGGACACAGCCACAGGCCGGCCACATCAGCCCGGAGCAGTGGCCGTACCAGCTGGCGGCGATTCGCAAGCTGAGCGGCGTGGCCGAACGCTTCCCGGCGATCCTGCCCGATCCGTCGTTGCCGGCAAGCAGCCAGGTGCAACGTGGTTTCACCGTCTTTCAGCGCACCTGCTTCGCCTGCCACACGCTCAATGGCGAAGGCGATGCTCGGCTCGGCCCGGACCTGAACATTCCGCACAACCCCACCGAATACCTGAGCGCGGATCTGCTGCGCGCGTTTATCCGCGATCCGCAGTCATTGCGACGCTGGCCACAGGCGAAGATGCAGGGATTCGACAGCCAGGCAATGTCCGATGCCGACCTCGATGCTGTGCTGGCCTATCTGCAATACATGGCCAAGCATAAGACAGCGCACTGAGGCACCCAGATTATTCCACTGATGCTGTCTTGGCCTTGCTGTCCGCCAGCAATCCCTGCAGTTGCAACTCGCGCTGCGCCCGGGACAGCTTTGCCAGCGTCCGCACGCTGGCATAGAAGGCTGGCCAACTGCCCTCAGCGCGCTTGAACAGCACGCCAAACGCTGGCGTCCATTGGTCGTACAGGCCAAACGGCAACAACCGTGCGTTGTTGATCGGCGCCGCCACCCAGGCATCGTAATCATGCCGCTGCGGCCAGTCGTGATCGCGCCATTGTTGATACTTCTCGCGAAACGCCGCGATCTCGCGCTGCTTGCCCGCCGCCATCACCGACTCGCTCACGCCGCTCGCATACAAGGTTTTCAGGCGCTCACGCAGATCGAGCACCAGCTGGGTAAAGCCGGCATCCATGGCCTGCGCGCGATCGTCCTGCGCCGGCAATCCGCGTGACCGCCGCCATTCGCGCAAACCTTCGGTCTGCACGAACGTGGCAAAGGATTCGTTGAACGCGGTGTCGTCCTTCACGTAGATCAGCTGGTGCGCCAGCTCGTGGAAGATCGTGCTGTCCAGCTCGTCGTCGTCCCAGCGCAACATGCTGCTGAGGATCGGGTCGGCGAACCAGCCCAGAGTGGAGTATGCGGACACGCCACCGAGCGAGACGTCGTAGCCGCGCCGCTCCAGCCGCGCGACCTCCGCCTTCGCAGCGGCTTCGTTGAAGTAACCACGATAGGCAACGCAACCGGCAACCGGAAAGCAGTACAGCACCGGATCGACGGAATAGCGCGGCGCCGCAAACACGTTCCACACTACATAGTCCCGGCGCAGCTCGACATAGCTGGTATAGCTGCGATTGTCCGGCAGCCCCAACCGCTGCGATGCGAACTGGCGCGCCTGCTGAGCCAGTCGCAACCGCGCCGCCAGGGCATGATCGGTGGTGGGATCCTGGACTATCGCGCTCACTGCACGCCGACGAAATACCAGCTCACCTTGTCCGTGCGCAGCCTGCGCGTAGTACTTCACACTGCTGCATGCGCAAAGCACAAGGCCCACCGCCGTGATGACGATGAGCCTTGGAAAGGGAGTGAACGACGACGTGAACCGGGATGGAGGCATGCACACGATTGTGCCCCAGCCGCCGGGTCATGTGTCAGCAGACCACCGCAGGGCTAATGATGATGACCGACCGAGCCATGTGCACTGGACGTCGCGTGTCCTTGGCCGCCGTGATAGTAACCGCGACCGCCGCCGTACCAGCGGCCACCACGCCAATAACCTCCGCCGCCGTACCAGCCGCCGTAGTACCCGATGCCGCAGCACCCGTAATAACCGTAGTAGCCAGGCCAGCCGTAGCCATAACCGTAGCCATAACCATAGGGGGAGTAGTAACCGGGGGCAGCATAGGAGGCGGTGCCGTAGTAGACGTCACCGCCGGGGCCGGAGCTGCGCACGTAGCTGTAGCCGGGATTGTAATAACAGCCCGATAGCGCCGTAGCGGCGACAACCAGGACGAGACAGGCCAGCAGGCGTTTCATGATCGATCTCCAGCGGGAGTAACGGCGTAACAGTAAGCCATCACGCTTGAATGCGTACTGAGTTTTCGACGCATCACTGCTCGCCGTTTATCCACCAGCCATGCGCTTCCGGATATCAGCCCTTGCGCCTGCCCTGCTCGCCGCGCCCGTGCGCCAGCGCGTGGCCATAGGCAGCCTCGCTGGATAGTCCCGTGCCGGTTATCGACGACGCCTCATGTACCTCGTCTGGATGGTTTGGCGTCTGCTGCGCCGCCGCAGCTCCCGGCCAGCTCGGCCCCTGGCGCACACGTTCCTGCTTGGCTTCGAGCAATGCCTGGATATGCGCCACCGCCTCTTGCGGGCTGATGTGCTCGATCGGCGCTTCAACTGCTGCACGCTTGCGCGTGGCGATTTTGCTGACGGAAGCCGCCTTGCCTGCCGACTTGGTCGATTTCGGTGTCGCCGCCGGCCTTTTCACGGCGTTGCCACCGGTTGCAGCTTTCGGGGCGACTTTTTTCGGTGTCGCTTTACTTAGCGCGTTGCCGGCAACTTTCCTGATGGGCTTTTTGCTGGCCGCGCGTTTGGCTACGGTCTTGGTGGCAGCGACCTTTTTGGCTACAGATTTCTTAGCCACAGTTTTCTTTGCGACGACCTTCTTCGCTGCAACTTTCTTCAGTGCTGTTTTCTTCGGCGCCACTTTCTTCAGTGGCAGCTTCTTTGCGACCGCTTTCTTCGGGGCTGACTTCTTGACTGCAGCCTTGCTTGGCGTGGCCGCCTTGGCCGTGCTTCGTACCGATGTTTTCTTGGCAGCTGATTTTTTAGCCGGCGCTTTCTTTGCCGCGGTCTTCTTCGCAACCGACTTTCGGGTCATAGCCATGCGTCTGTTCTCCTGCGGTGGTCGATGGAACCGAAGTCAGTATGCTCGCCTCGGTACCGTAGATCATCACCAACCGCGTGATGTATTCGTCATGACGCATGGCTCAGGCAAGCGCGACGAATCTCAGCGCGTAAATTATCGGATGCCCGGATTCAACAGCGCATTGAGAAAATACGGAAGCACGCGCGGGTCCACCAACAGCGTGAACGCCACGCCATACGCGGCACCCCACAAGTGCGCGCTGTGATTGATGTTGCCGTGCCCACGCCGATCCATATAGACCGAGTAGCCGGTGTACAACAGCGCATAAATGATTGCAGGCATCGGTATCACCAACACGATGATCCGCTGCCATGGTTCCAGCAGGATGTACGAAAACAACACTGCCGATACAGCGCCGGATGCGCCGAGGCTGCGATAGTTCGGGTTGCTGCGATTTTTCAGATACGTCGGCAGGATCGAAATCACCAGGCCGCCGATATAAAACAGCACAAAACCGAAACTGCCCAAGCGCGCCGCGAAAAACCCTTCCATCACCTGCCCAAAAAAATACAGGGTTAGCATGTTGAACAGCAGGTGGCCGAAATCCGCATGCACCAGCCCGTAGGTCACCAGCCGATGGTATTCGCGCTGCCGGGTGATCGCTGGCGGCCACAGGATCAGGTCGTTCATCAGCCGGCTATTTTTGAATGCCATGAACGAGACAATGCAGGTAATGGCGATAATGATCAGGGTGATCGGCATGAACGGTTCCGCGACAGGTGAACAAAGCTCGCCATCTTGGCGCCCCGGCCCTGTCTTGTCGACTCTGCCAGGCGGCCCATGACCTACGCGGAACCACGTCCCCGCCAGCTCCGCGAACCGGACCGGTCACTGCCCAGAACGCCACAGCATGACTATCATGCGTGACTTTGCTTCGTTTATAGCCACTTGACGGACATCATGACTTCGCTCCGCTATCTGCATCTGGATGTCTTCGCCGCCACCCTCGGCGGCGGTAATCACCTTGGCGTCGTGATCGGCGCAACTGACTGGAGCGCTGCTGACATGCAGCGTTTCGCGCGCTGGACAGCGCTGGTGGAGACTACGTTTCTGCTGCCGGCAACGGATCCGAAGGCCAGCTATCGCGTGCGCATCTTCACTCCGCACAAGGAGATCCCGTTCGCCGGCCATCCCAGCATTGGCAGCGCGCATGCGGCTTTGGAATGCGGCCTGGCCGAGCCGCGCGATGGCTTGCTATGGCAGGAGTGTGGTGCCGGCGTGTTGCCGATCCGTGTGATGGGCAGCGGCGCCACTCGCGAGCTTTTGCTGAAATCACCCGGCGAGCGCGTACTTAACACCGGCGTTGACGCGCATCCACTGCTGCCAGCGGCGCTCGCCGGCATTGGCCAGGGCGTACTGCCGCCAGCGCTGGTCGATGGTGGCCGCCGCTGGTGGCTGGCCGAGGTTGCGGACGAGGCCAGCCTGCGCGCATGGCAGCCCGATCACACGGCGATCGGCGCGCTGGCACACGCCAGCGACAGCATGGGTCTGTGCGCGTTTGCGCGAGCCCAAGGCAAGCCGTCCGGAGGCACAGCCAACCGTGATTACCAGCTGGTGGTGCGTGCGTTTCCGGCCGGAGTCGGCATCGTGGAAGATCCTGCCTCCGGCGCCGCCAATGGATTGATCGCCGCCTACATTGCCTATGCCGAACCCAACGGCGCACTGGCCCGCGGCTACCACGTCAGCCAGGGTCGCGAGATGGGCCACGATGCCCGATTGATCGCCCGTATCGAAGGCGATGCGATGTGGATCGGTGGCCGCAGCCACACCGTGATCGATGGCACGCTGAACTGGAGCCCGTTGGACGTCAGCGCGCACAGACCATGACGTTCACCATGCGCGAAGGTAGGCGCGCGTTACTCGCGTTCGTCCAGATGCGCCCGGCGCGCAGCGACCAGTGCCAACGCTGACCAGTCCAGATCTGCATCGCCGGCAGCCAGTGCTTCAAGCAAGCTGTCACGCAACACACCGGCAAATGGCAACGGCACGCGTGCCGTCGAAGCCGCTGTCAATGCGAGTTCGACATCCTTCAGACCCAGCGGCAAGGGGAATCCGGCGGGTTTGAAGCGCTGCTCCGCGATCAGCTTGCCGTAACCCTGGTAGGCCGGTGCGGCGAACAAGGTGCTGGTCATCACCTCGAGAAAATCAGCGGCGCTGACGCCGTAGGCACGCGTCAGCGCGGTCGCTTCGGCCATGGTTTCAATCGCCGAAGCGAGCATGAAATTACCGGCGATTTTCGCCACGTTCGCGCGCTCGGGTGTATCGCCCATTAGCCACAATCGGCTGCCCATCGCATCAAGCAACGGTCGCACACGCTCGATCACGGAAGGCTTGCCGGCCACCAGAATATTCAGCTTCGCCGCAGCCGCCATGTCCGGACGGCCGAACACCGGCGCAGCGACGTAGTCCAGTCCGCGCCGGGCGTGTTCATCGGCCAGCTCTTTCGCAAGCGCCACCGAGATCGTCGAGTGGTTCACATGCACGGTGCCGCGATCCATCGCATCCAGCAAACCGCCAGCGAGAAATACGTCGCGCACGGCCTGATCGTTTGCCAACATGCTGCAAAGCACATCACCCTGCGCGGCCCGATCTGCCGTACGCGCGACCTTGGCACCCAGCGAGGCCAGCGGTTCAGTGGCGGCTACAGAACGGTTCCACACCGTCAGCGTGTGGCCGGCCGCCAGCAGGTTGCTGGCCATCGGACCGCCCATGGCGCCGATGCCGATAAATCCGACTTTCATGCATGCTCCTCGTATCGTTGAATGGGCCAGTGAAGCATTCGCAGCGTTCACGACGCGCGAAAGCGAAAGAATGCAGACACGAGGAAGACCTACGCCACCTCGCCGGCTGCCTGCCCCGAGGCCCACGCCCACTGGAAGTTGTAGCCACCCAGCCATCCCGTGACATCGACCACCTCACCGATGAAATACAGCCCCGAGACCAGCTTTGACTGCATCGTGCTCGATGACAGGCCATCGGTGTCGACACCGCCCAGCGTCACTTCGGCAGTGCGGTAGCCTTCGGTGCCGCTGGCGATGATCGGCCATGCGTTGAGCTGCGCGCCGACCTGCGCCAGCTCCGCTTCGCGGTACTGGCGCATCGGCCGGCTCTCGAACCACTGCTCGCACAGGCGCTGCGCCAGCCGCTTGGGCAGCGCGTCGCCCAGCACGGTTTTCAGTTCGGCCGCTGGCCGTGCCCCACGCTGATCGATCAGCCACGCGCCGACATCCTGATCGGGCAACAGGTCGATGCGCAGATCGTCGCCCGGTTGCCAATAGGACGAGATTTGCAGGATCGCCGGCCCGCTGATACCACGATGGGTAAACAGCAGACCCGCACGGAAACCTTGCTTGCCGACCCGTGCTTCCACCGCCGGCAGCGCAACCCCGGCGAGATCCTGGTAGTGCTCCTGGTGTTTGCCGCTCAAGGTCAGCGGCACCAGACCGGCGCGCGTCGGCAGAACTTCATGACCAAACTGGCGCGCCAGTTCGTAGCCGAACCCGCTGGCACCCATGCTGGGAATCGACAGGCCGCCGCTGGCTACGACCAGCGACGGCGCATGCACTTCGCCGCGTGCAGTGAACACGCTGAAGCCCTCCGGTGTCTTGCGTACCCGCTGCACGCCGCAACTCGCCTCCACCGTCACGCCGGCCGCGGCGCACTCGTCCAGCAGCATGCGCACGATCTGCTTGGACGAGTCATCGCAGAACAGCTGGCCTAGTTCCTTCTCGTGATAGGCGATACCGTGCTTCTCGACGAGCGTGATGAAGTCGGCAGGCGTATAGCGTGCCAGCGCGGACTTGGCGAAATGCGGGTTAGCCGACAGGTACTGGCCCGGCGTGACTCCAAGGTTGGTGAAATTGCAGCGTCCACCGCCGGACATCAGAATCTTCTTGCCGACCTTGTTGGCATGGTCGACCACCAGCACCCGACGACCACGCTGGCCGGCCGCGATTGCGCACATCAGCCCAGCAGCGCCGGCACCGATGATCAACACATCCACTTTCATTGCGCCATCGCCTTCATCCTGATCGTAGTGGCCAAATTTATCCCGCAGCGCGGCATTATCCACCCACTACCTCACGCTGCATCGCTTACACTGACTCACTACTCATCCACTACTTCTCGAGAGTTGTCGCCATGCCTTCCTTTGACGTGATCTCCGAAGTCGACAAGCACGAACTGACCAATGCGGTCGATCAGGCCAATCGTGAGCTGTCCACCCGCTTCGACTTCAAGGGCTCGGACGCAAGCTACGCGCTGGATGAGTTTGTCATCACGCAGAGCGCCCCGAGCGAATTCCAGTTGCAGCAGATGCTGGACATCCTGCGCGGCCGACTGGTCGCGCGAAAGATCGACATCCGTGCACTGGACGCCTCCGACCCGGAAGTGAACCTGGGTGGCGCGCGACAGAAGATCACCATCAAGCAGGGCATCGAGCAGCCGGTGGCGAAGAAGCTGGTCGCCTCGCTGAAGGAAGCCAAGCTCAAGGTCGAGGCGCAGATCAATGGCGAGAAGCTGCGCGTCACCGGCAAGAAGCGCGACGATCTGCAGCAGGCGATGGCGGTACTGCGCAAGGCCGATGTAGAGCTGCCGCTGCAGTTCGACAACTTCCGCGACTGAATCGGGCCGCCCTTAATCGGGCAGCCAGAATCGGCCCGCCCTGAGCCTTCAAACCCTGGAGAGCAGCCGGCCACCCATCGCGGCATTGGCAGCCACGACCAGCGCCACGGCCAGCGCGTGCGTCAGCAGATCGGTGGCGGCGGCATCGTACGCATGGCAGATCTCCAGCAGGCTGGCCGATGCTGCGGCGCTGGCCAAACCGACCATGACGGCCGTCAGCACCGGACGCAGCGGGAAGGCACGACGCAGCAGAATGATCAGCAACGCTGACAGCGGAATCGAGAAGCTGATGATGAACACCAGGCAATCGCTGGACTGATGCAGGCTGGTGATGTGGGTTCCTGGCTTGAACAAAACGCTCAGGCAGCCGAGGCCGCTGGCGCCGATCCACAGCACCGCTCCGGGCAACGGCAACCAGGCCCACAGCGCGCGCTGCCCCGGGACACTGAGTGCAAATGCGGCCCACGCCGCGCAGATCGTGGTCACCACCGCACCGACACCGGCCCACGCCAGATCGGGCGCCGCATCCCACCGGTGCAACATGCCGCTCATGCCGAAATGCATCAACAACATGGCCGCGATCGCCGCCACCACCAGCAGCCAGCCGACGGTGCGCAGCCAGGGCGGCAGCAGACGCTGGACCGGCACCAATTCGATGCCCAGCTGGTCGATCAATGCCTCATGTGATCTTGGATCAGACATGGTGTTCAAGGTTCTCCATGGAAACGCTCGCGCAGCGCTTTCAGCGCGCGGTGCAGATTCACTTTCAACGCGCCGGTATTGCGCCCAGTGAGTTCGGCGGCCTCGCTCAGCGAGCGTTCGCGCAAGCCCAACTGTTCCACCGCTTCGCGCTGACCCGGTGGCAATTCGGCAATCGCCGCACGCAGACGCTGCGCCCTTTGCCCGCTTTCGGTGGCGGCGCTGGCATCGTCAACATCGGGATGGCGATCCAGGGCGAATTCATCATGCAATTCCCGACTGTCACGACGACCGCGGCTGCGCAACGCATCGATGGCGCGGCGGCTGGCAATCGCGCTGAGCCAGGCATCGTAGGAACGGCTCGGGTCATAGGTATGGCGTACGCGATGCACGGTGATCAGGGTTTCCTGCACGACGTCATCGAGATGATCCATCGCCACGCCTTGTCGCCGTGCCGCCGCGCGTATCAGCCCGATTGAATCGGCCAGCACCTTTTCATAGGCTCGCCGGTCGCCGCCCTGGGCCGCAGCCATCCACGCCGCCCGACGCTGATCGGGCGATTCGCTGTCGCTTGCCGCGGTGGATTGGGCTGACACGGATTGATTGACACTCGCCCACAGGGAAAGATCACTATCTACACCCATGAAGCCCGTTGCGGTCAAGGCTTGCGACATGGCTACTCCTGATCGGGGACGCTCACAGGGCATTCGCCGCATCCCGCTCGGGAGTTACCTCGTACCTGTCTATCGAAAGGCGGCGTTTGCAACACCTCGAGAAGTAACCGCAACCGACGATCCTGCGAATAGCCTTACACCACCCCATCGGATGAAGCTCTTATGCTCGTGTTGATCCTCGCCTATCTCGGCGGCGTACTGACCATCCTCAGTCCCTGCATCCTGCCGGTGCTGCCGTTCGTGTTTGCCCGCTCGGATCGACCGTTCATGCGCAACGGCCTGCCCATGCTGCTGGGCATGGCGATCACGTTTGCCGCGGTGGCTACGCTGGCCGCGCTCGGCGGTGGCTGGGCGGTGCATGCGAATCAGTACGGCCGCATCATCGCGCTGGTGGTGCTGGCGTTTCTCGGCCTTACCCTGCTGTCGACTCATCTGGCCGAATGGATCACCCGCCCGTTTGTGGCGCTGGGCAACCGGCTGTCGCAGCGCTCGGCGGACGATGGCGATTCAATCTGGTCAGCTGCCGGACTGGGCGTCGCCACCGGCCTGCTGTGGGCACCCTGTGCAGGGCCGATCCTCGGCCTGCTGTTGACCGGCGCGGCCCTGAACGGTGCCAGCGTACAGACCACCCTGCTGCTACTCACTTATGCGGGCGGCGCGGCGACTTCGCTGGGCCTTGCACTGCTGATCGGCGGCAAGGTATTCACGGTGATGAAGCGCTCGCTTGGAGCTGGTGAATGGGTGCGCCGCGTACTCGGGGTGCTGGTGCTTGCTGGCGTTGCGTGCATCGCGCTGGGACTGGATACCGGCCTGCTTACCCGCATCTCGCTGGCCAGCACCGGTGGCATCGAACAAAAGCTGATCAATGCGGTGACTCCTGCGCCTGCCGCCGAGCCAGTGCTGAAGGCCGGGGACCCGTTGCCAGTGGAGGGCCAGATGCCTTCACTGGCCGGCGCCACCCAATGGTTGAACAGTCCGCCACTGACCGTCGAATCGTTGCGCGGCAAGGTGGTGCTGGTCGATTTCTGGACTTACTCCTGCATCAACTGCATCCGCTCGCTGCCGTATGTGCGTGGCTGGGCCGACAAGTACAAGGATCACGGCCTGGTCGTAATTGGCGTGCACGCGCCGGAGTTCGCGTTCGAGAAGGATCCGGACAACGTCACCAAGGCAGTCAAGGATCTGGGCGTCGACTACCCGGTCGCACTGGATAACAACTATGCGATCTGGCAGGGCTTCAACAACGAGTACTGGCCCGCGCATTACTTCATCGACGCACAGGGCCAGATCCGTCACCACCATTTCGGTGAAGGCGGTTATCAGGAAAGCGAGGATGTTATCCGCGAGCTGCTGACGGCTGCCGGCCAGAAAAACCTGCCCGGTGGCTATGTGAGCGACAACCGTCAAGGCGTGGAAGCAGCTGCATCGAACGACACTACCCAGTCGCCGGAAACCTATGTCGGCTATGCCCGTGCAGAGAATTTCGTCGGCGGCAAAGTGGCACACGATGATCCGTGGGATTACCAGGCCGGCACGCTTGGCACCAATCAGTGGGCGCTCGATGGCCGCTGGAACGTGCATGGCGAAAACGCACAGCTGGAGAAAGCCGACGGCGGCATCGTCTACCGCTTCCGCGGTCGCGACCTGCACCTGGTGCTCGGCCCCGCCACCGATGGCAAGCCGATCCGCTTTCGCGTCACCATCGACGGCAAGGCACCCGGCGCCGACCACGGCATGGATACCGATGCCGACGGCAACGGCACGGTCACCGAACAGCGCTTGTACCAGCTAGTGCGCCAGGCCAACGGCAGCGGCGAGCGCCTGTTCGAGATCGAGTTCCTCGACCCCGGCGTGCAGGCCTACGCCTTCACGTTCGGCTAATCAAATGGCTCTTGTAGGAGCGGCTTCAGTCGCGATGCTGTTACCGCACGTCACCGGGAAGCATCGCGACTGAAGTCGCTCCCACAGATGAGCACCCAAGAAACGCGCCCACGGAGGTCCCCATGTCACGCATCAATGAAACCCTCGCGATGGATCGCCGCCGCTTCCTGCGTGCAGCTGTTACCGGCGGCGCACTGCTGGTGGCCGGTGGTGGTCTGGTCATTCCGCGCTTGTTCGCTGCTGGTGCCGCCGAAGAACAGAAGCTCGTCGGCAAGCCTGGCAATGTCCTGCTGGAAGTCTTTGCCGATGATGGCCGTGACCTCGGTCCACGCCAGCTGCCCAAGCTGGTGCTGAGCGACGCGCAGTGGCGGCAACGGTTATCGCCGGCGGCGTTCGAGATCATGCGGCGTGCCGGCACCGAGATGGCTTTCAGCGGACCGCATGAAAGGCCCAATGCCAAGGGGCTGTTCCGCTGTGTCGCCTGCGCCACGGCGCTGTATGACGCCGCGACCGAGTTCGACTCAGGCACCGGCTGGCCCAGCTTCTGGCAGCCGATCGCCAAGAGCAATGTGATCCAGAACGCGGACAGCAGCCTGGGCATGGATCGCACCGCGGTCAGTTGCGCTTGCTGCGACAGCCACCTCGGCCACGTCTTCGACGACGGTCCGCAGCCGACCGGATTGCGCTATTGCATGAACTCGGTGGCATTGCGCTTCGTCCCGCGCACAGCCGGCTGAGCATCACCTTGCCGGCGTTACGGTAAATCATCGCGAGGGCACGCTGTCTGCAGGTGAAATGCATTCTTAATGCATGCCACACCGACGTTTTTCGGACCCTGCAGCAGCAAACCCGGCAGTGCATAATGCCCGCGTCCGCTGCGCATGCAGGCGGGCACTCGGATTGACCACTCACTCGCTGGAGATCGATTGCACAATGAAACGTATGGTTTGGTCTGCTCTTGCAGCGCTATCCCTGGCTATCCCCGCGCTTGCGGATGCACAGGATGCCTACGTCATCGACAACGTCGATGTGTTCGCTGGACCTGACTCGAGCTACCCGCTCGTCGCCCAGATTCCGGCGGGTACGGGAGTCGGCGTGCAGGGTTGCACCCAAGGTTGGGAGTGGTGTGATGTGATCACGTACGGCAATCGCGGCTGGGTGCCTGGCAATTACATCCAGTACAACAACCAGAACCAGCCCGTGCTGCTGCCGATGTATGGCGCGCAGATCGGCATTCCCGTTGTTACCTTCGTGATTGGCGACTACTGGGATCGGTACTACCACAACCGTCCGTTCTATGGCGATCGCGCAAGCTGGTATAGCCGTCCGTATGTGCGCCGGCCGCCACCGCCGCCGCCGCGCTATCCCTATCGGGGACCGATTCGCCCCATGGAGGCAGGTGCGCCGATGCCGGGATATCAGCAGCCTGGACATCTGGGTCCCGTCACCCCAGGACGTCCGGTGTACCCGGTTCAGGGCTATCGGGCCCCGCAACAAGGCAACCCCGCAGCCAAGCCAGCGGAAAAGAAAGATGAGCATCGAGATGATCGTTACGACAACGGCGGTCATTGATCGCGTCGTCGTGAGCTAACGGCCGGCCGGGGTGATGGAAGATCGCCCCGGCCGATGGCCTCTTCCCGTAGACGGATCGGCGGTCAATACTCCGGCATCGCATCTGACGGACGTCTTGCCGATGGTCGACCTGCTCTCTTCCGACGTGCTTGCCTCGCAGCCGCTTGAACATGCGCTGGCCCTTTCAGCACGGTTCTATACCGATACACGCGCGCCAGCGCTGGATGCCAGCGCGGTGTTTGCGCGCAGCTGGCAGTTGGTATGCCATCAATCGCAATTGAGTGAAGTGGGCGACCACGTGGTGACCTCGATCGCCGGTCTGCCGCTGCTGATTGTGCGCAGCGACGAGGCGTCGATCCGCGCGTTCCACAATGTCTGCCGGCATCGCGCCGGACCGATCGCCAGCTGCAACGGTCGTGGCGCGACTGCCTTGCGCTGCCGTTACCACGGCTGGACCTACGGGCTGGATGGCGTGTTGCGCGGCGCGCCGGAAATGGGACGCACGCCGGACTTCGATCCCGCCGACATTCGTCTGCCCGAGGTGCGCGTGCAGCTGTGGCAGGGGCTGGTCTTTGTCGCCACCGGCGAGGCACCGCCGTTCAATGAATTCGTCGCCGGCATCGATGCGCGACTCGGCCCCGATCGCGCGCTGGACGGCTATGAATTCCATCATCGCGCCAGCTGGGAGGTGGCGTGCAACTGGAAGGTCTACGTGGACAATTACCTGGAGGGTTATCACGTACCGCATATCCATCCGGGCCTGAACAGCGTGCTCGACTACCGCAGCTACATCACCGCGACGGCGACCTGGTATTCGTTCCAGTTCAGCCCGCTGGAAAGCGGCGCCGACCTCTATGGCAGTGGTGAAGCGCTGTACTACTTCCTGTACCCGAACGCGATGCTGAACATCCTGCCCGGCCGCCTGCAAACCAATCGCGTGCTGCCGCTGGGCGTTGATCGCTGCCGGGTCGAATTCGACTTCTACTACGCTCCCGACAGCGGTGCCGAAGCATTGGCACGCCGTGCGAACGACATCGCATTCAGCGACGAAGTACAGGACGAGGACGTAACGATCTGCCAGGACGTGCAACGCGGCCTCGCCTCAGGATCCTACGAAGCCGGCCGGCTGAATCCGCTGCGCGAAAATGCCGTGCACCACTTCCATGAACTGCTGCGCCGTGCCTATCGAGATTCAGACGAGCGCGCGTGATTGCCCACACTCGCACCAGGCAGGCTCGAGGCCGGCACGGATAACTCGTCAGCGCCCGTTACCTGAACGCCGACTTGGGTTTGCGCCCGGCCACCGCCATCTTGCCGGGCATGGCGCGATGCGCCCACCTATTGTCGGAGTCCGTCATGAGTACGCCACTGGCTATTCCCTGCCCGCATTGCAGCGCGCTCAATCGCGTCCCGGCCGAGCGTGTCGGCGAGCACCCCCAATGCGGCCGCTGCAAGCAAGCCCTGTTCGATGGACATCCGGTTGAGCTGACCGCCAGCAACTTCGACGCCGTGGCCGGCCGTGGCGACCTGCCGGTGCTGATCGATTTCTGGGCGCCGTGGTGCGGGCCCTGCCTCGGCTTTGCGCCGACATTCGTACAGGCCGCTGGCAAGTTCGAGCCGCGACTGCGGCTGACCAAGCTCGATACCGAAGCGCAGCCACAACTGGCGCAGCGCTTCAACATCCGCAGCATCCCGACACTGGTCATGTTGCGCCAGGGACGCGAGATCGCTCGGCAGTCCGGAGCGCTGAACGCGGCGCAGTTGCAGCAGTTCGTCGAAGGGGCATTGGCGCAGCGCTGAACATCCGACCGAAAGGGACTTGGCCGGAATGGCAAGCCCCTCCACCCATGCCTTTATGCACACTCCGGACGTGCCACGGACAGCTACGCTTGGATCTTTGATCCGAGGGGAACGTTCCGTGCGCAAGTCTCTGCAATCCACCCTGCTGGCCGCCTTGGTGCTGGCGGGGCTCAACACCACGACCCTGGCGGCTGATGCACACAAGCCGCCAGCCGCAGCGGACGCGGCCAGCACCAGCGATTTTCACCTGCCGCCGTTCCCTGCCGATGCGCACGTGACGCAAAGCACCACGGTGAGCGGCAAAACCCTCAAATACACCGTCACCGTGGGCTCGCTGCCGGTGCGCGATGAAAAGGGCACAACCATCGGTGAGGTGGTGTTCACCGCTTACACCATGCCCGGCAAAGACCGCCCGGTGACGTTCGCGCTCAACGGCGGTCCGGGCGCATCGTCGGTCTATCTGAACTTTGGTGCGATCGGGCCGAAGAAAGTGAACTTCGGCGTCGAAGGCGACACGCCCTCGCAGCCGGCTACGCTGCACGACAACCCCGGCACTTGGCTGGGCTTCACCGACCTGGTGTTCATCGATCCGGTCGGCACCGGCTATAGCCGTGCGCTGGTGGACGACAAGGAAGCGACCAAGCAGTTCTACAGCACCGACAACGACATCAAGTACCTCTCGCGCATCGTCTACGACTGGCTGGTCAAGAGCGGCCGCATGACCTCGCGCAAGTATCTGGTGGGCGAGAGCTACGGCGGCTTCCGTGGCCCACGCATCACCGACTACCTGCAGACCCAGCTCGGCGTGGCGATGAACGGCGTGGTGCTGCTGTCGCCGTATCTCGATCCGGCCGCATCGGATGACGAGAACGTATCGCCACTGCCGTGGATGCTCACGCTGCCGTCGATCGCTGCCGCGCATCTCGAGCGCGAGCACAAGCTGACCCCGCAGGCGATGACCTCGATCATCGACTACACCCGTGGCGAATACGCCACCGACCTGATGAAAGGCCGATCCGACCCACAGACCGCCGATCGCGTGGTCAGCAAGGTGACCGAGTTGACCGGGCTCGATCCGCTGTTCGTGAAGCGCTCCGGTGGTCGACTGGAAACCCAGGCCTACCTGCGTGAGGTGTACCGCGCCGAAGGCAAACTGGGTAGCCGCTACGACTCCAACGTCACCGCGTGGGACCCGTTCCCGTACGCACCACATCAGGAAACCGGCGATCCGATCCTCAACGGCATCATCGCGCCGACCACCAGCGCGATGGTCAACTTCGTCACCCAGACCGTGGGCTGGAAATACGATGGCCGCTACAACGCACTGAGCTACGACGTGAACAAGCTGTGGCATGAAGACGACGACGCCAACAAGGGCTCGGTGTCACAGCTGCGCGAAGCAGTGGCGAATGATCCGGGCCTGCGCGTGCTGATCGCACACGGCTGGGACGACCTGTCGTGCCCATTCATGGCCTCGGTGCTGATCGTCGATCAGATGCCGGCGATGGGTGATCCCACCCGCGTGCAGGTGAAGGAATACGCGGGCGGCCACATGTTCTACGCACGCACCGACAGTCAGGCAGCACTGACCGAAGACGTGCAGGCGTTGTACGGCGCCAAATAATCAGTTTCAGCCTGGGGCGGGCGAAACGCTCGCCTCAGGCTGGCCCTGGTAACGTCACGCGCAGAGGTTCAACGCGCCACCGTGCTGGCACGCACCAGGTATTGCAGGCTGAACATCTGCTCGGGGTCGGTCCAGACACGCAGCACCGCGAGGCCAGCCTTGGCGGCCAGCGCGGCGAAATCGGCCAGCGAATATTTACAGCTGTATTCGACCTGGATCGCCTCGTCCTCGCGGAACGCCACGCTCGCGCGCCCTACTTTCACCTGTTGCTCCCGGTGGCTGACGATATGGGTCTCGATCCGTCCGGCCATCTGGTTGTAGTGCGCCCGGTGACCGAATGCCGACAGCTCGAAGTTGCTGCCGATCTCCCGGTTCAGCCGGGTCAGCATGTTGAGAGTGAAAGCCGCAGTGATTCCGGCGCGATCGTTATAGGCAGCCTCGATCAGCTCGGAATCTTTTTTCAGGTCCACGCCAATCAGGATGCCACCGGCATCGCCCATCTCGTTGCGCATCTTGCGCAGCAGCATCGCAGCTTCGCGGGTTTCGAAATTACCGATAGTTGAGCCGGGGAAATACACCACCGTGCGCCGTGGCGCACTGGGCGGAATCGGCAGACGCAGCGGCTTGGTGAAATCGGCACACAGCGGCTGCAGCGGCAGTTGCGGAAACTCCCTGGCCAGCCGCCCGACACTCTGCCGTAGCGGTTCCGGCGAAATCTCGACCGGTACATAGCTCACCGGCTGCTGCAGATGCTGCAGCAGTATGTGCGTCTTGCGCGCGTTGCCGCTGCCGTATTCAACCAAACGTACGTCACTGCCCAACACGTCGGCGATGCTGCCGGCGTGTTCGACCATCAACGCGATTTCGGAACGGGTGAGGTAATACTCCGGCTGCTCGCAGATCTGCTCGAACAGCCTGGAGCCGTGCTCGTCGTAGAACAGCCACGACGGCAGCCGCTTGGGCTTGAGCCCGAGTCCGCGTTGGGCGACTTCCAGTAATTCATTGACCGGCGGGCGACGATCGTCGTCGCTGACACCACACACTTGCACACTCATTGGTCATGTCCCAGTCGTAGCCCGGCAAACTGCCAGCGGGCGTTAGGTGGAAAGAAATTGCGGTAACTGGCACGGATGTGATCGCGCGGAGTGACACAGGAACCACCGCGCAATACCCATTGGCCGCACATGAATTTGCCGTTGTATTCGCCCAGTGCGCCAGGCAGCGGGCGAAAGCCCGGATAGCTGACATAGGGCGACACAGTCCATTCCCACACATCGCCGTATAGCTGCAGCAGGCCGTCGCCACCACTGGTCGCGCGTGGATGGAAGCGCTGTTCGTTCAGCAGGTTACCGCTGATGGCGACGCCTTGCGCGGCCGATTCCCATTCCGCCTCGGTCGGCAACCGCGCGCCGGCCCAGCGCGCGAACGCGTCGGCCTCGTAATAACTCAAATGACATACCGGCTGGTGCGGATCGAGCGCACGCACACCAGCGAGGGTGAACTCACTGGCCAGATCAGGCTGCCAGTAAAGCGGGCGCTGCCAGTCTTCGCGTTGCACGGTGGCCCATCCATCGGACAGCCACAGGCCAGGCTCGCGGTAGCCACCTTCATGCACAAACGCCAGGTACTCGGCATTGGTCACCAGTCGGTTGGCCAGCGCGTGTGGCTGTAACAGCGTGCGATGCCGCGGCGTTTCGTTGTCAAACGCAAATCCTTCGCCGCGATGGCCGATCTCGATGATGCCCTCGCGGCCGTCGATGAAGCGCAGGGGCGGGCTTGCCGCGCCTGGCAGATCGGCCACCGTCTGCCGATACGCTGGCTGCAATGGATTGCACCAGAACGCATGCTTGATGTCGGTCAGCAGCAACTCCTGGTGCTGTTGCTCGTGTTGCAGGCCCAGCTCGACCAGTGCGGCCAGTTCCGGATCGTCATCGCTGACCAGCAGCTCGCTCACCGCGTCGTCGATGTATTGGCGATACGCCCGCACTTCATCCAGCGAAGGCCGCGACAACAGCCCCCGTTGCGGTCGGGCATGCATTGGGCCGACCGACTGATAGTAGGAATTGAACAGGTAATACCACGCTGGATCGCGTGGCCGGTAAGCCGGATCGCGGCCCAGCACGAATTGCTCGAAGAACCAGCTGGTATGCGCCAGATGCCATTTGCCTGGGCTGGCATCCGGCATCGACTGCACCAGCAGATCCTCGGCGCTCAACCCTCTACACAGGTCCAGCGTCTGGCGACGCACCTGCTGAAATCGTGTGGCAACCTCGACGGACGGGATGGTCTGCCAGGCTGCCATCACTGCCGCCCCGGCGTTACCGACAGCGCAGTCGGTGCGAGGGAGGCCTCTTGGCGCGGCTCGTTAAAAATCATGGTCGAAAGCATGCCGGGCCGGCTGTTCAAATCTTGTGATTGGAAGATGGCAAATTGATCGCAGCGACAGCTAAACGAATCCGACAGGAACCGCATGCAAGCAGGGCTGCAATCGGTAGCGCGCGCCTGAAAGCAAAGAGCCCGGCATCAAGCCGGGCTCTTTGTGATTACTGCATGACAATAGCGTCAGTTGCCGTAACCGTCATCGCGAACATAAGTTGCCGGTGGCGGTCCGTTGTACACGACCGGCGGTCCGCTCTGATAGACCACGGGCGGCCCATTTTGATAGACCACCGTACCCGGTGCGCCGTAATAGACGGGGCCCGGGCCGTAGTACACCGGCGGCGGTGCCAGGGCACCGGCCACTACGCCGACTACGGCACCTGTGAGGATCGCACCGGCGATCCAGCGCCCGCCGCTCCAGTAACCACCGCGATAGCCATAACCGCCGCGATAGCCATAACCACCACCACGGTAGCCATAGCCGCCATGACCGTTCCAGCCGTTCGCCGACGCGGTCAGTGGCACCGCCACTGTCGCCGCTACAGCAAGGCCCAAAGCCAACCATTTGCCTGCACCACTGAAACGCTTGGTCATGACGCTTTTCTCCGTTGATACGATGCCTATGCTCGGCTTGTCGGGCTTAATGTGGACTGAAGCGTTTACTTTTTGATCCGGGCGCTATCCCAGGGGTTTATCCCGGCGTCAGCCGGCCGCCGGCGCAGCAACCAGCAACCGTGAATATCAGCTCGACGTGAGAAATCGAACGGGATGCTCGGCACCGTCCATTCGTCGATCTCGAAGCGCTTTTCAAGTTCCTCGCGATCGAGCTTGAAGCGGCGGAAGTTGTTGGAAAACACGATGACACCATCACGCGTCAGCCGATCATCGCAAGCATGCAGCAGCTTCACGTGATCACGCTGTACGTCAAAGTCATCGGCGCGCTTGGAGTTGGAAAAAGTGGGCGGATCGACAAAGATCAGCCCATAGCGCTCGCGATCGTTTTGCAGGAACTCCAGCGCATCGAACTGCATCAGCCGGTGACTGCCGCCACTGAATCCGTTCAACGCGAGATTGCGTGAAGCCCATTCCAGATAGGTCGCCGAAAGGTCCACGCTGGTGGTTTCCAGCGCGCCGCCGGCCGCAGCGTAGACGCTGGCCGTGGCGGTATACGCAAACAGGTTCAGGAAACACCGCCCCTGCGCCAGCTCGCGCACTTTCGCACGCACCAGCCGGTGATCGAGGAACAGGCCGGTGTCCAGGTAGTCGGTGAGATTGACCAGGAAATCCAGGCCGCCCTCCTGCACTTCGATAAACTCGTTGCGTTGATCGAGCTGGCCGTACTTGGAGCCGCCCTTGCCCCGCTCCCGGGTTTTCAGCGCAATCCGTTCACGTGGCACCTCGAGCACTTCGCCAGCAACGCGGGCGATTTCACGCAAGCGCAGGCGCGCGATATCGGCAGGCACATCTGCCGGCGCCCTATATTCCTGGATGTGCAGATGATTGTTGCCTTGCGTGTCGCCGTAGACATCGATCGCCGCGGCGTATTCAGGCAGATCCTGATCGTAGGCGCGCCAGCAATGGATGTCTTCGCGGGTCAGCCGTTTGCGCAGGTGCTTGAGGTTTTTTTCCAGCCGGTTCTTCAGCATCTGCGCGCCGGCCGACAGCGGCTTGGGCTCACGCGGCGCTTCATCGCGCTTGCTCAGGTCGAACGTCAGCAGCACGGTTTCGAGGGCGCCGTTGTAAAGCGCATATCGCTTGTCCGCATGCAACTGCATGGCGCGCCCCAGCTCTACGTCTCCAGCCAGAACGGCCGCGCGCCAGCCAGTGAAGCGCGCGCGCAGCGCGTCGCCCACGGCGCGATAGAGCTTCGGCATTTCGGCGCGTTCGCCCAACCGCTCGCCATACGGTGGATTGGTGATGACCAGGCCATAGTCGACACCGGGCGGCGGCGCGATGTGCATCACGTCCTGCTTGTCCAGCGTAAAGAAACCCGCCACGCCGGCTGCCTGCGCATTGCGTTTGGCCGTCTGTACCATGCGCGGGTCGGCATCGCTGCCGAAGAACACGCTGCGCAATCCGCGCAAGCCAGTTTCGGCGCGCTGATTCGCCTCGTCCAGCAGCCCGCGCCACAGCGCGATATCGTGCTGCTGCCAGCCGAGAAAGCCGAAATACTCACGACGCAGTCCGGGCGCCACGTCGGCCGCCATCAAGGCGCCTTCGATCAACAAAGTGCCGGAGCCGCACATCGGATCGAGCAGTGCGCCGCCGGCGGCATACACCTCGGGCCAGCGCGCGCGCAGCAGCATTGCCGCGGCGAGATTTTCCTTCAGCGGTGCCTCACCCTGCACTTCGCGCCAGCCGCGCCGATGCAGCGGCGAACCAGCCAGATCCAGCGACACCGTCGCGCGATCGCGGCGCAGCCGCAAATTGATCCGGATGTCCGGTTCGTCGGTGTCGATGCCGGGCCGAGTGCCATCCCGCTGACGGAACTGATCGACCACCGCGTCCTTCACCCGCAGGCCGATGAACTGGCTGTGGGTAAGCTTGCTCATCGCCGTACCGGCGTCCACCGCGAACGTGGCGTGCGCGGCCAGGTGCTGGCTCCAGTCAAGCTCCTGCACACCGCGATACAGCGCGTCATCGTCGGCCGCATCGAACTCGGCCAGCGGCAGCAAAATGCGGCTGGCCAACCGCGACCACAGGCAGGCGCGATACGCGGTTTCCAGCGTGCCGGAAAAATGCGCGCCAGCCAGCGCCTCGCGCACGTCCGTGGCACCGATCGCGATCAATTCATCGCGCAGCAAGTATTCCAGCCCTTTCGGGCAGGTGGCGAAATAGTGGCTCATGCGGCGTTCGCCAGTTGGTCAAGCAGCAGGCGGAACTGCGCGGCAATCATTTGCATGCTGGCGCCCAGCCGGTGATCGTCATCTAGCACCAGCAACGGCAGTCGGCGCTGTGCGGCAAACGCCTGCACGCCGCCCACCGGGCAGACATCGTCGCGCCAACCGTGGATCAGCACCGTCGGCACGCAGCGGCGCAGATCAAATGCCCGCACGTAACCGGGGATCGCGCTCGGCGTGGCCAGCAGCAGCAGGCCGGCCACCGGCACATCCAGCGAGGCCAGCCCGGACACGAACGCACCCATGCTGGAGCCCACCAGCAACGGCGGCTCAGCGAGCTCCTCGATGGTGGCGCGCAGGCGGGCGATTCGCGGTGCCACCGAGCCGGCATGGCCACGCGCATCGTCGTCACGATAGTCCGGCCGCTGCGTGCGCCAGCCCAGCGATTCGGCCAACTGTGCCAGCGCGCTGACCTTGGTCGCGTCCGGACCGGAGTCCGAGCCGTGCGAAAGAATGATCTGGCCGCGCATGGCGGTCTCCATGGAAACTGCATAAAGCTAAGGCAGGCATCTTAACAGGCGACTCGTTTCCGCCCGGACCTGGAGCCTGTTGGTGATCTTCCCGTAGCCCGCGCCGGGATCTGTTTGCGCGCAGGCCAAGGAAGAACGAGGGAGTGTACGTCCGTACACGACTGAGTGATGACGCCGGCCTGCGCGCAAACAGACCCGTCCCGAAGGGTTGCCGTTGAGTGGCCGCCATGCGGCAGCGCGCGGCTTGGCCTGACGGCCAGTCAGGCGCTGCGCCACGCACTACCACCTGGCGGCCACGCAACGGCAACGCGAGCCACGGGAAGATCATCAACAGGCTCTCAGCCATGCGAGACTTGGCGCATGCCCACGACCATTCACGATCAACCGTTACCTTACGTTGCCCAGCTTCCCGAGCGCCCTGCCGACGCCGTCGAACTGGCGGTGATCCACTGTACCGAACTGCCGGACCTGGCGACCGCCCGCCAATACGGTGAAAAGGCGCTGCACTCAAACGGCACCGGCAATAGCGGCCACTACTACATCGACCGCGACGGCACGATCTGTCGTTATGTGCCTGGCACCCGCGTGGCGAACCATGTTCGCGGCCACAACCCGAACTCGATCGGCATCGAATTGGTGAACCTTGGCCGCTATCCGCACTGGTGGGATACGCGCCATCAGCAGATGACCGAGCCCTACCCATCTGCCCAGATCGGCGCCCTGCGCGCGCTGCTCGTCCAGTTGCGCCACGATTTCACCAATCTGCAACGGATCGCCGGTCACGAGGATCTGGATACCGCGATGATGCCGGCCAGTGACGACCCCACCAGGGAAATCCACCGCAAGCTCGACCCGGGCCCGATGTTTCCGTGGGCCGAGGTGCTGGGGGACAGCAAGCTGACGCGCATCGGCGCGCCGTAGCCGTAGGTGGCTGCTCCCGCCCCTGCTTGCCCCTTCTTCGGGGCAAGCAGGGGCGGGAGCAAAACCCACCCCGGCTATAATCACCTTTCACGTCCCATCGAGCTGTCCATCCCATGTCGCCAAACCACGTCACCGAACTGGTCGATCTGTTGCACCTTGAACGGCTGGAAGACAACCTGTTCCGCGGCCAGAGTCGCGACATCGGCACCCGCTTCGTGTTCGGTGGCCAGGTGCTGGGACAGGCGCTGGCGGCGGCGCAGCAAACGGTGGATCCGGTGCGCGAGGCACATTCGCTGCACGCGTACTTTCTGCGTGCCGGCGATATCGACGCACCGATTGTCTACAGCGTGGAACGCACCCGCGATGGCGGCTCGTTCTCGTCGCGACGGGTGGTGGCGATCCAGCACGGCCAGCCGATTCTGGATGGCTCGGTCTCGTTCCAGGTACCCGAGCAGGGCGTGGAGCACCAGACAACGATGCCCGAAGTGCCGGCGCCGGAGGATCTGGAGCCCATGCACGCGCTGCCGCCGGAGGAGCTGGCGCGGCTGCCGGTGAAACTGCAGCGCTGGCTCGGCATCGACGGCCCGTTCGCATTTCGCCAGGTATGGCCGCGCGATGAACAGCACCCGGCCAAGCGGCCGCCGATCCAGCACATCTGGTTCAAGCTGACCTCGCCGATCAGCGACTCCGCCATCTTGCACCGCGCGCTGTTGGCGTATGCGTCGGACTTCCATTTGATCGGCACCGCCACGCTGCCGCATGGCATTTCCTATCTCACCCACAACGTGCAGATGGCGAGCCTCGACCATGCGCTGTGGTTTCACCGACCGTTTCGGGTGGACGAATGGCTGCTGTATTCGTTCGACAGCCCGACCGCACAAAGCGGCCGCGGGCTGGCGCGCGGACAGATTTTCAGTCGCGATGGCCGGCTGATCGCATCCTCCGCCCAGGAAGGCCTGATTCGCCTGCGCCAATCCTGATCAAGGAACGGATCAAGGCAGACCAAGCCGAGTAAACTGCGCGTATGCGCCAGATTTATACCTCCCCCCGCCAAGAGAACATCGATGCCGTGGTCGCCCTGATGGCCGAACACGGCATCGAGGCCACCGTGGCCAATCGTTCCAACTACAACCGCCCGACCTGGCAGCGGTTCAGCTATACGCAGCGCGAGGACAACCGCGAGACCTGGGCGCAGGTGTGGATTGCACGCGCTGAGGACTACACCAAGGCGCGTACCCTGCTGCGCGAGATCGGCATTGAGCCGGTGATCCGGCATGGCGACGAACTGGCCGCCGCCCGCAACCCTTCGCCAACCACGCAGCGCGAGCATTTGGTGGCCCGCGCGCGCCGGATCGTGCTGCTTGCGGTGCTGGCTGCGTTCGCGATGGTGGTGTTGCGCTACCTGCACGTTGTCTAGCGGAGCTGGTTGCAGCGGGTGATGGTGCGGCGCCATCGTGCCGGCATAGAATCAACCCATGCGCTCCGATCAAGTCCGCCTGTTTCAGACCCTGCCTCATGCGTGCGGCTACTACGCCGAGCGCACGGCGCAGAATCTGGTGATCGATCCGGCAGCACCGCAGCTCGACAAACTATATGGTCCGGCGCTGGAGCGCGGCTTTCGCCGCGCCGGTGGCCACCTGTATTTCCCGCATTGCCCGCAATGTCGGGCCTGCACGCCGTGTCGCCTCGACGTGGAAAACTTCCAGCCGGATCGTGCGCAACGACGCTGCCTGAAACGCAATGCCGACCTCAGCATCAGTGAATCGATCCCCGGCTACAACCGTGAACGCCACCGGCTGTACCAACGTTATCTGCAGAGTCGCCATGCCGGCGGCGGCATGGACGATGCCGAGGCCAGCGATTTCCGTCGCTTCCTCACCGCGCCTTGGAGCCCCACGTTATTTCTGGAGCTGCGGCTGGGCGAACGGCTGCTCGCCGTGGCGGTCACTGACGTATGCCTCAACGGCCTTTCAGCCGTCTATACGTTTTACGACCCTGCGGAAACCGAGCGCAGTCTCGGCACCTTCGCGATCCTGCAGCAGGTCGAGCTAGCTCGTCGCCGCGGCCTGCCCTGGTTGTATCTGGGCTTCTGGATCGACGGCCATCCGAAAATGGACTACAAGCGACGCTTCCAACCGCTGCAGATCCGCACCGCAAACAGCTGGCAACCGATGCCCTAGGCGCCGCGTAGGTTGGGGTGGGCACAGCGGACCCCAACGCAATTCCCCGCGAGTTTCATGTTGGGGTTCGCTTTGCTCACCCCAACCTACGCACTAACGCTGGTTTGCAGGTTCGGTTGCTTGCTGCACTTTCGGATACGGAAACAACTTCACCAGCGGGACCGACAGACCGTCATCTCCGACTACGCGGCAATGCGTGCGGTCGAGCTGGCGGGGTTCGTCAACGCCGCAGCTGTGCGCGATGATGCCGACCTCGTGCATCAGGTTGGTGGCGTAGTGGTAGACCCGCTCGCTCTTGTCGGCGACTACCAGTCCGCGCTGCAGTTTCGGGTTCTGCGTGGTGATGCCGGTAGGGCAGCTGTTGCGGTTGCACTGCAGTGACTGGATACAACCGAGTGCGAGCATGAAGCCGCGCGCTGAATTGACGAAGTCGGCGCCGATCGACAACGCCCACGCCACGTCGTAGGCGGTGATGCACTTGCCCGAGCAGATCACCTTGATGCGCTCGCGCAGCCCCCTCACAACCAGCATGTCGAGCAGCGCCGGCAATGCCTCGCGCAGCGGCAGGCCAACGCCTTCCATCAGCGTCTGCGGCGCAGCGCCGGTACCACCTTCGGAGCCATCCACAATGATGAAATCCGGCGCGCTCTGGATGCCGCGCCGGGCGATCTCATCGCACAAGTCGCCGATCCATTCCACGCCGCCGAATACGGCCTTGAAGCCGACCGGTTTGCCGGTGAGATCGCGGATGTGCTGGATCGCGTCCATCAACTGCTGCACGTTGCCGATGTCCAGATGACGGTTCGGACTTTGCGAGTCCTTACCCATCGGAATGCCGCGGATCGCCGCGATTTCCGCGGTGACCTTGGCCGCCGGCAGCAAGCCGCCCATGCCTGGCTTGGCGCCCTGCCCCAGCTTGATGCTGACCATCTTCACCTGTTTGTTCGCGCAGATCGCCAGCAGTTTTTCGTCATCGAGCTTGCCGTCCGGGGTGCGCACGCCGTACTTGGCGGTGCCGATCTCGAACACGATGTCGCAACCGCCTTCGAGGTGATACGGCGCCAGACCACCCTCGCCGGTATCCATCCAGATCCCGGCCTTAGCGGCGCCGCGTGACAGTGCACGTACCGCCGGCGCCGACAGCGCGCCGAAACTCATCGCCGAGATATTGAAGAACGGTGCATGGCTGTACGGCTCACGCGCATACGGGCCGATCGTCACCGGCACTGGCTCGACGTGCTCCTCGCCCAGCGCGGGAAACGGCGCGTTGACGAAAAACGGCACGCCCTCACCACGCAGATCACGGCTGGACCCGAATGCGTTGGTGTTGTCGACGTTCTTCGCGGCGCGATACACCCAGGTGCGCTCGGCCCGATTGAACGGCATTTCCTCGCGATCGCTGGAATACAGGTACTGCCGGAAGAACTCGCCCAGATGCAGGAACCAGTAGCGAAAGTGCCCGATCACCGGAAAATTGCGCAAGACCGAATTTGCCGTCTGGTGGCGGTCGACCACCCAGGTCACCAGCACCACCATCACCGCCAATGCCAGCAGCAACAGCAAAAAGGCGGCGCTGGTTTCCACCATCACGATCAGCCAGTGCGCAAAACCCGTCGATTCCATTGCTCTCTCCTGTGCGGTATCAATCGCCTTGCCGGCGCCAACATGTCGCTGCACGCTAAATCGGAACGATGACAGCAAGCCTATCGCATCGTGCCGCTGTCGCCGCTTGTCTTACAACTCGATCCGCAGGCGTTTCGCCGCACGCACTGCCTTGGCCACCGCTTCATCCAGCGTGGCGGCGCGGGCCAGTGTCACCGCCATGCGACGCCGACCTTTTACAGTCGGCTTGCCGAATATCCGCAATTGCGTATCCGGCTCGGCCAGCGCATCGGCTACATGGTGGTATCGCGGCGCCGCACTGTCGCCCTCGACCAGCACCGCGCACGAGGCCGATGGCCCGTATTGATGGATCACCGGGATCGGCAAGCCGAGGATCGCTCGCGCGTGCAATGCAAACTCGGACAACTCCTGCGAGATCATGGTGACCAGCCCAGTGTCGTGCGGACGCGGGCTGACCTCGGAGAAGATCACCGCATCGCCCTTGACGAAGAATTCCACGCCGAACACACCCCATCCTCCCAGCGCCTCGGTCACCGCGGCCGCCTGTCGCTGCGCTTCGGCCAAGGCGATCGCGCTCATCGGCTGCGGCTGCCATGACTCGCGGTAATCACCGTCTTCCTGGCGATGGCCGATGGGCGCACAGAAGCTGACGCCATCGGTATGCCGCACCGTCAGCATGGTGATCTCGTAATCGAACGCAACGAAGCCCTCGACGATCACCCGGCCCTTGCCGGCGCGGCCACCGGACTGCGCGTAATCCCAAGCGTGCTGCAGTTCGTCGACACTGCGCACCACGCTCTGACCCTTGCCCGACGAACTCATCACCGGCTTGATCACGAACGGATAGCCGATCACGGCAACCGCTTCGCGATACTGCGTTTCGTCGTCGCAGAAACGATACAGCGAGGTTGGCAGCTTCAACTCCTCGGCGGCCAGCCGGCGGATGCCTTCGCGGTCCATCGTCAGCCAGGTCGCGCGAGCGGTCGGAATCACCCGCTGCCCCTCTTTCTCCAGCTCGATCAGCGTGGCCGTATGGATCGCCTCGATCTCCGGCACCACCAGATCGGGCTTTTCCAGCTCGATCACTGCACGCAACGCCTTGCCATCAAGCATGTCGATCACGTGGCTACGATGGGCAATCTGCATCGCTGGCGCGTTCGCGTAGCGATCGACCGCGATCACCTCCACCGCGTAACGCTGCAGCTCGATCGCAACCTCCTTGCCCAGCTCGCCGGCGCCGAGTAGCAAGACGCGCAAAGCATGGTCGGAATGGGGCGTGCCGAACGGCTTCATCAGGTTCTCCGGAGCAGGCAAAACGCCATTGTAAGCGGGCGGATGCCGAACCGGCTCGAAGCCAGTGACCCGCATTGCGATCCTCGCGTCACCTCATCGCGACACGTCCCCTGATGGGTAGGCGGCTGGTACTTGATATTGATATCTTTTTGATATCTACTTTTCGCATCTTCGGGAGGCAGCACTCATGGTCGAAATGGCGCTCGACCAACTCAGCAAACGCGGCATGGCGCATGTCGATGAAGGGCGAGAGGCCTCGATGATTAGCAATCTGCTGGTGGTGCTGTGCGGCGCGCGTGGCAGCCAGCCCGCGCTCAATAGCAACACGCTGTACAGCTGAAGGCATCATGGCCGCCGAGAAAAAAGCCTACCCACTGCGGATCAGCGCCAACGTGCTCGAAGCGATGCAGCGCTGGTCCGACGATGAGTTGCGCAGCGTCAACGCGCAAATCGAATATGTGCTGCGCGATGCGCTGCGCAAGACGGGCCGGCTGAGGCCGGGCAAGTCCGAGCCGGTGACCGACGACAATTGAACAGTCACTGCGCTGCCTCGCTGCCATTTGCAAACGACGACCAAACGACTGCGCTGAGCGGTCAACTTCAAAGGAGAACCGCATGATGAAACTTGCCTACACCGCGTGCTTCGCACTCAGCCTTGGCATCGGCATGGCGCACGCCGGTAGCCCAGACTGCCCGGCTGCATCGACCCGGTTGCTCGATCATCTGGACAAGGGGGATTACGCCGGCGCCACCGCTGACTTCGATGACCACATGAAGGCTAGCCTGACATCCGACGCGTTAGCCAAGCTCTGGCAGACCATGCCGAAGCAGCTTGGCGCGCCTGGTGCGCGCGATCCAGCCCAGGTCACCGCGATACCGAACTATGCGGTGGTGGTGACGACGCTGCACTACAGCGAGGGCATGATCGACGCCCAGGTGGCTTGTGATGCTGATGGCAAGATCGGCGGCTTCTACATCCGGCCCCATCGCTGATCAAGCTGACAATCCGCTGCTGAATCCTCAAGGCACGCTAGCGGCAACCAACTGCAGTTGCGGCAGCTTGAGTTCGCTCAACCTGCCGTCATCGTCGACCACGAACAGACGGCCATCGCGCTGCGCCAGTGCGTCGATGTCACGCAGACCATGCTTGACCAGCCGGCCCAATGGACGTCCATCCGCTGCGCTGTAGACGACCAGCTGATCAGCAGGACCGTCGGCAACCAGCAACCAGTCATGGTTGACGTCATGCCAATGCACCAGCGTATTGAACGCAGGCTGGGCGCTGGTGGTGAACTGCCGGGAACGGGATAGACCGACGCTACTCAACACGAGCACCACCAGCCCCGCCAGCATGCCAACGGCAAGTGGCCACGGCGACTTCCCCATGGTCGCGACAAAATTCATGCCGACATGCTGACGCCGTGGCATGACAGACAGGTGACGTATTCGCCGCGATCAGTCGGCCGGCGAACGCAGCGCGAGGCCGAACGCGATCCAGCCGATGATGAAAGCCAGGCCACCGAGCGGGGTGATCACGCCACACCAGCGTGGTGCACCGAGTGCCAGCGCGTACAGGCTGCCGCTGAACAACACGATGCCGATCGCGAAGCTGCTGGTCGCCACACGTCCGCTATGACCACGACCTAGACCTATCGCCAGTGCCAGCGCCAACGCATGCCAGATGTGGTAATTCACTGCGGTGTGCCACAGCTCGCTGTTTTGCGCGTCTAGTACCCCACGCAACGCATGCGCACCGAACGCGCCCAGCAGCACCGCACTGGCGCCGGCTGCACCTACCAGCAAGCCACTGCGGGTACTGACATTT
>Ga0302228_10000443_pt1 | contig 34686 bp, 27 predicted proteins | sample II_Palsa_N1_2_FD_193519 | JGI IMG/M metagenome (GOLD analysis project Ga0302228, IMG submission 193519) | Peat permafrost microbial communities from Stordalen Mire near Abisko, Sweden - II_Palsa_N1_2 | ecosystem: Environmental > Terrestrial > Soil > Palsa > Peat permafrost | place: Sweden... | reverse complement strand
CGTCGGCGCGGAGGACGTGATCGCCGTAGGTGACGACGACGTTGCCGGAGGCGAAGCCAATTTCGCCGTGGCGGGTCTGCGGGTTATCGCTGGCGACGTCGGCGATGGCGAGTGGCTGGTCGGGGGACAGGGACGAGGCGTGGGGGACGGTGGAGAGGTCGGGGGACTGGGAGTCCGGAGCTTGTGGTATCTGGGGAGTGGCGGGGGCTGGGATGAGTGTGTTCTGATTTGGGAAGGAAGTGGGGGGTTCCTTGGGGGTAACGCCCTGAGCGCACAGATTTTGGTACCCCATGGCGAGTAGGGTGGTACTTATGAACAGAGGGATGAGACGAAACACCTTTCCTGAAGAGTGGAAACGATGCCTTGCGCGACCGCTGGGATTGCTGGCGTGACCGCTGGGATTGCTGGTGCCGAGAGCTTGGATGAGACCGTCCACTATCTTGAGATTAGACGATTCCCGACCGCCGCTGGTTTAGATTCGGCAATTTGGGCTTTAGAGTTAAGGAAGATCTGACGATGAGCAGTGCGGCGCAACGCGATGAGACCTCCCCACCCGATCCCCCCGAGGGGACTGACGAACGCAGCGCGCTGAAGAAGTTGGCGGCGGAGCGTTTGGCGGCGCATCGCAGCCGGCGGGCGGTGGTGGACGGTGCAGGGGTAAATGCGAGGCGCGAACAGGCGGAGGCGCAGGCGGCGATTCGGCTGCAGGCTCGGCGCGAGGCGGAAGGGCATGCCGATGCGTTGCGGGTGCGCGATGCGGTCGTGGCGCGGTATGAGCATAGCCCGAGCTACAAGGAAGTCCTGGCCGAGGAGGCGCGGCGTTCGATCGCGCGGGCGCAGGCAGAGGCGGAAGTTGCCGCGCGCAATGCCGTGGCTGTCGAGCAAGCGCAGCGGCAGTTGTTGGAAGAGATGCAGGTGCTGGAAGAGATTGAGCAGTGGAAGGAGCCGGCGAGCGCTGGTTCGGCGACGCTGTTCGGCGAGATGCCGGTGCTGGAGATTGTTGAGCCGGAGATCGCGGCACCAAGTGAGACGAAGGACGCAGAGAGTCCGCGCGGTTGGAGGAAAGTTCTCGGGGAGTTGAGCCCTGGCTTTGCGCCGCTGCAGGGAACGTTTCTGGGATCGCTTAGTACGCAGGAGCAACTGCAGGTTCGGCTGCCGGAGGATGCAGAGTGGGCGCCGCGCAGTGAGGGCCATCGCGTGTCGTCGCCGCGGGTGCAGGGCGGTGCGGAAGAGATTGCTGAATTGGACGAGGAGATTGAGTTTCGGCTGTCGCCGGAGTTTCCTGACCTGGTACTGGAGACGCAGACGATTCCTGGCAACATCCTTGAATTTCCGCGCGAGCTGGTGGCTTCGCGCAAGGCACGGCCGCGGCTGGCGGAAGGGCCGCTGCTGGACGATAGCACGCCGGAGTCGCAGCTGCGGATCTTCGAGGTCGAGCCGGAAGATATTTCAGCGGAGCCAGAGGTTGCGGCACTTGCGGGGGCGCCGGAGTGGCAGGGATTGCTGCTGGGTGCTGGGCACTCGGCTGATGCGCGGGCTACGATTTCGCGGCAGCTCGAGACGCAGCTGCAGCTCGATCACCAGATTTACGCGGCACCCGTGATGCGGCGATTGCTGGCTGCGACGATCGATGGCCTGTGCGTGGCGGCGGCGCTTGCGGGCTTCGCGACGTTGGTGATCAAGATTGCCGGGGCGACGCTTCAGCCTGTGCCGCGACCCCTCGCGGTTCTGGTTGCGGCGGGAATGTTTTTGTTCTTCGCGGTGATCTATCAGCTGCTGTTCTTTACGTTGAACGATGTGACGCCGGGAATGCGGATGACGCGGATGGCTTTCTGCACGTTTGGGGAGGGTAACCCGTCGCGCAAGGCGCTTCGGCGCCGGATGATTTCGATGGCGCTGGCTGCGTGCCCGCTGGGGCTGGGGTTGGTGTGGATGATCATGGATAGCGATGGGCTGGGATGGCACGATCGCATGTCGCGGATGTACCCGCGCACTTACTAAGGACGGGGTTTGGGTGGGTCAGGGGGCATCGCCATGCCTGCCTGGATCCATTGTGAGAGGGTGGCGATGTCGGTGTCGGAAAGCTTGTGACGCGGGGGTGGCGGCATGGGCATGGGGTCGTCTGCGGGGCCTTCGTGGCGGACCAGCTTGAGCAGCAGAGACTGGGCGGCGTTTCCGGGAACGACGACGCTGCCGTCCATGCCGCCCTTGAGCAAGCCAGCGCGGGTGGCGAGGCTGAAGTGGCCGCGGTGATTGGTGCCACCGTGGCAACCGTAGCAGTGACCTTCGAAGATAGGCTGGACGCGCTGCGTGTAGAAGGCGACGGAGCTGGGCGCGGGTTGCGCTTGCGCGGCGACGCTGCGCGGTTGCCAAAGCGTGGCGGCGGCTGCGAGTGTGAGCGTACCGAGCAAGAGCGCGAGTATGCGGCGAGGAAGGCAGAAGGTGTGAAACCAATCAGCGGCAGGCTGGTTGCGGGGCATGCATTAAATCTCCGTAATGCTTTCGATGGTACGTGAGGGCGCGAGGTCGCTCAAAATGGAAAAATTGCATTCGCCAAATGGCAAGTGTTGTTGCGGTTAGCGTGCGAGCATCCGAATCGGCACTACCGTGGGGGGAGGGTTGCGGATAGGCTGAAGAAGCTCGGCGGCTTCGCGGCCACCTTAAAAACTTGTGATGATGATGAAGCAGTGGGGCCACGCTCAACCGGAAGCCGGCGCACGCGCGAAGTCGGCTGCGTGCACAGCGATGTGGATCACGGTGTGGAGCGTCGTGGTGGCGTTCGCGATGTTCTGCGCGGTGGGTGAAGCGCTGGCGGAGACATATACGCCGCACGGTCGGCGGATTACGCCGCGTTACTCTACGGCACACTTCGTAACGCATGGGGCAAAGTCTGGAGCACACGCGGCGGCGCACGCGCGGGCGGTGGGTGTGCATGGCGGCCGAACGAGTGTGCATAGGGTTTCGGTTGAGAGCGGCCGCCGGTCGGCTGGAGTTGAGGCTGCGTCGTCGCACAGGATGAGTGCCGCGGAGAAGCGTTCTGCGCGGGACTCGTCGTCATCGATGCGTCGAGTGAGCAGCCGTCATCGGCGGGGAGATCGAACGAGTGGCAGGGACCGTCTCGATGTCGTGGCGGGAGTAAAGACGCACGCTCCGGCTTCTGGAATTTATGCCAACGGCGTGGCGCATCCCGACGAGAAAGTTATTGTGACGGGGCCAGGGACATCGCGCGACGCAGCTCTACCGGAAGTGACAGCGAGCGTTGACGCGTTGCCTGCGCAGAGAGTGCCGGCGCCATTGCAGCCGAGCGCACCTTCAGACCTAGTGGGTGCGCCGGTGACGACGACAGCGGGACCCGAGACGCGATCGAGCACGGTTGGCGGGATGTCGCTGGGGACGCGTGAAGCGATCGCTGAAGAAGCGGGTCAGCCTGAGGTGTTGCCTGGTCTCTATCGTTATGGGCGATTGGTGGTGCCGCCGCCGATGCGGGGGACCCGCGAGATTCTTATGCACCAGAATTTGATCGCTGATGAAGAGGGACTGAGCCGCATTCAGGATGATGATGATCTTCGCCGCATGTGCACGGAGCGGATGTTGGTGGACTTTCCCGAGAGCATGAGTCTGCATGTGAACGCTGAACTGGCGGGCGATCGTCGCTGCGCGCGGCCGTGGACGGTGCGGTTCGCGGCAGACATTGCGCGGGCATATTATTTGCGGTTCCATCAGCCGCTGCAGGTGAACTCGGCGGTGCGGACCGTGGCGTACCAGGTGCGGCTGCGGCGGGTGAATGGAAATGCTGCGGGAGTTGGCGGCGAGATGGCTTCGCCGCATTTGACGGGAGAGGCGATTGACTTCGGAAAGCGCGACATGAACACCGAAGAGATTGCGTGGATGCGCACGTATCTTCGGCCACTGATGCAGGTTGGAAAAGTTGATGTAGAAGAGGAATTTCAGCAGGCTTGTTTCCACATCAGCGTGTATCGTTCGTATGCGCCGAGCATACCGTCGTCGCGCCGCGAGTACGCGGAAGTGGGTAGCCCGCATGTGACTCGTGCACGCGCGGACGTCGATCAGTGAAGTTTTGTTCGCCAAGGGAAAAGGGGTGGCCGGGGAAATCCGGCCGCCCCTTTTCAAACTTTGTTGGGATTTTCGGGAACCTTCTCGCCCTTCTTGCGGGCTTCCGATAGGCCGATGGCTATTGCCTGCTTCGGGTTGGTGACTTTCTTGCCGCTGCGACCACTCTTCAGCTTGCCTTGATGCATTTCGTGCATCTCGGTCTTGACTTGCTTGCCGGCTCCGGCGCTGTACTTCTTCTTTGCGGAAGACTTCTTGACTGCGGCCTTCTTTGATGGAGACTTCTTGCTGGCAGACTTCTTTGCCGGAGACTTTTTGGTTGCTGCTTTCTTTGTTGCCTTTTTGGTTGCCATTGGGTGAAACCTCCCGTGAGGTTTGAGGGCAGGTGCACGAACTTCGTTGCATCAGGGATTGCGGCGATTCCGCACGATGATGTACGCGGCGATGAGCAGGCCGATGGCGAGCGCGATGTAGAAGACGTGGCTGTGCGGGCGGTCGAGATTGCCATTGCGCCAGGCGACGTAGGTGAGGTTGAGGTCGGCGGCGAGGCCGGGGATGGTGACGGCGTTGAAGGCGGTTGCGGGATCGGGGCCGGGGGCGGTGGGGAGTGAACCGAAGATGCGTTCAGGGCCAGGGGATTTGCCGTCGCGGTCCTTGGGGATGGCCGCGATGAGGGCGTTGATCTCGGCGTCGCGGGGGTCGTTGAAGTACGTAGCGTCGGCGGTGTTGGGAAAGAGGGTGACGTGGCCGGTGAGCTGGTGTTCGATGGCGGAGACGCCGTCCTGGCAGACGCCGAGTGCGTAGTAGCCGCCGAAGGGAAGGGTCGGATGCGCGGCGTGGAGATGCAGGTAGGCGACGGTCATCAGGCCGGCGAGGCGCGTGACTTCGACGGCCTGTGCGCCGGTGTACTCGTGGGCGTTGCGCTTGAGGACCCAGGGCTGGTCGAGGGTGTCCATGGTGCGCCACTCGGATTTGCCGTCGATGCCGAAGTAGTAGGAGATGTCGGCGTTGATGCGGGGGCCGTGGATGTGCCACTCGTACTCGGCGTGGGAGACGGGGACGAGGAGGTGGCGACGGCGGGAGTGTGGGACGAGGATGCCGGAGTCGACCCAGAAGGGGGCCATGACGTCCTGACCGTTGTAGTGGAGGTGGGCGAAGTTGGCGAAGTAGCGGGCGTCGTCGATGGTGACGGTGTGGCCGGTTTGCTGAAGAAGGCGAATGAGTTCATCGGGCCGTCGAGCCTCTTGATCCATTGGTACTTCGTCGTTCTGGATCATAAGCGACTGCGGCTTTTCTGTATTAATGACCGTCACGATGGGCTGCGCAGGAAAGGGTGCCGTTCTGGCGACGAATGTCGCAGCGTCTTCGAGCCTGTTGGCGGCGAGGCGGTTAAGAACGTCGGCGAGGCGCTGGGATTCGGCGTGTTCGGAGGCGAGCGAGTTGGGGCCGTCGCCACGGGTGACCCCTGCTCCGAGAGAAGTAACGATGCCTTCGGTTGTAAAGCCGGGAAGACGCGAGGGTTCATTGAGAAATACAATCTGCGCCTTGTCGACACTGTAGGGGCCGAGGTCGAGATACTGCCTGGCTTGGGCTGCGGAGAGTGGGGCGCCAGGGTGGACGGCGGAGGCATCTTCGAGCTTCTGATCCTTGCCGGCGAGGTGGCCGACGACGCGGACGGTGGGATTGATGGCACGCATGGTCCAGCCAGGAAAGCGGTCGAGGCCCTGCCAGTCGGAGCCGAGGATGCGCTTGCGTAGTTCGTCGACGAGCTTAGGCGTGAGGAGCGCTGGACCGGCCTTGCCGTTTTTGTCGAGCTGGTCGAGGAGCTTGTTGGTGAAGCCGGGCTGCGCGGAGAGCTGCCGCATCATTTGGGAGAGAAGGATGGTGTTGGGCGGCATCGGCGTCTGCGGGACGACGTACGTGCGGTGGCAGCCGGAGAGGCCGAAGAGCGTGCAGAAGAGCGCGAGTTTGCCAGTGAAGCGCATGAGGGAGTTAGACGCAGCATAGACGTTCTGCGAATGTGTTGCATCGGTGCCGATGGTTGAAACATCTGTAATGTGCGTGATTCTGCATAGTTCGTGTACGCACGGGAGCCGCCGGTTGGTTAGGAAATTCTTATGAACGGCGCCGCACAGCTGACGTATTCGAGTATCGGGTTGGCGGTGTTTGCTCAGCAGTTTGGCCTGCCGGTCCCTGCGATGCTGCTTCTGATCGCGGCTGGAACGCTGTCGAGGCAAGGACAATTGCACCTGTCGCTGGTGCTGCTATCTGCCGTGGCGGGATGCCTGGCTGCAGATGGGTTCTGGTTCTGGCTCGGGCGGCGTTGGGGATCGAGAGTGATCCGCGCGGTGTGCAGCCTCACGCGGGATCCGCAAAAAAGCCGCGAGCGTTCCCATCGCATCTTCGCTCGCTGGGGGCTGCGGCTGTTGCTGATTGCGAAGTTCGTTCCGGTGCTGGACGGTGTGTCGCCTCCACTGGCCGGAACGGAGGGTGCGTCGGTGAAGGGGTTTGTGGGATATGACACAGGAGGCTCGTTGTTGTGGACCGCGGCGTATGCGCTGCTGGGCTTTGTGTTTGCGCACCAACTGGACGGGGTCATTCGCATCATCGAGCGCTTTGGAACGACGCTGGCGCTGGTGGTGGGTGTGCCGCTGCTGCTTTATGTGGCGCTGCGAGGGCTCTATCTTTGGCGGGTGATTCGGCAACTGCGGCTGCGGCGGATTAGCCCTGCGATGTTGCAGCAGAAGATCGACGAACGCGGAAAGATGGCGATCTTCGACTTGCTGAACTACGAGGCGCGTGCGGAGGGCGTGGCAGGTATTCCGGGGGCGGTGCGCGTGGACGCAACGCGCATGCGCACGTCACCACGAGTGGCCATACCCGAGGGAGTGAGCGTTGTGCTGTACTCCTCGGCGAAGAATGAATTTGCGAGTGCTCGAGTAGCCGAGGCGTTGCGGAAGCGGGGAATCTTCGAGGTGTGGGTGCTGGAAGGCGGCCTGGAGGCGTGGGTGCAGGAGGGACGCCCGGTGACGACGCACTTCCAGAAGCCGGAAGAGGTAGCGGCGCGGCTGGGAATCGTGCTGCCGGAAAGAGCGTAGCGGTTCAGCGGCGAGATCAGGGAGCGGTCGCGTCCCAATCCGACATGCGGAAGTGGCCGCTGGCGTGGAGGAAGCTCATGAGGTAGAGCATGCCGTCGAAGTAGCGCTGGTCGCCGTTGGGGATGGGGGTGCGCCAGAGCTCTTCGACGAAGGCTTTTTCGTTGGAGCCGGGCGTGGCGGCGAGTCCGGCGACGGTGCTTGCCGCTAACATTCCCGTCGAGTGACGGACGGCGAGGGGCTTGCCATCGAGGGTGTAGCGGTCTACAAACGCGGAGATTCCTTGGCCGATCAAGAAGGCCTGGATGTGGTTGGAGAGCGTGGTCTGGCGGGGGTCTTTGTGCCACCAGCTGGAATCGACGGACCAGTTGCTGGCGGTGCGCCAGGAGTCGTAGCTGAAGGGGACGGGCTTGCCGTCGCGCTCTTTCATGGCGCTGCAGTCGAAGTTGCTGCGGTCGGGGGCGAGGCCGGTGGTTGGGTTAGCGACACAGATGAAGAAGTTGCGGCTTACGTCGGCGGCGTGGAGCCAGAAGTCGTGATCTTCGGCTGGACCCCAGCGGGCGAAGAGCTCGTAGAAGGCGGGGAGGTGATAGCTGGCGTCGGTGAAGTTGCCGTAGGGGCCGGGGACGAATTTGACCATGGTGTGGGCGTCGTCCATCATGGGGCCGCTGGTTTCGGGGCGGTCGGGATGGCGGGGCCATTGGGGCGCGGGCGGTAGGGTCTTGCCTTCGCCTTTGAGCTCGAGGGCGAGGTTGGTGTCGGCCTGCTTGCGCTCGGTGATGTTGGGGCTGGTTAGTTTCGTGGGGTCGAAGACGAACGGGGGATCGTCGGGGTGGATGCGGAAGGGGCCGGTGGCGGTCTCGACGGGATGGTGGCGCATGAGGTGGAGGATGCGGTTGGCCTGCGCCTGGTAGTCGTACAGGCCGTGGCCGCCGGGCCAGCGGCGGGCGGCGAAGAGCAGGGCCATGGCGTAGTATTCTTCGCCGTCGGGCGCGGGGCCGGTGGAGCGCGGCGAGCCGTCCGTGGCCATCGACCAGGCGAAGTAGCCGTTGTTGGGATTCGCGGGGTCGGTGATGAGCATGTAGGTATTGGACCAGTTCCAGAGGGCGTCGAACTCGCGTTTGTGGTTGAGCTGGACAGCGATCATCATGCCGTAGCTCATGCCTTCGGTGCGGGCGTCGTTGTTGGCCCAGTCGGTCATGTAGGCGAGGGGGCCGTTGGCGTTGGAGCCGGACTCGAAGTAGACGCGCTCGGTGAGGGGATCGCCGTGGAAGAGCTGCTGGAAGGCCGTGTTGATTTTGGATTGGGTGTCGGCGGGGGCGTGGCCGGCTTCGGCGAAGAGGTCGCGGTAGTGGTGGGTGGCGTAGGCGCCAGTGCCGTCCGCGGGGGTTTGGGCGAGGGCGGGGAGGGTGAGGAGAGCGAGGAGGAGGGTGAGGAGTTTCACCGCGCAATTAGATCATGGCGAGATGACGAAAGGACAGGGTTAAAGCGGATTAATTAGACTGCCTTCCATGTAATTCTGGCTATTGAGATGATCCACTTGGAAATGTCTGCCAGCACGCAAATTCCGGAGCGTTGGTTTTCTGGCGCTTCCATTTTGAGTTGAGGAAGGATTCGCGCCAGAGAAGGCGGAGAGTGCCGTTGTCGATCGCGTAGTGCGAACGCTGACGGAGATCGAACAGGGGATTGAAAGATTGCGCGTGCTCCGCTTCTTCGCGGGTCTTGAAGAAGTCGCTTTGAGCGTTTTGAATTGAAAACTCGATGCTGATCTGGCCGGGACCTTCCCGCGCCCATGTGAGATCGAAGGGCTGAGTCCAAACGAAGCGAGCGTTGATGGGCGGCTCGGCAAGCTTGAAGACTGGATGACAGGCCTGCAGACGATTGATCTCATGGTCGACAGCAGGAGGTGTTGGCTCCTGATGGGTTGATAAGCCGAACAGGATCGCCAGTGCAGCGGTGGCTACCATCGCTACGCGTCGAGCTTCTTGACTACTAGTTCGTTGAGCAGGGCGGGGTTGGCCTGGCCCTTGCTTACGCGCATGACCTGGCCTACGAAGAAGGCGGCTACCGTTCGCTTGCCGCCTTTGAACTGGGCGACCTGCGCTGGGTTGGCGGCGATGACTTCGTCGATCATGGCTTCGATGGCGGAGGTGTCGGAGATTTGTTGGGGCTTGTCACGGTCGTAGATGAAGAGGAAGTCGCGGCCTTCGGTGAAGCAGGTGTCGAGGAGCTGCTTGAGCTGCTTGGAGGAGATTTCGTTGGCTTCGGCGAGGTCGGCGGCTAAGACGAGGCCGTCGAGGGTGACGGGGGATTTGTCGAGGGTGATGTCGGCGGCGCGGAGGCGCATGGTGATTTCGGAGAGCAGGATGGCGGCCACGCGCTTGGGGGACTTGGCGGCGCGGGCGGCTTGTTCGAAGAAGTCGCCGAGGGTGCGGTCGGTGGTGAGGGTGGCGGCATCTTGCGTGCTGAGGCCGTAGTCGGCGACGAGGCGTGCGCGGCGGGCTTCGGGGAGCTCGGGCATGGCGGCGAGGATTTGTTTTTGCCACACTGCGCCGACGACGAGCGGGGGAAGGTCGGGCTCGGGGAAGTAGCGGTAGTCGTGGGCCTGCTCCTTGCTGCGCATGGAGTAGGTGCGGCCCTCGCCGTTGTTCCAAAGGCGCGACTCCTGGATGACGCGGCCGCCGTCTTCGATCACGCCGATCTGGCGCTCGATCTCGTACTCCAGCGCGGCGCGGATGTAGCGGAAGGAGTTTACGTTCTTGACTTCGGCCTTGGTGCCGTACTGCGCGGCGCCCTTGAGCATGACGCTTACGTTCGCGTCGCAGCGCAGGGAACCTTCTTCCATGTTGCAGTCGGAGACGCCAGTGTAGAGGAGGATTTCTTTGAGCTTGGTGAGGTACTCGAAGGCTTCGTCGGGGGTGCGGAGGTCGGGCTCGGAGACGATCTCGATCAGCGGTGTGCCGCAGCGGCTGAGGTCGATGTAGGTGCGGGTGGCGGAGTCGGGGAAGCCGTCGTGGAGGCTCTTGCCGGCGTCCTCTTCCATGTGCAGGCGCGTGACGCCGATGCGTTTGGGCGCGCCGGCTGCGTCGGGGACGACGATCACGCCATGTTCGGCGATGGGCTTGTCGAACTGCGAGATCTGGTAGCCCTTGGGGCTGTCCGGGTAGAAGTAATTCTTGCGGGAGAAGATGCTGGTTTCGCGGATCTCGCAGCCGATGGCCTTGGCGGCGAGGACGGCGAATTCTACGGCTTGCTTATTGAGGAAGGGCAGGGCGCCGGGGAGGCCGAGGCAGACGGGGCAAACGTGGGTGTTGGGCTCGCCGCCATATTCGTTGATGCAGCCGCAGAAGGCCTTGGATTTGGTCAGCAGCTGGACGTGGACTTCCAGGCCGATGACGGGCTGGTACTTGGCGAGAATCTCCGGCGAGAGGGCTGCAACGGCAGGCATAGTGCAAGTCTATCAATGCTTGGGAATTGGAACCACATTCCGGGTGCAAACGGCGGGGAAGTCGAGGAGTTCGCGTTCGGAGAGCTTTCGCTGGATGGAGTGCGAGGGAAGGTCGAGGATGAAGCCCTCAGTGAAATTCGATTCGCAAAATCCGGACGCCCACGCATTGATGGACAGCAGGAGGTGATCCTGGTCCAGCCACTTGATCGCGGTCGTATTCAGTCCCGGATTGGCGCAGGCCTGCCTTGCATCGGCAGTGAACGTTTGCTCTGCCAGCGGGATCAGCTGGATGTCTTCGATGATGTTGCCTCTCGGCGAGAGGCCGAAGAGTTGGGTGCTGGTCGCGGACGCACTGAAGTTCCACGTGAGAGCAAACGCGTGATTTTGAGACACGGTCAACCAGCCATAGCCATGGTCCAAATCTTTCTGTTTCTGGGCGAGGACGTGGCTTCCATGCGAAAGGGAGACTACGGCGTCCGCGCCCTTGGGGGTGGGATGCTCAATGCGGAGAGATATCCCACCGCGTTCGACCGATATCGGCTCGCCAGAGGTACTCTCCGACGCGTAGAACCAGGCGCCGTCCTGGGCACAGCGGTCGATGGTTCGCTTAGAAGTTGTCTGTGCCGGAGCGAGAGTCGCAACCTGAAAGAGCGCAATAGCCGCAAAGAGCTTTCTCATTGTTTGGGAATCCGCATGTGACGTTCCAGTCACATTAGCAGTAATCAGGCTTCACTGCCCGACAATCGGAGAGGCGGGAGCTTCGGATGCAATCGGGTGGGCGGCTCCATGTGCGACTTCGAAGTCTTCTGGCGGGTCTTCGCGCGGCTCGTCCAGGAAGGAGATGCTCTTGATATTGGAGGATTTGGTGAGCAGGACGCCGAGGCCGGGAACGATCTCGATGGTGCCGTCGGCGGCGATCCAGCGGGCCTGCTCGACGAAGAGGGAGCAGTCTTCGGCGGCGTCGGAGTAGTAGGTGAGCACGCCCATGAGGCTGCGGTTGCCCTCGAGCTCGATTTGGACGAGCTGGTTGTTGCTGGCTTCGCCTTGGAAGATGTCGTTCCAGATGGAGCGGCGTGCGGTGCGCTCGGTGATCTTGAGGCGGCGGAAGATGCGGTTGCCGTCGTAGTTGACATAGACGGCGGCTAGCAGCGCGATGACGAGGGTGATGGCGCCGAGGCCGAGCAGCGCCTTGCGGTGCCAGAGGATGGTGGCCTCGGTTGCGGGGGGCTGGGCGGCGAGGATGTCGAAGGGAAGAAAGCCGTGGGTGAAGAAGACGAAGCAGGCGTAGATGAGGACGCTGTACAGGCAGGATTCGATGACCTTATCGAAGTCAGTCTGCGGGCCACGCAGCGCGAGGAGCTGCACGATGTAGGCTGCTGCGAATCCGGGAAGGAGGATGAGCAGAATCTGCAGGGCGATGACGCTGGTGGGCATAGATCATCTACCGGGATTGGTCGGCACGGTTGTCGGGGTGCTCGGCGGGATCTTTACGGGAGGCGGCATGCGCACGGGGGTTGTGCGCGGTGTGCCTTTTTTGGTGCCAGTCGAAACCGGAGCGCGGGAAGTCTTGAGATAAGGCATAACACCTCCGACGACAGTATAGCGGCCGGGCAGAAATGGGGGTTGCAGGCAGGTGCTTCGAGCCGCATCCGGTCGCTTCCCACCGAGCCTTACGACGCGTTCATCATGTAAGATTAATCTCTGTAGGCGACATTTCTACCCGTGGGCAATGGTCGCAGGCAGTGTTTTTGGGAGCCCCGATTTGTTTCAAGCGCTGGTGCTGAGTGGACACGGAGAGGTTCTGGCGCAATCCTCCCTGCTTGAGAGCCTGGCTGAACGTTGTGATCAGGACGGAGCCATGAATTGGCTCGGCTACTTTCTGTCCGCTTCGAGCTTTCGGGGCAAACATCCCTACCTTGTCTTGATCATGAAATCTGGCGCAGACACCTCGTCACCGCGGCTGGAAGACGTGCATGCGGCGGTGCTTCTCTTCGAGTATCGCGCGCTCGGATTGCCGACCGGCGTCTTCTCTACCGACGATTGGGCAGGCTTTCGCACCGTGATTGCGCCGAAGGGGGAGCGGGCGGCGACAAGCGTGATGGCAGCCGATGCGCTGTTGGCACGCGGAGCACAGATCGTGCTCATTTCCTATGGCCAGCACCGAGGCGTTGCCAGCGCGTTTGTACCGGTGATGCAGAGTCGCGCTATGTGGGTGGCGGGAAGACGGCCGGTGGCGATGACGCTGAGGCTGGAACCAACGGTGAAGGAAACGCTGGCCAGGCTGGGGAAGTCGACTCGCTTCAATCTCGGGTACTATCGCCGGCGTTTGCAGGCGGTGGAATCTTGCGAATTGATTGGCGACGTCGATGACCGTTTGCAGGAGCATGAACTCGAGGAGCTTAACCGCACCTCTCTCAATCCCATCGACCTCGCGGAGTTTCGCCTGCAATACGAGTGCGCGTGCAAGCTGCCTGGAGGGTTCTTGCTTGGTCTGCGCAACCGCGAGGGGAAATGGCTGAGCCTGATTGGCGGCTGGCGCCAGGGGGACGTGACCGTGCTGCATTGGCAGATGAATGCAGCGGGATATGAGAAGCTTTCGCTCGGTACCGCGATGCGCTCGTACTTCCTGGAGCACGAAGTGGAGCGGGGCGCGAAAAAACTGATCTATTACGGGGGCACACCGCATTCGATGGGAAACTCCTTCGAGCGCGAGGAAGTAACTGATCTTGTTGTGCGCCGGCGTTCGTTGCAATCGACTGCCATGGTGGGAACGCTGCGATTGCTTGCCGCGGTACGCTCGTATGTGGGGATCAATAGCCTGCTGGTCCAGATGGTGGGGGGCAACCGGCTTCGTTGGCGAGCCGTGGAGCGGGTGTCCCGGGTGGTCCAGGCGCAGGAGGCGCGGCCATGATGGCTCGCGCAACACTGCATTCAGCAATACTGCATTCATCCGGCAGGACGTAAAATGAAATCTGCATGATTCTTCCCTTCGTCCGCGAGCTGATGGCGGACCTGGAGCACTCCGACGCCTTTGAGCGTGCGCGTCGCCACCTGGCGGGCGGCACGGGTCGGAGACGTGTGTCCGGATTGACCGCGACCGCACGCGCCCTGTACGTCCCATACTTTGTCCGCGCTGCGCAGTCGGCGGCGGGTGCGCACGCGTCTGTGCTGATTTTGGTATCCGACAACAAGGCAGCCGAGACGCTGCATGCGACGGTGCTGGCTGCGTGCGAGTTATCTGGCGCGCTGGATGCCGACGAGGTGCTGCGTTTGCCGGCGCATGATGTGCTGCCGTTCGAAAACCTTTCGCCGCACAGCGAGATCCAGGAGCAGCGCGCGTCGGCGTTGTGGAAGCTGGCCAGCGGGGCTGCGAAATTGGTCATAGCGCCGGTTGAAGCAGCGTGCATGCGGCTGTTCGGGCGCGACTATTATGCGGCGCTCGCGCTGCGGCTGCGCGTAGGCGAAGAGCATCTGCCAGACATGCTGGTGGAGCATCTGCTGTCGGTCGGGTATACGCGCGTGGACGTGGTGGAGATGCCGGGGCAGGTTTCGATGCGCGGCGGCATTCTGGATGTATATGGGCCGGAGATGGAGCGGCCGGTGCGGGTTGATTTCTTCGGAGACGAGATTGAGTCGATGCGACGGTTCGATCCTGAGACGCAGCGGTCGAGCTCGGCTGTGGATGAGGTGCTGCTGCTTCCTCTGACCGAGACGCCTGCGACGGAGGCGTTGCTGGGCGCGATCAACGCACGGCTGACGCGGAGTGGGGCGGCGGGCGCGGAGCTCGAAGGTGGAGAGACGCCTGCGGAGTTGGTGAATCACGTGGCGCACGTGGCGTCGCGTACGGGCGAGGCGACGATTTTTCCAGGATGGGAGTTCTATGCAGCTGTGGCTGGTGCGAAGTCGTCGCTGCTGGAGCTGATGGGCGCGCAAACGCGGGTGCTGATTGAAGAGCCCGCGATGGTTCAGAACCAGGGAGAGCGCTGGTGGGACAAGGTGGAGCAGCGGCATGACCGTGCCGGTATCGGATCATTGGTGGGGCCGGGCGATCTGTACCTGACGCCGTGGGAGTTACAGGACAGCATTCGTGCGTACAGCGGGTTCGATCTGGATCAACTGGGGGCAGTCGACGTGCTTGAGGGGGATCGTAGCGATGCGAGCGAGATTGAGTTCGCTACGCGTCCGACGATGCGCTTTCACGGATCGATTCCTGCGCTTATCGATCAGCTGAAGGTGCTGATGCAGAGCGAGGCGCGAGTGTTGATTGCGGCATCGAACCAGGGCGAAGTGGAGCGGCTGGCCGGGCTGATGCAGGAATATGGCGTGGCCTATCGCATCGGGTCGCGGGTGGACCAGGGCGGATCGACGACGGTTTATTCCGAGTCGAGTTATATGGCGGGCGATCTCAGTACGCCGGTGATCGTGCGCGCGGCGATTGCGAACGGCGTGCAGGTGTTGGAGCTCGACCGCAAGACGGCGCGGCAGGTCATCGTGATTGGCGCGAACGATATCAACGACGACGCGGATGTGATGGCGCGACCGGCGCGGCGGAAATCGAAGACGGCTGCGTTCGTGTCGGACTTTCGCGATCTCGCGGTTGGTGATTTTGTGGTGCACGTGGAACATGGCATCGCGCGCTATGACGGCCTGCGCACCATCGAGCAGCCCGATGGATCGCAGCTGGAGCTGATGATTCTGACGTTCGCGGAAGAGGCCAAGCTGTATATTCCGCTGACGCGGCTGGATCTGATTCAGAAGTATCGTTCGACGGAGACCGGGCCGGCGCCGCAATTGAATCGGCTTGGAAACCCCGCTTGGGCGAAGACGAAGGCGCGCGTCAAGAAGGCCATGGAGGATATGGCCGAGGAGCTGCTGAAGCTCTACGCACAACGCAAAGCGGCCGTGGGCACAGCGTTTTCTCCGGACAACAATATGCAGCGCGAGTTTGAAGATGCCTTCGATTTCAACGAGACCGACGACCAGATTACTGCGATTGCCGACATCAAGGCGGACATGGAATCGACGCAGCCGATGGACCGGTTGCTGTGCGGTGACGTTGGCTATGGCAAGACGGAGGTCGCGATGCGCGCGGCGTTCAAGGCGGTGCAGGATGGCAAGCAGGTGGCTGTGTTGACGCCGACGACCGTGCTCTGCTTCCAGCACTTCGAAAGCTTCAAGCGCCGCTTCAGCAAGTTCCCAGTCGTGGTCGAGATGCTGTCGCGCTTTCGCACTGCTAAGGAGAAGAAGGATATTCTGGAGCGCACCGAGCAGGGCAAGGTGGACATTCTTATTGGCACGCATGCGCTGCTGTCGCAGGGGCTGAAGTTTCAGGACCTTGGGTTACTGGTCGTCGACGAAGAGCAGCGCTTTGGCGTGCGGCATAAGGAGCGGCTGAAGCAGATGCGCGCGGCGATTGATGTGCTGAGCATGAGCGCGACGCCGATCCCGCGGACGCTGCATATGTCGCTGGTGGGGCTGCGCGATATGAGCGTTATCGAGACGCCACCGAAAGACCGCATGGCGATTCAGACCATCGTTGCGAAGTTCGACGAGAAGCTGATTCGGACTGCAGTGGAGGTCGAGCTTGAGCGCGGCGGCCAAGTGTATTTCGTGCATAACCGTGTCGAAACAATCTATGAGTTGGCAGCGAAGATTCGGGAGCTCGTTCCGCAAGCGCGGGTTGTCGTTGGGCATGGACAGATGCCGGAAGCAGAGTTAGAGCGCACCATGTTGGCCTTCATGGACGGCGAGTATGACGTGCTGTGCGCGACTTCGATCATTGAGAATGGACTGGATATTCCCCGCGCGAACACGATCATCATCAACCGCGCGGACCGGCATGGATTGAGTGAGCTGTATCAGCTGCGGGGCCGCGTGGGGCGGTCGAATCGTCGGGCGTATGCGTACCTGCTGATTCCGCCGGAGCAGCAGTTGACGGAGATTGCGCGGCGTCGGCTGGCGGCGTTGAAAGAGTTCTCGGACCTCGGTGCGGGCTTCAAGATTGCCGCGTTGGACCTGGAGCTGCGCGGCGCGGGCAACATGCTGGGGGGCGAACAGTCGGGACACATCGAGGCCATCGGGTTTGAGATGTATACAACGATGCTCGAGGAGGCGGTGAGCCGGCTGAAGGGTGAGGGCCAGGAGGAGCGGCCGCAGGTGACGGTTAACCTCGGCATCTCGCTTCGCATCGACGATATATACATTCCGGAGGAGGGCCAGCGGCTGCGAATGTACAAACGCATCGCCGGTGCGGAATCGATGAGCGCGTTGACCGAGGTGCGTGCGGAACTCGAAGACCGCTACGGCCAGCCGCCGGATAGCGTGCTGCACCTGCTGATCGCCGGGGAGATTCGGCTGACCTGCGAGCTGCTGGGGATCGCGCAGATTGAGCGCAAGCGGACGTTGATTGAGGAGCCGAAGAAGGCTTCGGCGCCAGCGCCAGCGAGACCCAGTGTGCAGAGGCCGAGCTTTGGCAGTTGGTCGACCGCGCAGCCAGTTCGGCCGCCGCTTGCGGGTCGTCACGGCCAGTTGCCGCAGACGGCGAATCTGCAGTTCTCGACGCGCGCTGCGGCAAATCGGCCGGTGACCAACGCGACGGTGGCTCTGCGCGAGGCGGCGGGTGCGCGCCCGGCGAATGCGCCCGCAGCGCAGGCGGGCAAATTGCGGCCGATGCGCGAGATGCTCTACGTCACGTTCAGCGACAAGCTGCATGCCGCGCCGCAGGAAGATGGCAAGGGCATCAATGTGGGCGCGCTGATGAAGCTGGTGGCGCGCAACGCGAAGAACGGCGCGCAGCTCACGCCGCAGGGAACGCTGCGCTGGCCGCTTTCCAGCGCGCAGGCGGACGTTGTGTTGGCCGAGACGCGCGAATTGCTGGAGATGCTGCGCACGCAGAATGCGGCGACTTCCTAGCTGCTGAATCCTGAGAAAAGCGGCAGCAATCTGCGCTACACTTTGCGCATCATGAAATTTCGCGGTTACCTCGCCCTTCCTCTTCTCGCTGCCCTTATGGCTACTTCTTCAGCACGCGCGCAGAACCTCGCGGCCGATGGTGGCAACCAGACGTTCGACTATCTCAGCAGCCAATACTTCGAGAACATTCTCTTCAAGTTTGCGCCGACCGAGGGCACGGAAGCCGGTCTTCACCAGTACGATGCTCAGCTGGAGGATTATTCAGCCGCGGGGGTGCAGCGCGAAATTGTGGCGCTGCGTGAATTTGAGAAGAAGCTGGAAGCCATCGACCCACGGGCGCTCGATGCACAGCCCGCCGCCGACTACCAGATTCTGCTGAACAATGTGCGTGGACAGCTGCTGCAGCTGGAAGCGGTTCGCGGCTGGGAGCAGAATCCGGACCAGTATTCGAGCGGTGTGACCAATGCCATCTTCGTGATCATGGAGCGGCCGTACGCGTCGGTGGACGTACGCCTCCGCGCCGCGGTTGAGCGCGAGAAGCAGATTCCGCAGGCGCTCGAGTATGCCCGCGCGAATCTCAAGAATCCGCCACACATCTATACCGAGATCGCTCTGGAGCAGATTGACGACGACGTCAGTTTCTTTCAGAACGACGTGCCGAGCGCCTTTGCGTCTGCCACGGATCCGCAGGCCAAGGCCGACTTCGCGAAGAGCAATGCTGCTGTTGTCGCCGCGCTAAAGAGTTATGGCGCGTGGATGAAGGCCGACCTGCTGCCGCGCTCGAATGGCGACTTCCGCTGGGGTGCGGGCACGTTCTCGAAGGCGCTTGCGTATAACGAGATGGTCGATATTCCGCTGGATCGCTTGCTGCAGATTGGCTATGACGACCTGCACAAGAACCAGGCAGAGTTCGCGCGTGTAGCGAAGGAGATTGATCCCACCAAGACGCCGCAGCAGGAGCTGGCCGAGCTCGCTTCGATGCACCCGGCTCCGGACAAATTGTTGCAGGCATTTCATGATCGCTTCGAGTCCGAGATTGGCTTCATTCGCTCTCATCACATCATCACGATTCCAAGCGACGTGCAGCCCACGCTGGAGGAGACGCCGCCGTTCATGCGCGCCACCACGCAGGCATCGATGGACGCTCCCGGACCGTTCGAGACGGGCTCGAACAAAGCATATTTCAACGTGACGCTGCCGGAGACGAGCTGGTCGTCGCAGCGTACGTCGGAGTATATGGCAGCGTTCAACATGGGCACCATTGTTTCGACGAGCGTGCACGAGGCGTATCCGGGGCATTACGTTCAGTTCCTCTTTACGCCGCAGTTTCCTTCGACCATTCGCAAGGTGATGGGCTCGAATACCAACATCGAAGGCTGGGCGCACTACTGCGAACAGATGATGCTGGATGAGGGTTATGGGCAGCCGGGTGTGGGTGCATCGACAGCGCGCGAGGCGAAGCTGATTCGCCTCGGACAGTTGCAGGATGCGCTGTTGCGCGATGCGCGGTTTGTTGTCGGCGTTCGCATGCACACTGGCGTTGGCGGCGCGTTGACGATTCCGGAGGCTGAAGATTTCTTCGTCAAGGAAGGCTACCAGGCGCGGCCCATCGCGGAGGTCGAGACCAAACGCGGAACCGCCGATGCGCTGTATCTCTACTACACGCTCGGAAAGCTGGAGATCCTGAAGCTGCGCGCCGATGTGCAGAAAAAGGAAGGCGCTGCGTTTAATCTTCAGCAGTTTCATGATGAGTTCATGCGGCAAGGATTTGCGCCTGTGAAGATCATCCGCAAGGCGATGCTGCACAACGACAGCCCAGTGCTTTAGAGATCGAGGCTGCGGTCTGGCGTGGAGGCAGCGATGGCTTCTCGCAGCCAGTGAATATCCTCTGAGGTGAAGCGGCTGTGGTGCATGGCTGCGACGTTCGCGCGGAGGTGGCCTAGCTGCAGCATCGATGGCACCACCACGTGCACGCCGGTGTCGCGGGTGATGGTGTTCAGCACGACATCTGCGAGCAACGCGTCGTCTGTCGGGGAAAGCTTCTCGCGCAGCGTCGCTGGAGTTGCTGGCGCGCGTGCCAATCGGGTCAGCAGCGCTTTGCCGGCAGCGATGCCAGCGCCGCCGCCGAAGGGATGGTTGGCGATGGCGATCATCTCGCTTGCTCCGCGCCATCTGCCGGCCAGAGCGAGGTTGAAGAGGTTGCAGGGACACTGTACGGCCTGAATTCCCGGCACTTGCGCGGCGATCGCGGCTTCCACTCCATCCGGCTGCGAGGCGATGCCAAAGCGTCGAACCTTGCCGACGGCGACCCACTGCCTGAGCGCGGCGAAGAGGTCGTCCTGCTGGAGAATGCTCGCGGGCGGCTCGTGGAGGAAGAGGAAGTCCACGTAGTCCGTGCGCAGGGCGCGCAGGCTCGCGTGCAGGCTTGCGTGCAGTGCGGCGACGCTGAAGTGTCCGGTGGAGGACATCGAGGCAAGCTGTCCCTGCATCGCTCTGCGTGCGCTTGGGGCAGACTGCAGGAGGGCGCGTGCAAGGGGTTTCAGCATTCGCTTAAGGGAGCCTGAGGCTGTTGGCAGAATGCCGAACTTGGTGGACAGCAACACCTGGTGGCGGCGGCCGCGAAGAAATTCGCCGAGCAGAGCTTCTGATTCTCCATAGCCATAGGAGCGGGCCGTGTCGTAGAAGATGACGCCGCTGTCATACGCGACCGTGAGCGCTGCCAGCGAGGCCTTTCGGCCGACGCGTCCCATGATCGCCGAGCAGCCGAAGCCGAGAATCGGGGTGCGAAGCTCAGAGTCACTGTGCGCAATCGATTGCATGGTCATACGTCTTGCAGGCGGCTCGGCAACCTGTAAGAATCGTTTGACCATCTCAGACAGAACATTCAGTAAGCCTCCAGTCCTTCTGGTTTGTACCATGACGCCGGTCCTGCGTGCGTTCATGTTTCGGTCTCGACCCGACGATACTGAAGAGGTAAAACTGTAGGGAGACATCATTGACGATGACGCAGCAAAGAATCCGCAAGGTAGTCATTCCCGCAGCCGGATACGGCACTCGCTTTCTTCCCGCCACCAAGGCCACTCCAAAGGAGATGCTTCCGCTGGTCGATAAGCCGCTGATCCAGTACGCCGTGGAGGAGGCTGTCGCCGCCGGTTGCACGGACGTCATCATCGTCACGGGCCGCGGTAAGACGACGATGGAGGATCACTTCGATCGCTCACCCGAACTCGAAGCTGCGCTCAAAGCCAAAGGTCGCGTGGACCTGTTGAAGATCGCGACTTCGGTGTCGAAGCTGGCGCGCATCAGCTATGTCCGCCAGCCCGAAGCGCTGGGCCTTGGCCACGCCGTACTGATGGCGAAGCAGATGGTTGGCGATGAAGCGTTCGCGGTGATCCTGCCCGACGACATCGTGGATGCCGAAGGGGGATGCCTGGCCCAGATGGTCGGAGCATTCGACGAGACCCAATCGTCGATTCTCGGCACCGAAGTCGTCGAAGGCGATGCGATTTCGATGTATGGCTGCCTGGACTGCACGGACCATCCCACCAATCCGCGGCTGGTTGCGGTAAAGAACCTCGTGGAAAAGCCGAAGCCGCAGGAAGCGCCGAGTCAGAATGCAATCATCGGTCGCTACATCCTCACGCCCAAAATCTTCGAGATGATCGAGCAGCTTACTCCGGGGGCCGGTGGGGAACTGCAACTCACCGACGCCATCAAGGCGCTGCTGCAGTTTGAACAAGTCTACGGATTTCATTATGTTGGCAAGCGTTACGACGCGGGCGACAAGCTGGGATTTCTCAAAGCAACAGTCGAACTCGCCCTGAAGCATGATGGGCTCGGCTCTGCCTTCCGTGAATGGCTTAAGTCTCAGAAGTTCTAATTCACATGTGTTCATCAGATCTGGCAGCGGTTTTCCTCGCTGAGGAAGATATGCTGGAGTGTGTCGAAGCCCGCGCCGCGGCTGCCTGTAAATTGCGGCGCGGTACGGTCCTGAGGTTGTCTTGAAGAAGAATCTGCTGCCCATTGAAGCCATTGCCGCAAAGCTCAACTTGACGGATGACCAGTATGAACGACGCACGCCCGTCAGCGCCAAACTCAGCCTCGCGCTGTTGAAGCAAAGCCCGCGCGGCGATCGTCGCGGCAAGCTGATCCTGGTCACGGCTACCTCGCCGACGGCATCCGGCGAGGGCAAGACCGTCACTTCCATTGGCTTGGTGCAGGGTCTGGAGAAGATTGGCCGGAGCGCGATCATCACTTCGCGCGAGCCGTCGCTTGGGCCCGTATTCGGCATGAAGGGTGGGGCGGCTGGCGGTGGTCAGTCGCAGATCGAGCCTGCGGAGAAGATCAATCTGCACTTCCACGGCGACTTCCACGCCATCACCTCGGCGCACAGCTTGCTTTCAGCGCTTATCGATTCACACCTCTTCCATAGCAATGAACTGGACCTCGATCCCGACGCGGTTACCTGGCCGCGCGCGGTGGATATGAACGACCGCGCGTTGCGCAACATTGTCGTCAGTGTCACTGCTCCTGACAAGCGCCAACGCGACGGAAGTAATCGCGCGGCCGGCTTCCTCATTACGGCTGCGTCGGAGATCATGGCGATCCTCTCGCTGGCTTCCGGACGCGAAGATCTGCGGCGCCGCATTGCGCGCATTGTGATTGGGCAGAATCGCGAGGGCGAGCCCGTAACCGCTGCCGATTTGCGTGCCACCGGGCCGATGCTGGCGCTGCTCTCGGAGGCGCTGCTGCCCAATCTTGCGCAGACCACCGAAGGTACGCCGGCGATGGTGCATTGCGGGCCGTTTGCGAATATTGCGCATGGTACGAGCTCGGTGATCTCGCACGAGATGGGCCTGCGGCTGGCCGATTACGTGGTGAACGAGACAGGGTTTGCTTCGGACCTCGGTTTAGAGAAGTACATGGATCTGGTGATGCCGACGTCGGGCATCAAGCCGTCCGTGGCTGTGCTCGTCACTACCGTGCAGAGCCTCCGCAACCAGGGCGAGGGTGATCTTGAGCGTGGGTTCGCTCATCTGGAGAAGCACATCGCGATCGTGCGCGGATTTCATCTTCCCGTGGTCGTCGCCATCAATCGCTTTCCGAACGACACGCCGGCAGAACTTGAAACACTGCATCAATTCTGCGAGGCGCATGGTGCGTCCTTTGCGCTGTCTGAGGCCTTCGCGAAGGGCGGCGAGGGTGCGGTCGAGCTGGCGAACAAGATCGTTGAAGTCATTGACGCGCATCCGATCGTTGAGCCCACTACGACCTATGCGCCGGAAGATTCTGCGGTCGAAAAGATCACGAAGGTGGCGCGCTCGGTTTATGGCGCGGACGGCATCGAGCTTAGCGAAGTCGCGCGGACAAATCTCGCACGGTTTGAGCGTTGGGGCTTCGGACACCTGCCCATCTGCATCGCGAAGACGCAGTACTCGCTCTCGGATGATCCCACGCGCATGGGAGCGCACACCGGGTGGACGCTGCATGTCACGGATGTGGCGCTGTCGGCTGGAGCGGGTTTCCTGGTCGTCGTTGCCGGGTCGATGATGCTGATGCCTGGGCTACCGAAGGTCTCGAGAGCTCTCGACATCGATGTGGATGAGGACGGCGAGATTATTGGGATGTCGTAGGGCGCGCGCGCAGCAGCCCGCACATCGCGGCGGCGACCAGTGTTAGCGCCGCAATCGTATACAGGCCGCCGGAGAAGCCGTGGGTGAGATCGCGCAGCCGGCCGGTAAGATATGGCCCGACGAATCCGCCGGCGCCGGAGATCATCATGATGATGGCCACGCCGCCAGCGGCAGCGCGACCTCCCAGCATGCTCGTGGGCAGCGCCCAGAATGGGCCCATGATGCTCCAGTAGCCGATGGCGGCGAGCGTAAAGCCCATCAGTGCAGCGATCAGCGAGTGCGTGGTGCCAGCCCACGCAAAGCCGATCGCGCTCAAGACCAGGCAGCCTGCGATATGCCAGCGCCGCTCGCGGCTGCGGTCGCTGCTGTAGCCGATGGCGACGGTGAAGATGGCCGCCGCGAAATAGGGCAGCACGCAGTAGTTGGCGATACGGCCGGCATCCGCATGCGAGAGCGTCGCGCTGGTCGCCGCGGCGCCATGTAAAAAGCTGGTCAGGATCAGCGGCATCCACAGATTCACGGTGTAGACGCCGACCTGATCCACAAAACAAATCGCGGAGAGCAGCCAGATCATCGGCTCCTTGAAGGCGTCGATCAGGTTGTGCTTCTCCGCGGCGCCGCTGGAATCGCGATCCTGCTCCAGCTCTGTATCGAGCCACAGCTTCTCCTCGGCGCTCAGCCAGTTCGCGTCGTCGGGCTTGTCGTTCAGCAGATACAAAACGCTGAAGCCCATCAGGAAACTGGGAACGCCTTCCGCGAGAAACAGCCACTGCCATCCGTGCAGACGCGAGAAGCCATCGAGATTGAGCAGCCACCCCGAGATCGGCGCGCCGACCACGCCGGCTATGGAGGTCGCGGTCATGAACTTCGCAATCGCGCCCGCTCGCTGACGCGATGGAAACCAGTAGGTGAGGTACAGGATCATGCCGGGAAAGAATCCGGCTTCGCAGACGCCGAGCAAAAATCGCAGAACATAAAACGACATTGGTCCGCGCACGAACATCATGCAGGTTGCAATGATGCCCCAGCTGATCATGATGCGCGCAATCCAGCGTCGCGGCCCGACCTTCACCAGCATCAGGTTGCTGGGCAGATCGAAGAGCGCCGAGCCGAGAAAGAAGATGCCCGCGCCCGTCCCATACACCGTGTTGCTGAGGCGGAGATCATGCTGCATCTGCAGCGCGGCGAAGCCCACGTTGACGCGGTCGAGGTACGCGAGGATGTAGAGCAGGAAGAGGTACGGGATCAGCCGCCAAGCAATCTTGCGGAAGAGCCGCGGTCCGTCGACGGGTTCAGGTGCGGGTTCATTCGAGCGTTGCGGGAGTTCAGCGGAGTCCACACTTCACTGTAACCGTTTAGACGTGCCGCGAGATGCCGGGCGCGGGATGAGGTCCCGGGGCGGTACTGTCGGCGACAATCAACTGGTTGCGGCCAGACTCCTTCGCGGTGTACATCATGGTATCGGCGGAGCGAATCAAGTCATGCAAGGTGCTGCCGTCCTGCGGAAACGTTGCGAGCCCGAGGCTTGCTGTGATGGAGAGCGAGAGCCCTTCACCCGTAAGAAAGCGGGTTTGGGAAAGCTGTTCGAGCACGCGCCTCGAGAACTCGGTGGCCGCCGGTTTGTCGAGGCCGCGGAGGATGGCCACAAACTCATCGCCGCCATAGCGAAACGCCGCGTGATCGGGTCCAAGCAGCCGCTTCAACAGGTTGCCAACCTCAGCCAGCAGCCGCGATCCTACGAGATGCCCATGCCGGTCATTCACGCGCTTGAAATAATCCAGGTCCAGAAACAGCAGGCTGAAGTGCGGCTTCATGATGGGCACGACGCGGAAGGCGCTCTTGGAGACGTGATCGGCGATCTCGTGCTCGAGGAGGGTGTAGAGGTGTCGCGCGTTGAATAGTCCCGTGCAGTCGTCCGTGATGCTGAGGTGATGGACGAGCTTCACGTGGCGAGCATTCTCGAGCGCAATCCCCGCATAGTCGCAGAGCACGCGCAGAAAGGCGATGGAGGATTCAGGCAGGAGATCCAGCTTGCTGTTGTTGAGCTGCAGCACGCCCAGGGTGCGGTCACCATGGCGGATGGGGAGGCAGGCGATGGAGCGCAGATTTAGCTCCGGGTGGGCCTTGGCGTAGCGCGACCACTCAGGATCGGCGCTGATGTCCGCCACCACCAGCGGATTGCCAGTAGAAGCGACGTAGCCCGCAATGCCTTCGCCTGGCTTGAGCCGGAGATCGCTCAGCATGGAGTCATCCAGGCCGGTCGAAAGCGCGTAGTACAACTCGCCCGTCTCTTCATCCACGATCAGGAGCGACCAGTGTTCCGGTCCGAAGAACTCCTCCATCTTGGCCATGATGGAGCGCAGCAGCGAGTCAAGCTTGAGGTTTGAGGTGAGGGCGCGCGCGACCTCGTGGAACACGCGCAGGCTATCCATCTGACGTGAGTCGATGGAGGCCAGCTGTCGACGATCGTTCTTGCGTAAGTCGCTCATGATCTGCGGCAGGTGTTGCCGCTCAGCACTTCCGAGCGGTTTTGAATCGTTGCAATGTCTGCTTTCAACTTCCGCTGCAGGTCAACGAAGTGCAAGCGGTTCCTTAGCATAGCTGAGAACACGGCTGATTTCCATGTTCCGCCTGACAGAGCGAGTCGCGTGGGATCGCGCGCACGCGGCGTGGATCAGCCGCCGATGTGCACCATGCTGCGCGACGGCTTTAGAAATCCCGGCTCGCCAATGTGATGCCGAGCCTCCTTGTGCTGGACAATGTCGCGAATCCGGCCGGCCATCTCAGCATCCGTTGCGCCGCGCAGCATGTGGCCGACGAGATCGTGGTCCGACTGCGAGAACAGGCAGGTCCGAAGCTTGCCGTCGGAGGTCACGCGCACGCGGCTGCAGTGTCCGCAAAAGGCCTCAGAGACTGGCGCGATAATGCCAATCTCTCCGAGGCCATCGTCGAAGGTGAACCGCCGGGCGGTCTCCGAAAGATGGTTGGCTGGCAGCGCCACGACGGGCCGTACCGCATTCAGCCGTGCGAGAATTTCCTTCATCGGCACCACCGTTGCCGGCGACCAGGTGCGGTCTTCTTCCAGCGGCATGCACTCGATGAAACGGACGATGACTTGCTCGTTGCGTGAAAATTCCGCGAACGCTTCGATTTGGGAATCGTTGAAACCGCGCAGCAGCACACAGTTGATCTTCACCGGTCCAAGACCGGCATCCTGGGCCGCGCGAATGCCGTCGCGGACGCGCTCAAAGCCGCCCGGCACCCGCGTGATCCGCGTAAACGTTTCGGGGTCGACCGCATCCATGCTGACCGTGATCCGCGTCAGCCCGGCCGCCTTGAGCTTCCGGGCCATGGGCGCGAGCAGATGCCCGTTGGTGGTCATCGCAATGTCCAGGGGAGCGTCCGAGAAGGCAGGCTGCATCTCCGCGGTCTCGCGAATCAGGTCGAGCAGACCTTCGCGCAGCAGCGGCTCGCCGCCGGTCAGTCGCACCTTCTCAATGCCCAGCGAGACAAAGATCCGCAGCATGCGTGCATAGATTGGAATCGGGAGTTCGGTAAACTGGGCGCCCTCGTTGCCGGTCCGGCAGTAGACACAGCGATAATTGCAGCGGTCGGTTACCGAAAGGCGCAAGTCAGTGAGTGCGCGGCCATGCCCATCGCGCAGGCGTAAAGCCTGGGCGCCGTCCTCGCGCGATGCCGCGGACGACAGGGTCGGCGCAACGTGCTCGGGTTCGAGGAGGTTTGGCAGGGAGAGGGCCATAAGCAACGATACATCCAGTTAGATGCCGGGTGAGCACCGTCGGCGTCAGCAAGGGATGTTTGTGGGGAAGTCTGCCGTCGCGGGCCGCGCTCAGCACTATTTTGGGGTGTTGCGTCTAGATTCCTACGCCGAACTCGACATCCTGCGCCTGGTCGCCAGAGTGCGCGTAAAAGTCATACGGCGTGCGGCGATTGAACTTGTAACGCTCACGGAGTTCGCGTCCGATCACAACCCCGATGGCCACGGTCGCGATCCCAGCCGATACCCACCCGACGTTACGGAGGAGAGTGCTCCCGTCGTCGGTCACACGATCAACGGAGTCCTCGATGTGGTCGCCGATTTTGCGGAGCGAACGAGAGAGCTTCATGGTCTGGATGATAAATCAATCGGATAAACGTTGTGTGATGCAGCGGTCGGGAAGCCGGTTTGCTATGAGCTAGAGAGTTAACAGCATTGCGTTGGATGCACTTCGGTACTCATCGGCAGCCTGCGCTTAGCCTTTAGCTGCGCTTGATGAGGCGGGCGCGGGACTTGCGGCCGCTGGTTTGGAACTCTCGGCGGGTTTTGCGCTGTCGCTGGATTTGGCGTTGCCGCCGGACTTGGCTCCGTCGCTAGCGCTTGCGGACAACGTGGCCGAGCTGTCAACGTTGCCGCCCGAATTGCCGCTGTCGGAGTTGCTGTTGTCAGACCCACCCCCGCCGCTGTCGCCGTTCGAGCCTTCGTTCGAAGACGCCGGTTTGTGCAAGCCATAGCCGTCCTTGTACCAGCCGCCGCCCTTGAACACCATCGCGGCCGCCGTGATCGTGCGTTCGAGCAGCCCGCCACAGTGGGGGCAGACCGTGAGCTCTGCGTCAGAATACTTCTGAATTTTTTCGGTGCGGCGATGGCAGGCGGTGCATTCGTACTCGTAAAGCGGCATTGCGGATCCTTGAGGTGTCCGGCTGAGGTGCACGTTCTACGCGGAAATCAGCCTTTCTTCAGGATACAGAGTCCCGCCCCTGCGTGGCCAATCTCGCCGGGTGAGCAGGGGAAACTCCGAACAAAGCTCTCCCTGCTTTCCCTCGAAGTATTAGAAAACCCTAATGGTTATGGCTGGTTTTGCTACACGCCTCTTGGCAGGTTAGACGTTACCCACGTTTAGAGAGGCATCCTTAGACTTCCTTAGTAGCGGGTCTGTGAAAACGCACAGCCGCAGGGGAACTTAGATGGATCCGCGCACTCTCAGCCCGAAATGCTCAACCCGCGTGCTCTCGCGGCGCCAGCTCCTGCAGGGTTTTGCGGCGGTCGCGGCCAGCTCCTTGCTCACCGGCTGCGGTGCCGCGCTGGTTCGGCCGATAAGTTCCACCAACGGTGCGCCCCCCGCGACGCCGCCCGGAACACCGCCTCCAACGCCCCCTGCGCAAACGCCGGGTCCGGTCCCGCAACCCCTTCCCATCGGCGCGATCATTTCCGCCTCCTTGACCGTTGCCAGCACTGCTGCGGGCTCCTTCGATCCCGGCTTCCTTGGGCTGGCCTATGAGAAGGACTCGCTGCTGACGCCGCTGTTTACTGACAGCAATCTGCATGGCCTGTTCCAGCGCCTCGGCACGGGCGTTCTGCGGATTGGCGGTGCGTCCGTTGACCAAAGCGTTTGGACTCCCAACGGTCCGGGCCAAACCAGCGGCCAGCTGGCCCCTTCGGATGTTGACGCATTCGCATCGTTCCTTCACGCGACGGGTTGGAGCTGCATCTACGGCATCAACCTGGGCGGCTCGGCGACCGGCGCCACCACGCCCGCGCTTGCCGCCACAGAGGTCGCTTACGTCGCGCAGAAACTTGGGTCCGCGCTGCTGGGCGTCGAGCTTGGCAACGAGTGTGAAACCTACGGCAGCAGCTTCTACGTCGGCAACTGGTCGGTCGAGAGGTTCGAGGCGCTATGGCTGCAATACCGCTCGGCGATCGTCGCCGTGACGCCCGGCGCGCCGATGTGTGGCCCCGCGGCCGGCACCGACCTCGACAGCTGGACGCTGCCGTCCGGCGAATACGTTACGAGCAGCCAGATCAATTTGCTCTCGCAGCATTACACGCGCGGCCCTGCATCCACGGCGAGCGTGGACGACCTCGTCAGCCCCGATGCCGCTCTCTCCACCGAACTGCTGACGCTGCATTACGGAGCGCAATCCATCGACGTGCCCTTTCGCATGGACGGCCTCAGCTCCTACGACGCGGGCGGTGCGCCGGGCGTCAGCAACAGCTACGCTTCTGCGCTTTGGGTCATTGACACGATCTTCCAAACTGCGCTCGCCGGCGCCTCCGGCATCAACCTGCAAAGCGGCGGCCAGCAACCGGGCGCGACGATTGCCGACAGCAACGGCAGTGTTGCCGGCCCGCAGCCAGCCTTCTACGGCGCGCTGCTCGCGGCGATGGCAGGCACTGGAACATTGATCAGCACGCAGCTCTCGGCTGGCATGCTGAACGTCACTGCCTACGCGGTGCAGACCGCCGTCGGCATGAGTCTTCTGCTGGTGAACAAGGACGCGACGCAGAGCCTCGACGTGAGCATTGTCCTGCCGCAAGCCATGGCCAGCGCGACGCTGCAGCAGATGACCCAGCTCTCTGCCGGCACCACCACGCCCAGCCTCGCCGCATTCTCCGGCATCACCATCCAGGGTGCGACGGTCGCGACGGATGGCGCATTCCAGCCTGGGGCTGCTTACTCCCTCCCGCTCAACGGCACGCAACTCTCCTGCTACGTGCCCGCGCTGAGCGCCGTTCTGATTCAACTCACGTAGTCGGCGTGCAAGCTGTATCCGCGCAATGCTATCGTCGAGGCCATGGGGCCTTTCGTCCGTTCGCTCGCAGTTGCAGGATTATTCTTGATTGTCGCCGCAGCACAGCAGCCCGCTCGCGCGCAGCAGCTAAACGTCGCGCCCACTCCGCCGATGGGATGGAACAGCTGGGACGCTTACGGGCTCACGATCACTGAGCCGCAGTTCCGCGCCAACGTCGGCGTGCTTCGCGACAAGCTGCTCCCCTTCGGCTGGAACTACGCGGTCATCGACGAGGGCTGGTTCTTCGAGAACCCCGGCGAACGCCCCACCCCCGCCAAACTCCGCTACGCCATCGATCCCTACGGACGCTATGTGCCCGTGCCCGCGCGCTTTCCGTCGGCTGTTGTGGCCGGCTCGTCCGCGTCGGTGGCCAGCCCGGGCGATGGTTCGCACAAGCTTTCCGCAACGATTGAATCCACCAGCTTCGCAGCGCTCGGCGAGTGGGTTCACGCGCAGGGGTTGAAATTCGGCATACACATTGTGCGCGGCATTCCTCGCGCGGCGGTCGAGCGCAATCTGCCGATTCAAGGCTCGGACTTTCATGCAGAGGATGCCGCCGATTCGACCGACGCCTGCCCCTGGGATCCCACCAACTGGGGCATTCGCGACAACGCCGCCGGCCAGGCCTGGTATGACTCGCTGCTCCGCCAGTACGCGTCGTGGGGAGTTGATCTGCTCAAGGTTGACTGCATCGCCGACCATCCGTTCAAGCTTGATGAGATCGAGATGATTCACCGCGCGATCCTGAAGACGGGCCGGCCCATTGTGCTCAGCCTCTCGCCCGGCCCCACTCAACTCGTGCACGCTTCAGACGTGGCACGTCTCGCGAACATGTGGCGCATCGCCGACGACGAATGGGATGTGTGGTCCACCGCGCCGGGCAAGACGTTCCCGCAAGGAGTCAAGGACCAGTTCGCGCGCCTCGCCGCGTGGGCACCGTACGCAAAGCCCGGCAACTGGCCTGATGCCGACATGCTGCCCATCGGTGAATTGCGTCCCGAGCCGGGCCTGGGCGATCCGCGCGCGTCGCATCTCACGCCCGACGAGCAGCGCACGGAGCTCACGCTCTGGTCCATCGCGCGCAGCCCGCTCATCCTCGGCGCCAATCTCACGCTGCTCGACGAGCCCGCGCTGGCGCTGCTCACCAACCGCGACCTCATCGAAATCAATCAGACAGCAACGAAGAGCTTTCAGCTTCTCAAACACGAGGACTTCATCGTCTGGCAGGCCAATCTTCCCGACAACAAGATTGCTCTCGCACTCTTCAATACCAGCGATGCCCCGATGAATTTGAGCGGTACGTTCGCGGATCTTAGCGCCTCGCTGGGCGATCACCCATGGAAGGTTCGCGACGTTTGGGCTGGGAAGGAACTCGGAGTGCAGCGCGGCGCATCCGCCAATCTCCCGCCACACGCCAGCCTCCTTCTCATCCTCCACCCCTAGCGCCCCGGCGTTATGCGAAACTGGAATCCGCACCATGCAGCGACGCCTCTTATCCATCCTGTTGTTCTGGGCGACCCTGTTCCCCCTGATTGCCCCCGCGCTCACCACCGGCGCGTTGGGACAATCGACGCTGCCTGCGTGCTGCCGCCGCGGCGGCCAGCATCACTGCGAGATGTCTCCGGAAGTTCGCGCGCTGCTGCTGCATGAGGACAATGGTTCCACTCGCATCGGCGCAAAGCCTGAGCAGTGCCCATACCGCCAGCGTTCGCTTGCCGCGACGCATCTGCAAACCGTCGCTTCAGGCGCGGCCACAACCCACGCGGCCTTCGCGCTTCATGAGCCTTCCCCCGCCGCGCAAGTCGAGTGCCTGCGTCGCATCTCCTTCGATCGCTCCCGCCAAAAGCGCGGCCCTCCGTCCCTCCTCGCCTAGTACTCGCACGCGTCGCGAACCTCCCGCTGCCATGCAGTCCTGAGTCTCCGACGCTTCCCCTTCCGTGCCAGTAGCTCGTCACGTCCTTGTGACCAGGAGCGATTCCATGTTTCCCTTCGCTATGCAGCGATCCGTGCGCTTTGCACGCCGACTGCTGCTCAGTCTATTTGCGCTCCTTCTGCCCGCGACACTCGCCTGGGCTTCGATCTTCGGAAAGGTGCAGGGCATCGTCCACGACCCGCAGCATCGCCCCATCCAGGGAGCTCGCCTCACGCTCAAAGCTCAAAATTCAGCGTTCACCCAATCGGCGGATACCAACGCGAATGGCGAATTTGTCTTCACCTCCGTGCCCATCGGGAATTACACGGTCACGGTCGCAGCGAATGGATTTCAGCAGATGAGCCAAGAAGTCATTGTGCAGTCCGACACCAGTCCCGTTCTCCATTTCCCCTTGACGATCGCAGGTGTCAACGAGAGCGTGGTGGTGCCGGCAACTTCGGGGCAGGTGACTACCGATAGCGTTACACCGACAACGATGTTGAGCCGCATCGATATCCAGCAGACTCCGGGTGCAGACCGCACCAACGGCATGGAGATGATCACGGACTATGTGCCCGCGACCTACATGACCCACGACATGCTGCACATGATGGGTGGCCACCAGGTCAGTTGGCTGATCGATGGCGTTCCGATTCCCAACACCAATATCGCTACCAACCTGGGCCCGCAGATTGCCCCTCGAGATATCGATACGCTCGAGGTCTATAGCGGCAGCTACGACGCTGACTACGGGGATCGCACCTACGGAGTGTTCAACGTCGTGCCGCGCACCGGTTTCGAACGCGATCGAGAGTGCGACCTCGTCCTTACGGCCGGCAATTTCTATCAGACAGACGATCAACTTAGTTGCGGAGGGCACACGCAACGCTTTGCCTACTATGCGAGCCTGAACGGGAACCGCAGCAACTACGGGCTTCAGACCCCCATTGCGCAAGTGGTCAACGACGCGGTGAACGGTTTTGGAGGATTCGCCTCGTTCATCTTCAATCCCGATGCCAAGAATCAGTATCGGCTGGTCACGTCTCTGCGCCGGGATTACTTCCAGATTCCCATCGACCCCGATCCGAATTCAACGGGAAACCAGGTGTATCCATCGAGCGGCCTGCATGACGCCGAGCGTGAGCCCGATGGCTATGTCACGTTCTCCTGGATCCACACCTTCAATCCAAACTCGCTGCTCACCGTCTCGCCTTTCTACCATTACAACGGCGCCGACTATCTGGGTGGCGCAAACGACTATCCCGTGATCTCCACCATCGATCAGAATGCGAGCTATGCGGGAGCGCAGACTGCCTTGCACGAGACCTTCTGGAAGAACGACCTCCAGGTCGGCGTCTACGGGTTCGGCCAACACCAATACAACTACTTCAATAACGTCTTCACGGACGGTACTCCCAATGTTCCGGCGTCTTCGATCGCTGTCAACGGCGGCGTCATCTCTGAATTCATCAACGACAAATTCAAGATCACTCCGTGGTTCACCTTGATCACGGGCTTTCGCGCAACGCAGTTCAAGTCGACCATTTCGGAGACCGCAAACGATCCACGTTTCGGTGCGGCCTTACGCATCCCGCGGCTGAACTGGGTCTTCACCGGCTTTTATGGGTACTACTACCAGGTGCCGCCACTGGCCACGGCCACGGGACCTCTGCTCGACCTGGCGAACGGCCAGAACGTTGCGTTCGCTGCTCTGCTTGGCGAGCGCGATATCCAATGGCAATATGGCGTTGCCATTCCGTATCGCAACTGGACCCTCAACATCAATAACTACGAAACTCGCGCAGAGAACTGGCTGGACCACAGCAATATTGGTGAATCGAATATCTTCTGGCCGATCACCTGGTCGTATGCGCTGATTCAAGGATGGTCAGCGACGTTGCGCTCGCCGGACGTCTTCCATCATGGCCAGTTCCATCTCGCGTATGCCAACCAGATTGCGCAGGCAACGTCGCCCATCACAGGCGGTCTCATCTGCCCGGCGCCCGTCACGTCGGCGTGCCCGCTCGACATTCCCCCGGGCCTCTCACCGGTCGACCATGATCAGAGAAATACGTTGAACGTGGGGTTCGATGGAGTTTTCCCACACAGATTTACCGCGTCGACGAATGTCTACTACGGCTCAGGTTTTACCAACGGCTTGTATGGAACGCCGCAGGCACAATATCCCGGAGAGTATCTACCGGGCCACACAACCTTCGACCTCTCCGTCGGAAAAACGTTGGGAGAAAAATATACCGTCTCGGTGAACGCCCTGAATGTGGCTGATCGTCGCGTGCAGTTGGATAACAGTTTGACCTTCGGCGGATTTCACTGGAACGACCCGCGACAGATTTATGCGGAGGTTCGCTACCGCTTCAAGTACTGAACCAGCTACTGACCGTTCCCGCCGTGGAGCACCTGTTCGACAAGCGCATGCACGTTGATCAGGCTCCACGGCATGGCGTTCTCCTCCGCCTGCGTCTGCCCGGCATGATGCACAATCACCGCTGGCCGGGCATCGAATCCCGCTTGCGATGCTGCACGATCTTCAGCAGTCCATCCCGGCTGATCATTCCACAGCCATAGGCGCCAGGAGTGGTCGCCTTCCACAATCAGGGTCGTGTCCTTCCAGCGCGGCGAGCTCTTCAGCGTCGCCATCACGCTGCCAAGCTCGCGGTCCGCCAGCGCCAGCCCGTCAAGATACGAGCCGCCGCATCTCTGCGCGTAGTCGCCGCGCGCGCGGTTCCAGATCGCCGGACTATGCGGCACCGGCAGGTGCAGAAACACGAAGTCAGCCTGGTCGCTTTTGAGCACCTGGGCGGCGTGCGCTTCTAAATCCATGTAGGTTTTGGTCCGCTGCCGCACGCCGTACGTGCAGATCGTTTCGTCCGCGCGCGCGGGCCACGCGATCTGCTCTCCGGCCTGCTTCAACGGCGACCAGACATTGCTCCAGAAGCTCGCATCCTGGGCCATCGGTCCATCCATCCGATCGAGATTCATCCAATAGCAGTCGTCGATGCTGCCCGCAAAGACTGTGCAGTAGGG
>Ga0302228_10000441_pt1 | contig 34852 bp, 26 predicted proteins | sample II_Palsa_N1_2_FD_193519 | JGI IMG/M metagenome (GOLD analysis project Ga0302228, IMG submission 193519) | Peat permafrost microbial communities from Stordalen Mire near Abisko, Sweden - II_Palsa_N1_2 | ecosystem: Environmental > Terrestrial > Soil > Palsa > Peat permafrost | place: Sweden... | reverse complement strand
GCCGGCCGAAGCCGCGACGCAGACACCGATCCGATGACCACCGGTTTTCTACAAAAGATTTTTGGCAGCCGCAACCAGCGGCTAGTCAAGCAATATCAAAAGACCGTCACGGCGATCAATGCGCTCGAGCCGCAGATCGAGCAATTGACGGACGACCAACTGCGCGCCAAAACGGGTGAATTCCGCCAGCGCATCGCCAGCGGCGAGTCGCTCGACAAGCTTCTGCCGGAGGCCTTCGCGGTCTGCCGTGAAGCGAGCAAGCGCGTTCTGAAAATGCGCCACTTCGACGTCCAGTTGATCGGCGGGATGGTGCTGCATTACGGCAAGATCGGCGAAATGCGCACCGGCGAAGGCAAAACGCTGGTCGCTACGCTGCCGGTCTACCTGAATGCGCTGACTGGGCGCGGTGTGCACGTCGTGACGGTGAACGACTATCTCGCGCAACGCGACGCCGAATGGATGGCGCGTCTGTACAACTTCCTCGGTCTGTCGGTTGGCATCAACCTGTCGCAGATGGACCATGGCATGAAGCAGCAGGCTTACGCTGCGGACATCACCTACGGCACGAACAACGAATTCGGCTTCGACTACCTGCGCGACAACATGGTCTACGAGACCAATGCGCGCGTGCAGCGGTCGCTGAATTTTGCGGTCGTCGACGAAGTGGACTCGATCCTGATCGACGAAGCCCGTACCCCGCTGATCATTTCCGGCCAGGCTGAAGACCATACCGACCTCTATGTGCGGATGAACGCGCTGCCGCCGCTGCTCGAGCGCCAGATTGGCGAAGAAAAGGCAGACGGCACGGGCGTCGAAAAGCCAGGCGACTACACGCTCGACGAAAAGGGCCGTCAGGTGTTCCTGACGGAATCGGGCCACGAGAAGGCGGAGCGCCTGCTCTCCGAGTGGGGCCTGATTGGCGAAGGCGAGAGCCTGTACGCGCCGCAGAACATCACGCTGATGCACCATGTGTACGCGGCGTTGCGCGCGCATACGCTGTTTTACAAAGATCAGCATTACGTGGTGCAGAACAACGAAGTTGTGATCGTCGACGAATTCACCGGCCGTCTGATGTCGGGCCGTCGTTGGTCCGATGGTCTGCACCAGGCCGTTGAGGCAAAGGAACACGTCAAGATCCAGAGCGAAAACCAGACGCTCGCTTCGATCACGTTCCAGAACTACTTCCGCATGTACGCCAAGCTGTCCGGCATGACCGGTACGGCGGATACGGAAGCGTACGAATTCAACGAGATCTACGGGCTGGAAACGGTCGTGATCCCGACCAATCGTCCGCCCAAGCGGATCGACAAGCAGGATCAGATCTACAAGACGGCGAAGGAACGTTACGACGCCGTCATCCGCGATATCCGCGACTGTCACGAACGTGGCCAGCCGGTGCTGGTGGGTACCACTTCGATCGAAAACTCCGAGCTGCTGTCGCATCTGCTGAAGCAGGCCGGCTTGCCGCATGAAGTGCTGAACGCCAAGCAGCACGCGCGCGAAGCCGAGATCGTGGCGGAAGCGGGTCGTCCGCAACGCGTGACGATCGCCACCAACATGGCCGGTCGCGGTACCGACATCGTGCTGGGCGGCAACGCCGAGAAGCAGGCGACCTTCATCGAACTCGACGAGGCCATCCCCGCCGACGAGAAACAGCGCCGCATCCAGAAGCTGCACGACGAATGGCAGGAACTGCACGACAAGGTGAAGGCCGCGGGCGGTCTGCACATCATCGGCACCGAACGTCACGAATCGCGCCGGATCGACAATCAGCTGCGCGGCCGTGCCGGCCGTCAGGGTGACCCGGGTTCGTCGCGCTTCTACCTGTCGCTGGAAGATCCGCTGCTGCGCATTTTTGCCGGCGACCGGGTGCGCTCCATCATGGACCGCCTGAAGATGCCGGAAGGCGAGGCGATCGAAGCGGGCATCGTCACGCGCTCGATCGAATCGGCACAGCGCAAGGTCGAGGCACGCAACTTCGATATTCGTAAGCAATTGCTCGAATACGACGATGTGTCGAACGATCAGCGCAAAGTGATTTACCAGCAGCGCAATGAATTGCTCGAGGCGAACGACATCACCGAAACCATCGGCGCCATGCGTCATGGTGTGATTACCGACATCGTCCATCAGTTCGTGCCGGCCGGCAGCATCGAAGAGCAATGGTCCGTGCCCGAGCTGGAAGAAGTGCTGCGCAACGAATGGCAGCTCGATCTCGCCATTCAGGAAATGATCAACGAGTCGTCGTCGATCAGCGTGGACGAAATCCTCGAAGCGGTGATTGCCGCTGCGGACGAAGCGTACGAGGCAAAGGTCGAACTGGTGGGTCGCGAGAACTTCAGCGGCTTCGAGCGTTCAATCATGCTGCAGACGCTGGACCGCGCGTGGCGCGAACATCTGGCCGCGCTCGATCACCTGCGCCAGGGTATCCATCTGCGCGGCTATGCGCAGAAGAATCCGAAGCAGGAATACAAGCGCGAAGCCTTCGAACTGTTTGCGGCCATGCTCGACGCGGTGAAGCTCGACGTCACGCGTGTGGTGATGAACGTGCAGGTGGAATCGCCGGCGCAGTTGGAACAGGTGGCGGAAGATCTCGAAGAGCAGGGTACTAGCCAGCTGGAGCATGTCGAGTTCCGCCATGCCGAATTCGCCGAGGCCGCCGCGCCGGTTGCCGCTGAGGCGGCTACGGCCGCGATGATCGGCGACGCCATGAGCCACAGCACGCATGCCTCCGCCGAGCCGCTGGGCGACAGCGTGCCGAAGGTGGGCCGTAACGACCCTTGCCCGTGCGGCAGCGGCAAGAAGTACAAGCAGTGCCACGGCAAGATTGCGTGAGACTGAAAAGGCGGCGCGCGTAAAGCGCGCCGCGTTGTTTTACCCAGCGCTTTGCTGGTAATTCCACGGTGGCGAGGCTCCTGCCGCACTACCCTTTTATGATTTTCCGATGCCGGCTTCATGCCGGCATTTTCAACTTGGACAACAGGTCGCGACCATGGCTGTCAATTTCCCTTCCATCGATGCCGCCCAACTTCACCCCGTCGCCGGCGTTACGCTAGGCTGGGCTGAGGCGAACATCCGTAAACCGAACCGCAAGGACGTGCTCGTCATTTCCGTCGAAGAAGGTGCGACGGTCGGCGGCGTGTTCACGTCGAACCGTTTTTGCGCGGCGCCGGTCATCGTCTGCCGCGAGCATCTCGAACATGTGCGCGAAAGCGGTAAAGGGATTCGCGCGCTGGTGGTGAACACGGGGAATGCGAATGCGGGCACCGGCGAGCCGGGCCTCGTGATCGCTCGTGAAACCTGCGTCGAACTGGCGCGTCTGGCCGGTATTGCACCGGAGCAGGTGCTGCCGTTCTCGACCGGCGTGATTCTCGAACCGCTGCCGCTCGACCGCCTGAAGGCCGGCCTGCCGGCCGCGCTGGCGAACCGCCAGGCCGCACACTGGTATGACGCCGCGCAGGCGATCATGACCACGGACACGCTGCCCAAGGCGGCCTCGCGTCAGGTGAGCATCGACGGTCATACGGTGACGCTGACCGGCATCAGCAAGGGCGCGGGCATGATCAAGCCGAACATGGCGACCATGCTCGGCTTCCTCGCGTTCGACGCCGCGGTGGCGCAGCCGGTGCTCGACGCGCTGGTCAAGCACGTGGCGGACCGTTCGTTCAATTGCATCACTATCGACGGCGATACGTCGACCAACGACTCGTTCATCCTGATCGCGTCGGGCAAGTCCAGTCTGCCGGCGATTACGTCCACCGATTCGCCCGCCTACGCGGCGTTGCGCGATGCGGTGACCGAGGTCGCGCAGACGCTCGCCCAGTTGATCGTGCGTGACGGCGAGGGCGCCACCAAGTTCATGACGGTGCAGGTGGAAGGCGGTTCGAATGTGGCGGAATGCCGCCAGATCGCTTACGCGATCGGCCATTCGCCGCTGGTGAAGACGGCCTTCTACGCATCGGACCCGAACCTGGGCCGCATTCTCGCGGCGATCGGCTACGCGGGCGTGACCGACCTCGACGTCGGCAAGATCGACCTGTATCTCGACGACGTGCTGGTGGCGAAGGCGGGCGGCCGCAATCCCGAATACCGCGAGGAAGACGGCCAGCGTGTGATGAAAAAGGCGGAGATTCTGATCCGCGTCGTGCTGGGCCGTGGCGATGCGCAGGCCACGATCTGGACCTGCGACCTGTCGCACGACTACGTGAGCATCAACGCCGACTATCGCTCGTGATCCAGTCTGTCACCTGGCGGGTACGCTCGCTGGTGACTCGCACCTCAACCGCTTTGATTCTTCGTCATGGATAAACTCGAACAGTTTTTGACTCGTGCCGAGGCCTTGCTTGGCCGCCTGGAAGCCGTGCTTCCGCCTGCAACACCTGACGTCGACTGGTCGGCGGCGGTCGCCTTCCGCTGGCGCAAGCGCCAGGGCCGCGGCTACCTGCAGCCGGTGCCGGCCATCTCGGACATCACGCTCGACGACCTGCAGAATATCGACCGCCAGAAAGGCCTGATCGAGCAGAACACGCGTCAGTTTGTGCACAAGCAGCCGGCCAACAACGTGCTGTTGACGGGTGCGCGCGGCACCGGCAAGTCGTCGCTGATCAAGGCCTGCCTGAATGCGTACGCCAAAGACGGGCTACGGCTGATCGAAGTGGACAAGGACGACCTGCACGATCTGGGCGATATCGTCGACCTGATCTCGCAGCGTCCGGAACGCTTCGTCGTGTTCTGCGACGACCTGTCGTTCGAAGAGGGCGAGTCGGGCTACAAGGCGCTGAAGGTGGCGCTCGACGGTTCGGTGGCCGCGCAATCGGACAATGTGGTGATCTACGCCACGTCGAACCGGCGCCATCTGTTGCCTGAGTACATGAGCGACAACGAGACCTACAAGCACACGTCCGATGGTGAGATTCATCCGGGCGAAGTGGTGGAAGAGAAGATCTCGCTGTCCGAGCGCTTCGGCTTGTGGGTCAGCTTCTATCCGTTCAAGCAGGACGACTATCTGACGATTGTGGGACACTGGCTGCAGCATTTCGGTTGCGATGCCGCCGAAGTCGAGGCGGCGCGTGGCGACGCGCTGGTGTGGGCGCTCGAACGCGGTTCGCGCTCGGGACGCGTGGCGTGGCAGTTCGCCCGTGACCGCTCCGGCCGGAAGTCGCAGGCATGACGGCTTCCACGACCCCTGCCAACCCCGCCGTGAACCCCGACGGGCGCCCGGTCACGGAAGTGGCCGTCGGCGTGCTGGTGCAGCCGGATGGGCGCTATCTTCTGGCCCAGCGGCCGGCCGGCAAGCCCTATGAAGGGTACTGGGAATTTCCGGGCGGCAAGCTGGAGCCCGGTGAGTCGGTCGAGGCGGCGCTGGCCCGCGAACTGCACGAGGAACTGGGCATCGAGGTAGAGGCGAGCCACCGCTGGCATACGCTGGAGCACGATTACCCGCATGCCTACGTGCGGCTTTACTTCTGCAAGGTGACGCAGTGGACCGGCGAGCCGCACGGCCGCGAAGGCCAGGCATTTGTCTGGCAATCGCTGCCGGCCGAGGTGTCGCCGTTATTGCCGGCGACCATTCCGGTGCTTGAATGGCTCGCCGCCGAATAGCGGCGGCAGGGCGGTAAGATCGACGCGGCCTTACGCCGGCCGCACGTTTTACCGCGCCGGCCAGCCCGCGCCTAATGCGGGTTGTAATCGCCGCTCGGCTCGTCGTCCGAGGGCGGTTCTTCGTCGGTGCTGCCGATCTTGTACTTCTCAGCGGCCCAGGCGCCGAGGTCGATCTGCTTGCAGCGCTCGGAACAGAAGGGGCGGAAGCGGCTCTCCGGTGTCCAGCGGACATCCTTGCCGCAGGTGGGGCATTTAACGACAGTGATCATTCGCTCAGGCAGTCAATCGCAAACGGGACAAGTTTCTAATATAGGGGCATTTTCGCTGCTTGAAAGGCGTTGCCCCGCGACGGCGCAATCTGCGCTACAGACTGCAAAGCGTGAGTTGAAACGGCACGTCCACGTCGACCGCACGCGGCCGCAGATCGCCGTCCTGCACGGTGAACCGCACCCACAGCATGTACTTGTTGGCGCTGGCCTCGGGAATTACCCGCAATTCCGGCGACACACGCACCTGCATCAACTGATACGAGCGGCCCGATAGCATCTGCTGGTAGCTGCCCTGCATTGCCATGACCTTCGAGGCCTGCCCGGACTCGCGCGCGAGGCGCAGGACGATGGTGGCGGCGTCGCGCAGCGGCAAGAGCGGCGTCACCCACTTGGCGATGTCCTGACGGCGCTGGTCCGGATGTGTCTGTTGCCAGGCGTAGTACGACGGCAGGTCGAACTTGCAGGTGCCGCCCGGGATGATGGCGCGGCTGCGGATGCTGGCGAGCCACTCGTTGTCCGCCAGATGCTGGCCGGTCTTGCCCTGCATCTGCGAGAGCCCCGAGAGGGTTTGTTCGATCTCGCCCAGCACGGCCTCTAACGCGTTCTGCTCGATGCCCGGGTTGCCGCGGAACGGCGCAAGCGTTTGCCGCTGCCGCTCCAGTTCCTTCATCAGATCCGACTTCAGATCCGCGCGACCGGCGACTTCAGAGATTTCGAACAGCGTTGTCAGCGCGACATGGTGTTCCCTGGCATCTTCCTGAGTCAGAAAGAACGTGAAGCGCTCGAAGAGGTCTTCGAGGCGCAGCAGCGTCCGGATTCGCTCGTTGAAGGGATACTCGTAAAGGATCAAGCGGGCTCGCCTCGGGCGTGGTCGGTGACGGGAATGCAGAACATTCTAATGCCGTGAGACTACCCTAGCAATCACACACTTTCCCGATGCGCTTTCGCTGATTTTTGCGCTTGTTTCGCGCCTGTTTGAGTGTGCTGTCCGTGCTTTATTGCGACAGCAGGGCAAGCCGCCTTCTTGTCGCCGCGGGCGGGCGCCGCAGTCTCATGCGTCTGCCAGGGACAAATACAGCCTATGTTGCGCTTCGACCTGCGCGCCGAGTTCTTCTACGGAAGCGTTTTCGTTGACGATCACGTCGTCCGCAGCGGCAAGGCGTGCTTCGCGAGTCGCTTGACGGGCGATGATCGCGACAACCTGCTCGCGGCTGAAGGCGTTGCGGCGCATCACACGGGCGATCTGCGTCTCGACGCTGCAGTCCACCGTCAGGACCCGGTTCACGCGCGCTTTCCAACTGCCCGACTCGACCAGCAGCGGCACCACCAGCATCACATACGGGCCGCTGGCCTCATGCCTTGCCCGTTCGGTCTCGGTCCGGATCAGCGGGTGCGTGATGGCTTCGAGACGCCGGCGTGCGCCCTCGTCGCTGAAGATCAGGGTACGCATGCGGGCACGGTCGAGCGAGCCGTCCGCTGCGACGAACGAGGCGCCGAACTCAGTGGCGATCTTCGGCATTGCGACGCCGTTTGGCGCAGTGATCTGATGCGCGATCAGGTCGGTGTCGACGATCGCCGCGCCGCGCGCGGCAAACAGGTCGGCGACGGTTGACTTGCCGCTGCCGATGCCGCCCGTCAGTCCCACAGCAAACATGCTTCAGCCTCCGAGTGCCAGATAGAGGGGCGTGCCGAGAAACAGCGTAAGCGCGCCGCCTGCGGCGAGGAACGGACCGAACGGCAGCGGCTCCTCGAAGCGCATGCGGCCACGCCAGGTCGCCGCCAGGCCGACGACCGCACCGGCCACCGCGGCGATCAGCACGATCTGCGGCAACGCGGCCCAGCCGAGCCATGCGCCGAGCGCGGCGAGCAGCTTGAAGTCGCCATAGCCCATGCCTTCGACGCCGCGTACGAGCTTGAACAGCCAGTGCACCACCCAGAGTACAAGATAGCCCGCAATCGCGCCCAGCACGGCGTCGTGCAAGCTCGCGAACATGTCGTTGAAATTGACGATCAGGCCCGCCCAGAGCAGCGGCAGCGTCAGCGAGTCGGGCAGCAGATGCGTGTCGATGTCAATCGCGCTCATGGCCAGCAAGGCCGCGCACAGGCCGAAGGCGGCCAGCGCCATGGCGTTCGGGCCGAACACGGCCAGCGCACCCGCTGCGCACGCGGCGCTGGCGATCTCAAGCAACGGATAGCGCGCGGAGACGGAGGCCTTGCATGCCGAACAGCGACCGCGCAGCAGCAGATAACTCAGTACCGGGATGTTTTCCCATGAGCGCAGGACGTGGCCGCAGTGCGGGCATGCGCTGCGCGGCAGCCACAGGTTGTAGCGCGCAGGCAGGCCGTCGTCTTCGAGCGGCACGCTGGTTGCCTCGCTGACCTCTTCGCGCCATGCACGCTCGAGCATGATGGGCAGCCGATGCGCGACCACGCTCAGAAAGCTGCCGATGACCAGGCCGAACACGATTGCAAACGCAATCTGCACGCCGGCGGGCAAGCTGCCGAAGGTGGCGCCGAGGCTGGCCGCGACGTGACCATGAAGGGCGCTGAAGGAAGTATCTGACACGAGTGCTTGAGTAGCCGGCATGGCGAAATAGTTGGATTCGGCTGCGATGCTACACCACGTTGCCGAGTTGAATAATGGGAAGATACATCGCGATGACAAGGCCGCCGACCAGCGTCCCCAGCACGATGATCACCAGAGGTTCGCAGAGGCTCGCCAGGGTGCCGATCTTTTCGTCAACCTGACGATCGCTAAGCGAGGCCACGTCGATCAGCATCGTATCCAATGCACCGGACTCCTCTGCGACGGCGACGGGCTGAACCACCTCGGCCGGAAAGCAACGCGCGGCACGCATGGCGGCGGCGAGCCGTTCGCCGCGCCGCAGGCGGGCGGCGATCTCGACCGTGGCCCGATCGAACCAGGCGTTGCCCGTGGCATGGGTCAGCGAGTCGAATGCGTCGGCGAGCGGCGTACCGGCTGACAGCAGCGTACCGAGCGCCCGACTCCAGCGTGCCGCACACAGGGTCGCGAGCAGCGTGCCGGCGACCGGCAGGCGCAGCATCAGGCGGGCTAGCGTCACGCGTGCTGCTTCAGAGCGCCGCAGCAGGGAAGCCATGGCAAAACCGGCGCACACCGTCGACGCGAGCACCGGCACGCTCCAGCGCGCCGTGGCGTCGGAGAGCGCCAGGACGATTTGCGTGGGCGCCGGCAAGCGGGCGCCGAAGCCGTCGAAGATCTGCTTGAAGGTCGGCACCACCCATACCAGCAACGCAGCCGTGATGGCGAGTGCCAGCAGCAGGATCGCGACGGGATAGGTGAGCGCGGCCTTGACCTTGGCGCGTTGCGCGGCGCCCCGTTCGCGGTCGTCGGCGACGCGCGCCAGTACCGCGGGGAGCGCGCCCGCCGCTTCGCCGACCGCGACCAACTGGCAATACAGCGGGTTAAACTGGGCCGGATGCCGTGCGAGCGCTGCCGAGAAACTCAGGCCGCTCGTGATGTCGCGCGCCAGGGCGCCGACGATGCGCGACATACCGCGCTGGCGTGGCGCAGGGGCTTGCGCGAGCAGTTCGAGCGAAGACGCGAGCGGCAATCCGGCGCGCAGCAGACTGGCGAGTTGACGGGTGAAGCGCGTGACTTCCGAGGCGCGTGCCTGAGGGCGTGGCGCGACGCCGCGCGGCGAGAGTTCGACGATGAACAGGTTGTCGCGCTTGAGCAGTGTGCGCACGGCACTCGCGTCTGCCGCGATAAGCGTGCCGCTGTGCTGTGTGCCCGCAGCATCGACGCCGCGCCATGCAAAGCGCATTTCGCGTGCTTCGGCTTCAGTTGTCCTCATGGTTATACGACCTCGGTTGCGCCGAGTGCTTCGGCGAGACTGGTCGTGCCGTCCCGCACGCGCGCCAACGCGGCCTCGCGCAGCGTGCCCACCCGTTCAGCCTGGGCCTGCCGGGCGAGCGAGAGCGTGCCTGCATTCGCGACGATCAGCTCGCGCATCGCGTCCGACACCGGCATCACCTGGTGAATGCCGACGCGCCCACGGTAGCCAATGCGGTGGCAAGCGTCGCAGCCCGCAGCGACGTAGGGATGCCAGCCGTCGAGTTGATCCTCGCTAAAGCCGGCCGCGCGCAACGCGGCTGCCGATTGCGGCGCCGCTGTCCGGCAGACGACGCATAGCCGCCGCACCAGCCGTTGCGCGGTGACCATGCGTAGCGCGGCGGCCAGGTGATACGGCTCGACGCCGATATCGATCAGCCGCGCGATGGCGGCCGGCGCGTCGTTGGTGTGCAGCGTAGAGAGCACGAGGTGGCCGGTTTGCGCCGCCTTGACGGCGACGTCGGCGGTCTCTTCGTCGCGGATTTCGCCGACCATGATAACGTCCGGATCCTGGCGCAGAAACGCGCGCAACGCGACGGCGAACGTGAGACCGGCCTTCTCGCGCACGCTGACCTGGTTGATGCCGGCGAGCTGGATTTCCGCCGGATCTTCGACCGAGCAGAGGTTGCGCGATTCGGCGTTGAGCTTCTGCAGGAAGCAGTACAGCGAGAGCGTCTTGCCGCTGCCGGTTGGACCCGTCACCAGCACCAGTCCGTGCGGCGCGCTGATGGCTGCCTCGAGCGTGGCGCGCTGAGCGGGATCGAGGCCAAGCGAATCGAGCGAGAGGGCGGCGGGCAGCGCGTCGAGTCGTCGCAGGACGAGCTTTTCCCCGAACAACGTGGGCAGCGAGTTCACGCGATAGTCTTCGAACTTGCCTGGGGTGGTGGCGATGCGCAGGCGTCCGTCCTGCGGCACGCGCCGTTCGGCGATGTCCATGCGCGCGAGCACTTTCACGCGGGTGATGAAGGCGTCGCGCAGATGGGCCGGCGGTTGCGCGATGGCGTGCAGCACGCCGTCGATGCGCAACCGCATGCGCCAGCCATGTTCGGTGGGTTCGACATGCAGGTCCGAGGCGTTACGGCGGGTGGCTTCCCGCAGCGTGTCGCTCAGCAGACGGACTGCGGGGGTGTTGTCCGCTTCGGCGACACCGGGCGTTGGCTCGCGGCGGGGCGTGTCGTCGCGGCTTGTACTGTCGAACGCGCGTGCCGAATGCTGGGCCGGCGGCGCGGGTGCGGGCGTGGCAGGTGCGGCGGCAGGCTCGACCTCGAGTGCCATGGCACGATAGGGCACGCCCGTTTTAACGGTGGGCGCCAGACGATCAGCGGTGCTAGCCGGTGTGAAGCGGGGCGAGGATGACATCGGAAACCGGCCGGGAGCCGCCTGTAGAACAAGACGACTCCATCATCGGGCAGGCGGAGCGTTGCCGCCATTCGGCCGGATGGCCAGGTATGCCGTAGCCGGCAGACGGCAGACGGTGGACGGCCGCGGAAAGCCCATCCGTTCGATGGACAGATCCCGGCACTAGTTACGCCCAGCACACCTACCCATCAGCTCCGCAGCTTTTTCCCACCCTTCGCGCCCGGCTTGAAAATCTTGACGGTGCGCACCGCCTGATCGTCGCTGCGCATCACTTCGAGTTTGATGCCCGCGATCTGCACGCACACGTCGCCATCGGGAATCTCTTCGAGGATTTCCAGAATCAGGCCATTCAGGGTCTTCGGCCCGTCGGTCGGCAGGGTGAGCTGCAGCCAGCGGTTCAGTTCGCGCAGCGGCATGCTGCCGGCGACGATGCATTCGCCGTTCTCGTTCCAGCCGCCGCGCGAATTCGCGCTACGCGGGATCGAGGTGGTGAATTCGCCGATCAGTTCCTCGATGATGTCTTCCGGCGTGACCAGCCCCTGCAGTTCGCCGTATTCGTTGACGACCAGCGCGGTTCGGTGACGGCTCTCCTGGAAGTACTGCAACTGCTGAAACACGGGCGTGCCGCTCGGCACGAAATACGGTTCGGCGAGCAGCTCGCGCAAGGTCTCGCGCTCAAGCTCCTGGTTGTGCAGCGCCGACAGCGTCTTGCGCACGTGCAACACGCCGAGCACACGGTCGATGTCGCCCTGATAGACGATCAGCTTGTTGTGATAGCAGGTTTCGAGCTGATGCAGAATCTGCTCGAACGGCGCATCGAAATCGAGCGCTTCGATCCGGCGGCGCGGAATCATCACGTCGTCGACGGAGATGTTCTCCAGATCGAATAGGTTCAGAAGGATGCTGCGGTGCTTGGTCGGCATGAAGCTGCCGGACTCGAGGACGATGGTGCGCAGCTCCTCGGTCGAAAGTCGCTGGTCGTGCGCGCCCTTCGTATTGATGTGCAGGATGCGCAGGATACCGTTGGCGAACAGGTTGACGAACCAGACGATCGGCTTCGTCGCGCGCATCAGCGGGGCGATCAGCAGACTCGCCGGCAAGGCGATTTTTTCCGGAAACGTCGCGCCGACGATCTTCGGCGTGATCTCCGCGAAGACGATGATCAGGAATGCGACGATACCGGTCGCAATCGACAGCACCAGATTGTTGCGGCCGAACGTATGCAGCGCGACCGAGGTGGTCAGCACCGGGATGATCGTGTTGAACAGATTGTTGCCGATCAGGATGACGCTCAGCAGCTCGTCGGTGTGGGCGAGCAGGCCTTGCGTCGTCTTGGCGCCGAGCACGCCCTGATTGGACAGATGCTTCAGGCGGTGACGGTTGAGCGCCATCATCGCCGTTTCGGAGATCGAAAAGAAACTGGAGCAGATAAGCAGCAGGAAGACGGCGCCTATCTGCGCCCATAACGGTAGTTGTTCCACGTGTCGCGAACTGGTAAAGGGCAGGATGGGAAGAATATAGCAGAGGGGACCGTACCCGCCTGTCTGGCCGGCTGTCCCGCGGTTTGGCGCCGCCTGGCTTTCTGGCGGCGGGCGGGCGCTGGGCGAGTGTCGCTATGGTTCAGTGGGTCGCCCCTCACCTTCGCCTTCGTCATGAGCGTGGCGGCATCAGACTGCGGACGAGCTTTCCGAGCGTATACATGACCTGCCGGTTCAAGCCGGCCTCGGCTGCAGAGCCGGGTTCGATCGCCGCGCCCTCAAGGAAGTGTCGGGCCAGCTCGTGCAGGATGGGTGCGTGGTGGTCGGCCGGCTCGACGAGCGGGGCGGCGGCAGTCGGTTCCACAATCCTGATCGGACCGGCTGGCCGCAACACGGTCGGCGCCCCGAACTGGGCACCGTACTCCGGCGCGACGGTCCGGGCGGTACCTGGTGCGCCCGGTACGTCTGGTATGTCTGGCACGCCCGGAGCGGTGGCATCCCCTGCATCCCCGCTCGTCACGCTGCCAGAACTGTCCGGCCTCGGGCGCTCGAAGCTGGATGGATCGAAGTTCCACACCTCGGCGGCCGGTTGCGCTTGCGCCTGAACCGGAGCGGGCGCGAGCGAAGCAATCTGCAAGCGCAGATGACTGCCGTGTTCCGGCACCGCATCGCGCACGGCATACCCGTGCATATTGGGGCGACTCGAAGCGTCGAAGGCAGAGGATGACCGCGTATCGGGCAGGTCGGCAAACAAGCCCGGCGGCTCCAGCGCGGTTGCGCTGGACCAGGCCGGAGCCTTGCCGAACAGCAGGAGCGGATCGAGCGGCGTGTCGAGCAGATCGGCCGTCCCGGCGCTTGATCCGAAGCCTGTCAGGGGATCCGCCGGATATGGGGCGGCGGGCATCTCGAAGCGCAGCGGCGCCGCAGCTTCCACGTGCACGCCAGTGCGCTCAGATCCGGCGAGCGCGGCAAGCGCCGGCAAGTCCCACGCAGCGGGCACTGCATCCACGCCGGCTCGCAAGACATAGGCGCCCATATTGACGATGTCGCCCGCCTGCAGGTTCGTTTGCGCGCCCGGCGCCAGCATCTTGCCGTTGATTGTGATCGCCGCGTAGCCGCTGGTGTTGAGCAGTTGCCAATGACCAGCTTGCGAGCTGACAGTGGCATGGTGGCGCGCGACCAGCCCATCGTCGCCGGGCAGCGGCAGCAGGTTGCTGCTGTCCCGTCCGATCGTGCCGCCGTGCGTATCGAACGTTGCGCGAGCGCCGTCGACGAGCGCCTCGCCATGGTAGGCAACGACAGTCAGTGTGATGTGAGAGGAGGGCATACGTCAGGTTCCTGATGGCAAACAAAACAAACAAAAAAGCGAATCGAGGCGAGAGGTAGCCGGTCGCGAAGCGCGTGCTCACGGCGCCGCGCCACGCGCCACGCGGCGTGTCGGATGCAGATCACGAAGGACAAGCGAACGTCTCCATCTGCGACAGGTGAAACGGGTTATAGCTGCTGCTGGCAGTGACGCGCAGCGCCAGCTTTCGCCCGCTGAAGTCGAAGGTGGCGACAAAACTCTCAGGCGCCGCGCCTGGCGTGATACGCGCTTTGTCGAGCAAGCGGTGCAGCGCCCAGGGGCCTTGCGTTTGCAGGCCGTCTGAACCGTTCGGTGTACTGATCTGCAGGCTGACCAGATTTGCGCCGCGTGAGCCCGGCCATTTCACTGTCGCTGGAATCTGCGGGCCGTGCGCGTAGCGGATCGTTTGACCGTCGACGTCCAGCGAGTATTGCGTGATGCCGGGGTCCAGATCGAGCGGTGTGAGCTCGATCTGCAGCGACGGTGCCGTCGCATTGCCGGCGAAGAACACGTTGCGGATCGTGTCCGCATTCTGAAAGGCGCCGAGCAGGTGCGTGTCGGCGGGCATGCCGCCGGCAAGGTTGCGCCTGAAGGTCCAACGGCTTGCGCCGGTGTCGGTCTGCGCCGCGAGATTCTTCTGGAAGAAGCTGTCCATCAGGCCACCGGCGGCGAAAAACCGTGAGAAATCGTCGAGCGCGACATCCCGGCCGGCATCGCGCGCGAACGGATAGCGCCCGGCGATCGTCTGCCGGCACGCCTTGCCGATACTGCCCTGCGCGTCATGAGCGAGGTTCTGCCGCGCGGCGCCGTTGATCTGCCCTGCTGCGCTGCGCGACAAGTCGCCAAACATGTTCCGCAACGGCGTCGGCATGCGACCCGCGTCCGCACGCAGTTTGTCGAAGACGTCCGTTTGCGGCGCAGGCGCTCCGCTGCTCAAGGCGGCATTGGCCGAGCTCAGATAACCGTACAGTTCGTCGAGCAGACGCAGGTTGCTTTCGAGCGGTGCGGCACCCGCGTCGCCGCCGGATCCGGTTGCGGCGACCAGCCGCCGCAGCGGCTCGAAATGAGTGTCCACGATGCTCTCGGGTCGCGCGTCATCGTATTGCGGCTGACCGGAAGACCCGCTGCCGAACAGCGCGGAGAGCGCCTGACCGGCTTCGGCGCCGCCCTTCGGCGCTTGCCTGGTCGCGGCCGCTCCGCTGCTGCGTGTGCGCAGCAAAGTCGTCTCGTTCGCTGCAACCTGCAGGAATTGCCTCAACGGCGAATCGGGGGCGGAGAGCGTGCGGGCGATCTGGATGCTTTGCGCGAGCGATTTGCTGTCGATCAGCCCGACGTCGTTCAGATAGGCGTCCCATATGTCGATGTAGTCGTTGAGGTACGCACGTTTGACCTCGGCAATCCATTGCTTGCGCCGCGCCTCTTTGCCCTGCGGCTCAGGTTGGATACCGAGCACCCACGGTTCCTCGTTCTCCAGTCGGGTTGTGGCGCCGTCGACCCGTTTAGCGAAGACGTCCCAGTACCCTTGATAGGTGTAGAGCGCGGGAATGCCGTCGGTCAGGGGCTTGCCGCTGTGACGGGTGAACACGAGACCAGCCTGCGGACCACCGGCACTGACGACGCTAACCGTTTCACCGCCCGCGCTGCGCAGCAGTTCCCGACGCAGCAGGTGATAGGTGCGCTGTGCCAGCGAATCGCGCACTAACCGCTCGCGCACGCTGTTCACGAGCGACTCGTTCAGCGCAAACGGCGAACTCACCGTGCGCGAGCCGAACAGGTTGGTGAGATGCGCTGCCAGCCGCGCGGTTTCATCCGGCGCGGTGTTCGACGGTAGCGTCTTTTCCGCGTCGAGCATCAGCCATGCGGTGAGAAAGCCCGCATCATAGTGAGCCGCGTCATGGAGCATCAGATACGCCTTCAGCGCGTCATAGCTGAATTCGCTGTCGTCGGCCGGTGCGGTGGCGAGAATCTTCTCGAGACGGGTAGCGGCTTGCGGCAACAGCCGCTCGTCGAGCGCTCGCCGGTAGACGGCATCGGCTGCGTCGCCGGTTTTCCTGCCTTGATATAAGCCCATCCGGTAGCGCAGGAACGAAGGCGCGTCCAGCTCGAAGCGCTCGCTGCGCGGCAGCCTCCGCAACGCGTCGAGCAGCGGCACAAGCGGCAGCAACGCGCCGCCGGCAAGCTCCAGCGGCTGCTGGGTCTGCCGGTCGAGCGCCGCGACATGCGCGTTCACTTCGCCGAGATAGGCCCGGTTGTTCCAGTAGCTGAACGTCCAGCCACACAGCAACGTCAGCAGAACGAGGCCGAGCAACGCTACCACGCTCGCATGCAGCATCAGCCGCCGTCGCCGTACAGAGCGACTCACGCCAGCCCATCCCGCGTCGGCGAACACCGCATCGTGCAGGAACTGCTTGAGGAAATAGCTTCGGCTGCGATGCGCAGCGTCGCGCACAGGCGTTGCGTCAGATACCTGCAGCGCCTGCCTGATCGGCGCCAGAACCCGGTCGAGCGTCGGTCCGTTCTGCTGGGCGCTCGTGAAGTAGATGCCGCGCGCCCGCGGATTGGTCTCGATCGGCGAATGCCTGAACAGCGTCTGGCAGAAGTCTCCGATGACTTCCTTCAGGCTGGCGAATTGCTGTGGAAACAGATAGGCCCGCGCGCGGCTGTCGAGGTCCGGGTCCGCGATCAGCACATCCCGCAAGCCGTCGGTCAAACGCCGCGCCAGGGCATCGAAGGCGGCGCCGGAGAGCCAACCCGAGTGGCCAGGGGGCGTGTCCTCCGGCGTCGCCGCCATCCCCCAGACCTGCGCCCGGTCATCGCGATTCAGCCCGGAAAAATAATCGCTGAAGCCGCTCAGGCGATCCATCCGCGTGAAGCACAGATAGATCGGCACGCGGACATCGAGCTTCGCCTGCAGCAGCTGCAATGGCTTGCGCAGTCGCGTTGCATAGGCTGCGCGGTCGGCTTCGTTCAAGGCCAGGAGATCGTCGATGCCGACCATCAGCAGCACGCCGTTGACCGGCTGGCGCGGCCGGTATTTTCTCAGCAGGGCGAGCAGTTCTCCCCATTCGGCCCCGCGCCGCTCGCCGGCATCGGCTGCTTCCAGGTAAGGGCCCGGCGTGTCGACGAGGACCGCATCGTTGCTGAACCACCAGCGGCATTGCTGGGTCGGTTCGACGCGGCGGCTCGCGGCCTCGCCCGACTGTTCGGCGATCGACCATTCAAGTCCACCGTTGACAAGCGCGGCGGTCTTGCCCGCGCCGCTGCTGCCGACGACCAGATACCACGGCAGCCGATAGACATACTGGCCGGTCAACCTGTCGAGCCAGGCCGAGAAGCGGCCCGCATGCACCGTAGCGTGACGCAGCAGATGGAGCGCCTCGCGAAAACGCGTGCGCAACTCGGCGATACGTTCGCCGTCTGCGTCGCCGGCAGGGTTATCGCGCGGTGTCGCCTGGCGTCGGCGCAAACGCGCCAATACGCCTTCGCTGGTTGGCCGCGCCGGGCTGCGGTGGATCACCCAGGCCAGCCAGACGAGCAGCACCAGCCCGATGCACAGGTAGCGCGTGCCGGCCGCCGCCAGAGGACGGATGTCGCCGATCGCCAGCAAGGGGCCGTAGACCCAGATCACCAGCACGAGCAATAGAAGGCCGGCCAGCACCCATGCTTCACGGGACAGCAACAGCCCCAACGGCCGCTTGAGAACGTTCATCTGCGCGTCGTTCCGGAAAGATCCCGCGTGACGGCGGGCGTCAGGAGCGCGATATCCACGCGCCGGTTATGAGAGCGGCCCTCCGCCGTCGTATTGGTATCGACGGGCTGGGTGTCGCCGCGTCCTACCGCCACGATAGGGCGCGTACGGTCGAGGCCGGCCGACAGCAGCAACTGCCTGACCGCTTCCGCACGGGCCCGCGAGAGTTCGAGATTCGAGGCGAAGCGCTTGTCGCGGATCGGCTGGTTGTCGGTATGTCCCGTGATCACAATGTCTCCTTCGAGCCGGTTGAGTACCTCGGCGATCCGCATCAGCACCGGCAAATAGGCCGCTTTGGTGGTCGCGGAGCCTGAGTCGAACAGGCCGTCGCCGCGGATTTCGACGACGCTGCGGTCGGCTTCGTCGCGCACCGTAATCGCGCCGCTTGTCAGTTCCGCATCGAGCAACGGCGCGATGCCCGATGAAAACGCGGTAGGCCTGGCCGCGCTGATGGCCGGCAGACGGATGGCGTCGATGGCGGCTGTGGTCCGGTCGCCGTCGCGGTTCGACGACCACAGATAGACGGCGAAGCTCAGGCTGCCGAGCAGACCGGCGAGACACAGCCATGCCCACGCCGGCAGCCCGCGGCGCAGCGTGACCGAAGCCTTGCGATCGGCGGCGCGCCAGGAAGGGGACAGCGGATGTGCGTAACCGCCGCCCGTCTCGTGCAGCAGTTTGTGCAGCCGCCGCATGAGCGTCGCCAGTTGCGCGGCGCCGTTCTGGATGACGCGGTAGCGTCCCTGGAATCCCAGCGCGAGGCAAAAGTACTGCAGTTCGATAATGTTTCGATGCTCGTGCGGACTCGACGACAGGCGCGCCAGCAACTGGAAGAATTTTTCGCCGCCCCAGGTCTCGTTGTGGAACGCGACCAGCAGGCTGTGCGCCGACCAGACTCCGCCGCCGCCCCAAGGCGTGAGCGCCGCGGCTTCGTCGAGCGCGCAGCACAGGCAATAGCGCGCGCCGACGATGGTCTCGACGGAGATCGCGGCTTGCTGCGCGCGAGTCTGGAACTGTCTGATTTCGTCGACCAGATACTCGCGCAAGCGCTCCGGCTGGATCGGCGCGTCGACGCGCATTTGCGCGAGCGTGGCGAGCAAGGTATGGGCGGCGACGACCAGCGCATTCGCTGAGCTCGCCGGCGGTGGGGGGGTGTGCGATTGAACAGCGGCACTCATCGGGCTTCTCCGTCAGCTCTCGTCTCGTTTAGCTTCGCTTGGCGCGTGGGTTAGCCGCGGATTGCCCAGCACTCCATGGCGAGGCCCGGCAGATCGCCGGCGACATGCAAGGCAAGGCCGCTCGATTTCTCCAGTTGCCTCCACAACTCGCCGCCGGTATCCAGCTCGAAGTAGTGATAGCCGGCGTTGTACGGAATCTGCCTGGGCGCGACCGGCAGCAGGCGCAGCGCGATGCCCGGAAGATGCAGATGCACCAGTTCCGCCAGCCGTTCGGCCGGGCCAATCTTGACCTGCGCCGGATAGCGCGTGCGCAGCGTCTCGGCCGGCAGGTCGGCATGCACGGCCAGCACGAAACCGGCGTTGCGCAGGAGTTCCAGATTGGGAACCTGCGCGACCCAGACCCGCTGCGCGCGCTCCTGCAGGTCGATGGCGACGGCATTCTGTTCGAGCACGGTCGACAAGGCACGGCGCAGCTCGGTCATGAGCGGCACGAAGCTGCCTTGCAGGTCGTCGTGACGGTAAGCCGGACGTACCACGGGCCGGCGTTCGTTGCGCGTGTAAGTGCAGAGATCGAAGGCGAGTCCTAGCCACTGCCGAAAGAGTTGCTCGGGATGCACCTGGCCCGTCTCCCGAACGTGCCAGGTGTCGGCCTGAGCGCGGTTGATCAACGCCAGCAGCAGAAAATCCGCCACCTCGGACACACCGCCGCGGCCCGGCTGCGAGAGCCGCTGTGCGAGCGCTTCGCCGCGCTGTTCGAGCAGTCCGTCCAGTTCGCGCAGGTAGTTGAAGAGCGTGGGGTGCTGGCCGGCGACGAGCATCGGCGGGATATAGCCGGGGTCGAGCACCAGGTGGTTGTCGCTGCGCCGCTCGACGATGCGCAGCAGACCGAGCGCCTGCCACTCGCTACCGAGCTGCGATGCCAGCACCAGACGAAGACGCGCCCGGGCGATCTGCACGGTGGCAGGTCCGAGCGCGATGGCATTGCTGTCGGCGATTTCGCGCGAGCACACGCCGTAGCGCGCCGGCGAATCGGCCTGCTCTTCGAAGATCGTGTCTTCGCCGCCAGGCCGCCTGAGCGGCAAGGCGAGCAGCACGATCTCGTCTCTCGCATGGGCGGGCACGTCGAGCGGCGCCGGAAGCTCATCCGGACTGGTAAGCCGAAACGGGGTGCCGTCGGGAAACACCCCGTGCGCCATCGTCAACGACACCTTGCCCAGGGCGAGCGCGTCGTGATCGATCTCGACGCCGAGGAAGCCCCAGAATGCCCCCTGCAATCCCAGGCAGCGCTGCTGGACGTAGCTTTCGACATAGCGCTCGAGTTGCTGAAAATGTTGTGGCCGCAAGTACATGCCTTCCGACCAGACGACTTTGCCTCTGGACACGCCGGAGTCCTTCAGCGGCAGATTTTCATGCTTCATCAATGGGTCCAGTCCGTCGTTGTGGCGGTCAGGCCGCCGGCGTCCAATTTCACTTGCAAGCGCAGCGGTTGCGGCGCGGACCACCAGAGCATGAACGCGCTCGTATCCTTGCCCTCGGGCTGCACAACCGTGGTTTTCCAGACGTTTTTGCCGAGCACCCGATAACCGGCGACGATGCCGAGCGCACGGCTCGCCGGATTCCCCGGCCGGCGCATCAGCTTGTGCTCGCCCGGCAGCAGGATCAGTTGTTCGAACGAGACCAGGTCGTCGCCGAGGGTGGCGGCCGCGTGATCCTGCAAGGCCGTGAAGTCGCCGGAATCGAACGCTGCTGTGGACTTCAGTTCGTAGATGCCGACCAGAATCGGCGCGGGTCGCCCGCGGCTGTCCGGATTCACCTGCGATCCGGCCGCGAGATAGAGGTCGTACGGAACCGGCACGGCCTGGGGTGTCGCGGCGCAGGCGCTCAGCAGGACGGCTGCGCCGAGCAGATGCAGGGCGTGGCGGGGGGGGTGTTTGATCATGACGTGGCCATGGAGGGATCAGGGCGCCAGGTTCAGGATGTGGGTCTGACTGGGCGACGTGCCGGTGCCGATGGCATTGTTGGCGTTCTGCTGGGTCGGATCGGTCATGCGGGTGGTGGGCATGCCGTGCAGCAGCACCGTATTCGCGCCGTTGATATTGCGCGAGGTGGAGCAGACGGTGCCCGACACGACGCCGCCCATCGAACCCGGCGCGTCGCCGCGGGTGACGGGAATGAGGGTGGCGAGGTTGTGCGTCGGGGCGCCGCCGGTCAGGATGTTGCTGACGTTCGGGATGGCCTGGGTGCGCTGGGCATTGTTGTCGTAAGCGACCGGGACGCCGAACGGGGGCGTCTTGTTGACGCAGACGGCATCGTTGGCGCCGCCCGAGCTTGAGTTGATCATGACCATATATGAGGTTCTCCTAACCGAGATGGATTTGTTCGGCATCGATCTTCGACAGCCGCTCGGCCGTCAGCAGTGCGTTCTTGCCGTGCAGGCGCAGGCTTGAGGAGGCCGCGTAGTCGACATGACGGGTGCGTAGATGATCGATGGCTTCGATCGTGCGGAAGCTGCTTTTGCTGATCTGCACGATGCGTTCGACGACCGTCTCCAGCGTGTTTCCGATCAGACGTAGCGCGCCGAAGCGGGCCTGCAGGTCGCGGCAATCGAGCGCCGCAGCAGCGGCGCTGAGTTCGGCTTCGTCGGTTGCGACGGTTATGCGTCGGCTGTCGAGTTGCAGCGCCTGGGTGGCTTCGACGGCGATGTCCCGACCCGCGCAAAAACGCAGGCTCTGCGTCGTTTCGACGAGCAGGTCGCCGTCGAAGCGAAGCCGCGTCTCACCCGCCGACAAGCGTTCGAGGATAGCCAGCACATAGCGCTGCTGCGGATCGGCGCAAGAGACGACGACGCGATCGCCGGGTTCGGGCGTAACGAGGCAGCTATACGCGCGCAGGCAGCGCAGTCGGGCACCGTCGCATTCCACCAGCACGGCGTCGTCAGGCAAGAGGGCTACGACGATGCCCACGACGTCGTGGCTCTCGCGAGCCAGACCGTGCGCAGGCGTTCTCAATTCCGCTACTGTCGATTTCATAGGGGTTCTCTGATTGATGGGCATGGTGGTCAGCCGCCGTCTCGGCGCTTCGACCATTCTTCTGCGGCGAATCGAGCGGGGTCATTGTCGATAGCGCCCGGGCGGCCGCGCCATCCGGCATGACCGGCTCGATGAAACTGGGTTCGCCCCAACGTGGCCTGATCGAAATTGCCGCCGCTTAGCTCGGCGTACGAAAAGTCGGCGCCTTCGAGGTGGGCTTGCGCGAAGCGGCAGTCCGATGCGTCGGCGCGATGGAACACCGCGCCGCGCAGATTCGCTCCGGTGAAGTCCGCTGCCCGGAGGCGCGCCTCGGCCCAGATGCTGTTTTCGAATTGCGCGCCGCGGCATTGCGCGCGCTCGACCTTTGCGCGGTAGAAATTCGCGCATGCAGCGTCGACCTCATTCATGAGCGCCTGCTCGAGCGACGCGCCCTGAAAGTTGCACTGACCGAGGCGCGCGGACGTGAAATCGGCGCCGCGCAGATCGGTGTCGATAAACTGGCAGCCGCGAAACGTCTGCCCGCTGAAGTGCTGGCCGGCCAGGTTCGACTCGGTGAATACGACACGCTCGAACACTGTCTGTGCGAAACGTACCGCGCGCATGTCGAGTCGATAGAAGAAGCATTTGCGGATGAGCGCGGCAGTGAAGTCGGCGCCCGCCAGCGGTGTTTCGTCGAAGAAGCCGAGTTCGATCTGCGCGTCGTTGAACCGGCAAGCGCTGAGATCGCTTTTCAGGCAGGTGAAACGGCTGGCGCGCATGCGGGAGAAGAGCGTGCCGCTGGCCTGCGTGCCGGCCAACCGGCAATTGTCCAGCACGCTCGCGGACAAGTCCGTACGAACCAGTTCGCCGTTCAGGAACACGCTTTTCGACAGATCGGCGTTCGACAGATCGACGTCGGTGAAGCGGCATGCGTTGAACACGCATTCTCTGAGGTGCGCACGGGCCAGCCGTGTGCCGCTAAAGGTGGTTCGTTCGAAGATGGCGCCCGACAGATCGCCATGCTCGAGGGACAGCCTCCCGAACGACTGATCCGCGATGACCTCGCCGTTGCGCACCCTCTGCTGCAGTCGATCTCGTTCCGGACTCATGCTGCCGCCTTGGCGAACGGATGAAAGTTGGCCTGGTCCAGATAGGCGCCGTCGAACTGTGTCGTGTCGTCGATCGCTGCCTCCGCGAAGTCGGCGCGGAACAGGTTCGCTTCGCGAAAGTTCGCACCGTGCAGGACGGCGCGCCGCATCGAAGCGCCCATCAAATCGGCGCGCGCCAGATTGGCGCCGCTCAGATCGGTGCGCACGAGGTGGCTGTCTGCGATCTTTGCCGCGCGTAGATCGGCCAACCGCATGCGGGCGTCGGAGAAGTCGCACTGGTCGATCCGCGCGCCGCTGAAGTTCGCACCGTGCGCGCGGACCTGGCGCAAGTTGACTTCGCTCAGTTGCGCCTGCGAGAAATCCGCGTTGTCGAGCACACTCTCTTTGACGAAGCAGGCCTTGCGAAGGATCGCGCCGTCGAAGCGAATGCCGCTCGCGACGGTTTCGACGAATCCGAAGCCTGCTATATCGGCGCTCGCGAATGCGACGCGGGTAAGCGTGCACTGGATGAAGGCGAGCTTGCGGATGCTGGCGCGGCTGAAATCGACAGCGTCGAAAGTCTGTTCGATGAAGGCCAGGTCGCTCAGGGTGGCTTCGCTGAAGTCGGTGCTGAGGAAGCGGCAATCCCTGAACTGGGTTCGCTGGACTGAAGCACGGGTCAACCGGCAACGCTCGAACCGCGTGTTCTCGAACAGCGCACGATCGAGCACGGCGTCGCTGAAGTCGGTGCCGTCGCACTGCGCCAGCGACAGGTTGGCGCCCGTCAGGTCGGTGCGCGCAAACACCGTGCGCACGAGTGTGGCGCGCGCGAGTACCGCGTTTCCCAGCACCGCGCCTGTCAGGTCGGTATCGCTGAGATCGGCGCTTTCCAGCAACGCGCCGGACAGCGTTGCCCCGCGCAGACTCATCCGGCTCAGATCCGCGCCGGTCAGATCCCAACCGGCCAGCGACTCGCCGCGCGCATGCGCCGCGGCAACGCGTTCCTGCAATACGCGCCCGGCGGCCGTGTCGAGGCGCGGTGCTGCTTCCTGATACTGGACGGCATGCCGGTAGGTCTCGCGGAGTTTCTTGTCGGCGTCGATTTCCAGGTGGCGTGGGTCCTTCTTCCGATCGGCACGCCGTGACGCCGCGCCATCGCGCGATAGCGCGGGCGGGCCACGCCGCGTGGTTGGCGGATTGACGCGCTTGCGCATTCCGCTTGCCGCGTGGCGGGCTTCGATCTCACGCTGCTTCTCTTCCAGTGCTGCGCGCTGCTCCTGAGCGATCCTTTCCTGCTGTTCGACGAACTCCGCCAGTTGGTCGATGCGAGGGGGCTGCGTCGGCGCTGCATCGAAAGCGCCAGGCGCGAGGCCTGCCGCACGCGCTCGCTCGATCTGCTGACGTGCGCGTTGCTGCAGATTGCGCTCTAGCGCATCGTGCGACGTAGCGTCGGTGGACGCGTCGTCAGCCGTGATGAGCAGTGCCGGTGGCGCCAGATCCTGGTCGCGCAGCGCATGGAGCGCACCGTGCTTGCGGTCCATGCGCCGGTCGAAGGTGCGCCGGTAGTCGGCTGCGGAACGCGGCTCGCCGCTCAGTTCGGCGCCGAGTAGCAGACATGCGACGTCGTGTGCGTCGAACTCCCGAATCCCGGCTATGCCGTGGAAGATCATGATGGCCCGCTCGCGATGCGGAATGAACCACACCGTCGTCAGACGCATCGGAATCTCCGCGAGCGTGTCTTCGGATTGCCGCTGCAGGAAGCAACGGGCACGCAGCGGCGGCAGCGCGCCTGTTATCACCGGTTGTTCGGGATGCATATGAACGATGCGATAGGCCGCGCCGTCCGGCATGGCATCGAGCGCCGGGAATTGCTGATCGGTGGGCGCGATATTGAAGTAGCGGGTGTCCATCGAGCATGGAAAGCCTGGACAATCGCTTTCGCGCCATTGCGCGTCGAGTGCTCCGTAGAGCGCGCGGCGCTGCGGCCAGTCGGCTGCGATTGGCGTGAAACTGCCTGGCGTGACGATCTGTCCGGGTCCGCGTAAGCGCTCCGCCGGGTATTCGACGTTGGGAAGCGGTTGAGATAGCTGCTGCTGTGACCGCTCGCTGTTTGCCGACACGCCGTGAAACCCGCGGCCGCGGGGATTGTCCGCGTAGCCGGCTCCACCAAACGCGAGAGGCCAGTCGATCGCGAGGGACTCGAACGGCTCGGCGGCCGAGGGCGCCGAACCTGCCCAGCGGCGCTCGCCCGACACGAGCAACACCTTTTCCACACCGGCGAAACGGATGCCCACCCGGCACGTATTCGTATGGTCGCAATACCGCCCGTAGGCACGCGCCGATAGCAGAAACTCGGCTCGCGGTTTGGGGAGCGCCGCATCGAGCGGGAAGCCGGCTAGCTCCGCGCCGACCGTATCCCATAGTTCCGACTCGCTGACGAGGCGCGGGGTTTCGCCGAGTGTCACCATCATGGGAATCGCGACGCCCAGGTGTTCGCTGCCTGCGGCCCGGTACGGGCGTGTCAGGACACCCAGTGGCGTGGGTTTGATGATTTTCATTGTGCGTGGTGTGTGTGGACCATGAGATGCCGGTTTCAGAACGTCACCGAGTAGCCGACGGTGCTGAACGACACGCCGGTCTGCGAGACACTCGATTCGGTCGCGGTGACCGACGAGCCCGTCACGCCAACGCTGCTGCCGATAACGTTGATGCTCGACCCAGCCATGAAGATCTGCGAGCCGGAGATGCTCACACCCGAACCGACAAAGCCAACGGACGAGCCGGTAATGCTCGTGGCGGCATCCGTAATCGAAATCGCGTCGGTGCTCACCGTTTCCATGGTGCCTTCCACCACCGTCATGGAGTTGCCGTCGACCGTACTGGTCTGGCTGCCGCCCACACTGGTCGTTGCGTCGTTTTCCACTGAGAGGTCGTAATTGCGCTCGGCATGCAGCGCGACCTGTTCCGCGCCCTGGCGGTCCTCGAAGCGCAACATGTTCGCGTTGGCGCTCGTGCCGCCGGGCGTGCGCGTGACGAAGCCGCTTTGCGTGGCCGCTGCGGGCAGACTGAAGGGCGGCATCTGATCGGCGTTATAGATGCGGCCGGTGATCAGCGGCCGGTCCAACTGGCCATTGAGAAAATCGACCACCACCTCCTGGCCGATCCGGGGAATGTGAATGGCGCCGTAGTTGGAACCGGCCCAGGCATCCGATACCCGAACCCAGCAGGAACTGTTTTCATCGCGCTGGCCATAGCGGTCCCAACGGAATTGCAGTTTCACGCGGCCGTATTGGTCGGTCCAGATCTCCTCGCCGGCCGGTCCGACGACGAGCGCGGTTTGTGGGCCGGTTGCTTTCGGCAGCGGCGTGACGCTGGGCGCGCGGTACGGCGACGACGCAGGCTGCGCGACGAAATGAAAGCCGTAGTGCGCCTCGCTGCTGCCGCTTGCATAGCCGCCTTCCTGCAACCGATACGTGACGCTGACCACCAGGTACGAGCGGTTCTCCGCCTGGCGCGGGCAGTTTTTCAGCGTGAACAGGTAACCCGGCGCCATGGCGCGCGAGCGGGTGTGAGCACGGGTGCGGGTATGTTCGGCCTGCTCTTCCTCGAGGCGCACGCGCGCATAGTGTTCACCTTGTTCCGCTTCGATGTAGCCGCCTTGCCACAGGTACTTTTCGTAGCCGCCATGCTCGGCGCTCAACGGGTGGGCGCGTACCTGCGACAGGTCGGCCTGGGGCTTGCGGAAATCGTAGTCGTCGACGGCGTAGGCGCCTGTGCTGATCTGCGCGGCCGGTCGCCATTGATCGACCCCTTCGTCGCGAGGCAGCGCCAGATGATCGGGCGGCAGGTAGGGCAGCGTGGCGTAATCGGGCAGCGGGTCGTGCGCGCTGATGTCGTCCGCGAGCACCAGAACCTGCTGCGCGGCTTCATGGCGGAAGTAGTAGTAGATGCCTTCCTGCTCCATCAAGCGGCTGACGAAAGCGAAGTCGCTCTCCTGATACTGCACGCAGTAGTCCCAGTTGCGATAGCGCGCGAGCAGACGCTCTTCGACCTGGAAGCCATATTTGCTGAACACCGCGCGAAGAATGTCGACCACCGAGAGGTTCTGGAAGATGCGGCAGTCCGTCGTCTTCGTCAGGTACCAGAGCCAGGGCCGCAGGGTTGCCACATAGAGATAGCTGCGCGGCGTGCCGGTTTCGCGGCCGGCGAATTCGCAGCGCGCGATCTGTCCACCGAGATAGCGGGTGCTGCCCTTCAGGGTGGTGACATGCAGCGTCAGCGGCTTGCCGAGCAGGCTGTCCATGTCCAGCGAAGCCGAGTGGCTGACGAGTTCGACCCGGAATTCGTAGAGTGATGACAGCGTCTCGCTTCCTTGCAGCGCGCGGAACCGAAGCGTCTCGGGATCGAGCGGCGTATGCGCGGTAATGATGTGGCTCATGAAGAACGTCTCGACGGATGATGGGCGCGGTGCGTTGACAGGCGTAGCGGGCGGGATGGCCTTGTGCTACGCGGCTTGCGCGTGGCGGTGCGTGCTGGTCTCGGGCGAGTAGACGAGGTCGTCGGCGGCGCACTGACGGGTCCGCGTGCCGAGCCAACTGCCCCAGCCCAGTGGCTGATCGCGGCCGAGCGTGTTGCCCGTGACCTGATCTGCTGCCAGCACGAGTCTTAGATCCCACGCCCATTCGAGCCCGATGTACTGACGCACCCAGTCCGTCAGTTGGCGCGCCCGCCGCGTGCCGGGCAATAACGCGAGGTACGCCTCGCGCGACAGCGGCCCAACTCTGATCTCGAACTTCGCGTGGGCGTCGAGCGCGGCGATGCCGAGCATCGCGCCCGCGCCGAGTCTCTGTGTGTTCGCACGCGTGCGGAGCGTCGTGCGCTGCCGCGCGCCGACCGGTATCCAGTGCGGCACATGCTCGACGATCTCCACGGGTACGCCGAGATAAGCGCGCAGGATCTGCCGCAGTCCTTCGGGATTGCGGGTTTGCCGCACCAGGTGAGCTGCCATGAAGTATTTGGCGTGGTCGGGAATCTCGTCGCGCCGGCGCAATGCCGGTAAGCCGAGATGGACGAGACTCGCGAGATAGTTGTCGAAGCGCGCGCCTTCCCGGCGGTCCAGACTGACGGTCGGCTGGGCATCGGCCCACACGCGATAGAACAGCAGGATCAACCGATGATGGAACACGTCGGCGAACGCTGTGAGGGTGCGGTCGTCATAGTTGCGAGCCCGGTCGCGGGCGAATTCGGTCAGATGCAGCGGCAGCGGCCCGTTCGGTCCGAACAGGCCGAAGCTGTAGATCGACACCTGCGGCAGAACGCCTGCGCGCGGTGCGGTGGCGCAGGCCAGCGTGGACGGCGCGAAGGCGAGCGACGGCTGCTGGCCGAGCCGTACCGGTTCGTCGGCGGGATGCGTGGCGCGCCCGAGCGGCACCCGGCCGCCGGCGCGGGCATCGAGCCAGCGCAACAGGTGGTACAGATCGTAGGCGTGCGGCGCGTCGGCAACGCGCTGCCAGAAGCGCCGCAGCGACTCGCCGGCGCTTGCGCTCAGGCTGTCGGCCGGCGGCCGATGCGGGGTTCCCATCGTCTCACTTCTCCACGTTGCAGGGTTGCCACCACGAGTTCGCTAAAACTGTTCAAGGACACATGGCGCGCGAAGAACTGCTCCAGCACGGCACCAAACAGATAGGTGCTGGCGCCCGCGAAAGCCAGTTCGTCGAGTAGCAGCGAGACGCACACGCCACGGCCGAACATCAGCGGGCCCGCTTGCGGCAAGCGGCGGTGGACCGCTTCGATCCGCACGCTGCGAATGCCCTGGATCTGCTGCAGCAGCCCGGGGTCTGCCGCGCCCGCATACAGTTCAAGCAACTCGCGCAAGGCCTGGGCGCCTTGGGCGCCGTCCAGGTCGGTCAGCGTCAGATAGTTGAGTCCGAGGTGACTGATCAGCCGCCAGGCGATCTCGTTCTCGGCGATCGCCGGACGCGGCGGGGTGGGTCCGCGCAGCACCTTGATGGCTGCGACCGGCGCCGACATGCGCAAGCTGAAATCGCTGCTGCCGGCGAGCGGCATCAGCAGAGCGAGGTCGCGATTGGTGCAGAGCGCGTCGACGCAGATGTGCCGCAAGTCGTCCGGGAAAGGCGCTTCGTGCTGGTCGACGAGCGACACGTAAACCTCGCTGCCCGTATAAGGCGTGCGTGGACTGCCATGGTCGCTGCGGCCGCCCTGGCCGGCGACGAGACGCGGTTCGCGACGCAGCGAAAAGTACCGGCCGTGGTTGTCGGGATCGTCGGACAGGGTGCCGTAGAACGGGCGGAATTCGCAGGTTCTGCCGTCCGGCTGCAAATGCCCGGTCACCTTGTCGACGCCGTAGATTTCGTAGTCCAGCGGCCGCGTGCGATCCACCACCAGATGATGCTCGTAGCGTTGCGTCGAGACGGCGATGCGGTCCGTCCGCTTCGGGAACAGATTGATCGCGGGCGTGCAGAAGAGCGAGAGACTGCGTGGATCGACGGCGCGCTCGAGTTCAGGCGCGGCGCGATCGAATAGCAACGTCAACGAGCACGTATTGCCCTCTATGCGTTGCAACGCGCGACGCAAGTGTTTGATGCTGAAAAACAGGTAGCGCGCCGGAAAGGCGAAATACTCGTGCAGCAGCCGGTAGCCGTTGAACGAGCGAGACCCGTAGGGCAGCAGGGCCTGGCTGGCGTCGAATCCTTCATGGCGGATGGCGTCTTCGTCCAGCAACGACCATCCGGGCTGGGTCTGCGACGCGTCATGACAGATCACGCCCACGCAGTGGCCCAACACCAGTTCGAGGATCTGCAGCGCCTGGGTTTCGGGTGCGCTGATGAAAAACGACAACGCGTCGAGCGGCAGGTCCTTGAATCCGGTCGCGCCGCAGGTCTGCAGACGGATGCGCAGTGCACCACGCACGCGGCCTGCGAGGCCCGTTTGCGCCAGCGGCAAATCGCCTGGCTCGCCGCTCATTTTCAGATCGGTGAGACTCAGCGGCCACAGGGTGACGTCATGCGCGGTGCGGAATTCGCATGCCGTCTGGCCGCCTTTGGCCAGGTTGGCGCGCAACGGCGTTCCCGCCGGCAGCGCATAGCCGGATTGCAAGCTACCTTCGCGCAGGTTCGGCTGAATGGCTACGACTGCCATCGAGGGCAGCGGGGCAAGATAGTTCGGATAGACAACGTCGAGCAGGCGCTGCGAGAAACGGGGGAATTCCGCGTCCAGTTTCAAGTGGATGCGTGCGGTCAGGAAGCTGAATCCTTCAAGCAGGCGTTCCACGTAGGGATCGACGGACTCCGCGCCGCCCATACCCAGATGGCGGGCGGTCTGCGGGAATGCCTCGGCGAATTCGGCGCCGAGTTCGCGCAGGTAAGCGAGTTCGCGGTTGTAGTAGTCGAGCAGACGCGCGTCCATCAAGCTACGCCTTGCGAGCGCAATGCAATCTGGCCGCTGTCCAGATCGAGCGCCGCGCGAACCCGCAGCGCGGGCGCGGATGGGTTCGACCGCAACTGGCCGGAAACCTCCAGCGACAACGCGTGGGCGTGTTGTCCATTCTCCGATGCGCTGCAGCGGACTTCGAGGCTGTCGGCGAGGATGCGCGGTTCGAACCGGACGATGGCCTCCCGCACCGCGCATTCGATCTGGGTCCACTCCACCCCCGATGCCGATGCCCCCACGAGCGTCCCCACACCGAAATTCACGACGGAGCGCTGGACATGCGGATAGGCATCGAGGTCGTTGGTGGTGTCGAGGTTTGCGCTGTTCAGTAGCCAGCTGAGGTCGCGCAGAATCGCGTCGCGCAGCATGGCGCGCGGGCTCGCGAGCCCGCTATCGAACTCATGCGGTTGCTGAAGCCGATGATCGGTCAGCCGATCGAGTAACGACGGCTGGGTGTCGGCGCGCCTTTCGGCTCGTGTCTCGCGCCGCGCGCGCACTGCGTGCCGATGCTCATGCAAGGGGTTGACCTGGTTCACACTCATTTCTCGCTTTGGGCTATGCCGCGCGCACGGGCGTCAGTGATCGACCCGCCCGTTCGCGCGGCGCGCTCGCCGATGGTCCGGCTCCGTCAGACTTCGCGGTTTTCCTTGATGTCCCAGGCCAGCACGCTTTCGCCGCCCTTGGTGCCCTGGTCGGTCTGTTCCCAGTACTGCTTGCGGACCTTCGCCGCCTGAAAGCCGTAAGTGATCTTGACGGCTTCCGAGGCCTTCGCGGCGCCCTGCTGCACGGAGGTCACGAGAACTTCTGAGAGCGTGATCCGGAGGTACTCGATCTGCGTGCCGCCGGCCTTGCACACGGAGATCACCACCTTCGGCAGATGCTTGCCGTTCGCGCAATACTTCAGGACGGCCGGTGCGGCCTTGTCGAGAAAGGTCTCAACCTGCAGGTCGTTGTAGCTGACCTTGCCGATCCCGCCGCCGCTGCCGGTGGCCATGTTGCCTGGCTGCATGGCGCCCCATGAGTACGACTGGATATCGATCCAGCCCTTATGGTTGGCGTCTTTGGACTCACCGGCTACGCCGTCTACCCACATATACATATCAACTGACATTGCATGCCCTTTCAGGTTTGGGATTGTTAGAAGCAATCGCCATGGTTAAAGCAATCACGCTGCAACAGCACCGTCCTTGAGCGCCGGCAACTTTGAAATCAACCTCAACGAGACCGTTAGACTTTCTAATTGATAATGCGGGCGCAAGAAAAATTTGGCGCTGTAGTAGCCGGGGTTATCCTCGATGTCCTCCACGCTCACATGGGCGGCAGCGAGCGGCTTTCTCGCCTTGGTGTCCTGTGAAGAGTTCACGGGGTCGCCGTCCACGTAATTCATGATCCAGTTGTTGAGCCACGCTTCCATCTCGCCGCGTTCCTTGAAGGAACCGACCTTGTCGCGCACGATGCACTTGAGGTAGTGGGCGAACCGGCAGCACGCGAACAGATAGGGGAGGCGGGCGGCCAGTTTCGCGTTGTCGGTCGCGGTGGGATCGTGATACTCGGCTGGCTTTTGCAGCGATTGCGCGCCGATGAAGGCCGCGCAATCCGAGTTCTTGCGATGGACGAACGGCATGAAGCCGTTCTTGGCCAGTTCCGCTTCGCGCCGGTCGCTGATGGCGATCTCGGTGGGGCACTTCATATCGACGCCACCGTCGTCCGTGGGAAACGTGTGGGCGGGCAGGCCTTCTACTGCGCCGCCCGATTCCACGCCGCGAATCGACGTGCACCAGCCGTAATGCTTGAACGAACGATTGATGTTCGTCGCCATGGCATACGCCGAGTTGATCCAGGCGTAGCGCTCATGAGTGGCGCCTTCCGTGTCCTCCTCGAAATCGAAGGCGTCCACCGGGTTGATGCGCGAGCCATAAGGCAGACGCGCGAGGAAGCGCGGCATGGTCAAGCCGAGGTAGCGGGAATCGTCCGCTTCGCGCAGATGGCGCCAGGCCGCGTATTCGCTATTCTGAAAAATCTTGCTGAGGTCGCGCGGGTTGGACAGTTCCTGCCACGACTCCATTTGCATGACCGCGGGCGATGCGCCGGTAATGAACGGACAATGCGCGGCGGCGGCAATCCTGGCCATCTCGCCGAGCGTCTCGACGTCCGGCGGACTGTGGTCGAAATAATAGTCGCCGACGAGGCAACCTAGCGGCTCGCCACCGAACTGGCCGTATTCCTCCTCGTACACTTTCTTGAAGAGGGGACTTTGATCCCACGCGACGCCTTTGTAGCGCCTGAGCATGCGGTTCAGTTCGGACTTCGTGATCGGCATGTAACGAATCTTCAGCAATTCGTCGGTTTCGGTGTTGTTGACCAGGTAGTGCAGGCCGCGCCACGACGACTCCAGTTTCTGGAAGTCTTCGTGGTGAATAATCGTGTTGATCTGCTGGGAGAGTTTCCGGTCGATCTCGGCGATGATGGTCTGAATGGTCTGGTAGGCATCGTTCGAAATGACGACCGCATTTTCCAGCGCCTGCAGTGCGAGCGTTTTCACCGCCGTATCGATCGCTTCCCGCGCCTGCTCCGTGCGTGGATTGAACTGGTTCATCAGCATGGCTGACAAATTGCCGGGTAGCAGGGTTTGTATGGCGGGCTGCTGTTCGGTGGAGTCTGTGTCGTTCATGGGGATCTTCCAGCCAACGCTGATGAAATGGGATGGGGCTTGATCGTGGCGTTACTGCGACTCGTCCGCCGCGGAGCTTGACGTACCCGCGATCGTTCTAAGCAAGGTGGGGTCTTTCAGGGTCTGCGTGATCAACTCCTCGGCGCCACTCTTGCCGTCCATATAGGAAAGCAGATTGGACAGTTGCAAACGGGCCTCCAGCAACTGGTTCAGAGCCGGCACCTGCCTCGCGATGCTGGCCGGCGAAAAATCCTCCATGCTTTCGAAGGAGAGATCGACGGCCAGCAGGCCGTCGCCCGAGATTTCGTTCGCCACATGCAGGGCGACGCGCGGCTGGATCGATTTGAGGCGTTCGTCGAAGTTATCGACGTCGATCTCGAGGAACCGGCGCTGTTCGAGGTCCGGCAAGGGCCTGGTCGACTTGCCGGCCAGGTCGGCGATCACCCCCATCACGAACGGAATTTCGACCTTCCGCTCGTTGCCGTAAATTTCGACGTCGTATTCGATCTGCACCCGCGGGGCGCGGTTGCGGGCGATGAATTTTTGCCCGGTTGCGCTCGCTTTCAAGGCGCGTGAATTGGCCATGCTGATGTCCTCCAATGATTGGGCTTGCGATTGCGCCAAGGCGCCCGTATGTCAATTGTTGAGATGAGCGGATGCCGTGTCAGGCTGACCTGACCACATGCTTAGCTGGGGGAGTGCAGCCGGCGCCATATCGCGGACGATCTCGTAAAAACTCATGTGCATCAGACGTTGCGCACGGCGTATCAACAGGGGCGCCGGATGACCGGGCTCAGTCCGTTCCAGGTAGGCGCAGGCGCTATCTAGTGCGAGCAGGACGTCGTCGCGCGAGCGTATGGGGGTGTTTGCCCATGAGCCTTCGTGGCCGGCGTTGTTCTGTGCAGCGGACTGACCCGTGGGCGTGGTTGGGGGCACGGTTGTGGGCGCTGGCGGCGCGGGCGGCGCCGAGGCGGTCTGAGCGGCCGGTGGCGACGCCGGCGTATCGCGCAGGGCGCCGCGGATGGCGTGGTACACCACCCTTAGCGGGTTTTCGATTGCACTGAGATCGGGGACCCACGCGGCATCGAGCTTCGCGAGAATCTGCCGACGAATCCGCTCAACGGTCTGCAGCAAGCGCGGCACGACCTCTAGTTCCGTGTGCGCGGCCCTGAGAGCGACGAGCAATTCCGCCTGAAGGCTACCGCTCGCCACCGGCAACGCGCTGGCTGCGGAAGGCTTGCCGTTCTCGAGAATCGCGGCAGCGTCGCGCAACGAAAGCGGGGCGGATTTCCATGTCAGCAACGGCGCGGTACGTACGCTGCGCGCGAGCGTCTGTGGGTCGGTCAGCGCGGCAAGGGCATTGATTCGCAGGTGCGGATCGAACTCGCCCGCCGTCTCGAGACGGGGATGAAGCGTGTCCCAGTGCTGCTCGAGTACGTCGGCCGTGAGCGCAAGGCCTCTCGCATAGCCGGCGAGTCCGTTGATTTCCGTCCAGGCCAAGGTGATCAGGGCAATGATCCGCAAATCCGTGGTGCGTTTCAGCAGACCCGCGGCTTCCCGCTCGACGTGCCGCCAGTCGGGCGCCGTGGCGGGAATCAACGTGTCGCCGAATTGCTGCTCCGGTATGCCGACGGCCGCCTGTTGCAGCGAGATGAACGCGGCGTCATATTCAAGATCGGGGCCGCAAGTCTGATCAAGGCTGATCGAGCCGGCGAGGTCGAAGTCGATAGCGTCTCTCAAGAAAACTCTCCACCGGGCTTTAGGAGTGAACGGGAAAATCGAACGCA